>Ga0209488_10001368_pt1 | contig 20813 bp, 16 predicted proteins | sample Rivendell_Oct201_8_FD_188349 | JGI IMG/M metagenome (GOLD analysis project Ga0209488, IMG submission 188349) | Vadose zone soil microbial communities from the Eel River Critical Zone Observatory, Northern California, USA -... | ecosystem: Environmental > Terrestrial > Soil > Vadose zone >...
ACCCAAACTGGCGTGGAGTGAGGTGAGCCGTCGGGCATAAGTGTGGCGAGGTGAGCAAAGTTGGGACGGTCAATCAATTTCTTAGCTTCTGGGGAAAGTGAGATGGACATACCTACTCCTTTGAACTCCGGACTTTACGGAAGCCGGTTGATCAGCGAGGCCACGTACCCCGCACCGAATCCATTATCTATATTCACCACACTGACGTTTGACGCGCAGGAATTCAGCATGCCGAGCAGCGCGGCCAATCCTTTGTACGATGCGCCGTAGCCGACACTGGTAGGGACGGCAATGACTGGGACACCGACCAGTCCTCCGACCACGCTGGGCAGCGCGCCTTCCATGCCGGCGCAGACAATCACCACGCGGGCCTTGGTTAATGCCTTACGGTTGGCCAGCAGGCGGTGAATTCCTGCGACGCCGACGTCGTAGAAGCGCTCCACTTTGTTACCCATGAGTTCGGCGGTGACAATGGCTTCTTCGGCCACCGGAATGTCGCTTGTCCCCGCGCAAACCACCGCGATCGTTCCCTTGCCATATTTCTTCGGATCGGCGTGCAAGACGACGGCCCGGGCCAGCTCGCGATATTCGGCAGCGCGCACCTTTTTCTTTACCGCAGCAAACTGCTTCTCATTTGTGCGCGTGGCCAGCACGTTCCCGCCATGCTTGGCCAGTCGCGCGAAAATCTGCGCCACCTGGGCCGGAGTCTTGCGTTCTCCGAAGATCACCTCGGGCATGCCGGCGCGCAAAGCGCGATGATGATCCACCTTGGCAAAGCCGAGATCTTCGAAAGGCAAATGGCGCAAGCGCTCGACGGCGTCGTCGGGCGTAAGTTTGCCGCGGCGGACCTGATCGAAAAGTTTACGGATGGAGTCGGCGTTCACGGTCGGCGCTCAAGAAGTCAGCACTCAGCACTCAGCCCAACGCGATCTAGATTAGCATCGATGAGCGCTTCGAAGCTTTTAGGCGCTGCGGGATGCGGAGCGAAGTTTGGCAATCACGGCGGTGCAGACTTTGCGGGCCAGTCCGGGCTGATCCAGGTGAACAAGGAACAGGCGTCGCAGGGCGCTCTGCTTCACTTTCCCTGCCAGATAGGCGTCGTAGATGTGGCTTCCGATGCGGTAGCCCCAGCCTTGCGCGATGGATTCAAACTTCTGCGCATCGGCGCGGATGACCTCCTGCGCAGCTTTTTCAATCGCGGCTCGCGACAATGCGGGCGCATCGTCGGTCTCAGGTGCGGGCCTTGCAGGATAGAGGACTCGCGAACCAAAGTAAGCCACGGCATGCTCGATCACTCGCGTATAGAAAACGTCGCCAGGCACGACTGGGAGTGCCTCTTCGTGCAGGCCGTTACTCGCGCGGTGTCCATTCAATCGCTGGGGCAAACCACGGCAGGCGTGATGCAGAAAGCGAGTCGCATCTTCGGCGGCATACATCATCTGAAATCCACGAATGTGAAACGCATTGACCTGGGGGAGATATGCGCTGCCGCGTTCTTCCATGCTCCCCAGCATTGTTTTCAATAGCTCTTCCTTGACGCCTTGGCGCGAGAGCAGGCGGCGCAGCATCGCACTGGACGAACCTCCATAGACTTCCGGCAGCATGTCGACCAGAAATTTCGGTTGCGTGCCATTGTGCGGCGAATAACGGTTCATCTCGAGGAAACTGGCGAGGCTATCGATCAGGTTGTAGATGGTGGGGGCAAAATCGGGGCCGCTGTCGCATCGGCTCCATTGATCGAGACAGAGCCGATAGCTTTCATATTTTTCGAGCGGCGTCGAATTGAAAACGCAAAGGACGTCGTTATTGACGCGGACCGCCTCAACCTTGTCGGTGCGCTCGCCAGCGGCCCGCCAGTAGAGGGCGTCCACGTTCTGCAGCACGGTGAGAATTTTCGCGCCGGGCAATTGCGTGTGCAGCGCGCGCGGAAGATGTCCGGGAGCCAAATGGGACTCCCCAAAAAGCACGAAGATCACAGCATCCGGGTGCCGGTCTCGGATTTCGGAAATCTTGGCGGCGGCATGGCGATCGCGAGCCCCGATCTTGCGCAGGTCTTCGCGGGGCATGCAATCGAGTCCATAGACCGCTTCGGCATGGTCGCGTGCCGTAACCAGCAATTCACGGAACGGTGTCCAGTCATATCCCCAATCGAGATCGAAGCGGATGCGCTGCCGGAGTTCACTTTCATCGATCTCGCGGCGCCACCACTCGTCGAGAATGTGCTGGTCGCGGGCAAAGATGGTTTCGACCCCGAGTACGATGGGGCGATCACCGGTCAGCGCGCGCTGCTCGATGAGTGACGCGGCATAAAGCTGAGCTGCAGGCAGAGCATGGTAGTCGCCGATAAGAACGACGTCGGCCGATTGCAGGGCACTCTGAATCTGCTGAGAGTCGAGCAGGGAATCGTAGTTGCGGAATGCCTGGCTGAACTCCCGTAGATATTTGCGGCGGCCATGCGAGTCCTGGGCGCGGATTTCGCGCTCCACACCCGCCAGCGCGGTGAGCTGGGCTGCGTTGCGGCGCAATCGCAAATTGGCCGTGGATGACATAAAAACAGCTTCTAGCTCCTAGCCTCTAGCTTCTCCTCACGCCTGCCGGCCTTGAGCTTGACTTCTCCGGCGCGGCGTCCCTATGCTCCAAACTCGGGACAACGTTCGCGTTGCCTCGCGGAGGCGCTTTGCCCAATCACCCGCCGCAAAACCTCACGGTCGCGACTACTGGTGCCAGCGGGTCCATCTTCCTCAGGCACCTGCTTCTTGCCGTGACGCGCGACGAGCGCGTGAAGACCGTGAACTTTATCGCCTCCGACAGCGCCTTGCGCGTCCTGGCCGAGGAATTGGGATTGAAAGGTCGCTCCAATCTCGTCGGCCAGATCCTCGGCATCTCCGGCGGCCGCTCCTCGAGCAAAATCCCGCTAAACAAAATTCGACTACCTAAAATCAAAGAACAGTCGAACGCCGACATCGGAGCCAACGTGGCCAGCGGCTCTTATCCCGCCGATGCCATGATCGTGATCCCATGCAGCGTGGGCACTCTGGCCCGTATCGCTAATGGCGTCGCGTCACGCCTGATCGAGCGCGCCGCCGACGTTTGCCTCAAAGAGAAGCGTCCGCTGGTGCTTTGCGTTCGCGAAACGCCACTCAACAAAATCCACATCCGCAACATGTACCGAGCCGCCGACGCCGGCGCGACTATCTTTCCGCTCATCCCGGCCTTCTATTACCGGCCTGCAACTTTAGATGACATGGCCCGCGAGTTTGCCTATCGCGTGCTCGCCCATCTGGGCCTGCCGCAGCCCAGTGCCTTCCGCTGGAAGGGCTGAATTATCAGCAAGTTAGCCGCCTACAGACAAAAAGGTCTGAGCCTAAGGGAAGATCGGCTGCTTCTGAGGGAATCTCAAGTGTAGGAGAGCCAGGAGTGCTGCTCACAGATATCTGCTGGACATGTACGACTGAGGCAGTCCAGGAAACACGCTCCGGCCTGATTTGACGCCAGACGCACGGGCCCCAAACTTTCGGAACGTTCCGCCGGTACTGCAAGGGCCACTCCCCGCACCGTTCTCAGAGCGTTAGGCTGTTGACATCCCGACGGGAGGAACCGCTGATGCGCCACTCGGTTTGCGTTCTTGCCTTATGTGCTGTTTGCCTGGGCAGCGACCAGGCTTCGCAACCCTCACTCACCATCTACAACCAGAATTTCGCAGTGGTGCGGCAGGACCTGCCGCTGGATCTCAAGGCGGGAGAGAACAGTGTCCGCGTCACCGACATCACCATGCACCTGGAACCTGACTCAATCATCCTGCGCGACCCCACGGGAAAGCATCCCGTTCAGGTGCTGGAACAAAACTACCGCGCTGATCCAGTTTCTGACTCCTTGCTGCTCTCGCTGTACGAAGGCAAAACCATAGAGTTCCTGGTGCAGCGCGGGGACAAACAGGAAGTCGTGCCGGGCAAGATCATTCGCAGCGGTTACGTGCCCCACAATCCCATGGCGATGAGCCGCTACGGCCAGCAGTACTACCAGGCGCAAATGGCTCAAGGCTCCGAGCAACCCATCATTGAAATAGATGGCAAGGTGCGCTTCGGCAGGCCCGGCATTCCCCTGTTTCCTGCGTTGAGCGACGACACAATCCTCAAGCCAACGTTGCAGTGGCTTCTGTCAGCGGAAAAATCCGGACCACTGCGGGCCGAGTTCTCCTATGTAACCGGCGGTTTGACCTGGGAGGCTGACTACAACATCGTTGCGCCCGAGAAAGGAAATGCCGTTGACCTGGTCGGCTGGGTCACCATGGACAACCAGAGCGGCAAAGGTTTCGAAAATGCCCGCATCAAGCTGATGGCCGGGGACGTGAGCAAGATTCAGCCGGGCCAGCAATACGGCCAAGTTGAGGCTTTTGCGGGGGGCGGCCGTGGCGGAGGAATAGGGGGGCCACCGGTGACAGAGAAAGCCTTCGACGAATATCACCTCTACACCCTCGCGCGTCCTACGACGCTGCACGATCGCGAGACCAAGCAGGTGGAGTTTGTGCGCGCGGCGAACGTCTCCACGAAACAGGTCTACATCTACGATGGAGCGAAGATTGATTTCAATCGCTACAACGGATGGAACTACGAAAACATTCGCAACAATGCCGAGTATGGCACCGAATCGAATCCGAAGATCTGGGTGATGCGCGAGTTCGTCAACTCAGAAGTCAACCACCTGGGAATGCCTCTCCCCAAGGGTCGCGTGCGCTTCTATCGGCGCAATGACGACGGCCAAATCGAGTTCACCGGCGAAAATGTAATTGACCACACTCCGCGCGACGAAACGGTGCGCGTCTATACGGGCAATGCCTTTGATCTTGCCGGCGAGCGCCGTCGCACCGACTACCGCCTGGATACGAACCGGCAAAGGTTGGATGAGACATTTGAGATCAAGCTCCGCAATCACAAGAAAGAACCGGTAGAGGTTCGCGTGGTCGAGCATCTTTATCGCTGGATCACCTGGGATGTTGCGGCGCACTCGGACCCCTTCAACAAAACCGATAGCAAGACCATCGAGTTTCCGGTGACCATCGCGCCGGACGAGGAGAAGACCATCACGTATACAGCGCATTACACCTGGTAAGCGTATCGCCGCGCTTCACGTCCACCGTAGTGATAATATCCGGTATCCTTCCACTCCTTATTTGTTGGGTGGAAGGCCGGAGAAACGACGGTGGATTTCTCTTTTTCTCTTCTGAAGGGCCCGACCGCACTGTCAATCGTGGTCATCATGATCGCGGCAGTCTGCGCAGCCGATGATCGCAATCCGCTGGCTGGCGATCCCAAAGCAGCCAAGGCGGGCGAGTACGAATTCCGCATCAACTGCGCGCTCTGCCATGGGCTGGGCGCGCGCGGCGGAGGACGGGGCCCAGATCTGACCCGGGCACACAAACGTCACGCCCATTCCGATGCCGACATGTTTCAAACCATCAGCAGCGGAATTCCTGGCACGGCCATGCCCGCCAACGGAACCAATGGTCAGGGCGTTGGCATGACCGACGATGAAATCTGGGAGCTGGTTGCCTACATCCGAAGCGTGGAGGTTAAAGCGCCGCTCCAGGCCGTGGGCAACGCTCAGCATGGCAAAGAACTTTTCTACGGGGACGCTAACTGCTCCTTGTGCCACATGGTGAATGGCAAGGGCGGCCGGCTGGGACCCGAACTGACCGCCGTTGGTGGCACCCGCACCGTAGAGGCGATTAAAGAATCCGTTCGCAATCCCAGCCGCAGGTTGGCCTGGGGGCTAACGGAGCCGAGCAAGGAATTTGCACAGCAGTACGAAACCATCACGGTGGTGACCGCCGACGGAAAAGAAATCAAAGGTGTAGCCCTGAACGAAGATCAGTTTACTGTCCAGATGATGGACAGCAACGAGCAGATCCATCTTCTGGAAAAAGACAAGCTGCGTTCCTTCAAGAAAAGTCGCGAGTCGATGATGCCGAAGTACGACACATCGGTATTGAGCGACAAGGATCTCGACGACATCGTCGCGTATTTGATCAGCGTAGGTGCCCAATGACGGCGAGAGTGAACGGCATGGAAAGATCGAGACCGAGGATGTCGCAAGCCTTCCATGTCTTCACCATCACTTGCGTGCTTCTCGGCACGGTGCAGGCGCCTGCCCAGGTCACGTTCGAGCGCCTGCTCAACTCCGCCAAGGAACCACAGAACTGGCTGACGTATTCCGGAGACTACGCTGGCCGCCGCTTCAGTCCGCTCGATCAAATCAACAAGACGAACGCGAAGACGCTGGTCGCGAAGTGGGTCTATCAAACCGCGGCCACGGGCAAGCTCGAAACCACGCCGCTGGTGGTGGATGGAATCCTTTACGCTACCGGGCAGGATGATCGCGCCTTTGCCCTCGACGCCAGTACCGGACGCCCCATCTGGCTCTACCAGCGCCAGCTTCCGAACGATATTCGTCCCTGCTGTGGACACGTGAATCGCGGTGTCGCGATTATGGAAGACAAGGTTTATCTGGGCACGCTCGACGCGCACGTCATGGCACTCGACTCGAAGACCGGCAGCGTGATCTGGGATGTGTCCGCTTTCGATTACAAACTCGGTTACAGCTTCACGGCCGCGCCGCTCGCGGTTAAAGACCTGATCGTGATTGGCGTTTCCGGAGGCGAGTACGGCGTCCGCGGTTTCATCGATGCTTACGATGCCGCAACCGGAGCGCGCCGCTGGCGGTTCTACACTGTTCCCGGACCGGGCGAACCGGGGCATGAAACCTGGGAAGGTGACTCGTGGAAAGTCGGCGGAGCCCCGGCGTGGATCACCGGAACTTACGACGCCGCGACCAACCAACTTTTTTGGCCGACGGGAAATCCTTCGCCCTCGAATCGCGGCGCAGGCCGCGCCGGTGACAATCTCTACAGCAACTCGCTCCTCGCACTCAACGCCGACACCGGCAAGCTGAACTGGTATTTCCAGTACACCAGGCACGATGAACACGACTGGGACGCGACGCAAGTCCCGGTGATGATCGACACCGACGGGAAACATCTGATCGCGCAGGCCAACCGCAACGGATTTTTCTACGTAGTCGACCGCTCGACCGGCAAGCTGCTCCTGGCCAATCCGTATGGCAAGATCACATGGAGCGACAGCAAAGACGCCGAGGGCCGGCCAGTGGCCAGGAAAGATGCCTCGCCTACTCTCGAGGGGCACACGGTGTGTCCCGGTGCGCTCGGCGCAACCAACTGGATGTCGCCTGCGTTCGATCCGCAAACCGGATTTTTCTATGTGACCGCCCGCGACCAGTGCGACATCTTCAGCACCGCTCCTCAGCCCTACGAGGCCGGACACGCTTTCTACGGCAGCGCATATTTTCCTTCCGATGAGGCGGAGCCTTATGTGGGGGCGCTTCGCGCTATCGATCCCATGAGCGGAAAGGTGAAGTGGGAGTTCCCTCATGTATCGCCCTCCTGGTCCGGAGTGCTCTCAACCGCCGGAGGCTTGCTTTTCACCGGCGACGCGGAAGGCAACTTCATCGCTCTGGATGCGGCGTCGGGCAAGGCGTTGTGGCACTTCCAGATGGGCGGAGAAGTTTATGCATCGCCCATGGCCTTCGCGGTTGACGGGAAAGAATATGTGGCCATTGCAGCCGGCAGCGCGGTCTATGCTTTCGGTCTGCCGTAGGCGCGTTAACTACCGGATTAACTAAATCCAGCTGTACAAAGTGTGCACAATGCTGTATTCGAGTCAAGCATGTGCATATCAACGCTTCCAAGAACGGGCCGCCGAATCGCGTCGCCCTGCAAAGTTTTGTCGTTGACCAAAATCACTCCGCGGGGACTTCAAAAAATGGGACTGTCACAAATCATCAATCTGGACGGGATGAAGTCAAAAGCTCTACTGGTATTGGTGTTTGCATTGCTTGGGGCTGCGAAGGAGACTGCGACAGCCCAGGAGCCTCCGGGAGTAACACCCAGTCCCCACCGCGTGGAACGGGTGCTGTTGCTTAGTCTGGATGGCCTGCACGCCATCGACCTCGCCAATTATGTGAAGGCCAAGCCCAATTCCAATCTCGCGCAACTCAGTCAGCACGGTATCAACTACACGAACGCGCGTACATCGTTGCCCTCGAACTCGTGGCCAGGACTGCTCGCCATGGTGACGGGAGGCTCTCCACTTTCTACGGGAGTGATCTTTGAAAACAGCTACGATCGCAGCTTGTCTCCTCCGGGATCTCACTGCGCATCGATCGGCACTACGGTCGTGTACGACAGCTCCATCGATAATGATTCCAATGCGCTGGATGGAGGCGGAATCAATCCTCAGAAGTTACCCTTGAATCCAGCCAAGGGTTGCACCCCGGTTTATCCGCACGACTATATCCGGGTCAACAACATCTTCGAGGTCGTAAAACAAGCTGGTGGACATACCGCCTGGTCCGATAAGCATCCGGCATACGAGTTCTTGAACGGGCCTTCCGGAAAGGGAGTGGATGATCTTTTCACCCCCGAAATTCGCCTGACGACAAAGGCTCGAAGCATCCCCAAAACGGAAGCCTACGACGACACTAAAGTGGAAGCGATTCTCAATGAGATCGAGGGGAAAGATCATACGGGAGCCCAAAAGGTAGGCGTGCCTAAGATATTTGGCATGAATTTTCAATCCATCAGCATGGCTCAAAAGATGAAAGGCTACGGCTATTTAGATAGTGAGGGAACACCTAGCGCCGGCCTATCGGATGCCCTCGATCACACCGATCTATCGCTGGGGAGAATTGTGGCCAGGCTGAAGGAGAGACGCCTGCTCGACTCGACTCTTATCATCGTCACCGCCAAACACGGCGATGTTCCGATGGACCCGCTTAAATTCCGGGCTGCAGATCTGGACTTGATTCCGCGAATCGTGAACAGTGTAGAAGCAGGGCTGCTGCTCAATGCAGAGCAGGACGGAAGCATTGCTATGCTCTGGTTGAAGGACCACAGACGCACCACTGACGTTGTGAGGGCGCTTCGCAGCAAGCAAAGTGAAGCCGGGATCCAGCAGATTTTTGCGGGAGAATCCTTGAAGTTAATGTTTGCCGATCCCGCGAGCGATCCGCGAATGCCGGACATCGTGATTCAGCCGAACTTGGGCGTGATTTACGTGGAACCGGACGACGGCTTTATCGAAGAACACGGAGGTTTTACCGACGAAGACACTCATGTTGCTTTGCTGGTTTCTTTGCCCGGTATCCAGGCCCGCGAAATCAAGTCGCCTGTCCGCACTGCGCAAATCGGACCCACTATTCTTCAGGAACTAGGATTGAATCCCCAGTCGCTGGAAGCAGTCGTCAAGGAGATGACACCCACGCTACCCGGCCTGGGGGCATCTCCTCGCCGCTGACACCAAGGTAGTCACAATTCGACAAAGGTTAGAACGTGAAGCGCGTAGAGAATTGGAAACTCCGTGCGCCGAATTTTGGGACCATTGCGCCAGGTACCCCGAAGTCCGGGTTTGAGGTTGCGGTCCAGAGTTGGTCGGTGCTGTTGTTTGGGTTTGGATTCGGGCCGACGGCACTGTACTGCACGTTGTCAACGACGTTCTGCTGGTAGTTAGGATGATTGAACAGGTCAAATGCCTCGACGCGGAAGCCTAACTGGTAACGTTCGCCGAAGTGGAAGACACGAGAAACGCTGAAATCGACATCTTTGAAGGTCGGGCCGCGGAAGGAATTGAACTTCTCTCCGGGAACGATCGAGAAGTTCACCTCCGGGTTGTCGAAGACTGCGGTGTAGGGGCGGCCGCCGGCCAAGGTCAGGATGCCGCTGAATTCGAAGTTTTTCAGCGCGCGAAACTGAGGAGACCATACGCCGGTCGCCACAAAGCGGTGCGTCTGATCCAGCTGCGAAGGACCCCGCTGCGAGCGCTGGTCGAACTGATTGAAGTATCCCGCCCCCTGGTCCGTGGTGCGCGATAGTGTGTATGCCACTGAAGTAAGGAACTGGCGCGAGTGGTGGCGCAGCGAGACTAGAAGGCCGTTGTAGATGGACAGGCCGGAATTGTCGATGGCATTGATCGTGCCGAAGTTGGGATCAAGGAACCCGTCGATCGCGCTGTAGTCTGGCGTGGTATAGGTTTTTCCATTAGGAAGGGTTACGGTCGCGGTGTTGGCAGAGCCTCCGAAGGCGACTTGCTGATCAGGTGGCACCAGGTTCAGGTCAAAGCCGAAATTGCCGTTGGCCTGGCGGGTAACGCCGTTGGAGTTTCCCAGAAGCCGCAGGCCGTGACTATAGACGTAGCCGACGCTAAGGGCAGTTTGCGCGCCGAACTGATGTTCCACGGCGGCATTAGCTTGCTCGACATAGGGACTACGGAAATTGGGAGAGAAAACCACGATCGATGGAGTGCCGCCTGCACCGCTGGGAAAAGAAGTGAGGCTGTTAGGGTAGGTGACCAGAGGATTTGAGTTGCCAAATTTCGGCCCGACAACGACCAGGAAGGGACGAGTCACACCGTTCGAGGCGAAGGCTTGGGAAACATCGAGCAAATCTTCCTGAACATAAAACACACCGAAGGAGCCGCGAACCACTGTTCCTCCTTTGCTGTCGAGCGCGTACGCGAATCCCACCCGGGGCGAAACATTGTTCTTACTGTAGGGAATGTGGCAAGTGGCGGCAAAAGCGGGATTGCACTGCTTGGGTTGGGGCAGGACTTGCAGGTCGTAGCGCAGGCCGTAATTGAGGGTCAAGCGTGGCGTGGCGCGGAACTGGTCCTGGGCGAAGAAGGAATAGGTGGGTGAAGTCTGGACGATGGTCGATTGCCCAAACGATTGCAGGTAAAGTTCGAAATTGCCGCTGGGCACATCGGTGAGATCGGCGAAGCGGTACTCGCCCTTGGGTCCGTAAGTGAAGGAGTCTGCGTTGTGGCTGATGTTGATGTCCACGCCGGCCTTCAGGTTGTGGTTCCCGAGAACCTTGGTTAAGGTGTCAGTGAATTCGTAGCGGCGGTCGGTGTTGGCGAGTTGAAAGCGGTTTCCGCCGAAGACAAAGCCAGTATCCGGATTCTGGATTGTGACCGCCGGGGATGTAGGGGGAGACGCCGGAAGATCGAAGTGATAGTCACTGCCTAGGTGAAAGCGGAATTCGTTGATGGTGGTGGCGTTGAAACTGGTTTGCAGTGACGCTTGGAAGAAATGACTGGTGGCTCCGTCGGTCAGCGAGAGACCATCGCCGGTTGAGGTGGGCGTATTGAAATATCCATGAGGGCTGCGGAAGTGCTGGTAATTGTAGGTGAAACTGAAGGTATTTTTGTCGTTAATGACGCCGTTGATCTTTCCAAAGCCAACATTTTGGTTGAAACTGCGCGGGAAAGAACCAGCTGCCGCCTGAACCTGAGCGGCCAAGCCGGGATTGTTGGCAAAGAAATCCGAAGGCAGACCGCTCACGGCGGGGCCGTCATTGACGGTCAATGGCTCGTTACGGACCTGGCCTTCATAATTTCCGAGATAGAACAGTCGGTTGTGGATGAGCGGTCCACCAACGGTACCGCCAAACTGCTGCCTCCGATTGTGAGGTTTGGCAATCCCTTGCTGCTCGTTAATCTTGTCGTTGGCGCTGGTGGAGGAGTCGAGGATGTAATAGTAGGTGTCGCCGTGGACCTGGTTGGTGCCACTCTTGGTGACGGTATTTACCAGGCCGCCTCCGGCCTGGCCGAACTCCGCCTCGAATCCGGTACTGGTGACCTCAAATTCACGGATTACGTCTTCGCTAAACTGAAAAGGAATGGTGCGTCCGATCTGTTGTGCAAAAAAGGCGTTGTTGTTGTTGCCCCCATCGACCGTGTAATTGTTAAAGTTTCCCGCGACTCCGTTGAAGCTGATCATGCCAAAATCGCCGTCAGTAGTGGCTCCCGGAGTGAGCAGGGCAAAGTCAGTAAAGTTGCGACCGTTCAGAGGCAACGATTCGATGCTTTGCTGATCCACCACCGTGCCGAGAGATGATTCGGCGGTATCGACCAAAGGTGTGCTGGCAGTTACTGAGATCGTAGTTTCTATCCTGCCAACGGCCAGTTGCGGGTGAATAATAGCGCGGGTGCCCACCGTTACCGTGATGTCCTTCAGCACAAGTTTGCTAAATCCACTTTTCTGAATGGTGACCTCATAGGTGCCAGGGTCGAGATAAAGAAATATGAAATCGCCCTCGGTACCGGACCGTAGAGCCGTGGGAATCCCTGTGTTCTGATTGCGCACGGCAATCTCTGCGGCCGGTACGCCGGCTCCAGAGGAATCGGTCACCGTTCCTTCAAGCCGTCCTGTGGAAGAAGCAGATTGCGAGTGAGCCGGTACGGAGGAGAGCATCAAAATTGCGGTGAGAAGGAGTACTACAACCGGAAATCGAGGAATGAATTGGCGCATTGGGCCTCCATATGTTTTGTCGCAAATCACAGCGCATCCGTCAGGCGGTGCACATCTTAAAGACTATTTTCGTTCGGCACAGAAGTTTTTTGGTGATACGGCCACGGCTGGTCCGCAAACTCGACAGGGGAGCGAACTAATTGGTCCGAGAAGCATAAATGAGAAATGTGAAAAACGTGTAAGAAAAATTAGGATCCGCTTACAAACACTTTGGCCTTTCGCCCAGTTAGCCTTTACGAGCGCGTCCCCAGGTCTCTGATCTCACGTTATACGCAAGGCGCCCGGTATTGTCCCAGTTGACGACTCACAGGAGTTCGTACTAATCTGCGATTACACCGTGAAAGGAGGTGGTCGAATGACAAGTTCTGATGGCGGTAGTAGATGTATCCAAAGACCAGGTGAGGTGGCTGAGACTTAGGGCTGGTTGCTCTAAGCGGGGCTTCGGAGCGCGGTAAAAAATGACAGCGCGCCGCAGCTACAGCCCGCACACTACCGGTGAATAGGATTGATTTCGCCTGACGCAGGTCGGTCAGGAATCCCGGAGTTGCCGTAGAGGCCACGTAGAGTGACCACCTCTTGGTCAATCCCAAACAGTCCGCCGGACAGCCCGCAAGTTTCAAGACTTGCGGGCTGTTTTTCGTTTTGCCACACCCAATTCTTCGGCCGGCCGTTGCACGTACACGCCTTCAATTTAGATGGGTTCGCGATGTAAGGCAAAAGCCCAATGGGGGCGCGTGGCGGCGGATTGAGATAGAATCGTGGCATGGCACCGGGTTCGGATAGCGTCCCGGGGAGCACAACATGCTTCAGCGTGTTTTCACTTTTCTCCTCCTCGCGGCGGTTTGCGGTCCAAACCTTCTGGCCCATGGACAGGGCCTGGGCCAACCCCAGATCATCACGCAGGAACAGCTAACGGTCCGCGTGGCCTTCGAGGACGACCGTCCCGTTGGTCCTGACCTTCGCGTTGAGTTATTAAGTATTTACGGAAGCAGCGTGGATAGCCGTGCAACTGATGCTTCCAGTACAGTCCGTTTCGCTGGATTGACCCCCGCAAAATACAAACTGCGTATTACCGGCGCCGGAATCGTTACCACCGAAAGTGGCGAGATAGATATGACCGCTTCCGGCCCCAATACTACGGAATATGTGCACGTCCGGAGAGAGCCCTTATCGACCCTTGATGCGGACCTGCTGGCTCCCATAGACGCGAGTATTCCACCCAAGGCCAGGAAAGAATTCGATAAAGGCTCCGACAAGATGCAACACAAGAACTGGATCGAAGCCAAACCTCACCTGGAACGGGCGATCGCAATCTATCCCAAATACGCTCTGGCCTATAACAACCTGGCGATTATCTACGTAAACCTGAACCAGGGCGAAAACGCGGTGGAATCATTCCGCACCGCCGCCGAGTTAGACGAGCACATTCAGCAAGCGAATCTATATCTTGGCCACTTTTACTACGATAATAAGGATTACAGACAGGCCGAACCCTATCTGCTTCGAGCGGCGGACAGTGAGCCTCGAAACCCGCAACTACTATTGGCGCTCGCTAACACGCAACTGCGAAACGGCGAAGCCGAGCAGGCATTGGGCAACGCTCAGAAAGTGCATTCCGTGCCTGACCACAAAAAGTTTGCCATGGCTCATGTGATTGCCGCCCAGATTCTGATCGACCGCGGAGACAACCAGCGCTCCCGGGAGGAATTTGAGTTGTTCCTTCGCGAGGCCCCCGACTCGCCCATGGCGCCCCGCGTCAAAGAGGCGTTGGCCAAAATTGACACTGGTTCCAAGTGACTCCGATAGTCTACCGGACCTTTCTTTTCTTAGTGGTGGCTCGTATCAAGAACCCGACCCCATAGACCAGAAAAACGGCTTTTTTTTAAGAAACGCTTGAAAAAGGGGTCATTCCAGCTATACTGGAGTCACTGTACCTCCCGCGTTTAAATCCAGTAGCTCTCGGTCATCGATCCTGATCTACGTTTATTGCGGAAGCTTGTTTTACGTTCAGTGAGCGTCGCGATCTGAGCGTCTTCGAATAATGGGGTGTTAGCAAATCTCAGCACCTCTTCTGGCCCTGGATTATCTGGCCTGGTCAGGCTGGATAAATTCCCTAAAGGACTCTTGCGCCGAGTGTCCTCTCAATCCCCTTTTGGAGAGGTGTATAAGATGTCGTCCCGTTTGCCCTGTTCGGCTCAAAAGATGTACGCGAATCATCGATTTTTGCCCCAGTGCGCGGCTTTGATTACCATTCTGTCGTGGCTTCTACTATTCAACGCATGTGGCGCTTCGGCTCCCAGCCCCGCCACTACTAGTCCGGCAAATAGCTCAGGAAGTAATTCAAACCCTCAGCTGACCGTTTCGGCCACGCTTCCTGCCGCATCTGTTGGGTCGAACTACACCGCAACCGTCGCGGTAACGGGCGGCACCGCGCCTTATACTTTTTCTGTCGCGTCGGGTCAATTGCCCCAAGGCGTGGGCCTCGGAGGCAGTTCGGGAACCATTTCCGGGACTCCCAGCGCCAGTGGGAATTTCAGTTTTGCCCTCTCGGTTTCAGATTCCAAGGGACTATCCAAACAGCAACCTTTACAAATCGCGGTCTCAAACAGCACGGCACCCCCGGCTCCGCCCGCCCCAACCACTCCCGCCCCCGCAGGAAACTCGTTCTCGAACGTGCAGCATAGCGGTGGCTGGAGCCAATACGGGCAGGGCCCGCCAGACTTTGTGGACTGTTCTCCGTCGCCCTGCAATGGCGCCGCATTCTCCATGACTCAAGGGATTGGGTCTCCTTCGATGAGCGGACAGGCCACTGTGTTCTGGCTCGGAGGCAGTACGCCCTACTCTGACGCCCTGTGGAACAATCCGTTGATCGGCACCGCTTCGTCGCAAGGCGTACCTGACGGCAATCGGACGATAGTTCCCGGCCTCCACGACTTCACTTATGACGTGTACTTTTACGGGAATAATCTGGGCCTTTCGCAGGCCCTGGAGTTTGACATCAATCTGTTTTTCAACGGTATGGGTTTCATCTTTGGCCACGAGTGCCGCATCGCAAGCGGCAACGAGTGGGACGTTTGGGACAACCAGAACAAGCACTGGATTCCGACGGGCGTTCCCTGCCACCCCAACGACAATTCCTGGAACCATGTGACGATCAAGGTGCAGCGGACCTCGAACGATGATTTGCTGTATCAATCAATCACCTTCAACGGAGTGACCAGCGACCTTAACTGGACCTTCGGCCATGGATCAGCGCCCGGCGGCTGGTACGGAGTAACCATTAACTATCAAATGGACGGCAACCTGCGGCAGGATCCATATAAGGTGTACCTCGACAGTTTGACCTTCTCTTACCAGTGAGGGTCCGCTTAATTCAAAACGCGTGATTCCGAAACCCGGCGTACTTCAGCCGGGCGAGGAGCCTGCCCTGAGCGAAGTCGAAGGGATCCCGCGCGGAGCTTGTGGTCGGCCCGAATCGGCCCAAACTGCGTCCCTTCGGGGAAGGGCCTCGCTACTAGGCCGGTTGGCCTTTGGGCCCGCCCGAAGTATCCTTGCCTAGTGTCAGACCTCGACGAGTCTTATCTGGAGAAGCAGAGTGAGCGGAGCCGCCTGGCGGCCAATTACGCCGGCATGACCGATGGCGAATTGCAGCGGCTGGCGCGAAATGCGGACTCACTAACTGAGCCGGCGTGGGATGCGCTTCAAGACGAAATGGACCGCCGGAATCTGGAACCACTGCAAGAGCAAGCGCCCGAATATCACGAAGAACTGGAACTGCAGGAACTGGTGACCATCCGGCAGTTTCGTGATCTGCCGGAAGCACTGCTGGCGAAGGGCAGTCTCGAATCGTCAGGCATCGAATGCTTTCTGGCAGACGAAAACCTCGTCCGCCTCGACTGGTTCATTTCGAACCTCATCGGCGGGATCAAACTCAAAGTGCGCGCCGCGGATGTGGAGAACGCGCGCAAGCTTCTCGACGAGCCGATTCTCGAAGGCCTCTACGTGCAGGGCGTGGGGCTCTACGAGCAGCCGCGCTGTCCCAAGTGCCAGTCGCTGGATGTGAATTTCCAGGAGTTGGACCGCCCCATTGCCTACATGAGCGCATTCCTTCGCGTGCCGATGCCCGTGCAGCGCCCGGCCTGGCGGTGTCATGGGTGTAATGCGGAGTGGGAGGATGACGGGGGATGAGGGCGGCAGGGAGTCGGCTTCCTGACGGCGGGAGCACTGCAACCAGGGGGGTATACAGCGCCTAGACCGGCGAATGGAGTATCGGGGATAGGGTGAGTTCCACTGAAAAGCAAGACGCCATCTAGCCACCGTACGCATGACGAGCCATTCGATTCCCTACCTCGTCGAGTTCAGCCAAGACATCGAATACTGAAATGGGCCAAACGTGAGGCCTACACCTGACAGAGCCTTCATCCACCAGGGTGCGGAATCCTGCTTCAAAGTCAGAAGTGCATTAATACGATTTCTCTGAATGTCCGCAATACGGCGGACCACGTCTCCAGTTTGACCGGGATCGATTTTTTCTGTCATCCAGTATGTGTTTCGGACCGCGGCGGGATCGCTCAGCCACTCATCATCACTAAGAAGCAATGGCGCCTTTCGCGAGTAGAGAATAACCGGTACTTTGCTCTTGGTGCGGACGGACCATTCGACAACGTCTCGGGCCACGGTAAAACCATGGAGCTGCCAGGACTCACGCACTTCATTCCAAAGATGGGGCAGCTTAGCGATCGTCGTCTGCTCTATTCTCTCGTAGACAGTTAGGAGAGCGTGCTCTTCACCTTGGGTACTTGGCGTCTTGGCTGGAAAGAACACGTCTGTGACGACCATATCGCATGGGACCCTAGTTTGAAGTGCCCCGACCACATGATCGCGCGAACTGAATGTGATCAAGGCGTAGTGGTGACGGTGGTTTTCGACGAACCAGCGGCGGCTGGATTGCTCGTCGTCAACGATCCACACGATTGGGAGGCGTTTCGCACGTTTGCGCAATTCCCGGCGGCGGGACCACTGGGAACTCGCGACGCCGTCTATTCGGATACCACTCCCTTCCCTCGGCCAAATAGTTCCCGGATCATCTCCGAACTCTGTTTCATGGTTCATGGCTGAAACCTCAAACTTCATGTTACGCAACCGCTATATGGCTATCACCAACAAAATACCGAGCCCACTAGAAAATCAATCCAGAGCCTTGGGCATGCATCTACGGACCATGGCAACCATGTCGGAATTCACTCTAGCCGAGGCGATCGCGGTTCTCACCCGCACTCCCGCAACGTTAAATGCGCTGTTGCGCGGGCTGCCCGACGTCTGGGTGCACAGCAACGAAGGACGCAGTAAAGACGGACGCAGAGACAAAGCAAACGACACCTGGAGCGCGTTCGACATCGTAGGCCATCTGATCGTCGGGGAGCGCACCGACTGGATGCCACGGGCTCGGATCATCCTGAAACACGGCGAGGCGCGGCCATTTGATCCCTTTGACCGCTTCGCGCAGGTGAAAGAGAGTCAGGGAAAGTCGCTGGCGCAGCTCCTGGACGAGTTCGCTCGCCTGCGCAAAGAGAACCTAACCGACTTGCATGCCCTGAATTTACAGCCGGAAGACCTGGCCCGGCGCGGAAGTCATCCCGAGTTCGGAGTGGTGACACTTTCGCAACTGCTGGCGACATGGGCCGTTCACGATCTCACTCATCTGCATCAACTATCCCGTGTGATGGCCCACCAGTATCGTGACGCAGTCGGTCCGTGGATCGCCTATCTGGGCGTGCTGCAGTGTGCGGGTCATAGCGCGTAGGCCACAAATCCTTCGATTCTAGGAGAACCGATGAGCAGCCGATCAGATACCACGAGCCGGTCAGCCTAGCTGCGTCCGCTTCCGGGGAGTAAGATCAGTGTTTCTCTGGAGGCGTTTCATGTTCGCGCGCTATCCGCTGATTCTTCTGCTGATGCTACCGCTCCCGTCGTATACGATCGCGCAAGTCGCGTCGTCAGCCAACCTTGCTTGCACAGTCACTGCATCTGGCGGAATGGGTTGCAATGGCATCGTATCAGGCGATCTAGCCAGAAAATCAGCAACCGACAAAGGACAGCCTGAACTTTCCGTCACCTCATTCACGCTCGAGCCGGGTGCCGCGTTGGATCAGACAGCAAGCCCTTGTTGCGATGCCATAATCCTGGGGATTGCAGGAGGCGAGCTTGTGAACGAAAAGTTGCCCAGCCGGTATGTCTCGTTGACGCCTGACTCAGTGACTCTACTACCGAAGGGCGAAGCCTTCCTGTTGCGGAACAAGGGCTCCCAAAGTGTAGAGCTGCGACTGATCGAGATTAAAAGATGATTCTTTGCCGCGCGGGCGCCCGGGAGCTTGAAGTACCTATGAGCCGAGCTCAAGTTTGGCGAAGCCTTTCCGAATCACATCCAGCGTATCCTCCGCCAGCTTGAGGTCGGGCAGTTCTTCTTGGCTAAACCACCTGACTTCGGCCGCGTCGCTGGCGGCGGCGAGGTCTCCCGCAAGCCGGCGGCACAGAAAATCAATCAAAACGTAGTGATATTGCACTCGCCTCTCTGGGCTGCGAAGGATGCGGTCGTAGACGCCGAGGAGTTCGCCCGGCTCGACGGTGAGTCCGGTTTCTTCGCGGGCCTCACGAATGGCGGCTTCACGCACCAGTTCGCCGACTTCGAGCACGCCTCCGGGGATCGACCACTCGGCCTGCAGCGGCGGATGAGCGCGCTTCACGAGAACGACGCGGGAGTCTTCGATGATGATGGCGCCGACCCCGACCAGCGGAACTTCAGGGAATTCACGTTGCATGGTTCAAGATTTTAAAGCCTTCTGAGGTTGAACAAGTTACCCAGGGAAGAATACAAGATTCACCCTGTGTTCCCCTGTGTCCCCTGTGTTTAAGATTTTGACTTTCTGTGTGACTCCATACCCCTGTGGTTAAATGGTGTTCGCCATGGCACTGGAAGAATACAAACGAAAGCGGCGCTTCGAAGAAACGCCCGAGCCTCCTCCAAAGTTAGAGAAGAAGATTGGACACCGCTTCGTGGTGCAGAAGCACGACGCCACGCGCTTGCATTATGACTTTCGCCTGGAGATGGACGGCGTGCTGAAGTCCTGGGCGGTGCCCAAGGGACCGTCGCTCGATCCCGGCGACAAGCGGCTCGCGATGCAGGTCGAGGATCATCCTGTTTCGTATTTCGATTTCGAAGGCATCATTCCAGAGGGCAACTACGGCGCGGGTACCGTCATGGTGTGGGACGTGGGCACATGGCAGCCGCTCTCACCGGTGCCGGTAAATGGCAAGTATGTTCCAGGCACGGACGCCGAAGCCGCCGCAATGCTGACCAAGGGAGATCTGAAATTTCGCCTTGAAGGTAAGAAACTGAAAGGCGACTTCGCATTGATCAAGATGCGTGGGCGGCGCCCGGGAAGCAAAGGAAACGAATGGCTGCTGATCAAGAAGCATGACGACGCGGCGGTTGAGGGCTATGACGTCGACGAGTTTGACGAGTCAGTGCTGAGCAAACGCAGTCTAGCCGAAATTGCCGGCGACCAAGGCTCGGCGGAGTGGAAGAGCCGTCCGGCAGGACGCGGGAAATTGAAGGCCGCCTGGCTGGCGGATGCTGTCGCAAAGCTGGACAAAAAAAATCTAGCAAAGAAGCCGGCCGCTAAAAAAAAACAAAAGAAATAACCGCCCTTCAGCTTCCGAAGAACTACCCAGTGTCCCCTGTGGTAAAGGGGTTGGGATTGGCCGCCGTGAAGCGCCCCATGCCCTCCACGATCCATCCCATGCTGGCGACTCCCGTGAGTGAGCCATTCGACGGCCCGGAGTGGCTGTTCGAGATCAAGTGGGACGGCTACCGCGCAGTTTCTTTCATTGAAGCGGGCAAAGTCCGGCTGGTCTCGCGTAACCAGAACGACCTAACCCCTCGTTATCCCGAGTTAAAAGATCTGCCTGAGTTCGTTAAAGCAAAGCAGGCAATTCTCGACGGCGAAGTCGTTGCCCTTGATGAGCAGGGCCGAGCGTCGTTTAGCCTGATGCAGCAGCGCACCGGATTCCGCCCGGGCGGACGGAAAGCCGCTGCCAAAGCCGACGTGCCCGTGCTGTATTACGCATTCGACCTGCTATACCTCGATGGTTACGATCTGCGGCGCGTCCCCCTCGATGAGCGAAAGCGCCAGCTGGCTTCGATCCTGGTTGTGGGAGATTCCTTACGCTACTCCGATCATTACGAGCAGCAGGGAAAAGCGCTGTTTGAGATTGCGAGGCAGAAGGGGTTGGAAGGCATCCTGGCAAAAAAGCGCGACAGCCCATACCTTGAGCAGCGCACCCGCGAGTGGCTGAAGATAAAAATCACGCACCGCCTGGAATGTGTCATCGGAGGATACACGGAGCCCGAAGGCAGCCGCGCCTACTTCGGTTCC
>Ga0209488_10001370_pt1 | contig 20800 bp, 11 predicted proteins | sample Rivendell_Oct201_8_FD_188349 | JGI IMG/M metagenome (GOLD analysis project Ga0209488, IMG submission 188349) | Vadose zone soil microbial communities from the Eel River Critical Zone Observatory, Northern California, USA -... | ecosystem: Environmental > Terrestrial > Soil > Vadose zone >...
CTGGCCGGTGCTGCCCGACGACCCGACCGGCGCCGGCGGTCGCGGCCGCTTCCGCCGCCCCGGCGCGCCCGGCGCGCCCGCCACCGCACCGACCGACCCGGCGGCGGAGGCGAAGAAGCAGCGCACCCGCATCGACGACGCGTTCACGCAGGCCAAGGCATGGGCGCAGGCCCACGCCGCCGAACCGACCCTGCCGGTCGACCTGCGCTGGCAGGCGCTGGCGCCGGCCGCGCGCGCAGAGGCGCCGGTGTTCGTGCTGGCCGACGAGCTGGAGCAGATCGAATCGGCGGTGCTGTGGGCCAAGGGTCGCGGTCTCGCACCGGTGATCGTCGGCGGCCGTGACGCGCTGCTGTGCGCCGACCTGCTGCTGCAGCACAAGGTGCCGGTGATCCTCGACGGCGTGCACAAGCTGCCGCGGCGCGACGACGTCGGCTACGACGAGGTGTTCGCCACGCCGGCCCGCCTCGCCGCCGCCGGCGTCAGGTTCTGCCTCGCCTCGGGTGAAGCGTTCTACAACGAACGCAACCTCGCCTATGGCGCCGCCACCGCGGTCGCCTTCGGCCTCGACCGCCAGGCGGCGCTCGCGGCGATCACCATCGACGCCGCCGAGATCCTCGGCGTCGCCGACCGGCTCGGCTCGCTCGAGGTCGGCAAGGACGCGACGCTGTTCATCGCCGACGGCAGCCCGCTGGAACTCGTGACCAGGATCGAGTCGGCGTACATCCGCGGCCGGCAGATCGACCTGCGCAACAAGCAGACGGAGCTGGCGAAGAAGTACCGGGAGAAGTACCGGCAGCTGCAGGGCGCGAAGTAGCGCAGCGGCGCCGCCAGCGCCAAACGGCGCGCGGCCGTCAGCGCGCCGGAGCTGCCGCCGCGCCCTGCTCGCGCAGCCGGCGCACCTGGTCGGCGCGCGCCGACACGCGCTGCAACTCGCACAGGACCATCTGGTCGCGACCGGCAGCGTAGGCCTCTTCGAGGGTCTTCTTGGCCTCGTCGAAGCGATCGGTGAACTCGTAGGCGACACCGAGGTTGTAGAGCGCCTTGGGCCGCTGGTCGGTCGCGGTTCCGTCCATCGCCTGCAGCGCGCGCTGGTAGCTCTCGAGCGCGGCATTCCAATTGCCGATCTCGGCGAAGCCATTGCCGACTTCGAGGTCGGGGAACGCGCTGTCCTTGTAGAGCTCGACGGCGACCCATTCCTTGTGCGGCAGCACGCGGTCGAGGTAGCACTGCACCACCTGGCTGCGCGCGGCCGCGAGCAGCTGCTGGTGGTCGATGGCGACCGGGGACCTGCCGGCGCCGCCGCTCGTGGCGCTGGCCGTGCCGGTCAGTACCGTGCTGTCGAACACGCGCCGGCCTTCGACGTCGGTGGCCTCGAGGCAGACCCTGACGCAGGCCGTGCACTGCCGCTGCTGGCACACGACGACGTTGCCCTTCGGGTCCTTGCCACGTTCCTCGACCAGGCGGTCCTCGACGTCGTGCCGCTGCACGGCGCCCTTGAGCACGATCGGGGCTTTGCGCCATTGCTCGAGCAGTGCGATCGTGCGATCGCTGGAGTCGTCCCCACGGCGATCGCGGAAGTCCTCGACCGCCCGGTCGATGACCTTGCGGTGCAGCACCTGGAAGCCCGGCTTGCCGGTCATCGGGTTCACGGCGCGCTGCAGCGCGTCCGCCAGCTGATCGGAGAACTGCTCGCAGCCCTCGCCCTGGAAGCGATCGACGGCCACGAGGTCGTACTGCACCAGGTTGACCGGCGCCGGCACGAGCACCGGTACCCGGATGCTCTGGGTCGCACAGGCAGTCAGACTGGCCAGCAGGCCGGCGAGCAGCAAGGTGGACTTGTTCATTGGCTTTGGGCGACCGTGGCTTTGGCGACGGTGCGCCCCGCAGCATCGGACCATGACCGCCCCCACCATGACTCCGCTTGCTGGCGGCGATGGCACCGGCCACTGCGCGGCCGCCGACCGCGGCGGCTGGCGGCCCGGTCCGCTACGGCAACAGCGCCGCCATCGCCGTCACGCCCTCGATCAGCCGCGCCGCACCGGCGGCACGCAGCGTGGCCGCATGCTGCTCGGCGCCGACACCGTGCGGCAGCACGGCCAGCGGCACCACGCCGGCGCCGCGCGCACTCTGCACATCGCCCGGGTTGTCGCCGAGGAACCAGGCGCGCGTCGCGCCGAGCAGCTGCAGGCACCGCCGCACCGGCGTCGGGTCGGGCTTCGGCGGCGCGTCCTCGGCACACACCAGCGCGCGCACGTGCGCCAGCAGGCCGTGCTGCCGCAGCACCGACTCGGCCAGCCGGCGCGGACAGCCGGTGACGACGCCGAGCGGAAGCCGCGCTGCCAGCGCCGCCAGCCCGGGGCCGTCCACCAGCGCGCGCCGCTGCTCGATGTCGACCAGCACGCCGTCGAGGTCGCACAGCACGGCCTCGGGCGCACACGCCGCAGCGAGCGCGTGCTGCAGCCGCGCGAACGCCGCGGCATCGGCCGGCAGCGTGATGCGCACGCCGTCGGCTGCCAGGCCGCGGAACGCGAACGCGCGCACGGCGATGCCGAGTCCGGCCAGCGCATCGCGCAGCCAGTCGGGATCCCGCGGCCGGACGAACACGAAGTTGCCCTGCGACGGCAATGGCCGCAGACCGAGCGCCTGCACCTGCGCCGCCAGCAGTTCGCGTTCGCGCACCGCCGCGGTCACGTGCTCGCGCAGTTCGTCGGCGCCGGTCTGCAGCCGCAGCAACGCGACCGCGCGCGCGAACGCGCCGGCGGTGAACGGACTGCCGACCGCCGCCAGCCAGCGGATCACCGTTGCCGGGCCGATCGCATAGCCGACGCGCAGGCCGGCGAGCCCCCACGCCTTGCTGAAGGTGCGCACCACCAGCACGTTCGGCAGCGTCAAGGCGACCGCGGTCAGGTCCTCGGCGGCGAACTCGGCATAGGCGTGGTCGAGCACGACCAGGGCATGCGGCGCCGCGGCGGCGATCGCCCGCAGATCGTCGGCGCTGGCCCACAGCCCGGTCGGGTTGTTGGGCGACACGACGGCCACCAGACCGGTGCGGGCGGTGATCGCCGCCAGCACCGCGGCGCGCGGGAAGTCACCGTCGGGCCACGGCACGGTCACCGGTTCGGCGCCGGCGAGCCCGACGTAGCGCTCGAGCATCTCGAAGGTCGGCACCGGCAGCACGGCCTGCCGTCCCGGCTCGAGCACGGCGCGGCAGACGCGGTCGAGCAGTTCGTCGGCGCCGGCACCGAGCAGCACCCGGTCGGGCGTCACGCCATGACGTGCGGCCAGCGCCGCCGCGAGCGCGTGGCCGCTCGGATAGGCGCGCAACAGTTCGACCGGCAGACGCGCGACTTCGCGCCAGAAGGCGGCGCTCGGCGGCCGCCCCTGATTGCCGTCGAGACGCAGGTCGACCGCGGCCGGCGGTGCCGGGATCCCCGGCGCTGCCCCGACCGGCACGCAGCCGGCGCTCTGGACCTCGACCATCGCTGCAACGCTACGGTGCTTCGCCGGCAGCGTCGAGCCGGCGCACGGCGAACCGGACCGTGGTGAATTCCGGCAGCCGCGGGCGCGCTGCCGCTGCACGCGTCAAGTCACCGCCTCGAACCGGCCGATGAACGCGGGACAGGCAATGGGCGCGTCCTCCTCCCACGGCGTCGGGCCGGCGGATCTCGGCTTCGGCATCGGCAGCATCGTCATGGCGTTGCTGCTGGGCGCGTTCGTACCGGCCACTGCCGCGCTGCTGTTCGACGTGCCGCTCGAAGCCGCCGGCCTGGTCGCCGGCGCCGGCGCCGTCACCACCGCGATGTTCGGCTGGCTCGCCTTCTGCCGGCTCGGCGAAGTCGTGGTCGAGCCGCTGCAGCAGATGTCGCAGGCCATGGACACGCTGAAGGCGACCGGCAAGGCGCGACGGATCGAGGAATCCGGCGCCGCGGTGCTGAACGCGATGCTGCACCGCTTCAACGATGCCTGCGCCGGCATCGAAGAGCGCCAGCAGATGAGCCAGGCCAACCTGATGTCGGTCGAGGTGGCGTTCGATCGCGTGCACTCGGTGCTGCAGTCGCTGCGCGAGGGCGTGATCGTCGTCGACCTCGACGGCCGGGTCGTGCTCGCCAACCGCGCCGCCCGCCGCGTGATCCGCAGCGACGGCATCGAGGGCCGCTACCTCGGCGAGCTGGTGACCGGCGAACTGCAGGCGGCGGTGCGCGACAGCATGACCAGGATCGGCGCCACCGGTGCCGAGGAGATCAAGAGCACCGACATCAGCCAGCACGGGCGGATCTACGACCTGACGGTCGTGCAGGTGCAGTCGACGCGGCCCGACCGCGACTTCGGCCGCGTGGTCGTGCTGGTCGACGTGACCAAGAACCACGAGATCAACAAGCTGAAGGACGACCTGTTGTCGTCGATCTCGCACGAACTGCGCACGCCGTTGACCAACATGTGCAGCTCGAGCGAGATCCTGACGCATCTCGACCCGACCGTGGAACACGAGTGGCGCGAGTTCGCGCAGATCCTCAACGTCGAATCGCATCGACTGAAGACGCTGGTCGACGACGTCATGCAGTACAGCCAGATCGAGACCGGACGCCTGCCCTGGAACCTGGAGCGGGTCGAGGTCGCGGCGCAGGCCCGCCAGGCCACCGACCTGCACCGCGGCAACGCCGAGAAGAAGGACCTGACGGTGCTGCTGACCGCCACCGGCAACACCGAGGTGGAGGCCGATCCGCAGCGCCTCACCGAAGTCATCTGTCGCGTGCTCGACAACGCGATCAAGTTCACGCCCGAGCACGGCAAGGTGCTGCTGACCGTGACCGCCAACGACGACCTGGTCGAGGTGACGATCGCCGACAGCGGCCCCGGCATCCGCCCGGACGACCGTACGCGCGTGTTCGAACGCTTCGGCCAGATCGGCAACATCATGACCGACAAGCCGCGCGGCGCCGGCCTGGGCCTCGCGATCAGCCAGCGCATCATCGACGCGATGGGCGGCTCGATGTGGTGCGAAGACTCGCCGCTCGGCGGCGCGCAGTTCCGCTTCGTGCTGCCGCAGATCGGCGCGCTGGCCTGAGGCCGGGCCGGGAGCGCTACTCCACCGCCAGCGCCGTCAGCACCGCGCTGAACCACCGCTGGCTGCGTTCGGCGGCAAACGTCTGCGCCGCCGCCGCGGCGTCGGCACCGCGGGCCGCCGACCGGACCAGCAGATGCCGCAGCCCGCGCTGCAGGAATCGCCAGCGCTCGTGCACGACCTGACCATCAGCGGCCGGGAACTGCCAGTCCTCGGTCGTCCAGCCGCTGCCGTCGGCCGGCGACTGCGCCAGCAACCGGCCCGGCAACAGCAGCGAATCGCCGCCGGTCAACCGGAAGCGCACGCTGGCCGCCGACTCCGTCGGCGCGGCGAAGTGGCCCAGCACCAGCACCTGCACGTGCGCCTCCGGCGGTGGCAGCAGTTTGACCTGCATCGTCACCATCTCGTCCTGCGTGCGGCTGAGCACCAGGTCCGCCACCGGCAGCAGGCGCACGCGCAGGCCGGCATGGCAGTAGCCGGCGGCGTCGTAGCGGCCCTGGTCCGAGGTCGTGCGTGGCTGCAGCCGCAGCACCTGGTCGTCGTGGTCGCTGGCCAGCTGCAGCTGCAGCGGCCACTGCGGCAGCCGGCAGGGCCCGCCGTCCCGGTCCGGTATCACCCAGTCGGCGACGAAGTCGACCGTCGTCACCGCACCGACGCAGCCGACGTCGGTCAGCACCGCGTGCTCGAAACGTTCGCCGGCGGCACTGGCGAGCACCGACTGCCGGTCGCGGCCGGCCGGCCGCAGCACGAAGTCCGGGGCCATGGCCGCTGCCAATGCCGGCGAGCGCGCGTTCCACGCCGTGAGGAAATCGTCGAGCTGCTGGCCGACGCTGCGCCGCGCGCGCAGCCGGCCGCCGAGCATGCCGTCCTGCCGCAGCCGGACCGTCGCGGTCTCGATCTGTTCACCGGCCGTCGATTCCCAGCTCAGCACCGTGCAACCGTTCAGCTGCCAGGTCACCGGCGTCGGCTGCGCGTCGATCACATCGCCGCCCGGCGGCAAGGTCAGCGTGTAGACCATCGGCGTCTTCTGGCCGCGCTTCATCGGCAGCCGCAGCGCGAACGTGTCGCGCTCCGGCCGCAGGCCCGAGGTCGGCAGCAGATCGCTGGCGATGAACAACCGGTAACCCTGGTTGGCATGCACGCTGTCCGGCAGCCGGAAGCCGAGCTGCGTGGTCTCGCGGCCGAGGCCCGGCTCACAGCTGGCCGGCAGCAGCTGGTCCGGCCGTACCCACAGCCGGGTCGCGGTCTGCAGGAAGCCGGGCGTGGCGAACGCCAGCGAACGGGCGCGGTCGCGGCCGTCGTACACGCCGTTGAGTTCGAGCAGGCAGTGCACGCTGCCGTCGCGGTCGACCACCCAGTCGTGGAACGCGTAGCCGAGCAGACCGCGGCGCAGTTCGTCGCGCCGCTGCTCGGCGTGCTCGGCGGCGCGCGGCGATTCGACCAGCGGCAGGAAGCGACACAGCCGCATGCCGACGAACGGCTGCTGCGCGCCCGCATCGGCGAGCTGCAACAAAGGCAGCGCGTGGTCGCCGAACGCCAAGGTCTTCGGGTCGTCGAGGTAGTGACCACCACCGGCCGCCGCCTCGGCGGCGCCGAGCGGGGCCAGCAGTTCGGCGACGTTGCCGAGCACGTGGAACGCCCCGAACGGCGACCGCCCGGCCGGCCGGCTGCACACCGCCTCGGGCGCGGTCAGATGGAACGGATCGCCCACCACCCGCGCCGCGTCGGCGTGACCGCCCCACGGGAAACGCAGGCCTTCGAGCCCGCCGCTGCCGAGCAGCCACAGCTCGCGCAGGGACGGCAGGTGGCCGGCATGCCGCGCCGCGTACGCCTGCGCCTGCCGCAGCGACAGGCCGCGCACCGGCAGATCGTCCGGCTCGCCGTCGCCGACGGCGAGCGGCAGCAGCTCGGCGCACAACTCGGCATCCGTGGTCTGCTCGACGAAGGCGCGCCATTCGCCGCGCGTCAGCTCGCACTCGCCGGCCAGGAAGAAGCGGTGACCGCGCGGCTCGTGCGCCACGACGAAGCCCGGCGGCAGCTCGGCAGCAGTGAAGTACTGCGGCCACAGCTCGGTCTGCTGGTCCGCGGCCACGCGCGCCCACTGCACCGCCGTGGCGCCGTCGGCAGCGGTGCAGCGCACCAGGTACTCGCCCGTCGGCAGCGGGCTGCCGACCGCGACCTCGCGCCAGGCGTCCTCGAGCGCGCCGTCCTTGACGCTGAGCACGCGCACAGCCGTGGTCCTGGTCGCATGGGCGGCACCGAGCTGGCCGAACACCAGTTTGCCGCGGCCGGCGAGCTGGTCGAGCTCGGGGCGCAGCGCCTGCCGATCGTCGGCGTCGAACTCCGCCTGGAAGCGCTCGAGCACCGAGCGGTCGGCGGCGTAGAGGCTGGCGAAGGCAGCGCGGAAGTCCTGCTGCCGCTGCCGTCGCACCCTGGCCGGATCGCCGGTCAGCACCATCGCCTCGAGGTACAGATCGCGCGCCCGGTCCGGGTGGCCGGCCTGCAATTCCCGGCCGGCGTCGGCCAACCGTTCGCTGCCCTCGAGTCGGTCGGCGCGGTGGTCGACGACGCCGACGCCGACGGCGATCGCGGTCGCCACCGCCGCGGCGACGACCGAGGTCACGAGCGTGCGCCGTTGTCGCTGCAGTCCGGCGCGCAGGCGCAGCCAGGTCCCCGGCAACCGCGCGCTGACCCTGCGGCCGAGCAGGAAACTGCGCAGATCGAGTTCGAGGCTCTCGATCGCCGGATAGCGCGCGTCCGGCAGCTTGGCCAGGCACTTGTGCACGATCGCCGCGAGGTCGAGCGGCACCTGCGGATTGCGCGCCCGCACCGGCGGCGGCGCTTCGATCTGGATCCGCAGCATGATCTCGGCCGCGGTGCCGCCGTCGAACGGCGGCCGCAGCGTCAGCAGCTCGTACAGCACCGCGCCGAGACCATAGACGTCGACGCGCGCGTCGAGGATGCCGCGCCCGCTCGCCTGCTCCGGCGCCATGTACGACGGCGTGCCGATCTGGTCGCCGCTCAACGTCAGCCGCTCCAGCCGTTCGTCGCGCGCCAGACCGAAGTCGACCAGCACCGGCCGCCCGGACGGATGGATCAGGATGTTGCTCGGCTTGAGATCGCGATGGATCACCCGTTCCTTGTGCGCCGCCGCCAGCGCGTTGGCGATCTCGATGCACAGGCGCACGCATGACCGCACGTAGCGATTGGCCGGCCCGGCGGCGTCGGGCTCGCGCGACGCCGGGTAACGCGCGGCGAGTTGGACTTCCTCGATCAGCGATGCACGCAGCTTGTCCGGCTGGCGCATGCCGAGCCGATCGACGAGGTCGCCGAGGTTCGGCCCTTCGATCAGCTCCATCGCGTAGAAGTAGACGCCGTCGGCCTCGCCGACGGCGTGGATCGGCACGATGCCGGGATGCGCGAGCCGCCCGGCGGCCTCGGCCTCGCGCCGGAAGCGCGCCACCGCCGCCTGGTCCATGCCGGCGAACGGCGGCAGCAGCTTCAGCGCGACGGTGCGGGCGATCGACTGCTGGGTGGCGAGGTAGACCACGCCCATGCCGCCGCGGCCGATCTCGCGTTCGAGCACGAAATCGCCGAGCCGGCGCTTGCCGGCGGCCGGCGCGCCGGCGCCGTGTCGGGTGCTGGTGTCGTCCACCGTTCCCTTGATCGGCGCGCAACCGGCCGCGCCCTGTGTCGCGAAACGGGACGACCGGCCGGACCATGGCATCGCCGCCATTCCGGCCGGGCTGCGAGCCGTCTCAAGCCGCAGATTGGCAGCGTCGATAGCGATCGAAATGCCGCCGCTGTACACAATCCGCACTCGCGCCCGGCCGGCCTGCCGGCTACAGCAGGGTTCGGCGCTGATCTGGGCGCTGTTCTTCGTCGCCGTGACCGCGGGGCTGTTGATCACCAACAGCTGGGAGATGCAGGCGAACCGCACGGCGATGGACGTGCGCTACCGCAAGTCGGCACACGCGCGCATGATCGCGCAATCGGCCCTGACCGACGCCACCGCCTGGTTCCAGCGCCAGTCGGCACAGCCGGTCACCACGTTCGCGCCAAAGCTCGATCCCGAGGCCGACCCGCCGCTGAACGAGACCGTCGATCCGACGGTCGGCCTGGTGCGTGAGTTCGAGGTGCGCGGTGGTCTGTGGGCCCGCTACGAGGTGCGCAAGGACGAGTGTCTCGATGTCTCCAGCAGCTACGGCGAGACCGCCGGCAAGGTGTGGGACGTCGGCGCCCGCGGCATCCTGTTCGAGCGCGTCGACGCCAGCAAGCCGTTCAACAAGGCACCGAACCACGTGGTCGGCCAGCAGACGCTGCACACCGAGGTGCGCGGCGTGCCACTGATCCTGCCGGCGTCGGCGGCACTGGCGTTGACGGACGCCGCCCAACTGACCACGGCCGCCAACGTCACGCTGTCGGGCGACAGTTCCAGCGCGGCAATCGCCTACAAGTCGAACAGCGGTGGCGGCCTGCTCAGCAACCTGCTCGCTGCGCTGCTGGGCACGGTCAACGGCACCCCGACCGGACTGGTGGTGCCGGCGCTGAGCCTGACGCCGCAAACGCTGTTCAGGATGCGTCCGGCCAGGATCGAGGAGTTCAGCGACCTGGTGCTGCAGCGCGGCATCTACCACAACGACCGCATCGTCCAGGACCAGTTGGTCTACGCGGCCGGGGAACTGACGGTGTCGCCGCTGGCGCCGCTGCGCGGTCGCATGGTGTTGTTCGTCAACGGCAACTTCAACGCCGTCGCCGGCAATGGCAGCGACCTGAGCGGCGTGCTGGTGGTGACCGGCAATACCTACATCCAGGGGCCGTTCCGGCTGCGCGGCACGCTGCTGACGCAGGGCCACGTGGAACTCGGCAGCGGCACCGGTCCGGTGGACATCCTCTACGACCGCGCGTCGGTGCAGCGTGTGCAACAGGAGATCGGCAAGTACCGCAAGAGCAGCAGCACGCGGCCGAACGGCACCGGCGGGGCGTCCACCCCGGTCGAGAACCTGGCGGCCGACTACACGGTGATGGCGGCGAGGTGAGGCGACGGCCGATGGTGACGATGGACCGGACCGGACCGGGCCGCGGCGAACGCGGCATGAACACCGTCGAGTTGATGGTGGCGATGGCGATCGTCGCCATCGGTCTGCTGGTGTTGGTCGAGCAGATCTCGCTCAGCTACCGCGAGACCGAGAGCAGCGAGCAGCGGGCGTTCGCCTATCAGAAGGCCGCGGCGATGCTGCAGGAGGTGCAGAACTCGATCGACAACGGCCTGGTGCAGAACAGCAACGACCTCTACCCCCTGGTCGATGCCGACTATCAGGTCGTGCTGACCACCCGCCGTGATCCAGACGGCGTGCAGCTGCCAGCCGAGCACAAGATGTCGGGCAACGTGCAGCGGCAGGGACACTGGCAGTGGAGCCGCAAGCTGAGCATCGATCCGCACGAGCAACCCGGCCTCTACTACGTCAAGGCCAACGTCTACCGGTGGCAGGAGACGCACTGGACGTTCGCCGCCAACCAGACGCAGCTCGTGTCGCTGGTACCCAAGGCCGACGCGCCCGACCAGACGTTCGACGTGTACGCGCTCGCCTGCGCGGAGACACCATCGTTGTGGGGGCAACTGTCGCAGTTGCGCAGCAAGGTCGGCGCCGCGATCACCACGCTGACGGCCAACTCGCAGGTGCGCTTTCGCGTGCACTGGATCACCTGCCTCGGCTACGGCCGCGACGCCTGCTACGCCCCGTTCGTCAACACCAATGCGACCACCACGACGGCGGCGCCGTACGCGTACTGGCTGCCCGGACTGCTCGACGCGGCCGGCAACCTGGCCTACGAGTCGGACCTGTTGACCGGCCAGCACCAGGTCGAGTCCGGTCTGCAGGCCGGCTGGTCGAGCAAGTGCCAGGCACCGTTCGCGGTGGCCGATCAGTGGAACCACTGCCTGCGTTCACCGGCGGCCGGGCAGCTGCACCAGCAGCGCGTCGATCTCGGTCTGGAGGACGACGATGCACTGCCGCTGCAGCTGTTGCTCGACCGCATGGATCAGCAGCCGGACCGCTACCGCGGCGCGATCTTCGTCAATCTGCACGCGCCCGGCCTGCCGATGCCACCGTTGCGCAACTACAGCGACGCCGCCAAGGATCCGAGCGGCCGCCCCGGCATCCGCGTGGTCGCACATCCGGCGCTGCTGCGCACGCCGCGCGATCCGAACGGCGACGGCGACCACGCCGACAGCGGCGACGTCGAGCTGCGGGTGTACGCGTACAAGCTCGACCCCGCCAAGGGGCCGGCGGTGCTGGCCGAGCCGATCCTGGTGCAGATCCCGGGCGTCAACCTCAGCGGCGCGATCAATGCCGGCGCCAACTCGACACTGACCGTGCGCCGGCTGGCCGGCGGCATCAACCCGACCAACGGCACGGCCGGGGGGCCCGGGAGCGACTACGACGGCTTCGACACTGCCACGGGTCTGCCTCCCACCAGCGCCGGGGCGCCGTACGAGATGTACTACGAGGCCGGCTACGCCGGCGGCGCGGAGCCGTACACCTGGCTCAAGCTCTACAACACGCCGCTGGTGGCGCCGACCGTCAAGAAACGCGGCGTCGACCCCGGCACCCGCCTCTATGACCTCGACTACTGCCCGTCGCCGGTGACGACCGGCGGTGCCTTCGACCAGGACCTGGCGACCGACGGCGGCGCCGGCACGCAGCGCAACACCGCGCGTTGGCGGATCCGCGTGCCGAAGTACGTGCTCAGCAGCGGCCTGCTGCCGAACCAGGACCAGGTGCTGCACTTCGTCACCCGCATCGGCTCCGACCTCACGACCGGCGCTCGGTGGCCGACGCCGAACCAGCCGGCCAACCGTTCGGAGACCTGGACCTGGTGGGCGGCGACGGCAGCCGCGGTGCCGATCACCGAGCGCTGGCAGTTCCTCGGCGACCCGCGGCTGTGTCCGTATGCGGACCTGATGGTCGACGGCGACAGTTCCCCGTACGGGTTCAACTGGCATTTCGACAACCTGGTCGACGGCGGCAACGACGCCACGCTGCGGTTCCCGTGCCTGAAGTCGGCGCCGACGCGGCTGCAGCAGGGCTTCGGCTCGCGCTCGCGCGCCGACGTGCCGCGCTACTACGCGCTGCTGCGCAGCGTGCTGCAGAAGTGCGGCGCCGTGTACGTGAATCCGGTCGGCGCCGCCGGCAGCTACCTGCTGCAGGGTGGCGAGATCGGCCGCGCCGCCGTCGCCGCCGGCACCGGCACCCAGGCCATCAGCATGGCCGGCGTGTTCTACCACCTGGCCGGCACCACCAACGTCAACACCGTCAATGTCGGTGCGGCGACCGCCAACGACGGCATGCCGGTGTTGAAGAACAACGCCGACGCGAAGTGGTGGAGCAATCCGTGGCTCGGGGAGCTGTGCCCCGAGTCGATGTACGCGACCTGGATCAGCAGCGGCAACGTGCCACTCGGCAGCAACGGCGCCACCTGCTGCTGGAAGCCGCTGCACCTGGCCAATCCGGCCAACCTGCCCTACGGCACCAAGTTCAAGGAGCCGTGCGGGGCGCTGGTCGACGATGCCGGCAGCGTGATGCTGCTCGACTCCGGCAGCAGCGGTTCCACCTACCAGCACGTCGCCACGCTGCAGCCGGCCGCGACGCCGACCGGTGCCACGAGTTCGATCGCCGGCGCCGCCAACGCGCCGCTACCGGCACAGCTCGACGCGCAGCAACCGTTCGTGCTCAACGCCGCCGCCGCGCCACCGCCGGCGTTCAGCTTCACCGACAGCTACCCGCGCACCACGGCAACGCTGCGCGAGTCGCTGTGGACGGTACCGGGCAGCCAGGCTGGCGCCGTGGTCGACTTCTACGCCACCTCGGGCCAGCGCGGCTTCCTGGTGCCGCTCGGTTTCACGCCGCAGACGGCCAGCAACGACCTGGTGCTGGAGCAGGCGCTGCTCGCGGGTGTGCGCGCACTGCACGACGCCGGCCTGCCAGGCCTGACCGGCCGCGTTCCGGAGCTGCCGCTGCTGACCATCGTCGAGCCACCGGCGAGCGCCAACCTGACGAACCCGACCGGCTTCGGCCTGCGGTGGAAGACCGACTTCCTGCGCTGGGACGCACAGAGTTACACCGCCAGCCACCCACCCGGTTTCGCCGAGAGCGAGAGCGACCTGATCTACCGCGTGCTCTGGTCCGCCGACCTCGGCACCAGCTGGAAGTCGGTGCTGACCGGCGATTCGGCGACACCCGGCGCCTGGCCCACGAACCCGATGGACCGGCTCAACGACGCGGCCACCGGCAGCGAGACCTTCGTCGTGACCACGCCGAGCGATACCTTCCCCACCGGCGAGTACCTGTTCCGCGTCGAAGCCTTCCACCAGCTGCGCCAGAGTCACCACAGCAGCCACGAAGTGCGCGTGGTGATCCGGAGGCAGTGATGGCTCGCGGCAGGCAGGCTGGTTTCACCCTGCCCGAAGTGGCGATCATGTCGTTCGTGATGTCGGCGCTGCTGGTGATGATCGCGCAGTCGATCGCCAGCCTGTCGAGCGTGCGCAGCGACCACAAGCAGCACGCCAACATCGGCAACGTCGCCGATCGCATCGCCCGCTCGGTCGAACGCGACGTCGAGTACGCGACGCGCGTGTTCACCAACACCCCTGACGACCTCGCCTACCTGCGGGCGACCGTGATCGGCCAGAAGCTGCTGGTCCAGGGCTGCCAGCTGCCGACCCTGACCAACCTCGGTCTGTTCGACCATGACCCGCCGGCTGTGCCGCAGACCGGCTGCGTGGTGTTCCTCGGCACGCGTGGCGCCCGCATCAGCATCACCTTCAATGGCACGGTCGACAGCGAGCGCCTGGTGCAGAGCCTGGTGCTGGTGATCTACGCGCCGATCGTCGGCGCCAGCGGCGACCGCGACCTGCTGCGCTGGGTCAGCCGGCCGATGGCTTCGTATTGGGACATCGCCGAGATCACCGATCCGGTCCAGCGCGCCGATGCCATCTCGCGGCTGTACGACTCCGGTGTGCGCATCGCCTGGGACCCCGACCAGCCGCGCAACACCGGTCTGTTCGAATTGCAGCAGGGCGGCGCGATGGTGCCGCTGCTGCCCACCGCCCTGCTGCCCGGCAGCGAGGACGCGCAGTTGTCGCGACTCCTGCTGCAGCGCAACATGCGCGTGGCGCCGAACGGCAACCTGCCCGGCATCCAGGTGCCGGAGTTCGCCGACGCCGTGGGCGCCTTCCCCGGCGGCGTCGAGATCAAGGTCGACGGCGCCGGCAAGGGCCGGCTGCTGCTGTTCCGGCTGGTGATCGACTCGACGCAGAAGCAGCTGCGGCACGTGTTCAGCGAAGTGCGGCGGCTGATCAACACCGACTGCTGAAGGCAGCCACCGCCGGCGCGTTCACTTGACCGTGCGCAGGTAGTTCCAGATCGCCTCGAACTGTCTGCCGGCGTCGCCGCCGAGCACGTCGGCGAACGCGGTCTTGCCCTTCTGGTCGGCGTACTTCGGCATCTTCGACTCGGGGTCGATGCGCGTCGGGTCGGCGAGCCAGCGGGTGTAGAACTCCTTGCGCAGGCGCTGCGCCGCGAACATGAAGTTGATGCCCTGGCGCTCGAAGGCCTGCACCGCCGGCTGCCCGCCGAGCGCGTGGCACTGCACACAACCGAAACCATCGCCCATCTTGATCAGCTTCTGGCCGAACACCGCCAGCGCGGCATCACCGCCGACGTCCGGCTCGTCCTGCGGCGGGTAGCCGTGTTCTTTCACCAGGCCGGCAGTGATCGCGCCACCGTGCGCCGCGAACGCCGGCATGCGCGCGTGCAGCCACGGCCGCGGTGATTTCTCCTTGCCGGTGACGAAGCGTTCGAGCCAGCTCGGCTGCAGCTTGGCGCCGACCCAGGTCAGCGCCGGCACGCCCTGCGCCAATGGGTCCTGCTCCGGCGGCAGCGGCTCGGTGGCGCCGAGTTCGGCGGCGACCTGCGCCCACACCGACGGGTCGCCGTCGCGCGCGTGGCAGGCGGTGCAGCGGTGCGTGCGGATCTCGCGTTCGGCGAAATCGATCGGCGAACGGCGCCACGCCGCCGAGGTGGCGTGCGGCAGGAACGCGCGCAGCGCCGCGCGCTCGGCGTCGGTCAGGCCGTGGTCGGGCACCGCGCCCTTCGGCGGACCGAGACAGCCGTCCCGGCCCTCGCGCAGCTGCAGCTCCGGCAACCTGGCGTAGACACTGAGGTCGTCGACCTCGAACTGGTGGCAACGGATGCAGCCGGAGCGCGCCACCGCCCGCTTGCCCTTGTCGGCACTGCCCTGCGCTTTGCCGGACCATGCCGGACGGCCATCGAGCAGGTACGCCGCCAGCGCGGTCGCCTCGTCCAAAGGCAGCTTGAAGTCGGGCATCCGCACGTGCGGGTTGTCGCGCGCCGGCTCGCGCAGGAACTCGACCAGCGCCGCACCGTGCCACTTGGCCGGCACGAAGCCGAGCCACAGCCGATCGCCGAGCGCCGCCGTGGTCTTGCTCTCGGCCGGCGGCACGTGGCAGGCGATGCAGCCGAACTCACGGAAGCGCTGGGCGCCGGCGGCGACCTGGTCCCTGGTGAACGCCGGCTCCGGCAGCGGCGCACCGCGACTGGCGAGGTAGGCGGCGACATCGGCGGCAGTACCCTCGCGCAGCTGCAGCCGCGGCATGCGCGCATCGGGTCGCACGGCGCGCGGGTTGTCGATCCACTGCTGCAGCCAATCGACGCGCAACCGCTCGCCGGCGCGGCGCAGATCGGCCCCGGCGCGATCGAGCTCGCCGAACGCCGAGTCGCCGCGCGGCTGCACCGGCTCGTGGCAGCGGACGCAGCGACGCTCGACCAGCAGCTGGTGGCCGAGCTGTTCGCGCTCGCCCTGCAGCAGCGCTTCGTCGGGCACCACCTGCCACGTCTCGGGCGCGATCGGTTCGTAACCGAACTCCGGGCCCGACCAGTGCACGCGCAACGTCGCTTCGCCGAACGCGGTGCTGTCGAGTTCGCAGACCAGCTGGTTGTCGCCCTTCTTCAGCCGTGCCGGCTGCGCCGTCTCCAGCGGCTTGCCATCGCGCAGTTCGCCTTCGAGCACCAGTTCGCCGTTGACGGTCAGCTTGATGCTGCCCTGGCCGAACGCACGGAAGCGGTAGCGGTCGCGGATCGGCACGCTGACGGTGCCGGTGAAGCGCGCCCGGAACATGCCCGGCGCCAGCATCGGCGTCGGCGCGTCGCCGCGGTCGACGCGCAGTGACAACAGCCGCGCGAGCTGGCTGTGCGCCCCTTCCTTCTGCCGGCGCTCCGGATCGGCCGGCTCGAACGAGAGCTGCAGGCCGCGCCGGGCCTGCGGACTCTGCGGCGGCGTCTGCGCCAGGGCGCTGCTGCCGCCGCTGCCGACCAGCGCCAGCACCGAGATGGACGCCAACATGCGCAGCATCATGTCACCGCCTCCGGCTTCAGTTGTGCGCCGGCAAGCCGGTGTCCGGCTTGAGCGCGTGGATCGAGTTGTGCAGCTCGCCCTTGATCGGGACGTGGTCGGCACCCTCGACCGACCAGGTGACCTTCATCTGCATCACCGGTTGCATGTCCGGCACGGCGAGGAACACCGTCTTGTGGTCGGGACTCAGGCTCACCTTGCCGACCGGCAGCGGATCGCGGTTCGGCAGCCCCTGTTCGACCTTGCGCTCCGGGTGCAGGATCGACAGCTCCGGCGAGCCGTAGTTGCCCGAATAGAGGTAGTTCCAGATCTCGACGCCGTAGCTGCCGGGGTCCTGCGCGGTCTCGGGATCGAGCGGCACCAGGAAGGTCAGGTAGACGCCCTTGTCGGTGGTGCGCAGCGCCACCGGCTGCAACAACGGCTTGCCGGTGTAGCGCACGCGGTCGAAGCCGCCGTCCTTGGTGGCGTTGGTCTGCCAGCCCTGGAAGCCGCACACGTACAGTTGGCCGTCCTTGCCGTTGAAGCGCGCGCGCATGGCGCTGCTGTCGAAGCTGCAGGGCAGGCGCACCACGCCGCCCTGCACCGCACCCGGGCCATCCTCCTCGAGCACCAGGTAGAGGCTGCTGGTGCCGTACGACAGGTGCAGCAGCCGCCCCGGCAGCGGTCCCCAGCGGTCGCTCGTGACCCAGCACTGGCCGCCGCTGCTGTTGTCGACCTCCATCGGCATCCAGCACAGCGGCAGGTCCGGCTGGTCGGGCACCGGCGTCTTGTGCGCGGTGTCCTTGACGCCGCCGTAGAAGCCCGGCGCCGTGACCCAGTTGATCCGACAGCGCGGGATGTAGGTGCCCTCGTTGTCGCCGGTGGTGACCACCTTGCCGTCCGGGCTGACGCCGATGCCGTTCGGCGCGCGCAGGCCGGTGACGATCACTTCGAGCTTGCTGCCGTTCTTGTCGATCTTCATCACCGTGCCGTGGTGCGCGGCGATCTTCATGAAGCCGCGGCCACCCGGGTTCACCGGTCCGCCCTTGCTGCAATAGAAGTTGCCGGCCGGGTCGGTCTGCAGGTCGAAGGCGAACTCGTGGAAGCCCCTGGTCACGTGCACGTCGTTGTTGAAGCACTCGTAGAAGTCGGCCTCGCCGTCGCCATTGGTGTCGTGCAGGCGGGTGATACCGTCGCGACCGTGCACGTAGATCACGTCGTCGACGACCTTGAGGCCGAGCGGATCGAACAGGCCGGTGGCGAAGCGCCTCCAGGTGACCTGCTGCAGCGTGTCGTCGATACCGGACACCAGCCAGACATCGCCGTTCCAGGTGGTCACCGCGGCGCGACCATCGCTGAGGAAGTCGAACGCGCAGGTGCGCATGCGCGCGCCGTACGGGTTGTCGAACGGCACGGTGATGCGGTCGACGACGTAGGCCGCGTCATCGGCAGCACGCACGCCCTTGGTCACCACCGGGGCTGCCCAGCGCTGCCCGGCCGGCTGGCACAACGGCTGCAGGTCGATCGCCGCGGCGCTGTTGCCGACCAGCTTGCCGAACGCCTCGAACGCCACCTGGTCGCCCTGGCCGTGCAGCACCTTGAGCCGCAGCGGCGCCGCGTGTGGCGGCACGCGCATCAGGATGCGGCCGTCCTTGACGCGCAGCTCGGCAGCGCCGGCGTCGCCTTTGACGGCCGCCAGCAGGTTCTGCACCGCCGGCCGGCCGGCGTCGATCGCGGCGCGGAACTTGTCGGCGAACACGTCGACCTCGGAGAACAAAGCGCCGCCGCTGCGGACCAGGAACAGCAGGTGGCGCGCGCGGCCGAGGCCCTGGGCCTTCCAGATGCTGACGCCGTGCTTGTCGCCCGGACCGAGCTCGCGGCTGTCGACGCTGGCGAGCTTCTGCCAGCCGGCCTGGTCGGGCTGCTTCGCATCCAGCGCCGGCGCCGCGTCGCGATCGCTGGCGAACAGGTCGTACTGCTGTACGGCGCGCTCGCCGCGGTGCCAGGTGAACGTGCTGACGCGCGACACCTCGACCACCTTCTGCAGGTCGACGTGCCAGCGGCCGTCGTCGGTGTCGTCGTTGCCGACGCGGTGGCGATCGAAGAACGTGCTGTGCGCGGGATCGTCGTCGTTCTGCGCGGCGACACCGTCGTGCAGCTTGTCCAGGGCGAGCGCCAGGGGTGACCGGGCCTGGCCGGCCGACGGCCTGGCTTCGCCGTGCGGATGGGCGAACTGCGGCACGTACTCGATCGTGGCGCCGGTGCCCGAATTGCTGTCGAGGTAGTCGCCCTTCGACGGGCCGCCCATGCTCAACTGCTCCCAGCCGGTGGTGGTGGCATCCTTCTCCACCAACCCCGGTTCGGGCACCGGCCACTGCAGCGCCGCGAACGCGCAGGTCGGCGCACTCGCCGCCGCCGGCGCGTGCCATTCGATCGACCCGGCCTTGCTGCCGGCGGCGGCGTCGCACACCACCAGCCATTGCTCCTGGCTGCAGGGCTTGAGGTTCAGCGTGCGGGCGACGGCGCGCCCGGGCCCTTCGCCTTCGATCGCGTAGTGCTCGAGCACGCCCATGCCGGCGATCTGGTAGCTGACCACCACGTCGTTGCCGTGCAGGTAGAGTCCGCGGTAGCGCCCCCATTCGCGCGGCAGCGGCCCGTACGGCTCCGACCGCGGATCGGTGAAATCGCCGTCCCGGGCCCAGCCCGGCTGTGGTCTGGATTCGCACACCTTGCGTCCGCGCAGCCGCGGCATCGGGCCGTGCGCGCCGTCGTAGGCGGTGCCGCGCAGGAACAGGAAGCCGTCGGTCCAGCCCGCCGACAGGCGCAGCAGTTCGGTGTCGAACGCGACCGCGCCCTGCGGCAACTTGACCACGACGCCTTTGTAGGTGTAGTCACTGAGGCCGCGCCCGTCGAACGTGGTCATCAGGTACGGACCGAAGTCCATCGAGTACGGGAACTCGCGGCCCTGCGCCGACGTGACGGTCGGCAGCAGCAGCGCGGACAGCACAGCGATGCGTGGGTGCATGGTCAGGATCGGGAGCGGCGCCGGATCTTACGCCCTGCTGCGGGCCGGCGAGAGAACTTGCCGTTCAGGTTCGCCGGCGGTGCGGTGCGGACCCGGCGCGGCGGTAGAACAGCGGCACCGGCATGCCGGCCATCACTGCCAGTTCGCGACAGGTGAGTTCGGCAGCGGTCGCCACCACCAACCAGCGGCCGCTCGGCGAGAAGCCGACGGCGCGCAGCGCTGCCGTCTGGCGGCCGAGTTCCCAGCAACCTCCGCCCGGCAGATGCACGCGCAGGCCGTCGTCGCGCGCGCGCTCGACGCGTGCCCCGCCGCTCGAAGTCGCCAGTGCCCCGCCCCAGCGACCGACGACCGGGATCTGCACCGCGGCCAGCGGGCCGCAGCCGAGCACCAGCAGCGCCCGCCGCTGCATCCACGGCGCGCCGGGCGACGGCACGTCGACGTCCTGCACCACGCGGCGACCGGTCGCCAGCTCGAACACGCCGCGGCCCGAGCGCGAGACCACCAGCAGGAAGGTCTCGTCGGCGTCGAAGCCCACGACCTCGAGTTCGTCGACCAGAGCGATCCAACCACCGTCGCAGTCCCTGCCGTCGGCGTTCATGGCCAGATCATGCGCGCTCGCACGCGGCGCGGCGATGGCCGGCAGCGCTCATTCCTCGTCCCGGCGCGCCACGCCCGCCGTCAGACAGAACCGCAGCGCCTCTTCGACGCCCATGTCCAGCGCGCGCACCCGCTCCTTCGCCACGATCAGCGTGAAGCCACCGAGCTGGTAGCTCATCGGTGTATAGACCGCGACCTTGCCGGCACCGAAGCTCGGCATGTCGCTGAAGTTGTCGCGCGTTAGCAGGCCGACCAGCTCGGTGCCGTTGTCGGTCTGCACCAGCACCACCTGGTGGAACGGCTTCTTCTCGCTGCCGACGAGCCGCACGACGTCGACGATCAGCCGGTAGATCGACTTGACGATCGGGATGCGCGCCAGCAGCGCGGTGAAGCGCCGGTAGATCGTGCGCACCACGAACGAGTACATCAGCATGCCGAACATCGTGATCAGCACGATCGACATCGCGAAGCCCATCCCCGGCCAGTACTGGATCTGCGGCAACGCCCAACTGACGAGCCCGTGCAGCATGGTCTCGCCGGCGACCACCGCGGCCCACACCAGATAACCGGTCAAGGCCAGCGGCAGGATGGCGGCGAGGCCGCGGAAGAACATTTTCGCCAGAGTGCTCATGCTCGCCTTGGATCATTGCAGAAGGCCGGCCGGACATCGCCCGCGGAACACGATTGGCCGGCAACTCGGCCCT
>Ga0209488_10001371_pt1 | contig 20779 bp, 19 predicted proteins | sample Rivendell_Oct201_8_FD_188349 | JGI IMG/M metagenome (GOLD analysis project Ga0209488, IMG submission 188349) | Vadose zone soil microbial communities from the Eel River Critical Zone Observatory, Northern California, USA -... | ecosystem: Environmental > Terrestrial > Soil > Vadose zone >...
CGAAATGATGTGCTGGCGCGCCATGGTACCTATGGAGCACGTCCCGACGCGGGTTGGGCCCGGAGGATCGGTCGATTTGCCGCACGGCGAATATTTCGGCTGGATCGGTCCGAACGGACACGTGATCTGCTATCCGATCGGCCAAGGCGAAGTCCTCAACATCTTTGCCGGTCACGTCACGGACCAATGGGTCGTTGAATCCTGGTCGATTCAGAGTTCTCAAGGCGAGTTGCTTGCCGCCTATGTGGGATGGAACGAAGCCTTGCTCGGCATGTTCCGTCACGTGCACGACGTCTATAAATGGGGCATCCACGACCGCGATCCGTTGCCGGAATGGACCAAGGGGCGGGTGACCCTGTTGGGCGACGCGGCTCATCCGACCATGCCCACTTTGGCGCAAGGGGGTAATATGGCGATCGAAGACGGCTATGTGCTTGCGCGCAATCTCGATCGGCATCAAAATGACATCGAGACAGGCCTCAAGGCCTATGTGCGAGAACGCCAGCCGCGCACCGCACGTGTCACTTTGCAGTCGCGGCAGCAGTTTGCCAATAACCGGAAGGTGCCGCCGCCGCCATTCATCGATCGCAACTGGATCTTCACCTTCGACGCGACGCAAGACCAAGAAGTTCCGCAACCAGCCTGATCTACGAACTACAAAATCAAACACGGGAGGTTTCCATGAGAATAAAGACGATGTGTCTGAGTGCCGCCCTGCTGACGCTCGCTGCGGGCGCTGCGCTCACTGCGAGCGCCGCGCTCACTACGAGCGCCGCGCTGGCGCAAAGCGTGCCGCAGTTCCAGGTCGACCCGTTCTGGCCGAAAGCACTGCCGAACAACTGGCTCCTTGGCCAAGTCTCAGGCATCAGGACCGATCGCTTTGACCGCATCTGGGTCGTGCACCGGCCGAACTCGCTCAACGAGCGCGAGCGCGCCGCGGAGCGCAACCCGCCGCCGGTGCGTTGCTGCGTGAAGCCGCCGCCGGTGCTGGTATTCGACCAGTCCGGTAACCTGGTCTCCCACTGGGGCGGTCCCGGTCAGGGCTACAATTGGCCAACGGCTGAGCACGGCATCTTCATCGACGACAACGATTTCGTCTGGCTCGCCGGCAGCGACGGTAAGGACGGGCAAATTCTCAAGTTCACGATGGACGGCAAGTTCGTGATGCAGATCGGCAAGCCGATCACCGGACCGGACAGCAACGCGACCGACCGATTGGGCTCGCCATCTGATATCGCGGTCGATGTGGCCGCAAAGGAAGTCTTCGTCTCGGACGGCTACACCAACCGGCGCGTGGTGGTGTTCGATTCCGAGACCGGCGCCTACAAGCGCCACTGGGGCGCCTATGGAAAGAAGCCGAGCGACGAAAAAACGCCGCCCTATGACCCGGCAAAGCCGGTGTCGCAGCAGTTCGGCAATCCGGTGCACTGCGTGCGGATTGCCAAGGATGGGCTCGTCTATGTGTGCGACCGCACCAACGACCGCCTGCAGGTCTTCCGCAAGGATGGCACGTTCGTGACCGAGCACTTCTTCGAGAAGCAGACCCGGATGACGGGCTCGGTTTACGAGATTGCCTTCTCGCCCGATGCCGACCAGAAATTCATCTATATGGTCGATGGCGCGAACGGCGAGGTCCGCATCGTGGATCGCAAGAAGATGGAAACCGTCGGCCGCTTCGGCCAGATCGGGCGCCAGGCTGGGCAATTTGTGGCCGTCCACAACGTCACGGTCGACAAGGGCGGCAACATCTATACGGCGGAGGTGAACACCGGCCAGCGGGTTCAAAAATTCCGGCGCATCGACATGCAGAATTAAAGGAGACCCGCATGGCTTCCGTGGAGAAGTTCAACGACCATTGTTGGAAGGACGTAATCCCGGAGGCCGATCTGCGGCTCTATGCGGGATGGCGGCGTGAAACCTTCGTGGGCGCAAGACCGGCGCTGTTGGCGATTGATCTTTATGATCTTGCGTATCGCGGCGGGCCACGTCCGCCGATCGAGATCAATGATCAATATCCCAATACATGCGGGATCTTCGCTTATCGCGCGATCGAGCCGACCAAGCGGCTCATCGCAGCGGCACGACGGGCCGGCATCCCGATATTTTTCTGCACGCAGGAAACGCGGGCGAACAACCGTCCGCGCGGGGCCGTCTCGACCAAGAACCAGCGTGCAAGACCCGAGCCCGATGCCTACGCGATCTTTCATGAGTTCCAGATCGAGCCGGCAGACATTCTCATCACCAAGCAGCGTGCCTCGATATTCCAGGGCACGCCGCTCTCCTCGCATCTCACGCTCCTCGATGTGTCGAGCGTCATTGTCTGCGGCGAGAGTACGTCGGGATGCGTGCGGGCGAGTGCGGTCGATGCGCATTCCGCCGGGTTCCACGTCACGATCGCCGAAGAGTGCACCTATGATCGCGCGGAACTGACGCACAAGGTGAACCTTTTCGACCTGCATCACAAATATGCCGACGTGATGCATACGGAGGAAGTCATCGCGCATCTTGATGGGATGCAGGTGGCGCGCGCAGCGGAGTAGGATTTTATGCGGCTTACGTCGATCATCCGGGCATGTGTTTCGGCATGCCTTGTTGTCGCGTCGTCCGCCGCCGAATCTCTGGCACAAACAGAAGTTTCGTTTGCAGGCAAGCAGATCAAGATAATGATCGGCTTTTCGCCAACCGGATTTGGTTATGACACCTATGGCCGGCTTCTCGCGCGGCATCTGGGAAAATACTTACCCGGCAATCCGACAATCGTTCCCCAAAACCGCCCCGGCGCGGGTTCGCTCAATCTTGCAAACTATCTGTTCAATGCCGCACCCCGCGACGGGACCGAGATTGCGATCCTGGGCCGCGGGGTCGCGATGGAACCGTTGCTCGGCGGCAGCGCTGCGCAAGGAAAGTTCGATTCGACCAGATTTGCCTGGCTCGGCAGTATGAACAATGAAGTATCGGGCTTCTTTGTCCGGGATCCCGGCCCCGCGACGTCGCTGCAGAACATTTTGTCTGGTGCGCACCTCAACGTCGGATCGACCGGCATCGGCGGCGATCAACACGTTTTCACGGCTGCATTGAATGGGCTGCTCGGAACCCGGCTCAAGGCGATTGCCGGCTATCCGGGCACCCAGGAGATCATGCTCGCGGTCGAGCGTGGCGAGCTTGACGGTATCGTAGGCTATTCTTGGGGCGTCGCTCGCTCGGGAAACAGGAGCGAATTGCAATCGGGCCGGCTCAAGATTCTGCTGCAGCTCGCTCTCGACAAACACAAGGAACTGGCCCAGGTTCCAATCGTGACGGATTTCGTGACAAAGCCGGATGATCGTCAGGTGTTGGAGATGATTTTCTCACGTCAGTCCATGGGGCGGCCCCTGGTGGCGCCGCCCGGCATTGATCCGCGTATCGTACAGACTTTGCGCCAGGCTGTTTCGGCCGCCGGACGCGATCCCGCGCTTATTGCGGAGGGCGCCAAGATGGATCTTGAACTCAATTTCGTCAGCGGGACCGACGTCCAGTCCATGGTCGAGCGGCTTTTCATGGCGTCGCCCGCCGTGGTGGCACGGGCGCAGGCTATTGCAACAGCAAACTAACTCTACGAGGGACCTATGCGTAAAACGATGTCGCTTTCGGTGTTCTTGATGTCCATATGGATTTCTTATGTTGGCCCCGGTACGCCTGCGTGGGCGCAAACTGCTGCCGATTTTATCGCTGGTAAATCGAAGGATTGTCCGGGCTGCAACCTCGCCGGCGCCAACCTCAAACGGCGAAATCTGGCCGGTGCCAATTTGTCGGGCGCCGATCTGACCGACGCAAGTTTTCACCGATCGAACTTGCGTGGAGCCAATTTTTCCGGCGCCAACCTTACGGAAGCCAACCTCAACAAAACCGATATAATCCAGGCCAACTTTACAAACGCAAAAATGAATAGCGCCATGCTGTTCGAGGCTGAGGCCGGACGGGCCGATTTTACCGGAGCCGATTTGACCGAAGCCCTGTTGGGCAGCATCCGTCTGACCGGCGGCAAGCTCGACGGCACGAACCTGAAGGAAACCGACTTCGAAGGCGCGCTTCTCAATGAAGCGAGCTTCGTCAATGCCAAAATGACCGAGGCCAATTTTCACCAAGCCCGCATGCTGCGCGCCAATATGCGCGGCGTTTCGGGTGAAAACGTCGAATTTACGCTGGCCATTATGCGCGACGTCAATCTTGGCGGCGCGGTGTTGCCCGATTCGACCTTCTACCTTGTCGACTTCACCGGCTCCGATTTCTCCGGGGCCGATTTCAGTCGCTCGATATTTCGTTCGGCAATACTGGGCAACACCAACCAAGCCAACACAACATTCAGGGGCGCGATGATGCCGGATAACTCGATTAGCCCGTGAAGACTCTTGTTGCCGAAAACCGCTACTTGAAATCGTTACACAAGGATTTCTGTTCCTCGTCATGGTAGGCGAGGCATTCCTTCTTGCTGATCGGCCCGCGCCCGATGACGCGTGCCAACAGATAGGTCGCGATGGCATCGATCTGGTCCGCGGTCAGTTTGGCGGGCGGCGGATACATGTTGCCCGGCGCATCGCCAAGGTCCCGGCCGTAGCATTGCCGGGTCGTATAGGCGCCGTCTTCGAATGACGGCATATCGGATCCGGGCCGGCCGCAACCGATAACTGTCTTCAAGGTCTCGGCGGTATGGTGCGTTCGCTCGCGCAAGTTTGGGCCACTTGGTGAATCCTCGCGCTGCTTGTCTCCGTCCGCAAACGGGCCATGACAATCCGGGCAGCCGGCCGATTTCCACGTTTCCATCCCGAGTTTCACTCGGGCTTCGTTCTGCGCTGAGCCGACATTGGAATGGCTAACGATCATGCCTGCGGCCAGCAATGCCGTGGCGATCACGTTCCTTCGGGTACCCATCGTCATCTCCCGGGGCAATTTCGATTACTCGAAATACCACGCTCAACGCGCGGCGGCCGGGCCCGGTCGATAGACCTCAAGACGTGCGGAACTTTCAAACAGGTTGTCGGTGAGGCGGTTGTCGTTGGGGTCGACCGCAAATTGCCCGGGTTTGAAATAGCGACGGGCCTCGACTTTTGTCACCAGTCCGTCGGCGGCCTTTTCGCACATTTGCTTGATGAACCAATCCTCGATCGGACGTTCGCCTTCGGCAAGAGGCAGGTCCGTGCAGTTCAATCCAAGGCCCGCCACGCCCTTGAGGACGTCGGCTATTCCAAAGGCTGCGATACGGGTTTGGCTGTCGACGCGCGGGTCGTTGACGATCCGATAGCCTTGAACGCGCCCCTCTGCATCGAACAAGAACGAAGTAACGATAGGCTGTCCGGCGAGCGAATTTGCACGGTATTGTTTGATCATGACGTCCGAGCGCCGGGCACGCGCGACATACTCCATTTCATCGTCATAGCGGAACCAGACTTCGCGCAGTCCGGTCGAGCGCTCGACCGCGCATTGCGAAAAGTCGGCGAAGCTTGCGAGCACGCGCGCCGGCGGGCCGCCATTGGTCCCGCAGGCCGGATCGACAAATTGATCGAGCGGCAATGCGCTGATCGGCGTGCCAAGCTTGATGTCCCATATTTTGGGCGCCGGCGACTGGGCGGTCGCTGCCACGATCATGAAGCAAAACGACAGGCCCGCTCCGATGCAAAATGATTGTATGCGCATGGCTTTAGCTCCAGACGTTTGGGCTCCGAATGGAAAAGACGAGAAGGGGGAGCATGTCCGCTCCCCCAAGGTGTTTGTCGTTCAATTTTGGTGTTCTTAGAACCCAAACACAGCCACAAAAGCGGACGGCTGCATCAGGCCCGCACCGCGTGTACCGACGCCGCCACCGGCAACGACCGCCACGTATTGCTTGCCGCCGACGCTATAAGTCATCGGAGGCGCCGTGATCATCGTGCCGAGGTTGAAGCTCCACACTTCCTTGAGCGTGTCTTTGTCATAAGCCGCGAACTTGCCGTTCATGTGGCCGGTGAAGAGCAGGTCGCCGTCGGTCGAGAGCATTCCGGACTCGGTCGGCGGCTGGAAGGTCTCCTTGCCGATGATCTTGCCGGTCTTGACGTCCATCGCCCACAGGGCGCCGTGCGCGGTGACGCGGCCATGTTCGCTGCAGCAAGGCGGCAGGCCGACGTAGTTCTTGTTCTCGTCAAGCGCGGTGCGGCTTGTCGTTCCGGAGATACAGCCTTCCGCGCCTGCCACATAGGCGATCATGCGCTTGGAATCCATCGTCGGCGGGAAGAACGTCGGGGAGCCGTTCCACCACGGGCAGGCTTCCTGGCCGGGTTTTCCGCGGCGAACACCGACGCCATTGTAGACCTGCACGTTCTTGGTCGGGTCGTAGTCGACCGGCTTGCCGGTCTTCTGGTCGATGCCCTTGGTCCAGGTGATTTTCTCCTGGTACTGGTCAGCGCGCAGGAACTGGCCGCTGTTGCGGTCGAGCGTGTAATAGTATCCGTTGCGCGAGAAGTTCGCGACCACCTTGCGGCTCTCGCCATTGATGGTCGTGTCATAGAGCATCTTCGGGCTAGGCGTATCGAAATCCCAATGCTCGTTAGGCGTTTCCTGGAAATACCACACGATCTTGCCGGTGTCGGCGTCGAGCGCGATGGTGCTGGCGGTGAAGAGATTGTCGCCAGGGCGGAATTCGGGATCGAAGCTCGGGAACGCATCGCCCGTTCCAAAATAGATGAGGTTCGTGGCCGGGTCGTACGATCCGGTCTGCCAGACGCCGCCGCCACCGACGCGCCAGGCATTGTGGTTGTCCTTCCAGGTCTCCGAACCGGGTTCGCCCGGGGCCGGAATGGTAAAGGTGCGCCAGGCAAGATTGCCGTTACTCACGTCCCAAGCGGCGACCCAGCTGCGGGTGCCGAGCTGGCCGCCCGAGCTTTCGCCTTGGACGATAAGCTCCTTGCCACCCTTGGTCTTGAGGGTCAGCGGAGCACCGGTGATGGACTGGGTCTTGGGCGAGGGCGTGCCGGTGACCGGATCGGTCGGGGCGAGCGCGCTGACCTCCCAGGCGACCGCGCCTGAATCACGATCAAGCGCGATCAAGCGCATGTCATTCGTGCTGGCGAACACCTTGTTACCGTACATCGCGAGGCCGCGCGTGGTGCGCGACTGGGTGAGTTTGGGGTCGTGCCGCCACAACGGGATCCCGGCCGTGCCGTTGCGCACGTCGAACTTCATCACGCGCGACCAGGTGTCGGGGACGTAGAGGAATCCGTCGTCGACCAACGGAGTGGCCTCTTCCTTGCCGCGCAAGGTCCCGCCGGTGGAACGGCCACCGATCGAGAAGATGAACTTGGGCTTCAGGTCTTTGACATTGGTCTTGTTGACATCCTTGAGCGGCGAATGTCGGGAATTGTTGTAGTCGCGATGGACCATGAGCCAATTCTGCGGGTCATTGGCTGAATTCAGCAGACGCTCAGATGTAACGTCGGCTGCCATTGCGGTCGTTGCGAAGGCGGCGACACCAATCGACGCCAACGCCGTGACCAAGGTTTTTTGGGACATCAGGTTCCTCCCGGGTTGCATGGAACGGACTTCAAGTAAATCGGATTTTAAACCACGTTGCTCCCTTTGGAAGGGGGGGCGCGGCCTGTTCTGTAGTTTCGACACTCTGCCCCATATGAACGCGTTGACAAGGGGTAAAGCGAAGGTGAGGGTCTATTTAAGCATAGTTTACGGACGCCGGCATGCGGCTTTTTTTCATGCGCCGCCAATGTGCCAGGAAACCGGCAATCTCCATGCATCGTTTAGCTTGCGCCAGCCAGAGGGGGCCTATATAAGCCGCGCAATCTCACACGCGGACCTTGGCCTGACAGCCGTCCGGTGGCCCAATTCGATTCCACGGTTGAAAATTCAATCCGAGGGGCGAAAAGGTGCTCACGGGCCCGCGGCGGATCAACCGGAGAACTACGATGTCGATCCCTGACTTCTCTATGCGCCAGCTATTGGAAGCTGGCGTTCACTTTGGCCATCAGTCCCATCGCTGGAACCCGAAGATGGGCGAATACATCTTCGGTGTTCGCAACAACATTCACATTATCGACCTGGCGCAATCGGTGCCGATGTTGCACCGGTCCCTGCAGGCGGTGAGCGACACTGTCGCCAAGGGCGGACGGATCCTGTTCGTTGGCACCAAGCGGCAGGCGCAAGACGCTGTGGCAGATGCCGCCAAGCGTTGCGCGCAATATTACGTCAATTCACGCTGGCTTGGTGGCACGCTGACCAACTGGAAGACCATCTCCCAGTCGATCTCGCGGTTGCGTAAGCTTGACGAAATGCTCGCCTCGAATGAGGCGCATGGCTACACCAAGAAGGAACGGCTGACGCTGCAGCGCGAGCGTGACAAGCTTGACCGTGCGCTTGGCGGCATCAAGGACATGGGCGGCCTGCCGGACCTCATGTTCGTGATCGACACCAACAAGGAAGATATCGCCATCAAGGAGGCGCGACGCCTTGGAATACCGGTGGCCGCCGTTGTCGACACCAACTGCGATCCGGGCGGTATCACTTTTGTGGTTCCGGGCAACGACGATGCCAGCCGGGCGATTACGCTCTATTGCGATTTGATCGCCAAAGCCGCAATCGACGGTATTTCGCGGGCGCATGGCGACCATGGAATCGATGTGGGGGCCGCGGCTGAGCCGATCGTCGAGGTTCTGCCGCCGGCACACGACGATCCGGGCTTCGAAGTTCTCTCCGGACCGCGGGGTGTTGCCGATGACCTCAAGAAGTTGGGGCATGTTTCACCGACGATCGAAAAGAAGTTCAACGATCTGGGTATTTTCCATTTTTGGCAGATCGCCAGTTTTGGTCCTGTCGCAGCCCAAAAGGTGGGTGAGCAGATCGGATTGCGCGGCCGCATGGAAGGCTGGATCGCTCAGGCGAAGCAGTTCAGCGCTGAGTAACTCGGCTTTTTTGCGTGGCCGTTGAATTCGCGGCCGCGCATATGCGCTCAAACAGATTACGCTTGCTACTTACCCTTGCGACTTACACTTGCGACCTGGATATTCCGTCGATCATATCGAATGACGGACTCCTGAAGGACCTGAAGGAATAGAGGGCCTCGATATGGCGACTATCAGTGCACAAGCGGTCAAGGAACTTCGCGACAAGACCGGCGCCGGCATGATGGACTGCAAGGCCGCGCTCGGCGAGACCGATGGCGATCTCGAAAAGGCCGTCGACTGGCTCCGCAAGAAGGGGCTCTCCAAGGCCGCCAACAAGGCTGGGCGCCAGACGGCCGATGGGTTGATCGGCCTGGCGCAGACAGCCACCAAAGGTGTCGTCGTCGAGGTCAACTCCGAAACCGACTTTGTGGCACGCAACGAATTCTTCCAGGGCCTGGTGCGGATGATCGCAGACGTTGCGCTCACGGCTGGGACCGATGTGGAAGTCATCAAGCAGGCGAAAATCGGCAAGCTGACGGTCGCTGAGGCTATTGCGGAATCGGTCGCCAAGATCGGCGAGAACATGACGCTGCGCCGCGCTGCGTCGCTCAGCGTCAGCGGCGGCGTGATTGCAAACTATGTGCACAGCCAGGTTGCCGAGGGCCTCGGCAAGATTGGCGTTCTCGTTGCTATCGAAACGACGGGCCAGGCCGACGAAGCGACCCGGTTCGGTCGCATGGTGGCCATGCATGTCGCGGCTTCCAATCCCCAGGCTCTCGACCCTTCACACCTGGATGCCGATACGGTTCGACGCGAGAAGGAGGTCCTGGCCGACAAGGCAAAGGCCCAGGGAAGGCCCGCCGACAAGATCGACATGATCGTCGAATCAGGCCTCAAGACCTTCTACAAGGAAGTATGCCTGCTCGATCAGCCGTTCATTCACGATCCGGGCAAGTCGGTTGCGCAGGCCGCCAAGGAGGCCGAAGGTAAAATCGGCGCGCCGATCAAGATCACGGGCTATGTCCGATTCGCGCTTGGCGAAGGGGTCGAACGGGAAAAGAAGGATTTTGCCGCCGAGGTGGCGGCCGCCGTAGGGCCGCGTTGATCGTTGGTGCGTTTCGACCCGTGCCGCAATAAGCGACGCGGTCAATAGGCTGGAGGACCCTGGGTCCCCTGGTAATGCGAGCGCACGATGGCCAAGCCCGTTTATCAACGTGTGATTGTCAAGGTGTCCGGCGAATCCCTGATGGGGCCGGATCCCTTCGGCATCCACCAGCCCACCCTCGAACAGGTTGCCGCCGATCTCGTGGCCACGCAAAGCCTTGGTGTTGCGGTCGGCGTGGTCGTCGGTGGAGGCAATATTTTTCGCGGCGTCAAGGTCTCCGAACAGGGGATCCCGCGCGTGACGGCCGATACGATGGGCATGCTGGCGACCGTCATGAACGCGCTGGCGCTAGAAACGGCCATCGACAAGGCGGGCGCGAAGGTCCGGACGATGTCAGCCATGGCGATGCCGGAGATCTGCGAAACCTACGAACGCCGCCGCGCCCTGCGGCATCTGGCGGGCAACCGCGTTGTGTTGTTTGCAGGCGGGACCGGCAATCCGTTTTTTACAACCGACACGACGGCGGTTCTCCGCGCCGCCGAGATCGGCGCCCATGCGGTTCTCAAGGCCACCGATGTCGACGGCATCTACAGCGCCGACCCCAAGAAAGATCAAAACGCCATCCGCTATGAGCGGCTAAGCCATCAGCAGGCAATCGAGCGCAATCTCAAAGTCATGGATGCGACCGCATTCGCGCTTGCTCGGGAAAATCGTATGCCTATCATTGTGTTCTCGATCCGCCAGAAGGGAGCCATCGAGGCCGTGGTTTGTGGCGAAGGTCGCGCCACGGTCGTCAATACGTAAGTAAGAAACATGGCTTGGTTTGTTTGCGCCCGTCGAGATGATGAGCGTAACCCGATTTCAAGCCGAAGATTTTGAGGGATTCGCCATGGCAGACCAAGTGCACGATATCAATGAGCTCAAACGAAGAATGCAGGGGGCAATTGCGTCGCTCAAGCAGGAACTCGGTGGCTTGCGCACCGGGCGAGCGTCCATCAATTTGCTTGATCCCATCCAGGTCGAGGCCTACGGCTCGCATATGCCGCTTAATCAAGTCGCGACCGTCACGGTGCCGGAGCCGCGCATGATTGCAGTCCAGGTCTGGGACAAATCGATGGTACATGCGGTGGAAAAGGGAATCTCGGCTTCCAATCTGGGGCTGACACCATCCACGGAAGGTCAGGTGATCAGGTTGCGTCTTCCTGAATTGAACCAGGACCGTCGCAAGGAACTGGCGAAGATTGCACATAAATATGCCGAAGCCGCACGTGTTGCCGTTCGCCATGTTCGCCGCGACGGCCTGGATGTGCTCAAGAAGCTGGAAAAGGATCATAAAATCAGTGAAGACGACGGCAAACGTTCCTCCGACCAGGTGCAGAAGCTTTGTGATGACATGATCGCTGACGTCGATAAGATGCTTGCGGTGAAGGAAAAGGAGATCCTCACGGTGTGAGGTCGCAAGATGTCGAAGGCCGACGCACTGACGCGTGCCCAGATTGGTGAATTTGCCGTGCCCCGGCACGTTGCCATTATCATGGACGGCAATGGCCGCTGGGCCGCAGCGCGTGGACTGCCACGCACGGAAGGTCATCGACGTGGGGTTGAGGCGCTGCGCCGAACGGTGCGGGCTGCCGGAGATATCGGAATCGAAATCCTGACTATCTTTTCGTTCAGTTCCGAGAATTGGTCACGTCCGAAATCCGAGGTTCGCGATCTTATGGGGTTGTTGCGGCGTTTTATTCGTAACGACCTTGTCGAGTTGCACCAGAACGGCGTGCAAGTGCGTGTCATCGGCGAGCGCGATGACCTTGACCCCGAAATACGGCGACTGCTTGATGAGGCGGAGCAACTGACCCGTGACAACGACAAGCTCACGCTTGTGGTGGCCTTCAACTACGGAGGCCGGCAAGAAATTGCCCGGGCGGCGCAGCGGCTTGTTGAGGAAGTTGTTGCTGGGCGTTTGGCGGCGACCGCCATTACGGCCGATCGTCTGGGCGCCGCATTGGATGCGCCGGAAATCCCGGATCCGGACCTGATTATCCGCACGAGTGGGGAACAGCGTCTTTCCAATTTCCTGTTATGGCAAGCCGCCTATAGCGAGCTTGTGTTCGTGCCGACCTATTGGCCGGATTTCGACCGTACGACACTCGAAAGCGCAATCGAAGAGTACCGCCGGCGCGAACGACGGTTTGGCGGCCTAGTTGCGAAAACCGGTTCGTAATGGCGGAGGCCGATCCCGCGCGTAGTGTGGGGGCTGGCGGCAGCGGTCGCGGGGAGATGGCTCTACGAGTCATCTCGTCGCTTGTGCTCGCCCCCCTTGCGATTTTCGTGGCCTATTTGGGTGGCTGGGTTTTAGCTGTTTTTTGGGGCGCGGCGGCGATCCTGGTATTTTGGGAATGGAGCGGCCTCGTCGTGGAGGATGATCGCCGCGTCGTGCGGGCGGCCTGCGTCGCTTCGATTGTTCTCTCTGCCATATGCGCAAGCGCGGCCGGCTACTTGAACGGTGCCTTGCATACGAATCTCGTGCTTAGCGCTTTTGCGATGCTGGTCGTCGGAGCCGTTGCCGGCGCCGCACTGGCGCCTCGCACACAAAGGATTTGGGCCGCGAGCGGAGTTCCCTATGCGGGGATGATTGCCTTGGCGCCGATACTGTTGCGCGCGGACGCTGGGTTTGGATTTGTCGCGCTCATGATCCTGTTTGCAATTGTGTGGGCGACAGACATCTTGGCGTACTTTGTCGGGCGGGCAGTGGGTGGCCCCAAAGTCGCGCCGCAGATCAGCCCCAAAAAGACATGGTCAGGCGCCATCGGTGGCGCCCTCGCGGCTATGGTCGCGGCGGCAGCCATTGCCTGGTCGACGGGGCTTGCGGGTATCGATAAGATAATGCTGCTTGCTGTCGTTCTCTCTGTCGTGGCGCAGGCTGGGGACTTTTTCGAATCGGCGTTGAAGCGACGATTCGGTGCCAAGGATTCGGGACACCTCATTCCGGGTCATGGGGGCTTGATGGATCGCCTTGATGGATTTGTGACGGCCGTCGTTCTGGCCCTCGTGATTGGAATTTGCCGTGGTGGCCTGAGTGAGCCTGCGCGCGGATTGTTGGTGTGGCCATGAATGCAATCAAGCCGATTGCGGCGGGCGAAGTGGGCATGCAGGTCGTTGCCGAGCGCAGCGTGACAATTTTGGGCGCGACCGGCTCGATCGGGGCCAGCACGATTGACCTCATTAAACGCGAGCCCCAGCGCTATCGCGTCGAGGCCCTGACCGCCAACAAAAATGCCACAGCGCTGGCGGCGCTTGCACGCGAACTCGGCGCCCGCTTTGTGGCTGTGGCAGATCAATCCGCTTATGGCGAACTTAAAAGCGCGCTCGGTGGCAGCGGTGTCGAGGCGGGCGCGGGGGAAAATGCGCTTGTCGAAGCGGCCCAACGTCCCGCCCAATGGGTCATGGGAGCCATAACGGGAGCAGCGGGTCTTAGACCCACCCTTGCGGCGGCAGAGCGTGGCGCCATGGTGGCACTTGCAAACAAGGAGTGCCTGGTCTGCGCCGGCGGCCTGTTCATGCGGCGAGCTGCGGCGGCCGGCGCCACGGTCTTACCTGTTGATTCGGAGCACAATGCCCTGTTCCAGGCGATGTGTTCGGGGCGCAGGGAGGATGTAAGGCGCGTGATTCTCACGGCGTCGGGCGGTCCATTCCGCACCTGGACGCGCGAGGCCATCGCGGCAGCCACACCCGAACAAGCCCTGAAGCACCCGAATTGGTCCATGGGGCCAAAGGTGACCATCGATTCGGCGACGCTGATGAACAAGGGTCTGGAAGTGATTGAAGCGTTTCATCTTTTTGCCCTGACCCCAGACGAAATCGATGTGCTGGTTCATCCGCAATCGATTGTTCATGGCCTGGTGGAGTTCCGTGATGGCTCATTGATCGCCCAGCTCGGGAGCCCGGATATGAGAATTCCGATTGCGCATTGCCTGGCGTGGCCGCGGCGCATCAACGGTCCGGCGCCGCGTCTCGATCTCGCCAAGGCGGCCACTTTGACGTTCGAAAGTCCTGACCTCGATCGATTTCCTGCCCTCGCACTTGCCAGGCGGGCGCTTGAGGTGGGTGGCGGCGCGCCGACGGTCCTGAACGCGGCCAATGAAGTCGCTGTGGCCGAATTCCTTAACAAGAATCTTGATTTTTCGGGGATTTCCCGTCTGGTCGAGGCTACTTTGGAGGCCGCCAGTCGCCAGGATCTCACCGGGGAGCCGACAACGGTCGACCATGCACTTTCTGTTGACCATGATTCAAGATTGTTAGCACGTGAACTCTTGCCTGAAATTGCCGCAAAGGCATCCTACTTACTGAGATAGTCCGCTAGCGCGAGGAGCAGGGTCCGACATGGAGATGGTAAATATTTTTCATACTGTATGGGGGTGGATTTACAGTGCGCTGCCTTTTTTGTTCGTTTTGACCATTGTGGTGTTTTTCCACGAACTGGGGCATTTCCTGGTTGCGCGTTGGTGCGGAGTCCGGGTTTTGGTGTTTTCGATTGGATTCGGTCCTGAAATCGTAGGATTCAATGATCGCCATGGCACCCGCTGGAAGATCGCGGCTATTCCACTTGGTGGTTATGTAAAATTTTTCGGCGATGAGAACGGCGCCAGTGTGCCGGATCAGGCTGCCGTTGCTGCCATGACGGCTGAGCAACGGACTGAAAGCCTGTTTCACAAACCCGTCGCACAACGGGCCGCGATCGTATTTGCGGGTCCGTTCGCCAATTTCCTGCTGGCGATCGTTCTTTTCGCGGGCATTTTCATGGTCGTCGGCAAGCGGACCGAGGCGGCAAGGGTCGATACCGTGTTGGCAGAAAGCGCTGCCGCTACTGCGGGCTTCCAGGCGGGCGACCTCGTGCTGTCAATAAATGGCCGATCAATCGCAAGCTTCGGTGAAATGCAGCGTATCGTCAGCATGAGTGCCGGCGAGAAATTGACCATCATCGTCAACCGGGCCGGGGCGCCGGTGACTTTGAACGCCACGCCGGCCTTGCGGGAAATCAAGGACAATTTCGGCAGCACGTTGCGCGTCGGGGTGTTGGGAATCAGCCGGTCAATGGCCCCGGAAGACCTGCAATATCAAACCGTTGATCCCCTCACGGCGATCGGCAGCGGGGTCACGGAAACCTGGTACGTGGTTGAGCAGACTTTCAGCTACATCGGGGCAGTCTTTGCCGGACGGCAATCAGCCGAGCAGCTGGGCGGACCGATTCGAATTGCCGAGGTATCCTACCAGGTGGCCGCGGTGGGCATGGCGGCTTTGCTTCATTTAACCGCCTTATTGTCGGTATCGATTGGTCTCCTGAACCTCTTTCCGGTTCCGCTGCTCGATGGTGGACATCTGCTGTTCTATGCCATCGAGGCGATTCGTGGACGGCCACTTTCCGAGCGAATACAGGAGATGGGGTTTCGGATCGGGTTCGCGCTTGTCATCATGTTGATGGTTTTCGCAACCTTCAATGATATAAGTGGTATCGTGAGGAGGTAGTTTCCTGAAATCGTTGCAAAGGGGCAACGCTTTGGGACTAAAGGGAAAAGTGTCGCACGGATTTGCTTGCAAGGGGAGTGAAACGCTGTAGAAGCGGTTTACTTCAAGGGGGCAAGGGCGGTCCATCTGGCGTAGGCGACCAACGGGGTAGAGGGCGCGTTTCGGATGAAACTTGTCATTCGGTTTTTGCGAGGGCTAAGCGTAAGCGGCTTGGTCTTCGGGGGGGAAATATTCGGTGCGTGGCTGGCAATGATGCCGGCGGCGATCGTTTATGCGCAGAGCGCGAGTACGATTTCCGTTGAGGGAAACCGGCGCGTCGAGGCCAGTACGATTCGATCCTATTTCAAGCCGGGTCGCGATGGCCAAATTGGACCTCATGAGCTTGATGCGGCCTATAAGGCGCTCATTAACACGGGCCTCTTCGAAGATGTACGGATCGATCCCCGGGGCGGGCGGATCGTTGTGACCGTCGTCGAAAATGCGGTCGTCAACCGCATCGCATTCGAAGGCAACGACAAGATCAAGGACGAGCAGCTCAAACTTGAGATTCAATCTAAGGAACGCGGAACCTTTTCGCGTCCGATTGTGCAGTCCGACGTTCAGCGCATCGTGGAATTATACCGGCGTACCGGGCGCTATGAAGTCGGTGTTGTGCCAAAGATCATCGAGTTGCCCAACAGCCGTGTCGACCTCGTTTTTGAGATAACAGAGGGTGGCAAGACAGGTATCAAGTCCATCGATTTTATCGGCAACAAAGCCTATTCGGGCTATCGCCTGAAAGAGGTTATCAAGACCACCGAGACCGGTATCCTGGCTTTTTTGCAGACCGGCAACACCTACGATTCAGACCGTGTTGAAGCGGACCGCGAACTGCTCAGGCGGTGGTACCTCAAACATGGATACATCGACGTTCGGGTTGTCGCGGCGCGCGGTGAATATGACCCGGGACGGCGTGGCTTTTTGATCGTGTTTCAGATTGAAGAGGGCGAACAGTACCGCGTCGGAACCGTCAACGTTCAATCCAACGTTCGTACGTTGAGCGCCGATGTTTTGCGGCCGAAGGTCCGTTTGTCTACGGGCGATGTTTACAATGGCGAAGCGCTCGAAAAGTCCGTCGAGGACATGACGATCGAATCAGCGCGCCAGGGCTTTTCGTTTGCGACGGTTCGTCCGCGCTCGGATCGTGACCTTCAGAATCGCCGGGTGAATTTGGTGTTCACGATCGATGAGGGGCAGCGCCTCTACATCGAGCGGATCAATATTACGGGCAATATTCGAACGCGCGACTACGTCATTCGTCGCGAATTCGACATCGGCGAAGGCGACCCATACAACCGCGCCCTGGTCAGTCGTGCTGAACGGCGGTTGCGGAATCTGTCCTATTTCAAGGAAGTCAAAATCGTTCCGGAACCAGGCTCGGCACCGGATCGGGTTGTCCTTAATGTCAACATCGAAGAAATGTCGACCGGGGATTTCTCCGTCTCGGGTGGTTACTCGACATCCGATGGGTTCTTGGGCGAGGTAAGCGTTGCTGAACGCAATTTGCTTGGTCTCGGCCTCTATGCGAAAGCGGCCGTGCAGTACGGCCAGCATTCCAGCGGCGCACAGTTGTCGTTCGTAGAGCCTTATCTGTTGGGTTATCGGCTGGCATTTGGCCTGGACCTGTTTACCAAACTTCAGAAATCCACCCAGTTCACGTCGTACCAGACCAGGACGGAGGGGGTCGCGACAAGGTTGGGATTTGCGTTGCGCGAAGATTTGGGATTCCAGCTGCGCTATTCGATCTATCGGCAGCAGGTGTCGCTGCCGCAGATCCTGCGGAACTGTAACAACATCGATCCAAACTTCCTGCCAGGCGGGACGTTTCCGACGCCGTCGGCAGTGGGTAACTTTGCTGCCGACCCAGCATACCTTGCGGCTGTAGCAGCAAATTCGCAGACCCTTTGCACCGCGGACGGCGAAGCGTCACTGGCTGTACGTAGAGAACTGGCGCAGGGTCCCGTCATAACCTCATTGGTCGGCTATGACCTCACCCACAATACGCTCGACAACAACCGCAATCCGACGAGCGGATTGATCGCAATCCTCAAGCAGGATTTCGCGGGTGTGGGTGGCGACGTCAAATTTATGCGCACGAGCGGCGACCTGCGCACTTATTATGAAGTCGTCGGGGATGTGGTTGGCGTGCTTCACTTGCAGGCCGGGGCCATTACGGGTTTGGGCGGAGGCTTGCGCATGCTCGACCATTTCCAGATGGGCCCCAACCTGGTCCGTGGCTTTACGCCAGCCGGCATTGGGCCGCGTGACCTTTCCATTGGCACCTTGCACGATGCCCTTGGCGGCAGCATGTATTGGGGTGCCAGTGTCGAGGTCCAGACACCGCTTTATTTCCTGCCCAAGGAGAGCGGTGTGAAGGTTGCGGCGTTTGCGGACGCGGGCTCGCTCTGGAACTACAAGGGGCCGACAAGCTGGCTCGCGCCACTCCCGGGAGCCACCGGTGAAACGCTCAACCCAAGTGGAAATAACATGTTCGTCAATTCCGCGGTTGGCGTGGGCCTCATCTGGGCCTCACCCTTCGGACCGCTGCGGTTCGATCTCGCGTACCCGATCACCAAGAGGAAGGATATCGACCGCACGCAGCTGTTTCGCTTCGGAGGCGGGACGACATTCTGACATCGCGGCAAATTGTGCCACGATACCGATTGCATGAGGGGGCTGTCCTTCTTTAAATCATGGCCGAACTGCCAAACCGCGCGCGGCGGTCAGGAGGCCAGATGAGTGACGGTGGTAAGACGATCCAGGCGGCCGACATCGCCGGCATCCTCAAGGCATTGCCACATCGCTACCCGTTCCTGATGATTGATCGGATCGTCGCCATCAACGGCGACGAATCCGGCATCGGGATCAAGAACGTTACGGCGAACGAACCGCAGTTCATGGGGCATTTCCCGGACAACCCGGTATTTCCAGGCGTGTTGCTGATTGAGGGAATGGCTCAAACGGCGGGTGTTCTCTGCGTGTTGGGTATGGGCCTGGACACCAAGGCGGTGTTCTTTTTGACGATCGACAAAGCCAAATTTCGCAAGCCCGTGATACCCGGAGACACTGTCGAGTACCACATGACCAAGAAGGCGCGAAAACGCAACATGTGGTGGTTTCACGGCGAAGCGAAGGTGGCGGGTCAAGTCGTAGCGGAGGCCGATCTGGGCGCAGCCATCATTCTCAGGTAAGGCGATGACAGTGATTGATCCGACTGCGCGCATTGAAAATGGCGCCATGATTGGCGCCGGAACGACGATTGGTCCCTATTGCATTGTAGGCCCGGACGTCGCGATCGGTGAAGGCTGTCGCCTGATCGCCCATGTGCATGTCACGGGTCATACGGCGATCGGCGCGCGCACGGTCATCTATCCGTTTGCGTCCCTTGGAACTCCACCGCAGTCGGTCAAGTATCGTGGCGGGCCTACACGCCTCACAATCGGCTCCCAGTGCGAAATCCGGGAAGGTGTCACGATGAACGTCGGCACGGAGGACGCGCATGGTGTGACGCAAGTTGGCGATCGTTGCTTTTTCATGGTCGGTTCTCACGTCGGCCACGACTGCACGGTGGGCAATGATGTTACACTTGCGAACAATGCCGTACTGGGCGGACACGTCGAGGTCGGCAACAATGTCTTCTTCGGTGGTCAGGCGGCCGTTCATCAATTCGTCCGCGTTGGGGAAGGTTCCATGATCAGCGGTTTAGCCGGCGTGCGTGCAGACGTGGTTCCGTTCGGATTTGTTCTTGGGTCGCCTGGCTATATTGTCGGACTCAATGTTGTTGGATTGCGGCGGCGTGGCGTTACGCGGGCTGACATGCATCGTTTGCGCCGCGCGTTCCGGCTGTTGTTTGACGGGCAAAATAGATTTGCGGAGCGTGTCGCAACGCTTGCCGGCGAGTTTGAAAGCGACCCCATTGTGGGAAAGATCGTTGAATTCGTTCGCCTGGGCGGCAATCGTGCTTTGATGAAAACGCTCGAACGTGAATCCAAAACTTTGGCGGATGCCGCAACCTAGCCAATGACCATGCCCGGCGCGCAGGCGGACGGTGGAGAGGGGCCACTCGCCATTATTTGTGGTGGCGGTAGTCTGCCGCATGCGGTGGCCAAGGCTGTCACGGCGCGAGGGCGGGCGGTGATCTTGTTTGCGCTGCGCGGCTTCGCCGATCCGGAACAGATGGCCGGATATCCTCATCACTGGATGGGTCTCGGGAAATATGGGGCCTATCGTCGTCTGTTTCGGCAGCACGGCTGTCGGGATGTTGTCTTTATCGGAAGCGTCATCCGCCCAAGGCTGCGATATTCTGAGTTTGATTGGGCTACATTGATGCTGGTGCCGCGCCTGCTGGCAATGTTTCGGGGAGGCGACGACCACCTGTTGTCTGGATTGCTGCGGATTTGGGAACAGGACGGATTTCGGGTGCTGGGCGCGCACGAAGTTGCGCCGGAAATCACTGTACCGGAAGGTTGCTTAGGATGCTTCAAGCCGTCCGAGCGCGACCGGCGCGACATCCTCCGGGGCATGGAGGTGATCGCCGCGATTGGTCCTTTCGATGTCGGCCAGGCTGTCGTTGTCGCCAACAATCATGTGCTTGCAGTCGAGGGGATCGAAGGCACCGACCAGATGCTGGTGCGGATTGCCGACCTGCGCAAAGCCAAGAAGATTCGTGCGCCGGACGGAATTGGCGTGTTGGTCAAGGCGCCGAAGCCCCACCAGGACCGGCGGATAGATCTGCCTTCAATCGGACCGCAGACCATTGATGGCATCGTTGCGGCTCGGCTTGCCGGGATCGCGGTCGTGGCAGGAGAGACCGTCATCGCGGATGCGGCGCGCGTCGCCGAGGCGGCTGACCGCGCCGGTGTCTTCGTTGTTGGCCTTCCGGCATCGGGCCGCCGGGGAGTGCCGACATGAAGGCGCAAAGCGAGACGCTTTCTTCATCCGCGCTTGATGTCTTCCTGGTCGCCGTGGAGGCGTCCGGCGACGCATTGGGAGCCGCGTTGATGCGTGGCCTCGCCGATCAGCACGACGGAAACGTTTCGTTTCGCGGTCTTGGCGGTGCCGGCATGGTCGCCGCCGGCCTGGCAACAACAGGCGATGTTGCAGATATGGCGATGGTTGGCATTGGCACGGTCGTTATGAAATTGCCGACGGTCCTGCGACGATTGCGTGAAACCGTCGACGCTATCGTTGCCGCGCCGCCAGATGTTCTCAT
>Ga0209488_10001372_pt1 | contig 20775 bp, 25 predicted proteins | sample Rivendell_Oct201_8_FD_188349 | JGI IMG/M metagenome (GOLD analysis project Ga0209488, IMG submission 188349) | Vadose zone soil microbial communities from the Eel River Critical Zone Observatory, Northern California, USA -... | ecosystem: Environmental > Terrestrial > Soil > Vadose zone >...
CCCGTCCGTCGTCCTTCCCACGGCAAATGCAGAGAATTTCTTCCCCATCACCGTTGGCGGAGGTCTGCAAATGCAGCCTTCGCCTTGCAGCGACGGCTCGGACGGATTGCTTGGAGAGCAACGCCGCACGAGCATCTGCAGGATCATTCGGCACGAAAATCTTCTGCAAGCTTGTGCCGTCACGGATTGATAACGGGACCATATGGGTTTGCCCATGCTGCACGGATGGCGAGCCTACACCGTCCGACTCCTTCAGGGGCACCTCTTCGTCTTGCGCACCACCCTCGGAACTCGCTGTGTCGCTGTCCTCGTCCAAGAACCGCCTAATCCACTGCATCCGATCCGCTTCCACCGCGGCCTCCAGCTCGCGGCGTTCGTGCGTCCGGACGTTCCACGGAAATTCTTCGTCTGGCCAGTTGAGTGGCACACCTTCGCGTACGCGCGGAAGCTTCGCTTCCTCTCGCATGGCCCGCGTCTTGCCACCACGGGATCCGGAGGCACCCCGCCGTCGTTTCTTCCCTCCGCGTCTCTTGCCCGCCGCAGAGGACTGCAGTTCCTCAAGTAACTCCGACACCTCCTCCGCACCAACATCGAGCAACACCCGGCCCTTGCCTACAACTTCAACAGGGTGCAGTGTCTTGGCATGTGTGTGCACGCGGCGGAATGCCTCGAGGCGCCGCCGTTTTCTTGCCTCACGCTCGTCGGTGGGACCATCAGGCGGTGTATCTTCCGGTGCTGCAGTCGATGACGATGCGTGCGGTCCTGGAGTGAGGGTGTTTGCCCATTCGAACGCGCGCGACGGGGCAGGCGGCGTCGTAGCGCGTTCCGGTGCAGTGCTACCGTAGCCGCCATAACCGCCCGCCATAAGCCGTTCTTCGAAGCTCTCCTCGCTTGTCTCTTGAAAGCCCCATAGCTCAATACGCCTGCCCTTTATAGGTGTCTCTGTAATGCCTAGCCCCAGTATGTCCGTGCTACTTTGCGCGTCCTCTCGAGTGATACGCCTCATGTATTCGGGCCTGCGTGCCTCTGTGAGACGCTCTTGTGCAGCACGGGCAGAGGCTTCGTCGGCACGAATGCGGGCGATCTCACCGCCCGCCGGTCGCGCGGGAGAAGCCGACGTGGGGGGATGTGGTGGGGAGGCCGACAGTGCTTTTTGTATGAAAGGGGATGAGAGGGCTGACGGCCCCGGTGAAGTGGGGGAAAGGGACTCGGCAAGCGCACCACTGCTGGCCCTTGGTGATTCCTCTTTCAAAGGTTCTCTGTGAAGTTGTTAGTTGCGGCAACTGTGAGAATAAATGACTGCTAACATGGGAGCTGGTGACGGAGCTGTCCTCGGTGGTGTCTTGCGTCTGGTGAGTGTGAGCTAAGTCGAAAAAAGCAGACAGGAATCGGAATTCACCTTTTCGTAGGTGTCGTATCTCCCTCGTGTAGCGCCCACTTGCGTGCAGCGATTGGGCTCGAGTCGGGCGTGAGCATCTGCCGCTTGGCCGAAGCAACAGAGTTGTCACCCATCGCGCGCTGTGGTGAAGTTGCGCTAAGATGGTCATGTTTTCAGCATCGGCCCCTCGCATCGACCGCGACCGGTAAAGTAATGCGCACCCATTGTATACGGGCGATTCCGTTTTTCCATTCAGGTAAGGCCCAGCATTGCTGGGGCTGTTATGCCCACGATCAGCATTTAGCTACTACGACGACTCGAAAGGTCGGAAAGGCGGTCAAGGGGACCTGGACGAAATTGCGTGTGGGGGGTCGACTCGACGGCTCAGGCCAAATAATGGTAGAGCCCTGTGGCGGACCAGGGCTTCATATCGTCCCACACCCTCCCCGCATCCGCGAGTGACCGAAGAGAAAGCCGCTCACCTCTGGGGAGTTGGTAGATGGGTTGTCGAAGACCCAAAAGGCGAAAGCGGGGGCAAATTGCTGTTCACGAACATGAGAAAGGTTGGTATTGGTATTGGCCACCCACGGGATAGGAGACACAACGGCGCACCTTGGACCAAGAGCAGGAGTGGCCTGCTGTAGCTCTGTAACCGACGATGCCCCACCCGGAATTTCTGAGAAAGTAATCTCATTTACATTTTGGGTAGCAGGTTCTGACAGTGTCGTGACTTTCATGAGCCCAAGGTCTGCAGGAGTCGAAGGCGGGGAAGCCATGTCCTGCGGGAGCGATCGCAGGCCACTGTTAGAAGCGCAGGGCAACGTTGATCAACCGTCGATTCAAGAACTTGATCGCAGTGCGTGCGTAAGTTTGGGGAAGAGAGGGGCGGAGGAATGGGGATGCGCGCGATGAGGGTTGAGCGAAAAGTTGAAATTAGGTCGATTTACTGCAAAGGCCGCGAACTGACCAGGTGCTTATGTCAGCAGTGCTGGTTATTAATTCACTTTCTGCTCACGGCCCGCAACCCGGCCGAGGATGTTGGAGTCAGAGTCAATCCGAGCGCTGGAGTTTTATTGTGGCATAGGTCAGTCACTTTCAGCAGTTCGCCTTCTAATATCACCGAAGTTTTCTGCAGGCGGTCTGCACTGCGCTCTCGCTCGGAGTAGCGTCAGGGGCCACGCGACCGTTGTTCGCGCTTTTGATTGGGACCAGATTGCTTGCGCCGTGTACACGGCAAACCATGGCCCTGGCATTGCACACAGAGTATGAGACACTCTCTGACTATTCGGTTGTTGACACATCATTTTCTCAGGTCGATATTGGTACACTGGATGCGGACGCTCTCCAGCCCCTGAACTCGAACCTCTGGCTCTTGTCCCCCGCGTGCCAGCCGTACACCGTTCTCAACCCAAAGGCGAAGGGTGCCGCAGACCCCCGCGCACAGTCTTTCCTGCACTTGATCGAAGTCGTGTTACCCGCTCTGGTAGAGCGCGGTGCAGCGCCTGCTCGTTTGCTCGTTGAGAACGTCGCGGGGTTTGAGGTCCGAATTTTGCACACTCTGTAGCCACCCCTGCTCGATAATTTATCGGGTGATAGACGTCGGCTACACGAACCCGCACGCTGGCCATTCTCACAAAGTTAGGTTTCGTTACGCGCGAGCTTCTACTGACGCCTCTCCAATTCGGCGTGCCCAATTCACGCTTGCGATACTATCTCCTGGCCTCGCGCCTCTCTGGTGCTTTCGGCTCTTCTTTAGACCCGAACCGGATCTTACGCCATATTCCTGGTCATGGCGCTAGTTGGATTGATGCGAGGTCATCGGCCGCTATCTCTGAGACGGTCGAGAACAATGTACGGCCTTTGCGCGACTATCTTGATAGAAAGGACACCCAGACAGCGCATGCGGTGCCCAAGCGCGTGCTAATGAAGTGGGGACGGCTGTTCGATATTGTCTTACCATCTGCGACGCGAACATGCTGCTTTACTCGAGGTCAGCCTGGGGTTGTTGAGGGTAACTTCCGGTACATCTTTTTTGACGAGCCACACAGGATATACGCATTTAGTGGAGCGGGCGGGGTCCATACTCCAGGAAAATGAAGAAATTGACGTTAGTGTGCCGAAAGGATTATGCACTTCGTTATCTAATTTAAGTACACGTAACAGACTACCGAGACATTCGACAAGTTTCTGCTTGCCCAAACTTCCGCGGATGAAGGGGCTATGGAGATTTTGCGTCCCCTCCGATTGCGGTATTTCTCTCCTTATGAGCTTCTGCGACTGTTTTGCTTCGAAGAAGTGGGTAGTGAGAGTACTTTCCGATGGCCAGAGGCTGTGTCGACAAAAGCAAAGTACAGATTAATAGGAAATAGCGTAAATGTCCTCGTGTTAAGCGCGTTAATCGAGTTTCTGTGTCATTGAGAGCGTGGGAGAGTTGTGGAATATGCCGGCCGAGAGGGAGAGGATGAGCAAGCCTTTTTATTTTTCTTTCTCCCGAACCACCACCATCGACTCCTTTTTCTGGGTGTTGGCTATCTTCTCTCGCCCACAATTTCGCCAATTTTCTGCATAACTCCCCACTCGATCTTCTGTGTGTGCAGAGGATTCATGCTTCGACCCTTTTCCGATTCAAGAGAGCTGCCTCGATTTTTTCAACCCAACATATCGTACAGCGTGAGTACACCTCCCATTACGCGTTTCTTTGGAAACCTTCGACCCGCTCGCATATAAGGCAATACTCGTTTTGCCCTAGAAGGGCTGCCCAGATATTGTAATTGGGCTAGGGTCATAGCCCTGACCCTGCAATTTTTTGCTGTGTAGTCACCATTTCCGTTCGCTAACCGATCGCTTCTCTTTTCACCCAGCGTTAAGACGTGCCCATCATGGCCGGGTTTGTAAATATCCGTCGCGATGTCGATGACAAGTTCTATCGTTACCGGTACGTGCATTTCTTGCTACCATTGTCGCGATGGTCACCACTTATTCTTATTTTAATCTTACAGCATGCCCGTCCTCCTTACCAAAATCGAGGGCAAAGGTAACGGCATAAAGACTGTCGTTCCCAACATGTCTGATGTTGCACGTGCCCTGTCGCGTCCACCCACCTACCCGACCAAATTCTTCGGTTCTGAACTCGGAGCCCAGACATCCGTAGACGATAAGAATGATCGCTATATCGTGAATGGCGCGCACGATGCTAAACGCCTTCGCGAGTTGCTCGACGCATTTATTGACAAGTTCGTCCTCTGCGGCTCATGCAAGAACCCAGAGACGGATCTCATCATCACCAAAAACGAGATGATTGTACGCGACTGTAAGGCATGTGGCGAACGTACGGGCGTCGACATGCGCCACCGCCTCTCCACCTACATTCTCAAAAATCCGCCCAAGAATAAGAGCAAGAAGAGCAAGGGCGGACATGCCGAAGCCCCTAGTCCTTCCAATGAGACCAACGGTGTCACTGGTGTTGGAGAGAACGGCGAAGCCGATGCCAATGCTGGGAGTGATGACGAGATGACAAAGCGTATCAAGGCGGAGGCTTCAGAGTTGAATCCCGAATCGCAGCTCGCGGACGAGGGGTGGTCTGGGGACACCTCAACCGACGCTGTCAAGGCTCGCATGGTTGCGGTTACTGCGGGAGTTGCCGGCCTAGGTGTTGGAGGCGGCGGTGACGACGAGAGCGATGAGGACGCAGATAGCCCTTATACCCAGCTCAGCAACTGGGTCAAGGACAATGCTGGCGGAAATGCGGTGGAAGTGTTCAAGAAAGTGCAAGAGCTCGGCATTGAAAAGAAACACAAGGCTGTCCAAGTCCTCGCCCAGACCCTGTTCACCGGCGACATCATTTCCGAGATTCCTGGCTATCTTCCCATCTTCCAGAAGGTGCGCTGCCCTTTGTTGGTATCAATAGACATGGTTGAACGTGAAGGTTGCAGATGGTCACATCTGAGAAGCACCAAAAGGCTTTGCTAGGTGGTATTGAACGTTTAGCTGGCTTTGAACACCCCGAACTCATTTCGGTCATCCCGAAAATTCTGATGGAGTTCTATCAGGCCGATGTACTGGAGGAGGATGTGGTGACGTCCTGGGGTACGCATGTCAGTAAAAAGTATGTTGACAAAGAGACGAGCAAGAAGGTGCGCAAGGCCAGCGAGCCATTTTTGAAGGTGAGTTTTACCTGCTTTGGGACTTGTCATTTACTGACGATCATGTATAGTGGCTCGAGGAGGCTGAGGATGACGAGGAGGAGGATTGACATGATGCGCTTTCTCAGAGACTTTAAAGTTGGTTTTGTGTAACGACGTTGTAAATACGGTGAAAAACGTCGAGTATTCGGAGTGCATATTTGCGGTAGCTGCCTGTATCACGTGCCCACCACCTCAGCCATCGATGTCCATGATGAACAAAAGTGGGCGTGTATTCATCGTTGGTGTGGGCTGTACCGCATTCACAAAGGTACGTAGCGTACTCGATATGTATATTTGTACCGAATCGTCGTAATAGCCCAGAGGCCAACGACAGACAAACGACGTATGATGCACACGTACCCGAACATCGTTACAATTCTGAGAATAGGCACAGATGGGTTTAGAAGCAGCAACGAAGGCACTCCTGGACGCAGGTGCGTTCCGTGCTCTGCGGAATCCCATATTACTTATCGTTCATGCTTTAGGGATTTCTTACGACGCTGTCGAAGCCGCGTTCGTCGGCTACGTCTACGGCGCCTCGACGTGCGGCCAGGCTGCGCTCTACCAGCTCGGCCTTACGGGGATCCCAATAACAAACGTGAACAACAATTGCGCGACGGGGAGCGTGGCGCTCTTCCACGCCGCAACGCTCGTCCGTGCCGGCGAGGCGCGCTGCGTGCTCGCGCTTGGCTTTGAGCGCATGGCGCCGGGCGCGCTCAGTGATCCCTGGACCGACCGCCCCAATCCTGTGATGCCGCTGCTGGTGGCGGCCGCGCGCGCCTCGCCGGACGCGGATCGAGGCCCGCCCATGCCACGGGTGTTTGGGGCTGCGGCTGCGGAGTATTTTAAGGCGTATGGCGGAGGGGTGGAGCATTTGGCTAAGATTGGTGAGTTTTTACCATGTCCGCCCGAGCGCGTTGGGGGAATTTCGTGTGTTTATCAATTGGCGTTTAGCGGCGAAGAACCATACCCACGCCCTCAATAACCCTTACGCGCAGTTCCGGGCGGGATATAGCGAAGCAGACGTCCTCGCCTCACCGCAGATCACAAACGAGCTCACCAAGTTCATGTGCAGTCCAACTTCTGTTGAGTGTATTCCCTTTGTTTTGGCCGACTCGTTTACTGATGGTCTACGATTGCCATGGCGTACAGGATGGTGCCGCGTGCTGTATCGTTGCGAACAAGGAATTTGTGCGTGCTAACAAGCTCGAAAACCAAGCGATAGAGCTGGTCGCGACTGGCCTTGCGACGGACTACGCCGATGCCTTCGCGGGACGTAGCGCGATGGACTCGGTCGGATATGGGATGACGCGTCGCCTGGCAGACAGGGTGTTTGCGCAGGCAGGCGCGGGTCGGGATGACGTCGGGGTGATTGAACTGCATGACTGTTTTGCTGCTAATGAAGTCAGTTATATCAATATTGTGTGGAACACGCGCTAAAGTAGTTTGCTAGCTCATAACATACCCGGCACTTGGGCTGTGCGCTATCGAGGACGCACATCACTTTGTGGAGCGTGGGGACAACACGGTGAGTCGCTGACTGGTAGGGGTCTATGGTTCCCAACTCATGAGACTTGGATAGTACGGAGGGAAATATGTCATCAATCCAAGCGGTGGGCTCGAAGCCAAGGGTCATCCTCTTGGTGCCACAGGTTTAGCGATGCACTTCTCCATTACTAGTAAGTCCTTTCAGATTTGAACGCCTCCATCTGCTAACCGAGTTTTGTCAGTGCAACTGCGAAATTGTACGGGATTTACTGTCACCCAGTGAACACCATCGCGCTGACATACCATGGCAGGGGCTGGACCCATGCAGGCTTCGGGACTATTCGACGACAAGGACGCACGGGGAAAATACGGACTTGTGCATAACATTGGGCTTGGTGGGGCCGCTGTCATCAGCTTACTTCGGCGGCCAGAGTTTTATCGCGCAGGCGACCCGGACGGTCGTGACAGGTGATCAGATTTCATCCTTAGCTCGCGGTCCAGGCTTGATATTATCTCTCCAGGTTGGGATATAATCATGCGCATGAGCTACGACCGATTACGCGTGAGGATGTGGCTAAGGTCAAGTCTACTTCCAATTCAGAAGAATTATTACGGCTCGCAAGGTTGTGATTTCGAACTTGCACCTTCAAATGCTTCCTCTACGGTCATCCATTGTATATTATCCATAAATTCCCTTAGAGCTAACATCGTGCTCAAATTGAACCTTGCGTCGGATCCTCACTGGTTTGCAACTATCACTACCCTTTCGCTGTTATTTGCGTTACCTATCCAGGTCCCGGGCCTGCAACTGACAATCATGATGGTCATGGCTGGATGTTGTGTTGGACTCCATTTCTCCGCAGTGCAGTGCAGACATTGGATTGTAACGACCCGACAAAACATCGAAGGGGCTGGGAGCGACGCCAACGACAAGGATTTGTGGTCCACAGCTGCTAGAATGTCGGCCGTCATTCATGCAGATTGTTGTGTCCAGGTAAGACTAGTTCAGACCGATCTCTTTTCATGGGACTGATTACCGTACGCAGATGTCTCAAAAAGACGCAGAGTTGGCCGGGAAGTGTAGCGCTCTTTATATTGCCCTTCAACGGTACTAGGGCATGGGAACACCCGGATCCTATCCTTGTCTGCCGGGGACAGTGCCCTTAGTAGTAGCTCGGCTGTCGAACAAGATGCTGAGTTACTCATCCAATCCTACCTCATGGCCGGTTATGATCAGCTTCGCGACCAGGAACGTGCTCTCGACCAGGCCATCAGCTACTCTGAACAGCGCGAGCGTGACTCCCCAAACAGCACTCGGCTCGAGGAGAGAATGGCCATCCTCGGCGTGGAGTCCAACATGGCCCCGTCTGACTTAATCCCCGCTCCGCATACGCCCCCGAAAGACGACTCCAAGATGCATTCTATTCGAACGAGATGCTCTTCTCAGAGACTGAAGAAGTCTTCCGCATCTCTGAGGAGTCGGACGTTGCACAGCGGGGATCGTGTTCGCTCGAACTGGGGCGAACGCGCTCGACGTGGATCGGATCTCGCTAAATTTGCGGAAGGAACTCTCCATCGCATACAGGACGCGCGTGAGGCCAAGGAGAAGTTTGAGGGCCAGACCGCCATCTCCGGTGAACGTGAGACCACGATTCGCAATGTAGGCCGTGAGCTGGCCGACGCTCAGGACCAGCTCCAGAACGCCAAGAACGAAATTGACGCTCTTCGCTCGGATCTCGAACGGATCGAGGCCTAGAGCCCTTGCGACTCTGCGGACGTCTTGTGGCTGACTGATTACAAGATTGGTCTGGGTGGACTGGAAGGTGTCACCGGTGCCCCCGCTCCGACAACCCCGCCTGTCCAGTACTGAGCGCGCTCCCCAGACATGTCGATCGGAGAACTCACGAGGGTTAGCGGCCGCCCTTTCATCCAGGGTCCTTTGGTCCTTGACGGGCTTCCTCAACCGTCCTCTGAGCCAAGTAGCCCGCTACTCGGCGCCCAAGGGATCCCGTCGTCTTTGGCATTGCGTTGGACGGGTGTCCCCGATGAGTTACGCACCCAACCCATGCGCGAACAGCGCATTCGTATTGATAGTAGGACTCAACTCATCCGGCAGCAGACAAAGGCTCTCGTAACTGAGGCTTCGTTGCCATACAGCGTTGTCAACTCTCAAACCAGCACTGTTGGTTTCTGTGTGCGAAGAAGTGCCCAGTCTGAAGGAGGCCGATATGATCAAGACGGAACGAGACGCCCTCGATATGCGTCTTGCTCAAGCTTACAAGTTAGTACTGTCCTCTGCGCTCCAGGAACGAGTCGGGGGCCATCAGGAAAATGGTCCCTGCTTAGACTACTTAGAACCAAACGCAACTTAGACGTTAAGCTGCTGACTCGCATCCGGCTTAGAGTGCTTAGAACCACACTTGCTTAGGAAATGCTTAGGATGTCATAAGCTGACATTAAGTTGCATTTAAGTTTGCAATAAGCAGCGACCATTTTCCTGATGGCCCGAGTCCTGGTCCTTGAGCAGAGAGTAACGGTTTTCGTCAGAAACCACTCCGATGCCAGTGGTCCGTCCACACCATTTTGTTTATGTTCTGTTACGTTCGTAGTGCTGAACTGTTTGGTATCGGCAGGCCCTCGGGACCATTGTGGTACCGATCTGGCAGTACCGGTGTCGGTTTCATACCTTCTTGATAACTCTCTTCCGTCTCTGTCGTCCTGGGGAAGTATATCCTCTCGCACCCTTCCCAACACGAAGCGATCTCCCGTCACTACAAGAGAGCCCTGAGCGCTATTACATACACCCCCAGCACCGAGCGGGGGATTGTCGACCTTCCTCACTCGACCCATCACTAGTAGCCCCATAGACAGCTGTCTCGTCACATCTGAAACGACACTCTCACTTCTCCTGGTATCTATCCCTCCGGACCCTTTGCCCTCGATGTCCCCGACTTGTTCCACATCAAGTCCAGTCCCCTCCGATGTGCCATCACCTCGCACCCCATTATCCACGTCCAGAAGACATGAGTCCACTGCCAATACTTGGTTTGGCAAGCGGAGAAATTCATATGTGGATCACGTCGGTGCATACTACCTTTACCTTACCCAAATTTGAGAGCTCATTTTTGACCTTTTATATCCCCAGTTGAATTTTTACCGCTCGTACTCTCCTAGTACCCTTCAGAGTACCCTCGTGGAGTCCATTGAAGGAAACTTGATATCCACACGCTAACGAGATACCCACCCTTGTCATATCATTATATCATAATCAGTTCAACTTGACCGTGCCAGCATTTCCTTTGGTAGTATAATGTGTCACGCTACCCGTCCGCATCTCCAAATTCTATGCCGTATGTGGCCATAACATACCTGTGACATGATGCTTGGATACATGTTAATGTTATATCATCCACTAGACAACAACTGAGCGACTCTAGAGCAGCCTTTTTTTGCGTTTGTAATGTTTCGAGTGAAGTTACGAACTGTGAGAGTTGACAAGCGTCACTAAACAAGAACGACGCAAGAGCAATCTACGTCAAAGTCATTGAAACCCAGACCAAAATCAAGTAATAAATTTCATTCGGGCTCTCAACTCCCCATCGAGTGAAGAGTATTTAACAATAGTTGCCGCCAGAAAAATGGGAATGGGGGGGTTGCTTGGTATGGTGGCTCTCACGCCAAGCCCAGACAATGGGAACACGCTGGGTGAAGGCGACTTGATGTCCTAGCATCAGCCGCGAATTAGGACGTGATGTGAGGTAGTCACGGCAAATGGTGAGGTGTGATGGATCAAGGGTGATCGCACGCAGACAGGTATTGCTCTCCAAGGCACGTACTTTTCCCAGCACGGAACAGGGCGACAGGTAATAGAAACCGAGGAAGGCATCCCAGAGCTATCAACCCACATCGTGGTCAACATGCACCTCGCTTCCTAAGGTCGACTCAGACTGAACTTTGCCAGCGGAGATGACAAAATGATAGGCACCAAGACAGTCAGATAAGTATCGTTCCGAGGCCATACCGAGGCCCTGTGGATGTCAGAGTGCTACAGCTCTACACCTTGGATAGCGCCTGGTGACTTCAAAGTCATTGTTATCTCCTCCGTCGGATTCCCACTAGACCTATACTTGCATCCCCGAACGCCGCAATCGCGGGGCCGCTTGAAGAAGTTGCACAGGGGTAGCACGTGTACTACGCACCAAAGTGACGAGGCAGACGTGAGGTGATCATCGATATCTGCTTTCTGCGGCTCTGTCGTGTAATTGGACTCCCAAGACGTTAGGAGTGTGTTTCTCGACTCCACATCGAGGACGCCAATGATGTGATCAGGGCCTAACGCGTAACGGCTCGCCATAGCCGGTTGTTACGTGATCTGTTACGAGCCGCCGCCGCCGCATCCGTCGTGGAAGGGACGACGACGACGACAGGTAATTTTGCAATTTTGACGTGTGAATACCAACCAACACCGTAACAGCTGAGTGAGACCACCTTCATGTCCTGCTCGCACCTTACGTGTCTGACCCTTCAGCTTGTCTGCCTATAGCCATGGGCGACCACGCCATGTCCCTCGCTTCTCCACTTGATACCCTCGCACGCAAGACGTCATCCCGCCGACGCCCAAATGACATCCAAATCCCCTCATCACAGACAGTGTCTAGTGAACATTCTCAATACTCCCATGTCCCTACCCTCGATGCCCCTTCAATAGGACCCCACCCACCTCATTCGCCTCTGTTGCACACCCGCTTTCGGGCATCGGTAGCAACGCAGTCAACGTTCAACACCTCCACCGAGGCGCATGGTTATACCCATGCACGCATGGCCAGTGGAACTCAGGATAGCCTTTATGACGATGATGTTAGCATCTATTCAATTGCCACCTCTCGTCATTTGTCGAACACCGTTCCCGTCGAGCCAGGACGTGTCTCTGATCTGAGTGTTGACCTTCGGGATTCACTTCGCAATGCGACTTCATTGCAACCGAGAGTCACTTCGGGCGTTTCTGATGATCATCGGTCAATAAACGGCTTGATGCACACATCCGCGTTCCAACGACCCCCGTCAGGGAATCCAGTTTCCCTGCCCACCGTGGTAGTGTCGGTAGAGGAGCCAGGGGAAGTGGCCGATCAAGAGCGAGGTAATTTGTTACCTAGCCCGACCCCTGGCTCCCAGTCCTCGGTTGGGCGTGTGCCCTCGGCTTTGCCTCAGTATCTGAACTTCTCCAGGCCTGTGAGGCCGGGCGGTGCTTCGGAAGACTCCAAACGCCAAGTCCTCGCACGAAACGCGTTTCGGCAGTCGGCGTTCACACGGTCTAGTCCGCAGCTGCCAACACAGCCTTCACCAGGGACATCGCCTCGCCTTTCCCCATTACAGGAAAAATGGCGTGCCTCCGACACTCCTCTGAGTACTTCCACGTCCTCAATCACCCCCACATCTTCCCTCGTGTCATCTAACCATTCCCCCAAACCCCATATCGCTTCGAATAACCAAATCGTACCCCTATTACACGACCCTCCCCGCCCGTCATCTTCCCCAAGTAGCCTCTACTCTGCATACTCGTACTATCAACTCGACAGTCCTTCTGACCCACCTGCAAGTGGTTTCCTCCAAGTCCCGACGTCTCCTCACACCCCTCCCTCGCGCACCCCTTCTCCTCTAGCTAGTCCAGCGCCCATGAGTAATACTCAACAAGTCGAACTCGCCGATCAGTTGTTACAAGAAGGTATTCAGCATCATGAAGCAAACCGACTCAGAGAAGCTGCGATCGCGTTCGAAAGGAGTGCAACCACACCCGGAGGAAGTGGTGTCGGCATGCTAATGTGGGGTCTCACGTTGCGGCATGGTTGGGGTTGTCCCAAGGACGAGACTCTTGGTTTTTCATGGCTGCGCCGCGCGGCGGAGGCAGCTGTAGGCGACCTTGAAAGCGCTCGTGCGGGCATCGACACAAGTGCGGTGCGCGGCGAGCTCGTCCTCGCAATATTCGAGGTCGGCCAGTGCTTTTTCCAAGGATGGGGCGTGAAAAAGGATCAGAAGATGGCCGTTGTGAGTCCTCCGTTTTGTCATTGTTATTCTGCTTCAAGTAACAACGTGCGGATGATGACGATGTCTTCGGTTGCCTTTTCAGTCTTATTTCCAAATTGCAGCAAGGCTCGGTGATGTTGATGCACAGGAGGAGCTCGCATTTTGCTATGCGAATGGTCGTGGCTGTAAAAAAGACCGCAAGGAAGCAGCCAAGTGGTACCGTGCAGCGGTGAGGCTCAAGCGAATTACATTTTCGACAGGTCATTGACGCCTGCCATTTTATGTTTCAGGTTGCGCAGGGTGCAAGTGACGTTGGTCTTGCGTGGATTTATAAGGAGAAGTTCCAATGACATCTTTTCGCTCCTGACGACATAGGGGTGCATTACCTGCATATCCGATCAGTCCAACCCGGGCGATCAATTTGAACCAGCACGTGGCGATGCCTCTATTGCCAGTACTACGTTATCAACGATCAACGTGCATCTGGAGTATCGTTAGAGTTTGTCCTGCCGCCGCAGGGGGACTATCTTCGAGGCCGATCACGCTAGGACAGGGCCGAATGGGCGGCGCCAACGTTTTTTTTTGTACAAATTTTTTTTATTTCTTCTCGCGCCTCCCCGCGCCAGGAGACGCGGTTGGCCGGTCAATTCAGCTGTAGTAGTGTATTCAGCAATTCTCCGAAGGTCCAAGTAGAACCTCGCAGCGAGCGCGTAAATAACCTGTTCCTTGCACCAGTGGTGCAGGGGGGCGGGGGACGCGGATGACGAAACTGGTGTCATCAGATATGCCGGTACAGAGCTTGTTGTAGCACGTCCCAGACCAGATAAGCCGGCCGCTTTCTTTGAAGAGGGCCTTTAGGGGCCCTAGAGTATGAAGATCTGTCGAGTCGACCAGGGTTTGGGGGATGCGGGACCGAAGGTGGAACGGGGAAGTAGCTGTATGCCCCAACGAATGCATTCACCAATGGGTTAGTTCCCTAAAAAAAAATTGATGCTAGCGGCCGGATCCAAACGAACACATGTTGTGGCGGGCGAAACACGGCGTGTCCTCCTATCTACCCGCCCTGTTTAACGACACGGCGGATTGTTCTCCGCTCTGTAGAGAACCAAATAGGAGCTAATGACAGTCGGGAGAAGTAGCGTATTCTGATTGACTCGTCACTTTCTCTCACTTCGTGGTGTGGAGAGACAACTCGGTGGGGTGATGCCGTTGAGTAGAAAATGGAAGTACCAGGGGTACAGCAATCTTAAAAAACTTTTCTGTCTATTTTTCAGAACGACCCCTTTTGTGGCTGTCATGCTCCAGCGTGCAGCTCTGGGATCCCCTTTCATCCGTCTTTGATTGCCAATTTCAGGCTGGGAGATGGAAATCGCCATTGGCGAACTTCCCAAATTGAAGGGGTTAAACCAAGCGTGGTGTTAGCACTGGCGTCCCAATTATTACCACGGTGTCTGATTTGAACGGCAGCCCATCTTCTATGCAGATGGGCAAGTTGCAATGCGGACTCCAGTCATCGCCAGTGATTTATCAGATCCAGCAACCTGTCAATCAGAGTCCCACCATCCGAATAAATTAGAGATTGCACTTCAGGCTGGGCAGAGTTCGCCTTTGATCCCGGTGAGGCACACATTGAATTGTAGGGTTCTAATGTAGTCATACAGAAGCGCATTAAGCGCCAAATAGAAACATCGTGACATGATCGTGTCCATACAGCGACGGCGGCGACCGGTAAAGGCACCGGCACGCTCACAACTACCCTTTGCCGCCCCGTTCTTTTCCCGCCCTCACTAATTTGTGTGGACACGAGCTCAACAACCGCCTCGTTATCGATACCAATAATGCGGGCCATCCAGTCCGTGCGGGAAGGGCGAGGCATCAGGAAGGTTGTTGATCGTAACGGTTTCTTCGACGTCGGAGATCCAGGAGATGAGAGAACACATTTTATGCTCTAGTTAGTCTTCCAGAACGCGGAGTTGCTTCACAGGCGGTAAAGGCATTTGATACTGTAGCGACTCCTCATCGGAGTCTTCGAGACAGACACGACCAGTCCATGGGGTGATCGGGAGGCATTACCCGTTCTTTGGTTGTCTTCCGGAGCTACGGGAATAGGAGACTTCCCTTTGTCGAGGCTTCACGACAGATCCGCGAGGAGTTAACTTGAGGGTGATGATAAGTGATACTAAGCATGAAAGGTTTCTTGACAATAGGTGCCGTTGTTTATGTATTTGTAAGCCTGCGTCGCCCGTATGTTGCAAATAAATATGGTGACTGTAACAACAATTCCGAGTGCCCTTGAGGACTGCCTGCTCACAAAGATCAAACAGCTCCAGGGCCACGGTCATAGAGGGCTGCAGCTCGGGTGGGGTATTCGTAGTCTGTGAAGGTACATCTAGCTTCGCCAGAGAAGGCTTGCCAAGCATGCTTGTTTGATAACGGAGAGCACTCATGTTGTAGTGTAGCCGCGTGCGTGAATGAAATCCCCACCGTGAAATTAACACCACAGTGTTGGTAATAATGGTACTAGAGCGTAGGTCGTGAGGACACAGCTGAGAACAAAGCTATGTGCCGTCGTCACGTGTGTGGAGTTGTAGGAAATTCAATAAAGACCACCTCGGCCATTCATGACGTTGGCATAACAGAGAAACATTTCACTATGGGAACAGTTAGGCTACCATACCGAGATATAAGGTATGAGTCGGCCGAATCTCAACTTGAATACAAGGAATTGTATGAAAGGTGGCTTGATTTCAAATAGTGCAGCACAATGAAACACCCAATCGAGTGTAGACTCCGAAGTTGCTTGTTTGGGGACCTCGTAGCCTTGATTAAACACCCAGACGAACTGGAAAGGTCGTGACCCGTGTCGATGTGACAGTAACTCGAGTTTCGGTCACTAGGGCAACCTGAGGATACGGTAATCGACCGATATTGACCCGGGAATGAGTGCCAATGAAACATGAAAGTGATGCTGGACCAAAAGTTCCCAGGAGCTTGACCCACATATGTATCCGATCCTAGCGATATGTATCGTAATTAACGAGGAAAGCTCGCTTGACTTCTGATCAGCGCAGGAGTAAGCAGATGTATGAAGCAGAGGTGCGGACTCAGTGTCCTTGCTCCTAGGATGGGATTCGCCAGAGGACTTTGCCGTAGGGCTCAGGGCTTCGACCGCCGTTCCTGTGGTTGGCAAAACACCGTCGCCGCATTGACTCGCGATCTGACAGATATGGTCAATGGTCAATAATCAACTGAATGGGTGTTGCGGAGATCATTGATTTCACGTGGCACGTGCGAGGTCAGCACGTGTACAACCACAATTCGACTTTGGTTATTCTTTTCCAACACGATACACTCTCTTTATCCCTTTTTCTTGCGAGGAAAGAGTAGCTGGCCTGTGCCTCGAGAATTTTGGCGTTTGACACCCACCAAATAAACGTGTCGTGTCTTGACACACTACGCACACCGGCTTACCGAAACCGTACTTTGCATGCTGCTTCGCCCCGTCACTTATTCAAGTAGACGGAATTACAATTAAATGATGCGATCACACACTCAGCGGTATGTGCCACTCGGAGCGCCTTACTGACATTCGCTTCTTTTGTCACCGGACAGAGATCCCAAAAGCTGAGGTCAGATGCGAACGCACGCCTTCAACGAGTCACTACAGTGCGTTGCTTCTTTGGAGTGCTCTGGAAGATACAAGCGCCTGCCGCAGGGTCGCGGATTTCTCTTTCAGGTCTATCCATTTCCGTCTTCAACAATTTTTAAAATTCAGTCGGCCTTTAGGTAACAGATTCATTTTTTCGACCTCAAGGTGTCAGGCAAAACTGTACGCCACGGCGCTCCTTGGGCACTATATGAACGGCTTTACTCCTCCCCAGTCAGAGGACAACGCATAAGACCTCTCTTAGGATAGCGCTCCCAATACGCCATAGTCGACCATGCCTCCCAGTGTCTTCGCTCCTATCGACTCAAAAAAAACTAGCAACTCTGCCGAACGGGGCCAATGAGAACGCCAGGGCGAGCGGGCCAATGGGCAAGGTGGGAAAAATCGTAGCAGATTATAATATAGATGCTGCCTTATCAGTTCTCGGCCCGGGCCCGGACTCGTCTCTTGGAATGAAAACGGGTGATGATTGGTTCCTGGCCGCAGTGCACGACGGCGAGCCGCTAAGCCACAACTACGGGAGCATAGAGGGTGAGGTATTTTAAATTAAGGAAGGCATCTCGCGGTCGAACTGATATAATTGAATTGTTCGGCGTTCCCCCAAAACCCAAGGAAGGATATATGTGAACTGGAGCGCAAAGGGTAGTAAGCGCCGGTAATGACATGTCGGTTCTATGTGGGACAAAGTGAGTGCCTGTCCACTCGTCTGGTCTCTGGCTCGCTGGATTGCTGTGTAAGTAGGTTTTGGCTGTCGTAATGAGTGATTACTGTCCCTTACAGCATTACGACTCTGTGCTCTCAGGCTGTGAGTTCCTTCCGTGATTTTGGGCAATGTTCCGTGTAGGATGTGTTTCATCATCGCCGCACCAACTCGAAATACCGCTTCAATCTGTGGGACTGTGAGACTGGGAATGTACCTCAACTCTTGGCGACTGTTCTTTACTGCCAGTGGTGAACGGTGATGTGATGATAAATGGTATGGAGGAGTCGACGCCGGTACAGCGGTGCCAGCAGGCGTCGATGTCCCTTTACAGGAATCGGATGATGGTGACAGATGTCACGCTGAAGATTTGACCACTGACACCTCGCTAGGCAATGCGTGACACCAGCGTATCGAACAAGTGTTTTCTTGTTTCGCTACACAGTCCGTTTTTCGTCAGAAAAAGTTCGATTCATAGATATGTAGATAGAGGGTACTAGATACTGTGCACGAAGTCTGATAGCAGTTGAATAAAAAATGAGTGAGTAATCCAGGGTGTCCGCCGACTGAGGGCAAGTACACATGAGCATGAGATCCGAGATCCGATCTGTTGGACGCGGCGCAACAAATCAGTTCAGCGATGGTAGTCACGTCAGGATGAAGTAATGTGGATGGCAACCGAGAAAGGTAAAATGAAACTGTTTTCAGTTGCTCGTAAAGTTACCACTGCCAGCGCATCGACTCGGATATATCGCAGCATATATCATCCTCGTTGTGGACGGCTCAATCGAAATCAGTCCCAAGCCGGACTGTTGATCGATGATCACTGCTCACCGGTCACCAGTTGAAACGGACCGCTTTTCAGAGCACACTTCTGACGGCAACCGCATTTCAGGTTAATGATAAACACGGATGGTGAGACTGAACAAGTGCATAGTAGAGAAAGCCACGGAACGATGCGTGGCAGAGGAGCAAGGTAGGACACAGCGGTGCCCGGCCGGAACTTGAAGGGAATGGCTGGTAGGTGAGTTAGAGAAGATAGTGCGAGTACACTGAGTAGAAGCAAATTATTATTATTAAAGTGTCAAAATAATCTCTGGCGCACAATGCCTTTCCTGTAAATGAGGTTGCCTTCCCAGATAGAAACGTCTGTGGTTAGGGTGTTGGTATGAGGGAACATCGGATGAACTCCGTGGAAGTGAACTCTGGACACGCGCTCCTTCCGGTAGAAGAGTGATCGGCCCACTGCAAAGCTGTGGCGATGGCCCTCCACCTGGGGTCCGCGGACGTATTCAAGAATCTCACGGCGAGCGCTACTCTTCTTGTAGAGGACTGCTTGAAGATGCGGCGGTGCACCTTGCTCAAAGCGACTCTGGCGTACGTTTATCTTCCCCTCGAAACGCCGACGTTTGCACAAAATTAAAGATGTGGCGGACCACACTGCGAACGTCATTTTGGTTAAAATGCACGAATGTCGAACGACGGAAGCGCAAAAAAGGACGCTGGCGGACAATATCATCACTCTTGCTGTGATGGGGGGGGGTGGACTTCCCTTGAATGTAGTGATGATACTCTCAACAAAGCTCAGGCTGTGGCGCGATTATCGCGATGCAAAGGTCATGCTGGAAACCATTCGGGCGTGTCACGGTACCAATCAAAGTACAAAACTTTTGCAGTCAAGTGATGGCCCTGGGCGACATTTCGCCAGATGGAACCTTCTTAACAGAAAAATGGTGCGTAGATGCGAAACGCCACCGAAGCATATCCGAACGACGTTTTGGGTGGCGCATATGCTCGCAGTGAGGATCACGGGAATTGGAATTGGAAATTGGAAATGGAAAATTTGTGTATTGAACAATATGATACTCGCCCACTACTAGGCTATAAATGGGCTGTTAGCATCCTGTGATGACCCAACCATTACAAGGGAACTAGTACTTCTCCGCAAAGGACTCTTTCTCTTCCCAGGCCGTACTATATGCCTTCAAGTCATAAACTGCTTACTGTCCAACCTCATCACTGGCAGTCTGATCCCGCGCAGAGTACTGAGGTCAGCATCACGCACCGTCCATCCATCTGAACCGCTCACTGTCAACATTTCAATCCAGGTCCCGCCGCCGTTGGGCTCTTGGCCAAGTGGGCAAGGTGTAATAGATTTTCCTAGCCCCAATCCCACCATGAACGACCCAAATTACGGACCTCCGGTGGCAGCCCATATCACTAGCATGTCGCCTCTGGTCATGGTAAACAATCGCCTCTTCTTCTGCCTTTGCCTTCCCATGTTTATCACGGATTCAAAAGGGGCCTGTGGAAGGGAACCAAAGTCATAGTGATGGTCACCTTACTACCTCCGAGATCTCCCAAGTCGTCCCTTACATGCCAGGTCAACCTGGGCATGGGCTCGGGTATCACGCACCCCTGGGTCCTGTGCGTACTACCTCTCACTCCCTCTGGCCTGCCAGCGTCTGATTGGGTCTGTAGCCGCAGGAGACTCCCAACGTCTGGCCCTTCAGTGGCACGCCTCATCATGCGCCCAATATAGCAGGGCCGTTTCACGGAAACCCGGGCTCTGTTGGAACGCTCCCCACCTCTGACGACCTTAAACATCTGGCGAGTCACTACCTCCACAATCCTAGGTCACAGGTCAAAAAACTTCGCGTGAGGCGGGGGCGTACAGGTGGTTCCAAGGTCCTAATCGTCCTGGACCTCGACGATACAATGTAGCTTTTTCCGAATTATGTCCACGTTGTCAGTACTAGCCAAGAAGAATCCTTTTTCGTAGCGACCTAGCCCTTGTATAGTATGTCTACCCTGTGGGGTCGCTAGAATATATGCTTTTCGTCTGCTTTTGATCCTCTGCAGAACTTGAGAAGCAAAACCAGCGGCCAGAATGATGGTTCTCAGCCCCAGAGATGAGACCGCCAGCTATCCATCAACTCTACAGCCGTCGTTCAAGCCCAGGGCCAGGCTGATGATGATCAAATCCGATCATCTGAATATTTGGACAAACCATGTTTGGCCTTCCCGTCTGCCCTGGCTGGCAGTGGTGAGTGGCAAATGTCCGGATCGCCCGTTAGGCCATCGGGCCAATTATGGATTAGCCTCACAAACACGGGTTGAAAAAGCAGGTAGCTAAATTGATTTCGACCCTCCCGGGCCACCACATCGTGCGCAAACTCCAAATCCGAAGGAGGAACGCCAAGTGACTGAAATCTAGGTGGGGAAGTGGTGAAAATATGCCAATTCTGTAATTTCGGGATCTTGTTTCACTTTCCCAGGGGGCAGATCAGGCAGATGGCATGGCGTCTGTCTGACGACCTTCTTTTTGCCTCGTCCG
>Ga0209488_10001373_pt1 | contig 20769 bp, 17 predicted proteins | sample Rivendell_Oct201_8_FD_188349 | JGI IMG/M metagenome (GOLD analysis project Ga0209488, IMG submission 188349) | Vadose zone soil microbial communities from the Eel River Critical Zone Observatory, Northern California, USA -... | ecosystem: Environmental > Terrestrial > Soil > Vadose zone >...
CAGGTTATGATGACTGCTCGACCTCCAACGTTCCTTCTTCACTGACTGTGTTGAAAGACAAGTAATATAATTACTTGATCCAATGGCTTCGCGTCATGCCTGCCTTCAGGGGTTAGAGGTTCTTGCATTTCTTCCCGAACGAGTTTGGAACAAAGTTCCAGAATGGGAACGGAAAATAAGGACTAAAATATTTGACATCCGAGTTAGAAACCCAAAATAGACTATAAGATCATCTAGTCAAACCTCATGCATCATATTCCGCGCGAATCATGCTCCCGAGGTAAATCTGCAACCTTGCGGTGTCCCTGTGCTAGTGATAGTCGTAATGGAGATTCGCCCTGAATGTTCAACACATGTACATTCGCATGATGGTCAAGTAACAGTTTTGCGACCTCGAGGTGTCCATTGGACGCCGAGAGGTGTAACGGGGTCTGGTTGTTCCGCTGCTGTGCGTTCACGTTTGCGCCGTGATCGATGAGCACTCGGGTAATCTCAAGATATCCTTGTCGTGACGCCACGTGCAACGGGGTCCACCCTTGGTTGTTGCGTGAATCCACCTTTGCACCTCGTTTGATAAGAAGGCGCACGACCTCGACATATCCGTGTCGCGTTGCGCTCTGCAATGGGGTCCACCCGGTCTTGTCACATGGATCTACCTCCGCGCCTCGCTCAAGAAGTAAGCGTACGACCTCGACATTCCCCTTGAATGCTGATCGATCTAGTGATGTCTCGAACCTTGCGTTTCGGGTATTGATATCTGCGCCCTGCTCAAGCAGCGACTTCACGGCTTCAACATCCCCCTCTTCCGACGCAGTGAGCAACAAGTGGTTTATATCACTCTTCTTGCTCTCGTTGGCGCCATCGTAAATCGTGTCCAGCGTGGATGACCGTATCTGGTTTTGAACATTTGCATCTGACTTGTATTCGACTAAGAACCTTGCAACCTTGGGTTCGTTATTCTCCGATGCCAATTCTGCTGCCGTCTTGTTGGCCTTATTGATCACCTTGACATCTGCACCACTTGTGAGCAGCAGCCTCACAACACCCAGGTGACCACTTTGAGATGCTGTATGTAACGGAGTCCCCCCATCGCAGTCAGTGGTATGCAAATTTGCTCCATGGTCGAGTAAAAGGCGAACGATCTCGACTTTTCCTTTTCCTGCTGCGAGGTCAAGTGGCGTTTTTTGCTTGTCGTTGAAAACGTCGACTCTGGCCCCACGTTGGACTAGCAAGTTGACGACCTTCGGGTGGTTGTATGCCGATGCAAGATGTAACGGGTACTCAACGTCTTTGTTTTGGATATTGGGATCAACGCCGCAGTCCAGCAGAAGCTGCACCATCTCAAAATGTCCGGGTTGGGACGCGAAGTGGATTGGGGCCCAGCCTTGGTTGTCCCGCGCATTCAAGTCGGCCCCTCGCTCGATGAGGAAGCGCGAGACTTCGACTTTTCCTACGGTTGACGCCAAGGCCAACGGGGTCTTTTCATCTCCGTCTCGAAGATCGACAATATTGCCGGTGTCAATCAAGAGTCGCACAACATCGAGATGCCCGTATTGCGCTGCGATGTGCAATGGATTCTGGCCCTCGTTGTCTCTTGCGTGGATATTGACTCCTTTCTTGATCAGGAAGTGCGCGACATCAAGCTTCCCGGTAAGAGATGTCACATGCAATGACGTCTGTCCGCTTCTACTCAGAATATCGACATCGATGCCAGACTCTAGTAGGAAATTTACGACGTGGAGATGCCCACAATTTGACGCGGTGTGTAATGGAGTCCAACCATTTTGATCCTGAGATACGACGGATGCGCCGCGCTCGACTAAAAAGCGTGCCATGTCGAGGTGCCCTCTTGCTGATGCGTAATCTAGGGGAGTCTCCTGTTTGTAATTCCTGCTGTCAACATCTGCGCCACGCTCAATGATCAACTTTGCGATGTCGAGGTGTCCGCGGATTGACGCGAGATGTAGCAGGGCATCACCATCCTCGTCTTTGGTGGCCAGGTCCGAGCCACGGTCAATGAGGAGCCTTGAAACGTCAAGCCTCCCATCCATACATGCCAGCATCAATGGTATGTTTTGACTCTTATCTCGGGCGTCGAGGCTTGCGCCGGATGCAAGTAACAGTTCCGCTATGTCATTTCGCCCATTTTGGGACACGATGTGCAGAGGTGTCCGGCCCTCGTCATCGGGGACATCCACGTTTGCACCGGAGTTCAGGAGGAGCTGCACGATTTCGGTTGCTGATTGCCCGGAATTGTGTCCAACTCGTGATACCTTGTGAAGCGGAGTCCAGCCATCAGGGTCACGAGAGTTTGGATCTGCACCGTTTTGAAGGAGCAGAGATGCAACTTCTAAGTATCCCTTGATCGAGGCAGCATGTAACGCTGTCCGGTGAAGGCCGCCGCTGCTGTTGACGTCCAGTGAATGGGCAACAAGCAAATGCTCCACGAGACCACGGAAACCGCAAAATGACGCATAATAAAGAGGCCCCGCCAAAGGACGCGTTGGATGCACCTCTGACATAGGTTCCACCCAATGACGATCTATGTCGTATAGCCACACCCATGCAGAAAAATGCGTCTTTGCCGGATCGAACAGACGCTCCATCATCTCCTCGACGTGCGATGATACATTCCGAAATTGAACATGATCAACCCAATGTCGAGAAGCATACAGGGCGAGAGGAAAGTGATGGATGGTATTTCTGTCGATTTGATCATCGAGTTGGAGGAGGACACTGAGACTAGCGCGTGCGAGGATGGAATGGGCAGGTTCGGGAAGAATATGATAATATGAAAGCCATTCTTCCGCCTTCGCCAGTCGCTCTGATGTCAAGAACTCTTGGACTGAGAAGTGGGAGAATTGCACCACTTGCTTCCTGTCGACAGTGACGATCGAGATAAGACTAGAACATGCGGACAGTACTGCCTCTTCAGCGTCTATTGGTCGCCAATCGGTGTTAAACGTTGGGTGTGTTGTCTCGACGAACTGAACTGCAAGGATCTCCGCAAGTTCTTCCACACGTAGAGGACGGATAGAAACTGTGAGACATCGGAATAGACGTTGCGCATATTCCCGTTTCTCTTTATCGATTCCCAATAACGTTTGCTCGTAAGTTTCATCCAAGGTCTCCGGAAGAGATTCGAGGGCACTCTGAATACTTGCGGGAAAACTGCGACGCAGCCTATCCATTTGGCAGACGACCCACCGGAACCTAAATTACCACATAAGCACTCATCGTGAAGCACTAGACGAGGAATGAGATAACTTACATGCCATCCGCTCTGTCAGAAAGCACGTCAATGACTAGTTGTTTGTCCTCCTCTCTCCATCTCCGCATCGTCCGATCTGAATGGACAACAGACTTGATGTACTTGATTATATCGTCCTTTTGCCCGCTCTCGTCATGAAGGGAAACTTGTAGACTTGTCAAAGGTTTGAGGGCAATTTGGATGTCGATCTCGGGACGACTAGTCATACATAAATGTACGTTCTCGAGATTTAGATCAACCAGTTCTTTAACAAGTTCGAGGACCTTTTCACGAGCGGATGCCATCCCAGAGGTGTTAGGGCATTCGTCGAGAGCATCCACAATGATGTAAATTGGCCCTTGACCAGGTAGCCTCAGCATTTCCTTTAGACACTTTGTCAACGCACTTCCTGTAGGCTTCCGTGTACCACCAGCGTGGGCAGAATACAAGCGAGCGAGGACCTTATAGCATGGATCGGATTCGGCGCAAAGTTGGGAAAGGAGAGAGGCAAGCAAGCCATAACGGTTCTGCTTTTCGGCATCCCGAAAATCGAAGTAATAATAAGCCATTGTGGCCAACCCAGCCGCGTGCATGCCCTCGATGTCTTCAATGATTGCGGAGCTAGTTTCCAATTTAATAAGGCACGGACTATGTCGATGCAACTCACAGAAGGGTGCTTTTTCCAGAGCCCGCTACAAGATGAGGAAGATATCAGCAGAAGAGCATGGAAGAAGTAGAAGAACATACGTTTCCCATAAATCCATAAGAGAGACCCATTCGCTTTCCAATCTACAAAGGCACTGCTCCGGAAGAACCACGTTGCGGTTCCATCATGGTGTCCTTCGGAAGCGATGTCATGATTCGTCGATGGATCAGGAGGAGATAGCCAATTCTTGACGTCCCGTTGAAGCTGGTCACCTGAAACGCAGCTTCAGCCTTGCGGAGAAAAAAAAACAAAGTGGGAGACATACGTCTCATACTATTCACTTCATTTATCACCTGTTTCATCGTACCTGAGACCTCTAGTCAGCACGAGACATAACCATTTCGGAGCCAAGGAAAGTCACCCAAAGCCTGTCGAATACTGTCCATCGATGCCTCGCCACCTAACAAGAGAAGGACCAATCAGATCGTAGGCGACCAGGCAGGGCAAGGGTACAGACCATCGATGACCACCTTCATATCGTTCACAAGGCCATGAACGATATCTAGCGTTTGTGCGACGGTCATACGAGCCTCATCCTGGGTTAATCGATCTAATCTCTGCAGCACAGCCTCAACCTCGTTCTCTCCTAACAGCTTCTTTGTGAATTTCTCTATGACACATTGAGTCAAAGACAAACTAAATGTAATGTTACACTCACTAAAACGCCCCTGCTTCATCTGTTTCGTTGCTAAGCCAAGAACCGAAAGCAGTTCGACCATGATCTTGACAACCACATCCGTCATGACCGGGGTGGGCGGGATGTTGGTATAGATTTCCAGGCGATTCAAAAAACTCCCCATGCATTCGAAGAGGTCGAGAAGAGCGTCATAGCTTGAGCTAACGCCATTCGCAGCCTGGAAATATATATATCTCAAATGATCTTATTGAAGAGGACATTCAAAAGACGTACTTCGAGGAGAACATCGATTCCGACGAAGATAGCTTTGGCAGGCGAGAAAGGGACCTTTTGAGGTTGCGTTAACAGAAACAAGAAATGAAGGATATGCGACTTACGAGGCTGATTGCCTCACCAAGCGTGGCAGAGAACGCATGAAGGACCTTCACTGCCGGACTGATGCAGCTTATCAAGGTCCGATTCCGTTCGCGATATTCCTTGAAAGCCTTCTCTCGTTCTTGAAGTAGGTCCAGGACGGCATCGGGTGAGTTTGACAGTTGGAACTTCGCAGCGAAGGGACTGTCAGCGAGGTCTATTCCAGTTTGCGTTGCATAGACACCCAGGGCATCGATGATTAATTGGAAGTGAGAGGTTTGAGTAGGTCTAATAGAGGACATGAACGTAGCGGGTGCCAGTGGCTCAGTGGTCAGTCACGGTGAGAAGGGAGGTGATTGATGATATCGATGATGGGCCACGCGGTCGCACCTGGCACACCACGTGGCTTGGCTGTGCATCATGGTTGGTTCCACTGGCAGTGGTGGAGTCTACAGTAAGGATCCCGTGTTTCGTTTCTCATGTCCAATGGGCCAGCTCTGCTGACTCAAGCTAAAATCTCGAGTCCCTAGTGGCTACCAATCGGTCTTAGACTTAGGAGTGTTGGACGGTGTTTGGCACGTGTTGTGAGCGCTCCGACGTTCCGTTCCAGCGGGCCTCCATCCGCTCATAAACGCTCTGCTACAATTCTCCCCGACCAGCAAACCTCTACAGATTAAAGAAAGTGATTTCTGCTAGTAGAAGATACGGTATTTACAAGAGGCTTCTCTTGGTTCTGTGTCGTCGCTGGGCTAAAATGGAATATCAGTTAGACATCCTATCAGAGCAATAATGGAACCTGATACCGACGAACCGTATGTCTCATCCTTCGCATCCGCCATGTTTCCGGCTCGCGGTGCAGCGCATGTATATCCGCTCCACGTTCCAGTAACAGCTCTACAACTCCGAGGTGCCCATTGCGCGCCGAGAGGTGCATCGGAGTCCAATGGTTCTTTTCTCTTGCGTTCACACTTGCACCGTGGTCGAGGAGCACCCGCGAGATTTCTAGGTGTCCATATCGTGATGCCTTATGCAGCGGGGTCCACCCCTTTTTATCGCGTGAATCAACTTCCGCACCCCGCTCAATAAGCAAGCGCACGACCTCGAGGTTTCCCCTTCTCGCCGCTAGGTCTAATGGAGTAGTTTGAGATACGCCTCGACCATTGATATCGGCGCCCTGCTCCAGAAACGACTTCACGACCTCCAGGTCCCCCTCTTCCACCGCAGCGAGCAATGAAGCCCTTAATTCTTCGTCTCTCCAACTTTCATCTGCACCGCGATGATCTGTGTCAAATGTAGTTGTGTGTATTGTATTTATGGTATTTGCGTCTGTCTTGTACTCGGCTAGGAACTTTGCGACCTCAGCTTTGTTGTTCTCCGATGCTAATTCTGCGGCTGTTTTATTGGCCTTGTTCAGCATGTCGACGTCGGCTCCCCGCCTAAGCAACAGTTTAACAACACCTAGGTGGCCACCGTGTGATGATGTGTGTAAAGGAGTCCAGCCATTGCTATCGGTAGTGTGGACATTTGCTCCGTGGTCCGTCAAGAGACGGGCCACTTCGACGTTCCCGATGTCCGCTGCTCTGTCAAGTGGTGTTTCTTGCCTTCCGTTCAAAATGTTGACTCTGGCACCGCGCTGGACAAGCAATTCGGCGACCTTCAGGTGGCGGTTAGCTGATGCAAGGTGCAATGGGCTCCAGAGGTCGTCTTCCTGGGCGTTGGCATCTACACCGCTGTCTAGCAACAGCCGCGTCATCTCAAGGTGTCCATGTCGTGACGCGAAGTGTATTGGGGTCCAGCTCTTGTCGTCCCGTGCATTCACGTCGGCCCCTCGCGCGATGAGGATGTGCGAAACTTCAACTTTCCCCTTGCTTGACGCCAAGGCCAATGGGGTCTGCTGGGTTCCGTCCCGAGCATCGACGGAAGCACCGGCGTCGATCAAGAGACGCACAACATCGAGACGTCCATTCTGTGATGCGATGTGCAGTGGGTTACTACCATTGTTGTCCCTAGCATGGATATTTGCGCCCTGTTCGATGAGGAAGTGCACGACGTCGAGGTTCCCGCTGCTAGACGCCAGGTACAATGATGTCTCTTCGTTTCCATTCCGAATATCGACATCGACGCCACACTCTAGTAGGAACTTCACGATGTGGAGGTGCCCGGATTTTGATGCCGTGTGGAATGGAGTCCAGCCTTCGTCATCGCGGGACGAAACGGTCGCGCCGCGCTCGGTTAAAAAGCGTGCCATGTCAAGGAACGCGTTTGTTGATGCGTGGTCCAAGGGAGTCTCTCCTCTGTTGTTCTGGCTGTTGACATCTGCACCACGTTCAATGAGAAGCTTTGCGATCTCGATGTGCCCACTGCCTGATGCGAGATGGAGTGGAGTCCAGCGATTTGATTCGTGTGCATTCACATTAGCGCCGCGGTCTAACAATAGTCGTGCGATGTCGACGTGTCCATATCGTGACGCGGTGTGTAATAGGGACCAGCCATCCTTGTTCCGGGGGGAATGCGGGTCTGAGACGCGGTCTAAGAGGAACCGTACAACGTTAAGCTTCCCATTACGACAGGCCAAGGCCAACGGTGTATTTTCATCCCTATTCCGCGCATGGAGACTGGGACTTGCGCCAGAGTTGAGCAACAATTCCGTAATGTCACGGTGTCCACCTCGAGCTGCCCTGTGTAACGGGGTCCAGTCTTCGTCATCGGGAACATTCACACTCGCCCCAGAATTCAGGAGGAGCCTTGCAATCTCCAGCACCGATTGCATGACGACCAGAGGTCCACCTTGTGCTACCCTGTGAAGCGGAGTTCTGCCCTGATCGTCACGAGAGTTGGGGTCCGCACCCCTTTCAAGAAGAAAAGATGCCACTTCCAAGTGTCCTTTTACCGAGGCCGCATGTAACGGGGTGACGTGTGAGCCGCCCCTGCTGCTGATGTCAAGTGAATGGGCAACGGCCAAGTGTTCCACAAGACAACGAAAACCGCAACATGTCGCATAATAAAGAGGCCCCGCCCGTGGCCGCGTTGGATGTATCTCTGACATGGGTTCCATCCAATGACGGTCTATGTCGTATAGCCATACCCATGCCGCAAAGTGCATCTTCGCCGGGTCAAACAGGCGCTCCATCACCTCCTGAACGCGCGTCGACACACCCCTGAACTTGGCATGATCAATCCAGTGTCGAGCGGCATACTGGGCAAGGGGAAAGCCATGGATCATATCTTTATCGACGTTGTCATCGAGCTGGAGGAGGACACTGAGGCTAGCGTGTGCAAGAATGGTGTGTGCGGGTTCGAGGAGAATGTGATAACTGGAAAGAGGTTCTTCTGCCTTCCCGAGCCGCTCCGATGTCAAATACTCTTTGACGGAGAAGTGGGAGAACTGAACAATCTGGGAGCCGGCGACATGGACGACTGAAATTAGACTGGAACATGCAGACAACACGGCTTCTTCTGGATCTAATGGCCGCAAATCTGTATTAAATGTCGGTGGCGCTGCCTCATCGAAGCGAACGGCAAAAATCTCTGCGAGCTCCTGGACCCGAAGAGGACGGATAGATACTGTGAGACATCGGAAGAGACGTTGGGCATATTCTCGTTTCTCGTCGTCAATACCTAGCAAGGCGCGAGCATACGTTTCATCCAACGTCTTCGGCAGATCATCCAAAGCACTGCGAATACTCGCGGGAAAAGAACGACGCAGCCTGTCAATTTGGCAGACTACCCATCGAAACCTAAGCAGCCACGTTAATTGTGAAGCGCCAGACAAGGGACGAGACTACTTGCATGCCGTCAGCTTTGTCAGAGAGTATAGCGATGATTAATTGCTTGTCATCCTCTCTGCAACTCCGCATCTTTCGGTCTGAATAGACAACGGACTTAATGTATTCGACGATGTCGTCCTTTTGTCCGCTCTCGTCATGGAGAGAGATTTGAAGAGGCTTCAAAGGCTCTAGGACCTTTCGAATGTCAATCTCCGGACGGCTCGCCACGCATAGATGAACGTGAGGAAGTCGCAAATTAACAAGTTCTTCAACCAGCTCTAGGACCTCTTCACGGGCGGATGGTGTCCCTGATATGTCAGGAGATTCGTCGAGGGCATCCACTATGATATAAATTGGTTCTTGTCCTGGAAGGCTCAGCATGTCCTTCATACATTTTGTGAGCGCACTACTGGTGGGTCTTCGTGTACCACCAGCGTTGTCAGAATATAGTCGGGAGAGGAGTCCATAACAGGAATCCGATTCAGCAGAAAGTTGTGAGAGCAGAGATGAAAGTAGGCCGTAGCGGTCTTGCTTCTTGACGTCTCGAAAATCAAAGTAATAATACGCCATTGTAGCCAGTCCAGCTGCGCGCAAGCCCTCAACATCCTGAACGATGGCGGAACTACCGGAGAGATGAATGACGTCGTACACGAACATTGAAATGCGACATACAGGAGAGTGCTTTTCCCCGAACCGGCTGCAAGATCAGGAAGCCATCAGTGCATGTATTGTTGCGGCGATTGAGGAAACATACGTTTCCCATGAATCCAGAGGAGTGAATCTGTCGTTCTCCATTCTCTCAATACATCGGTCTCAAAGAACCATGCTGCAGTTCCATTATGGTGAGCTTTCCAGACGATGTCGTGGTTTGTTGATGGATCGGGAGGAGAGAGCCAGCGTTGGACGTCCCTTTGCAACTGGTCACCTGCAGAGCAACCTTGGTCTCGAGGCACAAAGTAATAAAATACAGGAATAACGGACGGTTCATTTTGTTCATTTCGTTTACCATCTGGTGAATGGAAACTACAATCGCACGTGAGCATGGGAAGCACAAATTTTGAGATATGTACCCAGATCTTGTCGAACACTGTCTGTTGACGTCTTGCCATCTAAGCGAACAAGCGTTCAGCATGTTTCGTGATAAATCACACACGCACTGCGCACCTTGCATAACGATCTTCATATTATCTACGAGACCATGGACCACACCCAACGTCTGTGCGACAGTCATCCGAGCTTCTTCCTGCGTCAATCGATCCAGCCTTTGTAACACAGCCTCAACTTCACTGTCTCCTAACAGCTTCTTCCCGAACTTCACTGTGACACATTGAGATTCTGGCAAAGTATACATTTTGGGGCACTCACAGAATCGCCCATGCTTGATCTGTTTCGTCGCCAGGCCTAGCACCGCAATTAAGTTGGCCATGAGCTTAACGATCATATCTGTCATAGTTGGGTTGGGGGGAACGTTGGTATAGATCTCAAGACGCTTCAGGAAATTTCCCAAGGATTCAAAGAGGTCGAGAAGGGCGTCATAGCTTGAACTGACTCCACTTGCAGCCTGGAACACCCTTAAGTCTGACGGGATCTGGCTGACGGTTGTATCGAGAGACATACGGAGAGGAGAACGTCAATTCCGACAAAGATCGCTTTTGCTGGTGGGAAGGGGATCTGAAAGGGAAGGATTCAGACAGAAAAAAGGGAGGGAGTGGGGCATGGGTGGCTCACCAGGCTAACCGCCTCCCCAAGAGTGCCAGAGAACGCATGAAGGACCTTCACTGCTGGACTAAGGCAAGTTATCAGTCTCCGATTCCTATTGCGATATTCTTTAAAGGCCATCTCTCTTTCTTGAAGGAGTTGAAGGATATCATCGGAAGATTTGGAGAGCTGAAGTGTTTCGGCGAAGGGACTGTTACAGAGGTCTATACCGGTTTTTTCGGCATAGTCAGCCAAGGCATCAACGATTAATTGGAAGTTAGAAGAGGTTGTCGTATGTCCAGTCAAAGACATGAAGGATTCGGTCTTTGAAAAGAAGGGAGAAGGAGGACGAGTTTTAGGGTACAAATGATCACAGCCACCCACGGCAGTGCTTGAAGCCGGGCCGCAAGCGGGATTAGATCGTCCCATTTGGCCGGGTGATCGACCACGTCGGTGGTTGGGCCTCTCCTAAGCAGCAGCTTTACAACAGTACGGTACAGCACTCCTCACGAGATGACTACATCGGCTACATTTTCAATGTAATCGCATGGCACGGACCAATCCCCTCACTCGTTGCTTCAACCAGCAGCTTCGCCCTGATCCTCCGTCTCGGCTTTTGGGATTCCGACGTCTCTCCGAGTCCCTAGAAATCTGTTTGTTTCCCTGTCTCCCGGGTTACAATACGCGCAATGAAACTGAATTCATGGAGCAAATCGTGCCCGACAACTATTATATTCCTGCCTAAAAGTTAAAACCAAAATTAGACACCACATTAGAAGCGCACGATGGTTTCGCCGAACCTTGTGGATCACGTTCCGCGGGTTTCATGCTCCCGGATTAATTCTGCAATATCTCGATACCCCTTTCCAATCGAAAGTTGAAGTGGAGTCCGGCTCTCGTCATTCACCACAGTTACGTTCGCGCCGCGATCGATTAGCAGTGCTACAACTGCGATGTGTCCATTACGTGCCGCAAGATGCACCGGGGTCCAATGGTCTTGCTTCCTTGCGTTCACATCTGCGCCGCGGTCGACGAGAACTCGCGAAATTTCGAGGTGTCCGTATCGCGATGCCTTATGCAGCGGAGTCCACCCAAACCTATCACGCGAGTCCACCTCCGCTTTCCGTTCGAGAAGTAAGTTCACGACTTCTAGATGGCCGTTGGTCGCTGCTAGGTCTAGTGGAGTCTTGAGATTTGACCTTTTTTGCGCGTTGACATGTGCGCCTTTCTCCAGCAGCGCCCTCACAACCTCGAGTTTCCCCTCTTCCGACGCCGTGTGCAACGGAGTTTTTTCCTCGATCTCTCGAGTCTCCACTTCATCGGAACTGTGCGCATTGGTGTCCAATGTACTGGAGCGTACGTTATTTCGGACATTGGCATCCGCCTTGTATTCGGCGAAGAAGCTCGCAACCTCGCCTTTGCCGTTCTCCGATGCCAACTTGGCTGCTGTTTGATTGGCAGTGTTGACCGCTTCGATATCCGCGCCTCGCCTAAGCAACAGCTTTACGACCTCCAGGTGTCCGCTTTGCGATGCAGTGTGCAAGGGGCTCCAGCCGTTGCTATCGGTGGCATACAGGTATGCTCCCTTGTCAATTAGGAGACGGGTAACCTCGACGTTACCGCTACGCGCTGCTCTGTCGAGAGGACTTTCTCGTTTGTTGTTGAGTACGTTAACTTTGGCACCACACTCGACAAGCAGCCTGGCGACATTCACATGGCCGTTGGCGGATGCGAGGTGTAAGGCGCTCCAACAGTCATCTTTCTGGGTATTCGCATCAACCCCGTGGTCAAGCAGCAGCCGCGTCATCTCAACGTGACCATGCCGCGCCGCCAAATGTAACGGTGCCCAGCTGTGCATGTCTCGCGCATTCATGTCGGCCCCTCGCTTGAGGAGGAAACGAGCGACTTCGACTTTCCCCTTGCTCGATGCCAAAATCAACGGGGTCTTTTGAGTACCGTTCCGAGTATCGAGGTCAACGCCAGCGCTGACCAACAGCCGTACGACTTCGAGGTGACCATTCTGTGATGCGACGTGCAGCGGATTCCATCCCTTGTTGTCCTTGGCATGGACATCTGTGCCTTGCTCGATTAGGAAACGCACAACCTCCAGCTTCCCGCGGCTAGATGCTAGGTCTAATGACGTCTCTTCGCCTCCATTCCGAACGTCGACGTTGACACCGCGTTCTAGCAGGAGCTTCGCAACGTGGAGGTGCCCACTTTTTGATGCAGTGTGGAATGGAGTCCAGCCTTTGTTATCCCGGGAAAGTACAGACGCGCCATGCTCGATCAATATGCGGGCGATCTCGAGGTACCCGTTCCCTGCTGCCCTATCCAAGGGTGTCTCTTGTTTGGCGTTCTCGCTGTCGACGTCTGCATGATACTGGAGGAGTAACGTTACGACTTTGGGATAGCCGTTGGCCACCGCGAGATGCAGCGGAGTCCAATTGTCTGCTTTGCGTGCGTTCACGTCAGCGCCGCGTTTCAGCAATAGCCGCACGACGTCAACGTGCCCATGTCGTGATGCGGAGTGTAATGGACTCCACCCTTCGGCGTCCTGAGTATTCATGTCTGCACCACGATCGATAAGGAAGATTGAAACGTCAAGCCTCCCGCTACCACAAGCCAGGGCTAACGGTGTTTTTCGACTCTCGGTCTGCACATCGAGACTTGCGCCTGACCGAAGCAACAACTCCACAATCTCACGGCACCCATTCCGTGCTGCGGTGTGTAGAGGAGTAAAGCCTTGTTTGTCGGGGACGTCCACCCTTGCGCGAGACGTGAGGAGGAGCTGCACGATGTCGAGGTCCCCGTTGCTCACTGCTCGGTCCAAGGCTGACTCTTGACTGTCATTCTGTTTGTCGATAGCCGCACCGCGTTTAATAAGCAACTGGGCGATTTCGAGCTTTCCGTTGGCCGCTGCTAGATGTAGAGGAGTCCAAGCGTCCTTCTTCGTTGTATCAACATCGACGCCGCAGTCCAATAACATGTCCACGACTTGCACGTGTCCATAGCGCGATGCGGAGTGCAACACCGTCCAGCCCTGGTCGTCCTTGCAATTTATGTCTGCCCCGTGCTCAAGCAGGAGGCGGCAAACCTCGACTTCTCCCTCGCTAGCCGCGAAATGCAACGAACTCTCCTGCCTTTTGGTCCGTGCATGGATTTTCGCATCATGATCCAATAGCAGTTGCACGACATCCAGGTTTCCAGACCGGCACGCTTTGTGCAAAGGAGTCGCGCCCTCGCTATCGCCAACATCGACGTTGGCGTCGTGCTGCAGTAGTAGGGAAGTAACATCTTTATGACCCCTTGCCAAGGAAGCACACAGTGCCGTTATGTGGTGGCCGCCCATCGCATTTATATCGGATGGATAGGCATGAACGAGATGTTTCACGACGTCATAGAATCCGCACATTGCGGCATAATACAGAGGGCGTGTCGGTGGCTGTGTCGGGCGCGGGGTAACCATCTGCTTCTTCCAGTGATTATCCATGTCGTACAACCAGATCCACGTCGCGAAATGGGGCTTGCTTGAATCGAAGAGAACTTTCGTGGTACCTTGGATTTGTGATGATACACCTTCAAATTGGGCGTGTTCGACCCAGTGTCGAGCAGCATAGAGAGCAAGCGGTGAATTCTCGATGGCCTTTCGGTCGACGCGGTAGTCTAACTTGAGTAGAATGCTGAGGCATGCTTTCGCCAGGATGGTGTGAGCAGGGTTGGGAAGGATATGATAACGGGAAGCATTCGGTTGCATGCTAGCGAGGCGCCCAGAGGTCAAGAACTCTTTGACCGAAAAATGAGAAAACTGGACGACCGGCGACCCATCAGCCTTGGCGACGGTAATTAGACCGGAGCACGCAGAGAGAACGGCTTCTTTTGCATCCTCTGAACGCCAATTGACGTTGTAGTTGGGAAGGGGATCTGAATTGAACCGAATTGCAAGGACTTCCGCGAGCTCGTCAACCCGGAACGGACGAACTGATACGGCGAGGCATTGGAAAAGGCGCTGGGCAAACTCCCACTTCTCCTCGTCGATATTGAGCAATATTCGCTCGTATGTTTCATCCAAGCCCGTTGGCAATCCGTCGAGAGCACTTCGGATGCTCGCAGGAAAATGGCGACGCAGGCACTCGAGTTGGCAGAACGCCCATCGGAACCTGTGAGACCCTGTAAGCCGAAGGCGCGAGATACTTCTATACAGCACGGTGATAGCTTACATCCCCTCCGATTTTTCAGGGAGAACTCTGATGACAAGCTCCTTATCCTCTTCCCTCCATTTGAGCATTTGTCGGTCCGTGCGGACGACTCTCGTGACGTAATCGACAATATCTTGCCGTTGTCCGAGTTCATCGTGGAGGGACACTTGAAGAGGTGTCAACGGCTCGAGAACGTCCCGAATGTCTACCTCGGGCCGACTAGCCACGCAAATGTGTAACTTTGGAAGCTGCAAATCGACCAGCCACTCGACTAATTGGAGCACCTTGTCTCGCGCAGTCGGCAAGCCAGATGTGTTGGGACACTCGTCAATGGCATCCACAATGACGTAAATTGCTGCTTGTCCCTGTCGTTCGAGAATATCTTTGAGGCACTGCGTAAGTACACCATCAGTTGGCTTTCTTGTCCCATGGGCATGTGCCGAGTACAGGCGAGAGAGGGTGTCGTAGAAAGGATCGGACTCGGCACAGAGCTGTACAAGGATAGATGTGAGGAGGCCCTGGCGGTCTTGCTTCCTCGAATCTCTGAAATCGAAATAATAATAGGCGACAGAAGCTAATCCGGCAGCTCGTTCGTCATCGAGGGCATGAATGATCGAAGAACTGATCGACGGGGATGAATATTTTAAACGAGCCAGTTGAGATTGTCCAAGTAACACGTACAGAAGGACACTCTTCCCTGAGCCAGCTGGGATACCAAGATTTCATTAGCACATGAAATGATGCAACGCCGAGGAAGGCATACGCTTTCCATGAACCCACAAGAGAGAACCGGTTGCTTTCCATTTCGCAAAAACCCTACCCTGAAGGAACCATGCCGCGGTTCCTTGTTGATAGGCGTCGTAAACGTCATAATGGTTTGTGGATGGATTTGGAGGATCAAGCCAGTTTCGAACTTTCTCCTGGAGCTGGTCACCTGCAGGGTCATCTCAGTGTCGAAAACAAAGACGGCAGAGCCAAAGAATTACGAACGCCGTATCTTATGCACATCGCCCGCTATTGCCTGCATAGAGACTAACGTCTTACAGTCAGCAGGAAATTAAGCTGCAAGGTGCAGACAAGAACACACCCAGAGCTTGTCGGATGCCGTCCATCGATATCTTACCATCTACCAGAGGGCGGTCTAGTGAGTGAGATATTCGGATCAAAGTGGAAAGCCTGGCGTACCCTCCATGACCAACTTTACGTTGTTCACAAGACCGTGGACAATCTCTAGGGTTTGCGCAACGGTCATTTGAGCTTCTTCCTGGGTGAGGCGGTCCAATCGCTGAAGGACGTCCTCAATCTCGCTCTCACCCAATAATTTCTTGGCAAACTTCTCTGAAGAGCTCTTGAGCCTTGTGCAGATTGCGGACAGGAATATGCTTACTAAAGCGTCCTTGCTTAATTTGTTTTGTGGCGAGAGCAAGGACAGACAACACTTCCTTCATAATATTCACGAGTATATGCATGAGCGCATCATTTAATGGCATCTCGGTATAAATATTGAGACGTCTGAGGAAACTTCCGACGTGCTCGAAAAGCTCGACAAGGGCGTCGTAGCTGGAACTAACGTCCTTTGCCGCCTAGTATATTACAAGTCACTGGAGTCCTGTAGAAGCGAGGGGTGAAAGTTGCATACTTCGAGGAGAACGTCAATCCCAATGATGATTGCTTTCGCGGGAGAATATGGGAACTGTCGGATTCGACGTCAGAATAGCAACTTGGGGATGAGTGCTATGGTGCTCACCACTATTAGGCTAGAGGCCTCCGCAAGAGCCCCAGCAAACGCGTGGACGACCTGCACGACTGGCGTAATCCAGTTGATCAACTTCCGATTTTTCTCTCGGTATTCTTTAAACTTCTTTGCTTTCTCTCTGAGTAGCCAAAGGATCTCATCGGAAGAATTGCAGCGTTCAAGTCGTTTGGCAAAGTCGTACTTGGCGAGATCGACCCCCGTCTCCTTGGTGTAATCTCTCAAGGCATTTTCGAGAATTGATTGGAAGTTGGATGATGACGTGCTTGTGTGGTTAGTCGAAGTCATGAGACTACAGGACTGTTATGATCTATGGACGCCGTGAGGGAAGAGAGGAAAAATCCAAATAACACAGCCAACACGGTAAGCAGTGATCAGGGTCGTAACGCGCTAAAGCAGCTGACCAATATGTCACCAGACAATTAGGGATTACGTTGATGGGAACCGCTCCCTGTTGACGTGCGGCGTGCGGCGAAGCCGAGCGGCCGCTCACTCGGAATAGCCGAGCGCGAGCTCGCGGTTCTTGGGAGAAACCAACACGGTGGAATCATGGGCAGGCCAATACCCGTATAAAAATTTGACACCGAACCTATAGATGTCCTGTTGAATGGGCCGGTCTCGATGTGAACTCGATGTGGGGATATGAGGGCGCTCGGCTTGTTTCAGGCGCAAAGTGAGGCGCAAAGCTCCGCTCCCATGGACAGGCACTGGTAATTATGTCATCAAAGCCGGTGGTTTAAATTTGCGTATGCACAGAAAGGGAAAAGTTAAGGTGACACCCAGCGGCATCGGCGGGCATCGATGGCAATAAGAAATTCTGTTGAGAATGTGGTGGAGTGATGACAGTGAGTGCCGTGCAATTTAGTACCCTCGTACGATGAACTCCTCGCGATTGTCGTAGCGAAGTGGGACTCAGGTGACACCGCACATTTCAAGGCTGCCGTGGATTGTGCAAGAGATTATCTAGTAGCGAGGCCGCGCCGGCCATTTGGAACAATCGTAAGCGAGAACTTGAGCAAAGTGCCAATGGTTAGTTCCTCTTGCTAGTACGAAATACTTTTCCTGATGACAATCGATTGCTGCCATCACAAATATATCCTCAGCGTTATTCTTTATTGTACGATCACACTCATCGTGTAAGTTATGTGACGTACGTGCCTTATCCACCTTATCCCTCAAAGTAATTCGTACAAAATCCGAGCACTTTGCCTACCCCTTTGCCTCGGTCTTCCCTCTGGGCGTCAACCCCACACTCGCACGCACGCGGTCCCCAGTCGAAGCATTTCCTAAATCTCCCCATCCTCATCCTCATCTTCACCTTCACCTTCACCTTCACCTTCACCTTCGACGTCATCTTCACCCCTGTGAATGACGGGTTGGAAGAGCCAAAGCTGCCAGGGTTTAATATCTTTGTAAGGAACATGTTCAAGTGATACCTAGAATAGTGATAAGTAGACGACACAGTATGCTCAATGAAAACGTTACTCGATGCTCCCTGTGCTTCAGCGTCCAGCCTTTGTGCGATTTAGGATCAATAATGCTAAACACACATTACAGCATCAGCAAATTCCCGAAGGTCAGATGAGACACTGAAACAAACGTGTAACGATTGAGCCTGTCAGGCTTTGTTTCGATGCTCCATTTGGTTCCCTTGAACCCTGGGTTGCCGTTGCTTTCGACGTGATCGCTTTGTGGGTACGTGACAAAGCTGCCGATGTCGAGAAGGTAATGATCGCCTTCGACATGCTTCACGAACCACTTTCAAATGATAGTTGTTGATATTGGACGAAATAGAAAGAGTTAATTGGACTTACAACTACACGGTTCTTGACACGAACAACTGGCTTGGTAAGGGGGATAGGGCCTTCGTTACCAACTGGATAACTTTGTCCATCATCATTAAGAAGATAGTATCGTCCGCTTTTCAGAGACATGATAGAGTATTGGATGAAGCTGGCCATCCGGAGACAGCAATTTATAAGGCGCACGTGGGAAATTCCAATCCATATGTAGCAGATGGCTAATTGGAAGCTGATGATGGATAGGCCCATGTACAACACCATACGTCGCCCCAAAAATAAATGGCGGGGCGTCCGCCTTCCTGTTGAAGGGCCGCGGCGTAAAGTGGCTGTGATCATGAGACTCAAGAAGGATTTTCCGAGAATTTGGAGTGCCTTCCACGCATGAAACGCGAGGAGTAATGTTCTGGAACGGTGACAGGCATGGGAAGAAGTAACAATGGGGATTCCATGATAATATCCTTTGTAGGAAAGAAAAAACGTCGACCAGCGCTGCCTGTGAAGGACGAGCGGCTGTAGCCCGAACGCCCGAGATTCGAGGTCTTGTAAGAGAAACGCGGTCAATAGTAATAGTTACGGTACGCCGCGCTTGTCGTAATAGACATCAACTCGGCCTCCAGGACGGAGAGCACCACAAGCAATCGTGTACTTCATGTACCATGGTCACCTAGGGATCTGCATTTTCACTTTGAAAGGGATATAAAAATAACCCATCAACGCCTCCGAAGATAAATTGACATATTGGCGGCAGCAGGGTGCAAGCGATTGGATGAGGAGAGTCAACTGAGGCTGTGGCGCTGGGGTAACCGCCCGGGACTAAAGATGACCGGGCTCATGGACAAGAAGCCTCTAACGTAAAACAAGGTTTGGGGTGCCGGTGAGCGGTTCGTATTGAAGATTGGAGCATGTTGACAAATTCAAGTTGGAAGTTAGAACAGAGGGCCGAACAGAGCAGTGGAACTTGAATGAGTTGGTGATATCGGTGTATGATCAGGGTTAGGGTCAGAGGTGGCTCTGTGCCACGTGCCTGGTTTGACTTGGCTCAGGACTCCACGATCCTCTCGACTGGCCGTATTATCTATCTTAATATTTGCAAATTGTTCCGTACTTTCCTTTGGACACGATCTTGACAAATTCACCCCATCCTTTCGACACCGTGAAACATGAGTCTATCCACTGCTCTAGCTTCTTCTCCCCCCCTCCCCCTGGGCTCGTCCAGCAAGCATGATCCGGCTCTCAAAGCGAACCCTCACCCGTATGCCATCAAAACTACCCACACAGCCCTCTTATCGCGTTCCAACTCTTCCGGACACAATACTCCCTCAAAGTATGTCTACACCCCGTCCACTGGCACCCTATCGCGCAGCCCGACCAAGCACGCGCACGACTATCGCAGTCATCGCTACTCCACCAGTCTCAGTGGCGAACTCCCATTTCCGATACCCTCACCCTTACCTTCCCCCACCCACCCGCCGCGCAGTGAATTCGAAGGCGATTCCGTGCCTCGCAGGTCCCGCGCCGATACTCTCCCCACATACTTGACCGATAACGACGTGGTACTATCTACGGAACCGAGCGAGGACTTGCCACTCAACCCAAAGACGTGGACACCATCGCAACTATCCGTATACTTGACGCGTGCTCTGCGCGTTCGATCTGGCGAGCGGCTTCCAGAGCGTGTGGCACAGGATATCACGTCGTGGGTGCGCCGCGAGGGCGTCAGTGGACGCGCTTTCTTGCGCTGGACTGATGAGAATCTCAAAGAGTAAGGTTCCATTTTCAGCTTTTCTCCAACCGGCGTGCATTGGAATTGACCGATTCATTTGCTTGTCTAAGCCGAGGCGTCAACATGCTCTGGCGCAGCGCACTCCTCACCGCCGCACGTAACCTACGGCAAAACATCCTCCGCGGGCGTATCTGGGGTAACCCAGCATCTGACCTTGGGCAGGAGCAGGAACGAGATCAAGGACAAGACGGTGCACCCTTCAGCTCCACGCTTTATGCGTCTTCGTCTAGCTCGCTCGATCTCCCGCTTGCCGATGAAGATGTTGAAGTCGGCTCTGAGCAGCGCCTGCCGCGGCGCTTGCGCGTGGGCAAGAAGGCGAGCGGCCGTGTGCGCGGGATGGTTGATAAGTGGGAACGCGAAAGCGCAGAAAGCCGGAGCCCGACCCGCAGTTCGGGCCGTCGTAGCCGATGTGGTTCGGAGAGCGACAACACGAGCGAATTCGGTGACGGTGAAGCAACCGCGGTGGAGGATGTTGGCACCAGCCGTGCTTCCTGTACGCTTGATCCTCCGATCCCTGCTGATGGTGCGGAGGCGGCGCCGGCTGCAAACGATGAACCCAGCATCGAAGAACTTCTTGCTACTGGCTTAGCGTCTTCTCCGATGGATGGTTCGTGGGGTGCACGTGCGTGGGAAGAGGTCGAAGCCGGCGTCACGGTGCGCCGCATCGAGCAGCACGACACAGTTGTCCCTCGCCGCGACGCCAACGGAAGCAGCGGTGCTGGTTTGGACAACGCCGCCGTCCTTGGCACACGCAGCAAGCGCGGCGGCGCGAACAACAGCAGTCGGCGCGTGCGGGGCGCGAGTAGCGATGACCCACAACCCT
>Ga0209488_10001375_pt1 | contig 20762 bp, 15 predicted proteins | sample Rivendell_Oct201_8_FD_188349 | JGI IMG/M metagenome (GOLD analysis project Ga0209488, IMG submission 188349) | Vadose zone soil microbial communities from the Eel River Critical Zone Observatory, Northern California, USA -... | ecosystem: Environmental > Terrestrial > Soil > Vadose zone >...
GCAGGCACAACGTACCATGGCGCATGCTTCCCCGCAGTCGCCCGGATCGCTTCCTCGAACGCCTGCGTGTAGCCGTCCCAGAAGCCACGTTCTTGGATATCGGCAGGAGAGAACTTCCAGCCTTTCTCCGGTTTGTCGAGGCGATCCATGAAGCGTTTTTTCTGCTCCTTGCGCGAAAGGTGCAAAAAGAATTTGAGGACGGTCGTTCCCTGCCGGGTGAGATAGTCCTCGAAATTGGCGATGTCGGCGAGCCGCTCGTCCCAGATTCGCTTGCCGACGCTGTCCGGGGGAAGCTTCTGTTTTTTCAGGATTTCGGGGTGCACGCGCACCACAAGCACCTCCTCGTAGTAAGAACGGTTGAAGATGCCGATGCGCCCGCGCTCGGGCAGGCACTTGACGTAGCGCCACAGGAAGTCGTGGTTGAGGTCCTCTGACGAAGGCTGCTTGAACGAGAACACCTGGCAGCCCTGGGGATTGACGCCCGACATGACATGCTTGATCGCGCCATCCTTGCCGGCCGCGTCCAGCGCCTGAAATATGAGGAGCAGCGACCGCCGATCCTGGGCGTACAGCATGTCCTGCTCTTCCGCGAGCCACTCTGTGCCTCGGCCGAGCAAATCTGCGGCCGCACCCTTATCGAGCTCGAGACCGCACGTGTCGCCAGGGTCAAAGTCCTTGAGTCGAAAACCGTTGCCCTTGGTGATGCGAAACGGGTGAACGTATTTACGGATCTGGCGGAGGGCTTCTTTTCTCAACATAACGCTGGCTTCCTTTCATGCCGAGGAGGCTGCCGCTCAAGAACCGGATTGGCAAATCTGAGGAAAGCGAGGATACGCACGCATCGACTCGTTCTATGCCCGAGCCGCCGTCAGCTCCACCGTCCGGCGCTGCTCCTTCAGCAGACGAAGAGTATGAAGCGCGATCATGCGTTCCTCGTCGGTCGGAATGACGAAAATCCTCGCGTTGCCGCGCTCGGCATCGATCCGCACCGCGTTGCGGCGGTTGGCGTCGGCGTCGATCGACAGTCCGGACCAGCGCAGGTAGTCCACCACGCGTTGCCTGACCTGAGGTGCGTTTTCACCGATGCCGGCCGTGAACACGAGACCGTCGAGTCCGTCGATCGACACCGCCAGGCTGGCGATCGCTTGTGCCACGTGCAGGCAGAAGTAATCGATCGCCATTGCGGCATCGCGGCTCTCGCTTGCCAGCAATTCCCGTACATCGTTGCTGATGCCGGACAGGCCGAGCAGGCCGCTGTCGTGATAGAGCATCTTCCCGACCTCAGCCGGCGTCATGCCCTTTTGCTCGATGAGGTAAAGCAGGACGCCGGGATCGAGCGACCCGGGCCGGGTTCCCATCGGCAGGCCGTCGAGGGCGGAGAAGGTCATGGTCGAGTCAACGCTCCGACCGCCGCGCAATCCGCAAGCGGAGGCGCCTGAACCGAGATGCGCAATGACGACACGGCCTGACGCGACATCCGGTGCGATCTTGCGCAAGGCGACGGAGACATATTCGTATGACAGGCCGTGGAAGCCGTAGCGCCGGATGCCTTCGTCATAGAGCGCACGGGGAAGCGCGAAGCGGTCCGACAGCGCCGGATGGCCACGATGAAAGGCCGTGTCGAAGCAGGCCACCTGCGGGAGGTCGGGATGGCGCTGGCGCAACACCCGGATCGGATCGAGATTGGCGGGCAGGTGCAGCGGCGCCAGCGAAACAAGCGTCTCCAGCTTCGCCAGCACGCCGTCATCGACCACGACCGGTTGCCAATAGTCCGGACCGCCATGGACGACGCGGTGGCCGATACCGACGATCTCATAATCCTTGACCTGCGCGATCAACCAATCCGCCACGACGTGCTGCGCCTGCGCAGTGCTGGAAATCTCGGCAACAGCAAAGGTGCGCTCCACCAGCACCTTCCCGTCATGATCCCTGGCTTTGAGGCGCGGCTTGCTCCCGATGCCGTCGACAGCCCCGCTCAGCACGATCTCGATGGCGTCGCCGACGATACGGAAGAGCTTGAACTTGATGCTCGAGCTGCCGGCGTTGACGACGAAAATGGCGCGGCTCATCGGACTAGACCTTCACCGGTTGGTTCTGCATCAGGTAGTGGGCATAGAGAACCGCAACGGCGCAGGAAGCCAGACGGGTCCTCACGTTGTCGGCGCGGCTCGTCAGGATCAGGGGGATGCGTGCGCCGAGCACGATCCCTGCGGCATCGGCGCCCGCCATGAAGCTGAGGTTCTTCGCCAGCATGTTGCCGGCCTCGAGATCGGGGACGACCAGTATCTGCGCGCGGCCGGCAACCGGCGAGACGATCCGCTTGATTCGCGCGGCATCGGGGCTGATCGCGTTGTCGAGGGCGAGCGGCCCGTCGATCTCGCCGCCGGTGATCTGTCCGCGATCGGCCATCTTGCAGAGTGCGGCTGCCTCGATCGTGCTCGGTATCTTCGTGGTGACGGTTTCGACGGCGGAGAGGATTGCCACACGCGGCGGCCCGAGACCCAGTCCGACATGAAGATCGATCGCGTTCTGGATGATGTCGCGCTTCGATTCGAGGTCGGGAACGATGTTCACCGCCGCGTCGGTGACAAATAGTGGCTCGGCATAGGACGGCACGTCCATGATGAAGACATGGCTGATGCGCCGGCCGGTACGCAGGCCCGCATCCTTGTGCATGACCTGGGAGAGCAGCTCGTCGGTGTGCAGGCTGCCCTTCATCAGGAGTGACGCTTTGCCCGTGCGCACGATCTCGACGGCCTTCGCCGCCGATGCGGCGCTGTAGGGCGCGTCGACGATCTCGAAGCCCGTCACGTCCAGTTGCGCCTTCTTCGCGACGGCGGCGATCCGGGCAGCCGGACCAACGAGGATCGGCCTGATGAGACCGTTCTCCGCCCCCTCGACCGCGCCTCGGAGCGAAGTTTCGTCGCAGGGATGCGCAACGGCGGTGGGCACGGGTTCTCGCCCGCGCGCCTTCGCGATCAGGCGCTCGTAATGGCGGTGAAGCTTTGCTGTATCGGGCTGAAGTACTGCGGTATCCATCATGGGAATGCTCCGGATTAATCCACGCTCCAAGGTTGATTTTCACACCCCGATTTCGTTCGCGAGCGCACGGCCCGCCGCGAAGTCCGAGATGCTCGCGAGAGTCGTCTTGAGAATTGTTGTCAGAGCCTCGCGCGTGAAGAACGCCTGATGCCCGGTCAGGATCGCGTTCGGGAACGAGACTAGACGCTGGATCACGTCGTCCCGGATCACGGTGCTCGACAGATCCCTGAAGAAGAGACTGGCCTCTTGTTCATATACGTCGATCGCAATCCCGCCGAGCTGACCAGACTTGAGCGCTTCGACCGCTGCCTGGGTGTCGACCAGGCCGCCGCGGCTCGTGTTGATCAACAGCGCGCCTCTCTTGACCCGGGCGAGCGTGCGGGCGTTGACGATATGATGGGTCTGCGGCGTCAGCGGACAATGCAGAGAGATGATATCCGCCTCGGCCTGGGCCTTGTCGGCGTCGGTGTAGTGGCAGCCGATTTTTTCGAATTCGGGCGAATGATGCAGGTCATAGCCGATCACGATGCAGCCAAATCCCGCCATGATTCTCGCAAAGATGGTCCCGATCTTCCCGGTGCCGATCACGGCGACGGTGCGACCGACGAGATCGAAACCCATGAGGCCGTCGAGGTCGAAATTGCCTTCGCGCGTGCGATTGTAGGCCCGCGGAATCTTGCGGTTGAGCGCCAGGAGCAGGCCCACGGCAAACTCGGCCACGGAGTTCGGGGAGTAATCGGTGACGCGCACCACCTTGACGCCCAGCTTCTTGGCCGCTCCTACGTCGATTTGATTGAAGCCGGTGGAACGTGTTGCAACGAGCTTCGTGCCGCCGGCGGCGAGATGTTGCAGCACGCCGGCGTCCACGGAATCGTTGACGAAGACGCTGACGGCAGGGAACCCGGCCGCCAGAGACGCCGTGTCGGACGCAAGGAGCGTGTCGAAATAGACCAGCTCGTGAGCGTGACCGGCGTTGAGCTCATCAAGCAGCGCGCGCTCGAACTTCTTCGCGCTGAAAATTGCGACCCGCATCTGCGCAGCTCCGTGTCTAATGCACCGCGATCCCGAAGGCGGCGGCCAGGATCTGCACGGCGATGATCTTCACGATCGTGCCGACGCCCGGGAAGACGATGGCGTAGTTGATGTCCGGCTTGCCGGTGGGAGCCAGTGAATTGCCATAGGCGAGGATCGCCGGGTTGCCGGTCGCGCCCGAAGCGATGCCGAGCAGCTCGTCGAACTTGATCTTCAGGATGAAGTAGCCCACCAGGAGAACGATGAGGACGACGGCGAGCAGGACGGCCATTCCGGCGAAGACGAACTCGAATCCCGAATGGCGCACTTGCTCGACGAAGGGCGTTCCGGAATCGATCCCCACTCTCGCAAGGAACAGAGCAAGCCCGAAGTTGCGCAGCACGTTGTTGGCCGAGGCCGGCATGTGCCAGATGATCGGTCCGCTGCGCCCGAGCCAGCCGAGAACGAGCGCGGCCACCAGAGGACCTCCGGCCAGGCCGAGCGTGACCGTCCCGACACCGGGAATTGGGATCGGAACGAGCCCGACGAGCGCTCCGAGCGCGATCCCCAGTCCGAGCGCAACGAAGCTGAAGCTGGCCTCGGCCAGGACGGAATCGCCGAAGTGCTTGATGATGGCGGAACGGCTCTCGGGATTGATGATCAGACCGAGCCGATCGCCATATTCCAACATGAGGTCAGGGCGCGGCAGGATGTCGGCATCGCCGCGGCGAACTTGCATGATCTCCATCGAGCTGCCCGGCGGATGCGTCAGGTCGGCAAGACGCATGCCCACCATGGCGGGCTTCGAGACATACACCATCATGTAATCGAGGTGCTGGCGGTCGGCGGTCGCGGCACGGCCGGGGTTGAGTCCGTCAAGTTTGGCGATCGCTTCGGGGTATCCCGCGATCACCAGCACATCGTCTTCGGCCAACACGAAGTCCGGCCGCGGCAGCAGGTTCGTGCCATGCCGGCGAAGGGCGATGAGCTCCACGCCCTTGGGTATCTTCGGCGTGAGGGCAGCGATCGACATGCCGGTGAGCTTATGGAAGGCCGCCGAAATCTCGGCCGTGGCCAACCGCTTCGGCTCCGGCACGTCGACCTTCGGCCGTACCAGCGCCTTGAACACGAAGAAACAGAGGATCGGGCCGAACACCCCGAACGGATAGGCGCAGGCATACCCGATCGCGGGATTCTGATTGCCGATCGAAGAGATCGCGGCCTGGAGGGACGCGGTGCTCGTCAGCGAGCCCGCGAAGATTCCCAGCGCGAAGTCCATCCCGAAGCCCATGTAGCGCGCGCACGCAATGGCGGCGAACGCACCGGCGACGACGGCGACGAGCGCGAGGATGTTGGCTTTGATGCCGGCGGGGCTCGCAAGGCCGCGGAAGAAATCCACGCCATATTGAATGCCGATGCCGTACATGAAGAGGACGAGCCCGAGAACGCCGACGAATCCGGGAGGCGCCGACTTGGGCGCGATGACGCCGATCAGAAGGCCGACGAACAATACGGCGCCGACACCGAGCGAGAAGCCGGCAATCCTGATGTTGCCGACCGCATAGCCCAACCCGACCGTCAGGAATATGGCGATGAAAGGCTGCGAGTTCAGCAGATGACTAAGCCATTCCATGTCTGTCCTCCTGTCGTCCTCAGACGCCTTCGGTCGCGTGATCGTTGGCGACGAGGCGACGGCCGCGAAAACAGCCGCCGACGATCGCTGCCAATTCCAAGGAGCGCATCGAAACAGACAGCGTGCGCTCGCGATGCTTCGTGCTGAACATTGCGAACGGCATCCGTGCAGCCTGCCGTCTGCGTTGCAAAAAACACGACGCAAGCTTAGGCGGCATCAGCAAAAATTGCGTGCACCACCTTGCCGGGATTGGAACGCGCTTGCGCCATTATTCCGCTCCTGACGGATTGGCCGACGGCGCCGATCCCGAGACGATCTGGCGTCAGTACGCGTGCGTTGTTCGTAGAGGCGCTCGCCCGTCGCGTGCGACCGGATGATGGTGCGTCGCGTAGTCGGACAGGGTGCGCAGGTATTGGGTGCGCAGGAACTTGTCGGCCCGGTCGACATGCGTGCTATCAAGAGACCCGCGGATCTCGGACACCGATGCGAATCCGTTTTCCGAGAGCCAGCGATCCAGGCCATCGACGAGCGCCGTCATGTGCTCGGGGCCATGGCGCAACAGCGCAGACGTCGTGGTCACCACGTCGGCGCCGGCAAGCAGGAACTTCACGATCTCGACGTGGCTGTCGACGCCGGTCCCGGCGGCGAGGGACAATTCGAGGCGGCGCGACAGCAGAGCGACCCAGGTGAGCGGCAAGTGGATATCCGCGGGAGTCGACAGCGCCACTTCGCGCGTGACGCTCAGCGTCTCCAGATCCAGATCTGGCCTGAAGAAGCGATTGAACAGCACCACGCCGTCGGCGCCGATCGATTGGAGTCGAGCAACGAAATTTCCGGTGGAGCTGAGGAACGGCGCAAGCTTGACCGAAACCGGGATTCTCACTTTCCCTTTCACATGGCGGACGATGTCGAGATAGCGACGCTCGATGTCCGAACCGCTCACGGCCAGATCGACCGGCAGAAGATAAAGGTTGAGCTCGAGGGCGGCGGCGCCGGCCTGCTCGAGCGCGACGGCGTAGTCGAGCCAGCCATCATCGCTCGTGCCGTTCAGGCTGCCGATCACCGGAATATCGAGGGCCTCCGCCGCACGTCGCAGTGTCTCGATGTGGCCCGAGACGCCGTACCGGTAGTCGGGCAATTCGGGAAAATAGGTCGCCGCTTCGGAATTGCTGTCGGCGGTGTATTCGGTAACCGTGGCATAGCGTGTATCCTCGGCCCGCAGCTGCTCCTCGAACAGCGAGGCCATCACCACCGCCGCGGCACCGGCGTCCTCGAGACGTCGCATGCCGTCGAAGGTTGCAGTCAGCGGCGATGCCGAAGCGATGATCGGGTGAGCCAGGTCAAGGCCGAGATAGCGGCCGGCGAGATCGTTGTTCATGGGTTGGCGTCCTCCCAATGGGGGTGGAAGCGGCTGCCGTCACGAGCCGCCAGATCCTCGTAGACCTGGTATCTTTCCTCAAGCTCGGCCTGCGCCTGCGCCAGCATGTGGCGTGCATCGTCGGGCCGCGTCTGCGTCAGCGACTTGAAGCGTACCTCGTTGTAGCGGTACTCCTCGAGCGGGATGCGCGGCCTTGTCGAATCGAGCCGGAACGGATTCATGCCGCGCTTGCGCATGGTCGGATCGAAACGGAACAACGGCCAGTAACCGGTCGCGGTTGCGCGTGCCGCCTGCTTCATCCCGAGCCGCATGTCGATGCCGTGAGCGATGCACTGCGCATACGATAGAATCAATGACGGTCCTGGATAAGCTTCCGCCTCGCGCATTGCGATGAGAGCCTGTTCGCTGTTGGCACCCATGGCGATCTGCGCGACGTACACGTTGCCGTAGGCAATCGCCATCAGCGCAAGGTCCTTGCGCGGAACCCGCTTTCCGGCCGCCGCGAACTTGGCGGACGCGCCGATCGGCGTGGCTTTCGACGCCTGGCCGCCGGTGTTGGAATATACTTCGGTGTCCAGCACAAGGACGTTGATGTTGCGGCCGGCGGCCAGGACATGATCGAGCCCGCCGTATCCGATGTCGTAGGCCCAGCCATCGCCGCCCACGATCCAAACCGAGCGCCGAACGAAAAAGTCGGCAAGCGCAAGAAGATTGGCGGCTTCGTCGCCGCGCATCGACGCAAGCTTCTCCTTCAAGGCCGCGACCCGCTCGCGCTGGATCCGGAAGTCCGATTCCGTGATCTGCGGTGCGCCGAGCAGCGCGTTGACGAGATCCTCGCCGATTTGCGGCGCGAGCTTGCGCGCAAACAGCCGGGCGAGCTCGGTCTGCTTGTCGATCGCCAGCCGATAACCGAGCCCGAACTCCGCGTTGTCTTCGAACAATGAGTTCGACCACGCCGGTCCCCGGCCTTCGGCATTTTTCGCCCATGGCGTGGTGGGCAGATTGCCGCCGTAGATCGAGGAGCATCCGGTCGCATTGGCAATTTGCAACCGGTCGCCGAACAGCTGCGAGAGCATCTTGAGGTAGGGCGTCTCGCCACAGCCCGCGCAGGCACCGCTGAACTCGAACAGCGGCTGGAGGAACTGGGCGCCGCGCACGTTGGCGAAGTTCACCTGGGTGCGGTCGGCCCAGGGCAGCTTCTCGAAGAAATCGAGGCTCTTGCGGCCGCTCTCGACGTGATCCAGCCGGGGCTTCATGTTGATGGCCCGGATGTTGAAGTCCTCCGACTTGTGGGACGGACAGTTCTCGACGCATACGCCACAGCCGGTGCAGTCCTCGACATAGATCTGGAGCGTATAGCGCGACTCGGGATAGCCGCGTGCATTGATGGGAGCGGCTTTGAACTCGGGCGGCGCGTCTGCAAGACGATCCGCGTCGTAATATTTGGCACGGATGACGCTGTGCGGGCAGACGACCGCGCATTGTCCGCACTGGATGCAGAGGTCCGGATCCCACACCGGCACCTCCTCGGCAATGTTGCGCTTTTCATATTGTGTCGTCCCGGTCGGATAGGTCCCGTCCACCGGCAATGCGCTCACCGGCAGATCGTCTCCCTTCAGGGCGAGCATGGCCGACGTGACGTTGCGGACGAATTCCGGCGCCGTGTCGGGCACGAACTTGTATGGGTTCGGGTCTCCGGTCGCAGCGGCCGGTATCTCGACCTCGAACAAGTTGGCGACCGCGGCATCGATGGCTTCGAAATTCTTCTTGACCACCTCTTTGCCCTTGCGGGCATAGGTCTTTTCCGTTGCTTTCTTGATCGCCGCGATCGCCTCGTCGCGCGGCATCACGCCCGACAGCGCGAAAAAGCAGGTCTGCAGGATGGTGTTGGTGCGCGATCCGAGACCAAGCGAGAACGCGACCTTGGACGCATCGATGACGTGCAGTTTCAGCTTCTTGACGATGATCTGTTTCTGCACTTCGCGCGGCAACATGCTCCACACCTTGTCCGCGCCATACGGGCTGTTGAAGAGCAATGTGCCGCCTTTGGCGGCGCCAGCGAGCGTGTCGATCTTGAACAGGTAGTCGAACTTGTGCACGCCGACGAAGCTCGCCGCCTTGATGAGATAGGGCGCACGAATGGGTTTCGGGCCGAAGCGCAAATGGGAGATCGTGTAGGAACCGGATTTCTTGGAGTCGTATACGAAATAACCCTGCGCATGCCGGCCAGGCTCGGATGCCAGGATCTTGGTCGAATTCTTGTTTGCTCCGACTGTTCCGTCCGCACCGAGGCCATAGAACAGGGCACGCACCGTGTCGGGCGTCTCAATATCGAAATCGCGATCGACGGGCAGGCTAGTATTCGAGACGTCATCGGTGATGCCGACGGTGAAGCCGTGCTTCGGATCCTTCTTCTTCAGCTCGTCGAACACGGCCTTTGCCATGGGCGGATCGAAATCCTTCGAGGAAAGGCCGTAGCGGCCGCCGATGATCGTCGGCATCGTCGCGACCTTTCCGGCTGCGGCGGCGCGGGCATAAGTCGAGAGCACGTCCATATAAAGCGGCTCGCCCTGCGACCCGACTTCCTTGGTGCGATCAAGCACGGCGAGTGCTTTGACGCTCTTGGGCATGGCGGCGAGAAAGGCATCGCCATCCCACGGCCGATACAACCTGACCTGCAACACGCCGACCTTTTCGCCCGCTTTGGCCGCGAGCCAAGCGGCCGTTTCATCGAGGACTTCCACGGAGGAGCCGATGGCGACGGCGACGCGCTCGGCCTGCGGGTGGCCGGCGTAGCGGAACAGCTGATATTTGCGGCCGGTCAGCGCGCCCAATCGATCCATCGCTTTCTGCACGATGCCGGGCACTTTCGCGTAGAACGGGTTGACCGTCTCGCGCGCCTGGAAGAAGGTGTCGGGATTGTGCGCCGTCCCGCGCAACACCGGATGCTCGGGCGACAGCGCGCGGGCGCGATGGGCGCGCACAAGATCGTCGTCGATCATCGCCCGGATCTGCTCGTCCGGGATGATCGTCATCGTATTCTCTTCGTGCGACGTGCGGAAGCCGTCGAAGAAATAGATGATCGGCACGCGCGCTTCCAGCGTCGCCGCCTGAGCCACGAGGGCGAGATCGTGCGCTTCCTGGACCGAAGACGCCGCCAGCATCGCGAATCCCGTCATGCGGGCGCTCATCACGTCGGAATGGTCGCCGAAGATCGAAAGCGCCTGGGTCGCGATCGCGCGCGCGGCCACATGGAAAACGCATGAGGTGAGCTCGCCGGCGATCTTGTACATGTTGGGCAGCATCAGCAGGAAGCCCTGCGAGGCCGTGAAGGTCGTCGTCAGCGCGCCGCTTTGCAGAGAGCCGTGGACGGCTCCCGCGGCGCCGCCCTCGGACTGCATCTGTTGAACCACCGGAACGTCGCCCCAGATGTTCTTGATGCCTTCCGCCGTCCAGGCATCCGCCACCTCGGCCATCGTCGAGGACGGGGTGATCGGATATATCGCGCAGACTTCATTGACCCGGTACGCGATATGAGCGGCGGCCGTGTTGCCATCCATGACGGCGGTTTGAAGTGTCATGTCGCGCGTACTCCTTTTCATCGGTACCACGTGTCAGGCGCGGACCTTGAATTTCGACGGCATTGTGGGTTCGCCCATCAGTCCGGCGGCGGCCGCCGGCGCGGATTCGGGGACCATCTCGATCGCGTGACACGGGCACTGCTCGAAGCAAACGGCGCAACCGGTGCAGAGCTCGTCGTCGACCCGATAGAACCGGCCCGGCCCGAGCTTCACGATCGCCTGCTCCGGACAGGCGGCGAGGCAGTTGTCGCATTCAAAGCAATTGCCGCAGGACAGGCAGCGGCTCGCCTCGTAGCGAGCCTCGGGCTCGGTCAGGCCACGTGCGATTTCCTCAAATCCCTTGCGCTCGGCGACCGGCACCTCCGGCGCTTCCTGGCGCGCCGCGTCGAGAAAGACCGGCAGGTTGAGCGCTTCAAAGGGGACGATCGGGTGCTTCGGGGGCTTGACGTAAGTCTCGCCTCTGAGGAAAGCGTCGATGTTGCGCGCGGCCTTTTTTCCATGGCCGACCGCCGTGGTCATCGTGCGCGCACCGCCGATCAGATCGCCGCCGGCGAAGATGCCGGGATGTCCGGTTGCCATGGATGCGTCGACTTCGACCACGTCACCGCGGCCGATCCCGATGCCGGGCACGGTCTTGAGGAACTCGACGTCCGAATGCTGGCCGACGGCGAGCACGAGGGAATCGGCCTTGAGCTTTTCGAACTGCCCCGTTCCGACGCAGCTCTTGCCGTCGGGCGTCATCTCCATGCGTTCGACCAATACCTCGTCTTGGCCGAGCTGCTTGACGGTCGACAGCCACTTGATCTTCACGCCTTCGGCAAAGGCCTCCTTTGCCTCGTAGGGATGCGCCTCCATGTGCTCCTTGTCGAAACGGAAGATCAGAACCGCTTCCTCCGCGCCGAGGCGCTTGGCGACGCGGGCGGCATCCATGGCGGTATTGCCGCCGCCGACGATTCCGACGACGCGGCCAAGTTTGGGCGCGCGGCCCGCGTCGACCTTTTCCAGAAGCGAGATCGCGTCGATCATCTTGCCGCCGTCCATGGCGGGGACGTTGAGATGGTTGCCGACCTGCGTGCCGATGGCGAGAAACACGGCGTCGAAGCGGCCTTGCGTTTTTTCCGCGAGAACATCGGTGACCCGGTGATTGCGCAGGATCTTCACGCCCATCGCCTCGATGCGCGCGATCTCCATTCCGACGCCCTCGCGTGGCAACCGATACGCCGGAATGCCGTATCGCATCATCCCGCCGGGCTCCTCGTTGCCGTCGCGGATCTCGACCTCGTGCCCGAGCCGGCGCAGGTGATAGGCGCAGGACAGGCCTGCCGGGCCGGCGCCGACGACCAGCACACGCTTGCCCGTCGGCGCGCCGGCCGGGATGCTCCAACCTTTTTCGAGCGCAAGATCGCCCAGAAAGCGATCGAGCGAGTGGATCGCCACCGGCTGGTCGAGGAACTGCCGATTGCAGCCGCTTTCGCAGGGATGGTAACAGGCGCGTCCGTGCGTCCCCGGAAGAGGATTCTCTTCCATGTATTTGCGCCAGGCCTCTTCGTATTTGCCGGCCTGGGCGAGCGACAGCCAGGCCTGAATGTTGAGGCCCGCCGGACAGGCGTTATTGCAGGGTGGCAGAAGATTGACGTATTCGGCGCGCTGCCACCGGGTTGCGTTCGTGCCCTTGGCGATCGTGGCCTTGTAGACCGGAGTCATGTCCTTCGGAATCACAGTCATCGAGAATCCCGCCATCGCTGTTTGATTTGCAGGGCGACTACCTTTGCGATGCAATCCGCCGTCGACCCGACGGCACTCGTCGGCCGGGCTGCCCCGGGTGCAAGGATGACAGCGACGGTCGCTTCATCCAGAATGCCGCGAAAGGCCATGTTGCTCTTGCATGTTCTTGCTCGCATCCGGAGCATCGTGCGCTAAAGGCGCCCCTCGTGGTGAAATCGGCCGTGCGGCAGGAGCAGCTCACGCAGAAAATATGCACAGAACGCAGCTCTCGGCAGCGAGCTACGATCCCCGCGATGTCAGACGCAGTCTCGGTTTTGGCCTCGGTGGCCGGCGCCTATGCGGCCGCCGCCGGCGTCCGCATGCTCTTATCGCCGGATGTGACACTGGCCTGAACCTCGGGCTTCGCGGCGTTCGCGCGACCGAGAGTCTTCACGAGCTCGTCGATCTGCGCCAGATAGCCGGAGTATTCCGGAGCATTCGGCGCCGTGTAATTCAGGTTTTTCAACAAGCCGGTGAGCCGCATGAAGAAACTGCGCGCTTCCTCCTTGCCGGAAAACGGGTAGTCGCGCTGAATAAGTCCGCGCACCAGGGCAAAGGTCTCCTTCTGGCGTTCCAGCGGCACCGAAACGTCCACTTTGTCGTAGGCGTCCTGCTGAAGATAAACCATGTCGAGGAACAGCGCCTTTTGATAAGCGACATAGTCCGCCAGGGTGATGCCTTCTTCGCCCGTGACCTGCATCATTTGATAAATGCCCTCTCCCCGATGCAGGAGCTGTGAAAGGTCACGCACCGCATCCGTCCACCCGGGCTGCAGGTGCTCATCGAAATATGGCCGCAACTGATCGGCGTACCGCGACCAGGAGACCAGTGGATCGACGGCCGGGTAGAACCGCTTGTAGGCGCGCGCCGATGACAATCCGAGGAACGTCTTGACCGTGCCGAGCGTCGACTGCGTGACCGGCTCATCGAAGTTGCCGCCGGCCGGCGAAACGGTGCCGACCATCGTCAGAGTGCCAATTGACAGATCGTTGGTCCGCAACACCCCGGCGCGCTCGTAGGCGCCCTTGATCGCCGAGTCGAGATAGGCCGGAAAGCCTTCTTCTCCCGGGATTTCTTCCAGGCGCCCGGAGGTCTCGCGCATCGCTTGCGCCCAGCGCGACGTCGAATCGGCGATCAGAAGGACATTGAGCCCCATCTGCCGATAGTACTCGCCCAGCGTGATTCCCATGTAAATGGAAGCTTCACGCGCCGCCACCGGCATCGACGAGGTGTTGCAGATCACCACCGTACGGTCCATCAGCAGACCGCCGCGAGGATCCTTCATCGTGGCGAAATCCTGGATGGTTTCCAGCACCTCGCCCGCCCGTTCGCCGCATGCCACCTGGATCACGACATCAGCGGTCGAATAGCGCGCGATGAGACTCTGAAGCACCGTTTTACCTGCCCCGAACGGGCCGGGAATACAGGCCGTGCCTCCCAGCGCGATCGGAAAAAACGTGTCGACCAGACGGATCGTCGTGGTGAGCGGCTCGATCGGATAGCGGCGCTCGCACAACCCGCGGCGAAGCAGCTTCTCAGGCAGCGGCCGACGCACGGGCCACGCTTGCGAGAGAGCGAGCTCGCGCTCTCGACCCGTCGCATCACGGATGCGAGCCACCGGTTCGTTGACGGTGAATTCGCCCTCGTCGATCGAGGTGATTTCGACTTCGCCCGGCTCACCGAATGGCACCATTATTTTGTGGACGAAGCGGCGTTCCTGCACCGTGCCGATGGCGTCGCCGGCGCGAAGGCGATCACCGGGCTTGCGGCCGGGCGCGAAGCGCCACTTCTGGGTCGGGCCGAGCGGCGCCACTGCTTCGCCGCGCACGAGGAAGAACCCATCCCGTTTGGCCAGGGCTTCGAGCGGGTTCTGCAATCCATCGTACACCATGCCGAGAAGGCCCGGCCCGAGCGTGGCGGAAAGCATTTCGCTGGTCAGGGTGACCTGTGCCCCGACGCGGACCCCCTGGGTCTCTTCGAATATTTGCAGGTCGGCGCGGCCATCCTGAACCCGCAGCACCTCGCCTTTGAGCCGCGCGTTCCCGATGTGGACGTAGGCGACCGCATTTTTCGTGATCGGCGCATCGCTCTCGATGTGTACGATGTTCCCTGTCACCCCGACGACGCGCGCTTCAGGAGTAGAGTTTGGCATATTCACCCATAGCCTCCGTGACCAGTGGTTCGAAAACGGCCCGGCCGCGTTCCGGTTGCAACTGCTGCCAGCGGCGGATGATGTCCCAGCGAGCGATGTACAGAATCACGGCTTCGAAGCTGAACGTGTCGTAGTCCTGCGCACGCTTTCTCATGTAAGACCACATTTCCTCCAGCACGCGCCGATAGAGGGCGAGTACATCTCCCTGCTCAAGCAGTTGATTGAACGGAATGAGCCAGGAAACGATGTGGCCAAGTCCGCAGTCGGGCTGGTTGAAGTGGCGGCGGATGTGCCCGAACCACTGCCCGAACCCGACCGCGGGCGGACCCGACCCGCGGCGACGCCGACGTAGCGCCGCCAGCACCATGCGCATGTTCATTCCGGCGGCGAGGACATCGCGAACCAGCGGGTTGGTGATCTCCTGCATCAGTTCGCCGTACCGCCGCACAACGGCCGTGTCCCTTGCCTCGACGAACTGCTCGCTCCACTTGAGGACGCCGATCATCCGGCTGATCTCCTGGGCGTCCTGCGGCTCGAGCATTCGCAGGCGCGCCTGCAGCCGTTCGAGCGTGATCGGCGTTCGCTCGACATCGAAGCGAGAGGGCAGCGCCGGCAAGCTGGAGATGAGCATGTAATAGGAGTTCGAGCGCATGATGCCCCCTAGGCTCGCCCTATCTCGTCGCGCGGAAAATCCATGCTCGCCCTCATGGCGCCGGCCTATGCGACCTTGGCCGCTTGGAGCTGCTTGGTGTCGCCGCGATCAGCCACCACTTTGCCACGCAGCAAAGCGCGGAACCGCGGCACCATATGGCGGAGCAGCAATTCGCTGACGGCGGATTCCGTCAAGTCGATCCGCACGTCGTCATCAACCAGGCAGACCCGTATCCCGGCCTCGCCGTCATCGGCCACTCCGAAGGTGATGCCTTCGCGGAGCACGTCTCCGCCCAGGGACGATACGAAATGCATCAGCGTGCCCGGCGTGGCCTGTTCCGGTTTACGCTGTAATTCTTCCAGCGACACGACTTCGGCGGGCAGCAGCAGCTCTACCCGTTTGCCCTTTGACGCCGGCGCAGCTTTGCTCGCGACCTCCAGGATCAGGCGTTGGAGAAACGCAGGATCAGCGAGCAATCCCTTGACCAGATGGACCAGTCTGTTCCGGAATTCGTTGACGAGGACACCTTCCAACGACAGCATAGTGTCGCGCATTGCCAGGCCGATCGCATTTTCGCCTGCGGCTTTCAGTTTTCCGGCCTCCTCCGTGGCCTTTGCCAGAATCGAATCCGCCTCCCGCCGCGCGTTTGCGACAATGTCGGAGGCCTGTTTCTGCGCCGAAGTGACGAGCGCCTGCGCCTGGGTGCGGCCTTGCGCAATCCCGTCGTCGCGCAGCCGGTCGATGAGGGTATCGACTCCGGCCGCCTCTGCCGCCGGCGTCGCCTGCGATCCTTTGGACGAAAGGGCTGTGTCGGCTTTGGCCGATGTGATCACTGGTGCTTGTGCCATGACGGTCTCAACCTTTCGGGATCGCTGCGCTGACGATGAGTGCAAACACGAACGCAAACACGGCGAAGCCTTCAACGATCGCCGCCGGCGTCACCGAGATTCCGAAAATCGCGGGCTTGCCTTTGCTGGCGTTGATCGCGGCAGCACAACACTGACCTTGGAGGATGGCGATGTAGAGCAACGCTATGCCGACCAGAAGCCCCACGCCGAGCAGGCCCGGTGAAGTCGCCGGGTCGACCGGCCGATTGAGGCTGAACATGATGACGATGCCGTAGATGACGATCGAGGACGGCAGGACCGACAATCCGATGTAGCGTCCATAGCCGCCGTCGACCTCCAGGATGGCGCCGCACGCGGCCTTTCCAGCCGTCGTACAGCCGATTGCACTGCCGACTGACGCAAGGGCGACCGGGGCGTAGATGCCGACCCACCCCATAAGCGCGATCAAGTACGAGTCCATTGAGATCTCCTTATCTACTCCGCTGCTTTCATTGCTTTCTTCTCGAACGCCTGAAACCGTTCCCCTTCGTCGGGAAGGCTCCAGTTGAAGAACTCGATCAGGTTGAGGCGCAGGCCGTGCACGACCCCGCTCATGATTCCCATGGCAAAGTTGATGCTGTGGCCCACGAGCAAAACCAACAGGCCGAGCAACACGCCAACGCCCTTTAGCGCGAACGAGGTCGCCGCCAAGGTGTTGAAGGCCTCCGCGAGCTTGATCGACGCCAAGCCGAGGGCGAACAATCGCAGGTAGCTCAGGACATCGCCGAAGGCCTTGGAGCATCCAGTGAGTCCTTTGAGCCCATCCAGGAGTCGGCCAAACACCTGGATCGGCTTCAGGCTGAACGGACGTTCGCTGGTGAAGAGCACGACCAGCAACCCGCCGACCGCAAGAGCCCATAGTCCCACGTCGGCGAGAGACATCAGCTCCGGATAGCTTTTTCCCAGGCCGGCGCCAAAGCCGCCAAGAATAACGGCGGCCCATCCGATCGCACTTAGCGCAGTGGGCGAATGTCGGCGCAACCAGGCAGTGACCAAGTTGGCGTAGGTCAGGTGCGCCGCTCCGACGCCGATCGCGATCCACATCATCAAGCTTTGATTATGGGCATCGAGGACGTGCAGCGACGCAAGCCACGAGCCCGCAGGCGGCTCGACCCCGAAATACGCTCCCACGAGGACGCCGAAGACGATCGAAAAAACCACTATCGCCAGCGTCACGTCGCGCAAGTCGCGACCGCTCGCCGTCAGCCCCATGCGCCTCCACATGGCCAGCAAAATGACCCCGAGCAGCAGCGCATATCCCGCGTCGGACAGGATCATGGCGAAAAACATGGCGAAGGAGAAAAACATGGCTTTCGACGGGTCCCACAGGCGGTATGCGGGCGTCATGTAGAACTCGACCAGTTCCTCGCCGCCGCGCAGCGCCGGCGGGTTGTCCAACAAGGTAGGAGGGTTGTCCTCTGCACTGGGGGGCTCGATGGTCAATGCGAGCCCGCGTTGGGCGCCGAACTGCCGCAGCACCGGGGCTTGCCTGCTGGGCGCCCATCCTTGCACGGCGAACAGCTGGTCCCGTTCCATGGCACGCACCCCGGCCTGCTGGCGGGCGGCACGGTCATCGGTTTCGTCCAAAGTCTCTCTCAGGACGTCCGTGTATAGGGTCAACCCGATCCGTCGGTAATCGAGCTCCTCCAGATCTCGTTCGACCTGCGCGAAACGCTGGCGCAGCTTGGCGAGCGAGCGTGGCTCGAGCGGCGCCGCAGGAACCGGCATCTTCATGGGTTGCTCGTCCGCGATCACCACCACGTACGCAAAGCGATGGTCGCGTCCCACGACTTTCCAAGGAAGAGTGACCGCATCGAGCTTCTGGAGCTCATAGAGTGGAACGATGTAGAACCAGAACCGCAATGCGCCCTGCGCGGCCCACTCCGGCAACTCGAAATCTCCCCAGGGCTCGAGGTCGGTGATCCATTTGTGCAGCTGCTCGCGCTCTTCGGCCAGCGCCCGCGAGCGGTCGCGGATCTCGAGCGCCTCCTTGACCACCGCGTCTACGTCAACGTTCTCGCTTTGCTGTAGCTCCGGCCGCCGCACGGGACTATCCCACAGGTACCGCAGCGCCTGCCGCGCATCGGATTGCGAGGACGCGACGGCCTCGCCGGCGCCTGGTCGCAGGTCGTTCAAGTGCACGCAGCCGAGACTTTGCAGTCCATCGAGCACCGCGTCCTTTTCGGCTGCCGGGCCGTACAACGTCACCTTGACCAGCGGAACGATGGCCATCAGTGCACCTCTCTTGACGTCTGCGCCGCAGATGCCCGCTCGAGAGCGTGTTTGGCCTTGGCGATCTTGGAGGTCACCACAGCAGCCCGCTCGACATCCGACAGGAAGATCTGGATGCGCGCGATGTTCTGCTTGGAATTCGGAATGAGCACCTTCTCGAACAGATTGACACGCTGGGTGACGCGCCGGACGGCGGCTTGCATCCGGGTCACCCGCTGGCGATAGATCTGCAAGCGAATGCGATAGGTGACTACGTCTTTGATGCACGTCACCAGATCATCGATCCAAAACGGCGTCGCCAGCAGCGAATAGTCGGCGACGTTGAACTCGACGGCCCGCAGCGTCGGCAAGCGCAATCCCAGGACGTCCTCCTCGGCGACATCGATGCGGCGGGTGCTTACCAGGCCGGCGAGCTTCATTGACGAACTTCCCAGAATGGGCAGCAAGCCCGTCAACGAATGAGTCGCCTGATCCGCGCCGCGCTCGGCCTCCGCGAGCGCCCGCACGGCCTTCTTGTGCTCCGCCGCGAGTTGCTGCCGCTTGAGCTCGAGCGAGGGCAGGAAACGCTCGAACAGCCGAAGCCTGTCGCGCTGCTGCTGGAGCGAGCTCTTGCTTAAAGCGATGGTTGCCATGACCGCCAGCCGCCTCAGCTTCGCCGCTCGGGTTGCGCGCCGGCTCCCGCAGGCGGGATATTGCCCGGATAGTATTTCTCGATGAGCGCGCGTTTCATCAGGAGCTCTTGCGGCTCGAAACATTCCGCCAGCGTCTGCCATCCGAGGTCCAGCGCCTGCTCGAGCGGTATCGATACATCCAGCCTCATGAACCGCGCCGTGAATTTTTCGGCGAACTTGATCAGCTTGTCATCGTAGGCCGACAGATCAAACGCCATCGCCTGTTTCTGCTGCGCTTCCTTGCCGCCGGAATAAAGCCGGATCATCGTATTCATGAGCTGGGAATGATCTTCGCGCGTCACTTTGCCGATGACGTTCTGCTTCAGACGAGACAGCGAGCCGAACGGGTCGATCATGCCGTCGTGCAGGTAGAACTGTCCCTCGGTGATGTAGCCGGTATTGTCGGGAACGGGATGTGTGATGTCGTTGCCCGGCATCGTGGTGACGGTCAGGATGGTGACCGAACCGGCTCCTTTGTAGCTGCATGCGCGTTCGTAGCGCACGGCCAGCTGGCTGTAGAGGTCACCGATGTAGCCGCGATTGGAGGGCACCCGTTCCATCGAGATGCCGATCTCCTTCAGGGCGTCGGCATAGGCTGTCATGTCGGTCATCAGCACCAGCACGCGCTTGTGGTCCTCGACGGCAAAGCGTTCTGCCACCTTCAAGGCCATATCCGGCACCAGCACCCGCTCGACGATCGGGTCCGACGCCTCGTTTACGAACATCACGGTGCGGGAAAAGATGTCCTCGTCCTCGAACTTGCTACGGAAGAAATAGTAGTCGTCGAAGATCAGCCCCAGCCCGCCGAAGACAATGATGTCCGCGTCGGCCTGGATGGCGATGCGCGCCAGAAGTTGATTGTAGGGCTCGCCGGCGACCGAGAAGATCGGAATCTTCTGGCTTTCGACCAGACAATTGAAGACGTCGATCATGGGCACATTCGTGCGGATCATTTTCGTCGGCACAATGCGCGTCACCGGATTGACGGATGGTCCGCCGGTGTCGACCTGGCGATCCCCTGACAAGTCGGGACCGCCGTCCATCGGCTCGCCGTCGCCACGAAACACGCGCCCGAGAATATTCGGCGAATAGGTCGCTTGCGTCGGGTGGCCGAGGAATTGCACCGTCGCCTGAGTAGAAAGTCCCTTGCCGCCGCCAAAGACCTGCAACGAGACTTCATCGCCGTCGAGCTGGATCGCCTGCGCCAGCGATTGCGCGCCGTCCGGCATCTCGACGAGAGCCATGTCGCCTAAACCCACGTCATGCGCTTTGATCTTCAGAAGGTCGCCGACGATTGCGGTCGCTTTGGTGTAGCGCAGAAGTTGCGCCATTCCCGTTGGCATCCGGATATCTCCTTCAACCGCATTCGCTACCGGATCGATTCCCGCGACTGCAATGTTACGACGTGCGATTTATAGCCGTTCGCTCAAAGGTCACGATAGAAACTTCGTGCGTGGATTCGCTTCTTTTTGCTGAATCCTTCGGCTGGATTTACGAACGCCGCAAGGACGCGCCCGCGCCGAGCTGGCGCTTGACCTGCAGAACTTCAGTCATTGTGCAAGTACTGAAAGTCGCACCGCTGCCGGTCTCGCAGGGTCGCGCGGTCGCGCCGAGCAAATACATCAGCCGATATTGATTGAAGGGAGTCGCGCCCGGCGGGCCTTCATTCGTTCTGTATCGGTCAGATCCGACAACCGATAGCACCGTGCTCCTTGGCGTCCGCGATCGTCTTGCGTTGCGGGCAGCATGGAGTGTTGCC
>Ga0209488_10001376_pt1 | contig 20760 bp, 20 predicted proteins | sample Rivendell_Oct201_8_FD_188349 | JGI IMG/M metagenome (GOLD analysis project Ga0209488, IMG submission 188349) | Vadose zone soil microbial communities from the Eel River Critical Zone Observatory, Northern California, USA -... | ecosystem: Environmental > Terrestrial > Soil > Vadose zone >...
CACCGCCGATCTGGGCGACACAAATGCGCTCGGCCACGGCCGCCTAGGACGTCAGCTCGCGGGCGCCGCGGCCTTGGCCGCTGCTGCCGCTGCTGCCGCTGCCTTGGCTGCCGCCGCCGCCTTCTCGGCCTCCTCCTTCATGACCTTGCGCTGCTTGCGGGGGATCGCGCGGGTCGGATTGTTGCGCTTCTCGCGCTTCATGAGGCCGGCATCGTCGAGAAAGCGCGACACGCGGTCGGTCGGCTGCGCGCCCTTGGCGATCCAGGCCTTGACCTTCTCGAGATCGAACTTGAGCCGCTCGGTCTTTTCCTTCGGCAGCAGCGGATTGAAAAAGCCAAGCCGTTCGATGAAACGGCCATCGCGCGGCGAGCGGCTGTCAGCCACCACGATGTGGTAGACCGGACGCTTCTTGGTGCCGGCGCGGGCGAGACGGATCTTCAGGGACATTCGGATTTCCTTTCAGTTGGGTTCGTCAATTCACATGCTTTGTAGGGTGGGCAAAGGCGTAGGCACGACCTTCAAACCGGATGAGGGGCTCTCGTGCGCTTTGCCCACCATGAGCGACGCTGCTTGCATCAATGCCGCTGGTGGGCAAAGGCGCACGCGAGTCTTCTCTGCGGAGAAGCGCCGTGCCCACGCCTTTACCCACCCTACGAGTCAGTGCTCGCATCACTTCTTTTTCCCCAATCCGGGCAGGCCGGGAAACTTTGGTGGCAGCCCGGGCATGCCGGGCATCGTCGGCGGGAGGCCGCCCGGCATTCCGCCAGGCATGCCACCGGGCATCCCTCCAGGCATTTTCTTGGCCATCTCCGCCATCTGCTCAGGGCTCGGCATGCCGGAGCCCAGTCCGAGCATGCCGGCAAGGCCTGCCAACGGGCCGCGCTTGCCCGAGTTCATCTGCTTCATCACGTCGGCCATGGTCCGATGCATCTTGAGCATGCGGTTGATGTCCTCGACCTTGACGCCGGAGCCGGCCGCGATGCGCTTCTTGCGGCTCGCCTTGAGGATGTCGGGGTGCCGGCGCTCCCGCGGCGTCATGGAATCGATCATTGCGATCTGACGCTTGAGCACGCGCTCGTCGAGGTTGGCGGCGGCGAGCTGGTTCTTCATCTTGGCGACGCCGGGCAGCATGCCCATGAGACCCGTCATGCCGCCCATATTGCCCATCTGCACCAGTTGCTCGCGCAGGTCGCCGAGGTCGAACTGGCCCTTGCGCATCTTCTCAGCGACGCGCATGGCCTTCTCGGCATCGATGGTCGCCGCCGCCTTCTCGACCAACGTAACGATGTCGCCCATCCCGAGGATGCGGTCGGCGATGCGCTGCGGGTAAAACTCTTCGAGCGCATCCATGCGCTCGCCGGTGCCTAGCAGCTTGATCGGCTTGCCGGTGACGGCGCGCATCGAGAGCGCGGCACCGCCACGGCCGTCGCCGTCGACGCGGGTGAGCACGATGCCGGTGAGGCCTACGCGCTCGTCGAAGGCGCGCGCGAGATTGACTGCGTCCTGGCCGGTGAGCGCATCGGCAACGAGGAGGACCTCATGCGGATTGGCGGCGCGTTTGATCTCGGCGGCTTCGTTCATCATCGCTTCGTCAAGCGTGGTGCGGCCGGCGGTGTCGAGCAGGACGGCATCGAAGCCGCCGAGACGGCCGGCCTGCAACGCGCGCTGCGCGATCTGGGCCGGATGCTGGCCGGTGACGATCGGCAAGGTCTCGACATTGACCTGCTGGCCGAGCACCGCGAGCTGCTCCATCGCGGCCGGGCGGCGCACGTCGAGCGAGGCCATCAGCACCTTGCGCCGACCTTGCTCGGTCAGCCGCTTGGCGATCTTGGCGGTGGTCGTCGTCTTGCCGGAGCCCTGCAGCCCGACCATCATGATCGGCACCGGCGGCAGCGCATTGAGGTCGATCGGCTCGCCGCTCGCGCCCAGTGTCTGGATCAGCTGATCGTGCACCAGCTTGACCACAAGCTGGCCCGGCGTCACCGACTTGATCAGCTCGACCCCGACCGCGTTGGCTTTGACCTGCTCCGTGAAAGCACTCACCACCTCGAGCGCGACGTCGGCCTCCAGCAGGGCGCGGCGCACCTCGCGCAGTGCCGCATCGACATCGGCCTCGGTGAGCGCGCCGCGGCGCGTCAGCCGGTCAAGAATGCCGCCAAGCCGTTCCGACAGCGAGTCGAACATCTTCAAACACCTTTAGCGCCCGAGGGCGCATCGCGCTGTCGGGCGGTTGCCTCCGGTCTCACGGACCAGTCGGCGTTCGGTCATTCCAGCTCTATCGAGAGCGAGCGGAACGTATGGGCGACGCCAGCAAGAGTCAAGAAACCGGGCAAATATTAAGCCGGATCGGCTGCTTACGGGAGGGCAAGCGATGCGCTAGGCTCGGCCGGTTGCCACGGAGGGGCTCCATGCACGCCAAGGGCTCCATGCTCGCTAAGACACGGCTGCCGGTTCTGGTCGCCTGTTTGGTCCTTTCGACCCAGGTTTCGACCAAAGCGCTGGCTCAGGACTACCCCAATCGCCAAGTCAACTTCGTGGTGCCGTTCGCGCCGGGCGGCAGCACCGACGTGCTGGGCCGGCTGGTTGGTCAGAAGCTCTCCGAGCGGCTAGGCAAGCCGTTCGTGATCGAGAATCGTCCGGGCGCCGGCACGCTCACCGCCGCGCTGCAGGTGATCAAGAGCCCGCCCGACGGCCACACCATCATGATGGCGACCAGCTCGACGCTGGCCATCAATGTCACGCTCTACAAGCAGCTGCCTTACGATCCGGGCAAGGATCTGGCTGTCGCCGCTCTGATCTGCAGCGTGCCGTTCGTGCTGGTGGTCGACCCCTCGCTGCCGGTCAACAGCGTCAACGACCTGATCAAGCTCGCACGCGAGCGGCCGCTGAGCTACGGCTCCGGCGGCGCCGGCTCGTTTCATCATCTCATGGCCGAGCTGTTCAAGGCGACGACCGGCGTGCCGATGACGCACGTGCCCTATCGCGGCACGCTGCCGGCGCTCAATGACGTCGTCGCCGGCCACATCCAGCTGATGTTCAGCGACATGGCGCCGGCCTATCCGTTGATCCAAGCCCACAAGCTGCGTGCGCTCGGGCTGACCACGATGCAACGCGCCGCCTCGGCGCCTGAGATTCCTCCGCTCGCCGAGGTTGGTCTGCCGGGCTTCGACTGGGCCGCCTGGCAGACGGTCGCGGTTCCGGGCGGAACGCCCAAGGATGTGGTGGCGAAGCTCAACGCCGCGGTGAATACGGCCATTGCCGAGCCCGAGGTCGCCAAGAAGCTCGCCGATCTGCAATTCATCCCGATCGGCAAGGGCTCGCCCGCGGAGCTCGATCGTTTCGTCGCAGCGGAGATCGGCCGCTGGGGCAAGGTCGTACGTGAGGCCGGCGTCGCAGGCACAGAATAGCGCGCTTAGGTTTCATGCCGAGCCTGCAGGGCGGAAGCGATGAGTGGAGGAGGTCGCCATGATGCGTGCGTTGTTGGCCTGCTTTGCTGTTCTTGCTGTGCTTGTCGGGGGACGATCCGACGCGCTCGCTCAGGCCTATCCGGTCAAGCCGGTGCGGATCATCGTGCCGCTCGCGGCCGGCGGGCTTGCCGATATCCTGGCGCGCGTGGTGGCGCAGCGGCTCGGCGAGGTGTCGGGGCAGAGTTTTGTGGTCGAGAACCGCACGGGCGCGGCCGGAGCGCTTGGCGCTGAGGCCGCGGCGCGCGCGCCGGCGGACGGCTACACGCTGTTCCTCGGCGGTCAAGGCGTGAATGCGACGCTGCCGCACCTCGTGCGCCTGAGCTTCGATCCGGCCACCGATTTCGCAGGCGTCATCCACCTTGCTACGTTCCCGAACCTGCTGGTGGTCACGCCAAACATGCCGATCAAGACTGTCCGCGAGCTCGTTGATCACGCCAAGGCCAATCCCGGCAAGGTGAGCTACGCGTCGCAGGGCAATGGCAGCTCGGGGCACATGGTGGCCGAGCAGTTCAAGCTGCTGACCGGCATGGACATGGTGCACGTGCCCTATCGCGGCGCGGCGCCGGCAGTTCAAGATTTGGTCGCCGGCCATGTCCACATCATGTTCGACAGCGTCACGCTGCAGATGCCGCACCTCACCGCCGGGGCGACGCGCGCGCTCGCGGTGTTGACGCCGGAGCGAGTGAGCGTCCTTCCGAACGTGCCGACCATGGCCGAGGCCGGTTTCGCCGAGATGCAGGGCGGCACGTGGTTCGCCCTGTTCGCTCCCGCCGGCACGCCGCGCCAGATCATCGATTGGGTTAATGCCGAGGCGCGCAAGGCGTTCGACCCGCCAGACATCCGCCAGCGGTTCGTATCGCAGGGCACGTCGCTGCCGCTCGGCACGCCCGAGGCGCTCGCCGCGCACACAACCGCCGAGCGGGTGAAATGGGGTGATGTCATCCGCCGGGCGAACATCCGGTTGGAATAGCATCCACCGCACGTCCGCGGGGCAGAGAGAGTTGCGGCCGGTGGCGATTTCGCATAGGTACCCCCGCAAGCGCTAAAGACGCGTACGGGGAGGCTCCATGGAAGCCCAGACTGCCACCACGGGAGAGCAAACCAAGATTGAGCTCCATGGTGCGAATATCATCGCGGCCATCAAGGCCAGCGGCGTCGAGTTCGTGCTGTCGGTACCCGACATCGTCACCAGCGCGGGCCTGCTGCGTCCGATCGCCAACGATCCCTCGCTGCGGCTCGTCCGCGTCTGCAAGGAGGACGAGTGCATCGGCATCGCGTCGGGCCTGCACTATTCCGACAAGCGCGCCCTGACGCTGATCCAGTACACGGGCTTCCTCGACTCGCTCAACGCCATCCGGGCGGTGGGGGTCGAATACAAGCAGCCGATCTGCATGATGGTCGGGCTGCTCGGCCATGAGCCGGAGCGGGCGCCGACCGAGTCGGGCCGCTATGGCGTGCGCATCATCGAGCCGATCTGCGACGCCATGGGCATCCCGCATCACCTCATCAGTCAGGATTCCGACGTGGCCAAGATCAAGCCTGCGATCGAGAAGGCGTATGCGGATTCCTTCCCCGTCGCGCTGCTCATCGGCCGGAGGCCGCTCGCGTCATGATGACCATGATGAAAAGAGAAGATTGCTTTAAAGCCCTCGCACGCCACCTCACCGATGAGGTCGTGGTCGCGACCTACAGCTCGGCGGTCGAGTGGAACGACCTCGGCCCGCGCGTCCTCAACTACTTCTCCATGGGCGCGATGGGGCTCGCCTCCTCGCACGCACTTGGTCTCGCGCTCGCCAATCCGGGCCGGCGCATCATCGTGCTCGACGGCGACGGCAGCCTGCTGATGAACCTCGGCAGCCTCGTGACCATCGGGGCGGCGGCGCCGAAGAACCTCGTGCATTTCGTCAGCAAGAACGGCACCTACGAGGCGAATGGCGGTCATCCGATTCCGAACCAGAAGGCCGATTTCTCAGGGCTTGCACGATCGGCGGGCTATGCGCACACGTTCGACTTCAATGAGCTCGCCTCATTCGAGCAGCAGGTCGGGCATGTCATCGGGCTGCCAGGGCCGGTGTTCGCGACGCTGCATGTCGAGCGCTCGCGGCCGCTCACCTACAACTATCCGGCGCTCTATGCGGCCGACAAGCGGCGCGCGCTGAAGGCGGAGCTCAGCAAGCGATAAGCCCTGCGTCTCGTTGCCCGGCGTCAAGCCGGATCGACGTTGGCGCTGATCCATTGCGCCGGGCTGAACACCATCATGCAGGTCTCGCGGCCGTTCGGCTCGCGTCGCAACAGCAGCAGCGATCCATCGCGTACGTCCATGTCGTCAACATCGTTCACGATCGTCACGACGTTCTTGGGGCGTGCCACATGCACTGTCTGCAGCTTTCCCGGCAGGCTGAGCGTTGTCGATTGCGATGTCTTCGTCGTAGCTTTGGCCATTCGTTTTCCCAAGAATTGTCGCAAGAAACAGACGTGAGCGGGTGGATGTGCGCTGAAGAGAGCGTCCTGCGACACTCCCTTAGCGACTTATTTCGGAGCTGGGAAGCGCTCTGCAGCCTCCGGCGGCCCTGCGCCACGAGCGTGCACCGACAGCGCGCGGTAGGAAATAGTATCGGCGCAGCGCACATGCGTCGCGGGCGTCGACTGGAAACGCCGATCACGCTCGAGGGTGAAAGATGCGTCCGATCGATAGTAGCGTTGAAGTTTGCAAATCGGTGCGTGTGTCCCTATATTATTGACATTCGAGATTTAGCCTGCCTGGCGACTTGCCCCCAAGAGGGCCTTCTCCAAGAACGCCGAATCCGGATCGCGGCCCGCGCAAATGGTTGTGCGGGTCCGCAGACGCATTGGTGCGTTCTTTGAAGGAGATCAAGATGGCTTCAGGTACCGTGAAGTTCTTCAATTCGCAGAAGGGGTTTGGTTTCATCCAGCAGGATGGCGGTGGCCCCGATGTGTTCGTTCATGTCTCGGCTGTGGAGCGCGCGGGGATGCGCGGCCTTGCTGAAGGTCAGAAGCTTCAGTTCGATATCGAAGCGGACCGCAAGAGCGGCAAGTCCTCAGCCACCAATCTGCAGACCGCCTGACCGGCACTCGCAAGATGGAAGCCCGGCGTTCATGCGCCGGGCTTTTGCATGCGCTGACGGGCGATGGCGAGCTGTCGCGACGACGCAGGCAAGCGCCTGCGGCCAACAGGATGATGGAAATGGCTCGCAAGCCGGGAACGCGCGTTGAATTCGTGCTGTTCGATGTTTTCTACGAGGACGGCTCCCGCCGATCAAACCGCAAAGTCCCCAGCACCGAATTGGGCGGCATCGATGGTGACAACGCGGCCCGTGCGATCATCGCGGAGCAGGACCAGGTGATTGCGGAGAAATCCGGGGTTCCACCGCTCCCGATCAAATCCATTCGCCGCTCCGGCTAGTGCACCGATTCCGAAGTTCGCATCCCATTGCGCCACGGCGATGGGGTAGGAACTTCAAATTCGCCGCACTAGTCCTTGCCGAGCTCGATTGACGGGACGCCGCCACCGCATGCGTTGCTGCGGCGGAGCTCGCGGAAAGAAACAAGACGACGCTGGCTCTCGTCCCACAGCACGAGGCGCACGCAACCCAGGCTTTGGAGCATGGTCAACCGGCCGACGCCGCGCAACTCCGGATGATCACGCAACGCCTTGGGGAGGCGGTAGTAGGGAATGCGGCTGCAGAGGTGGTGCACATGATGCAGCCCAATATTGGCAGTGAACCAGCGCAGGACGGCCGGCAGGTCGTAGTGCGAGCTGCCATACAGGGCAGCCTCGTGCAGCGTCCACTCGCCTTCGCGGGCCCAGAACGTCTCGTCGAACTGGTGCTGCACGAAGAACAGCCACACCCCGATCGCCCCGGAGATCAAGGTGATCGGCAGATGCACGAGCAGGAACGGTCCGACGCCGACAAGCCAGATCAAGGTCGCGACCACGAGCGCGATGCCAAAATTCGTCATCATGGTGCTGAGCCAGGGCCGCCAGCCACCGCGCAACATGCCGATCGGAAGCCGCTGTTGCAGGACGAAGAGATAGGTTGGTCCGATCCCAAACATCACGATCGGATGTCGGTAGAGCCGATAGCAGAGCCGCCCCCACCACGAGAGCGTCAGATATTCGCGCACCGTGAGCGTACTGACATCACCGAGGCCGCGACGGTCGAGGTTGCCAGAGCTTGCGTGATGGGCGGCGTGTGTCGAGCGCCAGAAGTCATAAGGGGTCAGAGTGAGCACACCAATGGCCCGCCCGACCCAGTCGTTTGCCAGCCGATGACGAAAGAATGCGCCGTGGCCGCAGTCGTGCTGGATCATGAACAGTCGGACCAGGAAGCCGGCCGCCGGTATGGCAATCAATAGCGAGAGCCACCAAAATCCAAAATAATACGACGCCCAAGCTGACGTCCATAGCGCCGCGAGAGGGCCGAGTGTGATCGCGATTTCCATGATACTGCGGGCGTGGCTAGGATCACGGTGGCGCGCGAGGATTCTGGCCCAGCTCCGCGCGTCGGGGGCGGCGGAGGAGCAGGCTACGCTTGAGCGATCGTCCAAGTTCACGTCCGTATTTTGAGTGAGAACAGACCAGACATCAGCATCTTGAGCCCCGCCCGCGATGAGGCAGCAGAGGCCAACGGATCACGGTGCGTTACGCTGCCAACCGCTCTACCATTGTTGCATTCTGGCTGGGTTGTCGAGCCCTTCTCCCAGAGATTTGGCTAGGATCGCGCACCCACAGAGTGTATATGTTTCAAATCACTGGCATTCTGTCGTTAAGAAAACGAGCTCAGGCGCCGGTGGCTGAGAGACCGTTCGCGCTCCCGCCTGTGAAGCAAGGAGAGCGACCTGTCTATGTCATCCCCTTCCGAGAATGGCCGCACGGTTCTGTCGCAATGCGGTCGCTTGCGGAATTCTGGCCGTCAGTGCGTGTCGTCGTCGGATCGCTCCCGTTGCGGATGCAGCGGTCTTGGCTTGAGCTCGGCACAAAGTCTGGCTGAATGATATGCTATCTGAACCGTGGGTAGGTCCGGTTGCGATCGCTCTGCAACGCAGCTCAGGGAGAAATTCGCGTTCGTACTTGGCTGATGCCAGCTAGATCGGATCGCACATGGTACAAGGTAAGCAGTTTGCGACTTTTGACTTTAATGCCCCTGCCGAGTTGTTCCCCTCGCGTAGCCGCAAGGGCAACAGGCCTATGGGGTACCGGCGCTTCGCAAAGGCCGCAGAAGCGGTTCGATTTGCAATCGAAGAGCTGCCGTTGGAGCTCCTTAATGGAGCTCAGCTCGAAGTCGAGGAGCAGAGATTCGACAGCGAGGGAATCCGTCGCCTGTACGAGCATCCCGAATACCCGCTCGCTCGACGGAACGTCACGCCGATTGAATGATCACGCTCTCGCGATAAAGGATCGAAGATCGATCGAATCTGAAGGGCTTCCAGCTCTGGCGCCTGACGCGGACAGCATAAACCCCAAAATCCGGGCTCCTTGCCCGTGCAATTCAGCGCTCGGCGATCCCGTTGCCCTCGGTCGATTCAGGTATTTTTGCACCCCCTGGGCGCGCGAGTTTGATTGACCGGGAGTGCCATTGGACCTTAGAATTCACAACCCAAGTTTTCGGTTTGCCTTGCTATGCCACCCCTTTGTGGGGCCGCTCCCAAGTCATCCTCCAAAACTCGGACTTTATCGAACCGTGCGACGTGTTCGTGCGGTCTTACGTGTTGGCACACCGCAGGAGACGACGATGCCTACAGGAAGCGTGAAGTGGTTCAATCCGACGAAAGGTTATGGGTTCATCCAACCGCAATCCGGCGGCAAGGATGTGTTCGTTCACATCTCCGCAGTCGAGCGCGCGGGGCTGAGCACGCTCAATGAGGGGCAGATCGTTCAATATGAGATCGTGAGCAATCGCGGCAAGGAATCGGCCGAGAACTTGAAGGTTGGGGGCTGACCCACCGGATGCGGACGCCGGCGTATGGCGTCCTGCCGGTTTGACGCGGGAATGAGAGGTCTTCCCGCTTGCTCTAATTCGTCACGCGCTGGGCGACGTCCGGATTGGCAAGTCGATAGCCGACACCAAGCTCGGTGAGCAGGATCTGTGGCTGAGTCGGATCCTGCTCGATCTTCTGGCGCAGCTTGCGCACGAAGATCCGCAGATAGTGGGTGTCGTGCATGTGTGGTGAGCCCCACACCTCCTTGAGCAGGTATTGGTGGGTCACCACGTTGCCGGCGTGCTGGGCGAGCAGCTGCAGCAGCCGGTATTCCTTCGGCGTCAGCGTCACGCGCGTCCCGTTGAGCGTGACGATGCGAGCCGCGAGATCGATGGTGAGCGGGCCTGCCTTCACGACCGGCTCACCGGTCGTCGCCCGCACTTGGCGACGCATCGCGGCATGCGCGCGCGCGAGCAGCTCCGCCATGCCGAACGGCTTCACCACATAGTCGTCGGCGCCGCTCTCCAGCAGACGCACTTTCTCGGACTCGTTCGAGCGCACCGACAGGACGATCAGCGGCACCGTCGACCACGAGCGCAGCCGCTCGAGCACGTCGCCACCGTCCATGTCGGGCAGCCCAAGATCGAGGATCACGAGATCGGGCTGCTTGAGGGTCACGCTCTTGAGCGCGTCCGCGCCGGTCTCGGCGTCCTCCACCACAAAGCCGTCGAGCTCGAGCCCGGCCCGCAGGAAGCGGCGGATCTGCACCTCGTCGTCGACAACGAGGACAACAGGGGGTGAATCAGTCATCCGGGGCGGCCTCTGGCTGGTTTACATCCGCATTGTACGGCAAAAACAGGGAAACGGTTGTCCCCTGATCGGCACCATCGCTGTTGGCCTGCAGCCGGCCGCCATTGGCGCCGACGAACGCCTTGGCGATCCACAGGCCGAGGCCCGAGCCCGAGGTGGTTCCGGCAAGGCGATGTCCACGGAAGAACCGCTCGCCAAGCTGGGCCATTTCGTCTTTGGTGAGGCCCGCGCCCCGGTCGTGGACCGAAAGCACAACATCATGACCGTTCCGTCTGGCGCTGATGTCGATCGTGGAGCCGCCCGGGGAATACTTGGCTGCATTGTCCACGATCTGCACGAAGGCCTGCTGAACCAGGACCGGGTCGACATAGATGAACGGAAGGGTCGAGTCCATGTCGAGCACGACCTTGTGATCCGCAAGGCGCCGGCGGCGGCGCTCCATCGCCGAATTCACGATGTCGGCGGGCTCGATCCATTCGAGTTGCGGCTTGATCTGGTGCCGGCTGATGCGGGTGGCGTCCAGGAGATTCTGGATGTCGTTGTTGAGGCGCTCGGCCTCGTCGCGCACGACGCCTGTGAGCGAGCGCAGCCGATCGTCCTGAGCGATCGCGGGCGAGCCGCGCAGAACCGTTGCGGCGCCGAGGATCGCGGATAGCGGCGTGCGCAGCTCGTGCGACACCGAGCCGATCAGCGCCTCGCGCAGAAGCTCGGTCTCCGAGCGCATTTTGGCCTCGTTGAGCGCGCGCGCCACATCGAGCCGCTCGAGCGTGGCAGCGGCATCGGCCAGCGCGTCGTCGACGCGCCGGCGAATCTCGTCGACGGCCGGCATGCTGCCGAGGTCGATCGCGATCACACCGAAGGCTGGCGTGCGCGATGACACCCGGCGAACGAGCCAGATGTTGCCGGTGCCATCGCTGACCGTGGTGGCGAGCGCGGCGCCGCGCTGGATGCTGGCGATGGCGGCCTCTACCGGCTCCGGCGTCTCAATCTCGCTTGCGGCACTACGACCGGCTCCAAACAGCAGCACCCGGCGCTGGACCAGCGTGGCGAGATGCTCCTCGATGGCGCGATAGATTTCCGCGGCCGTCGGCGCCGCGGCCAGCTGCCGCGAGAACGCATAGAGGTCGCTCATCTGGTTCTCGCGTTTCCTGGCCAGCTCGGCTTGCTTCTTCATCGAGTTCGCGAGATGGCTGGTCACCAGCGCCACGATCATGAATAGCGTCAGATTGATGATCTCGGCCGGCCGAGCGACGAAATACGTGTAGAACGGCGCATAGAAGAAATAGCCCGACCACAGCACGCCCGCGATGGCTGCCACCAGCGCCGGCATGCGGCCAAGGTGCCAGCCGGCCAGCAGCACCGGGATCAGGTAGATCGGGGAGCCGCGGCGTACGTCGAGATAGCGGATCAGGCCCCAGGCGACCACCGTCGTTGCCGCAACCATGAGCAAGGCAATCGCCACCCCGCGCAGCTCGCGCCAGATCGTTTCAAGCCGCAATGCCGATCGCCAGTGATACGCCATGCGTTCCCGGTTCGTTATGCGTTCGAGGCTTAGGCCCAGGATATGCGCCTGCCGAGCCGGGGGCCACCCCCGCGGCGCGGCGCCAGTCTCGCCGAGGCCTGCGCCAGACGAACCGCCCGGCGTCGCGGTGGTCGGCGGGCTGCTGGATACTATAGTCCAAGGGACGCCGTGGTGGTGAGCCACAAATCGAACCTTCGCGTGCCAGACCGCTGCGGGCTTCTGAGTTGCCACCCTCTGGATTGCCACCCTCGGGCTGTGCTCTTGTTTCGTTAACGCGCCTTGTTTACATAGCGCCGGCTGGCATTCCCGCGCCCGCCGCCACGGAGAGGTGGCTGAGTGGTTGAAAGCACCGCACTCGAAATGCGGCGTACGGGCAACCGTACCGGGGGTTCGAATCCCTCCCTCTCCGCCACCGGCTCGCGCGCTTCTGCTTTCGTCAGGGGCCTGCAATGCCCCGCGGTTTGCCAGAATTGGAGCTGGCGCTGCGGCCCAGCCTCAACCCCGCCTTAGCCTCTTGGCAATCAAATCGTTCAAGCGCACAATTGCTTACGCGCACGTTGAGGCTTTCACGCGAAGCCACCATGGGCGCAGCCCGCACCCTGCCTGGTCGCAGGCATTCAAAGGCTGGTGCATAAACGCTTGGGAAAACCAAAGGGCTTGGAAGCCAAAGGGCTTGAGGAAACTGCCGCAATGACATGATGCATGCTTCGATGACACCCCGCGCAGAAGGGGGCCAAGAACGGGCCATGCCAGCATAAAGCCTGGCGCGATCACGTCGCGGCACGCGAAAAACCAACGGCGGTATGAGGAGCGGAGAGCAAAGCCTGGCTCATCGCGAGTCATCCGTCAGCAAGGGAGGACATGATGACTGCTGGAAGCTCGTCGGGCGTGCTCGTGCGCGCTGCAAACCTGATTGGGGCGCTCACAATCGCCGTCGTTTTGTGCGCGCCCATTGTTTTGTGCGCGCCCACGAGCGCTCGAGCGTGGGATGAGACCAAATATCCGAACTTTGGCGGCCAATGGAAACGCCCGCCTGGGATCGGCAATCAGTTCGACCAGACCAAGCCGCCGCGCGAGGCGCAGAAGGTCGAATTCACGCCCGAATATCAGAAGATCTTCGAAGAGAACCTGAAGGACCAGGGGCTCGGCGGACAAGGTACCGACCCGACCTATCAATGCATTCCTGACGGCATGCCGCGCGCGATGAACGTGATCTTTCCGTTGGAGATCATCGTCACGCCGAACACGACCTACATGCTGATCGAATATCTGACCATGCAGCGGCGGGTCTTTACTGACGGGCGCGATTTCCCGGAGGAATTCCCGCCTTCATTCATGGGGTACTCGATCGGCAAATGGATCGACGAGGACGGCGACGGCAAATACGACGTTCTCGAGATCGAGACCCGCCATCTCAAGCACCCGCGCGCTTACGACGCGAGTGGCGCGCCCCTCCATTTCGATGCCAAGACCATTGTCAAGGAGCGCATCTATCTCGACAAGGCCAATCCCAACGTGCTGCATGACGACATCACGGTGTATGACGACGCGCTGGTCCGTCCCCGGGTGTCGAACAAGCGCTACGATCGCGAGCTGCGGCCGCTCGTCTGGGTCGAGGCAATCTGCCCCGAGGGCAATCCCTATGTGCAGCTCGAGGGCGAGATCTACATGCGCGCCGCCGATGGCAAGCTGATGCCCGCCAAGAAAGGGCAGCGGCCGCCGGATCTGCAGCATTTCTCCGAAGGGGCCAACAAATAGCGAGAACGCAACGCACGGGGCGACAGCGCTGACGACAGGTTGGCGGCTGTTGTCCCGCGACTGGGCGTGATTTGCTCGACAGGTCGCGAGGCGCTGCGGTTGCGGCCATGCGGCTGGTTAACACTGGCTGAACAAGTCTGGCTGACAGGTGTCTTCCGCGCTTGCATGGAGGCACTTGCCGCGGCTTTCGCGGCTGCCGACAGTCCTTAAGGATCGCCAACAGTTTACCATCCTTTTTATCCGATTCTTTTCACGGGTTGGGTTAGTGATTTGCAATGACCCCCTTGCAAGCAATCGGCCCCCCATCCGCGTCCAAGCGAAAGAGCTCGATTGGCGCGCTGTCGGCGGCTGCCGTCCTGCTGCTCGTGATTGCAGCCGGATCGCTGGGCTGGGCGGTGTGGCAATTGCGGGCCGATGCGCGGCGTGACGCCTTCGAGGAGACGGGAAATCTTGCCCTGGTGCTGGCGGGGCAGCTCTCACGCTTTCTGCAGACCATCGACGTCGTGCTAGCGGAGACGCGTGATGACGTCCTGAATGTCGAGAGCGAGGATGTAAACGCGTGGCGACGCTTCGTAGCCTCGCAAACGATGCAAGAGAGGCTCAAGGCCAAACTCGCGCGCCTTCCACAGGCCTTCAACGTCGTGGTGGCCGACGCCAGCGGTCAAGTGCTTTCGTCAACGGCAAGCTGGCCGGCGCCTGCGATCAACATCGCGGACCGGGATTATTTCCGCAGCGCGCGCGGGCAGGAGCGCGACGCGCTGGCGATTTCGTCTCCAATCCGGAATCGCGTCAATGGCGAAGTGACCGTTGTTTTTGCTCGCAGCCTGAAAGATCCAAAAGCTGAGTTCATCGGCATCGTCTACATCTCGGTGAACAGAAAGTATTTTGAAGTCATCTACGACTCGATCAAGTCGGTACGCGACCTCTCCTTCATATTGGCATCAACGGACGGCACGGTCCTTGCCCGGTATCCGCAGCAAAATAATGATGTCTCCGGCCAGCGCATGCCGGCGCACTCGGCCTGGTACGACGCCATTGCCCAGGGTGGCGGATCCTTTGTCACCCCGGGAGTGTTCGGCGGCCAGGCGCGGCTCGCCTCCACGCGACCTTTGCAAGGGTTTCCGCTGGCGGTCTCTGTCTCAACATCAGTCGATGTTGCATTCGCACGTTGGCGCACTCAGGCGATTGTCCTTGGCCTCGGCGGCTCCGTGTTCGTCGCCTGCTCGCTCTTTCTGCTGCTCGTTGCCGGACGTGAGATGAGCTCGCTGGCCGCTTCGGAAACCTCCTTGCGGGATAAGTCAGAGTCGCTCGAGCACTCGATCGCCGAGCGCGCCGAGATGGAGAAGCGGCTGGTGCAGTCGCAAAAGCTCGAGGCCGTTGGCCAGCTGACCGGCGGCATCGCGCACGATTTCAATAATCTCCTTCTGGTCGTCATCGGTAATCTCGATCTCTTGAAGGACACCATACCGCCGGGCTCGCCGGAGCTCGAACTCATCGAATCGTCGCTCACCGCTGCGCTGGCCGGATCCGAGCTGTCGAACAGTCTGCTGACTTTCAGCCGGCAGCATGCCTTCAAGCTGGAGACCATCGATCCCAAGGCGATTGTCGATGACCAAGTCCGCTTGCTCAATCGCGTCATGGGTCGAAAGGTGGCGCTCGACACGATATCGAGCGACGATGTCTTTTCGATTACGGCCGATACCGCGCAATTGCGCTGCGCCTTGACCAATCTCGTCGTCAATGCCCGTGACGCGATGCCGGACGGCGGTGCGATCATGGTCCGGATGTACAACACCACGGTGACGAAGCATGACGCCGCCATTGCGGACGGACTCGCTCCGGGCGACTACGCCATGCTGGAGGTCGCCGATACGGGTGCCGGTATCCCGTCCGAGGACCTGAGCCGGATCTTTGACCCCTTCTTTACGACCAAAGAGGTCGGCAAGGGGACGGGACTCGGCCTCAGCATGGTCTACGGCTTCGTCAAAGAGATGAAGGGGCATGTCAAGGTTGCGAGCGAGGTGGGCAAGGGCACGACATTCACCTTGTTCTTCCCGCGCGCGCCAGAGCTTCGGGAGGTCGCGGCGCCGGCGCTTGCGCCAGCAGACAATCGGGTGTCGGCGCGCACGCACAAAACCATCCTCGTGGTGGACGACGACGATCTGGTGCGCAAGTCTGTCATCAGCCAGCTGAATGCGCTGGGGTACAGCACCATCGCGGCGAGCGGTCCAACCGAGGCCCTTAAGATCATCGCCGGCTTAGAAGCTTTCGATCTCTTGTTTTCCGACATCGTCATGCCGGGACCGATCGATGGCGTGGAGCTTGCGCATCTGGCGCGTGAGCAGCGGCCCGGGCTCAAGATCATGCTCACGTCCGGGTTCCCCGATCTGAAGAGCGGGCGCTCCTCGGCGGATTCCTACGAGCAATGGCAAATCCTCAAGAAGCCTTATCGGCGCAGCGAGCTGCAGCATATGCTGCAGGATATTATTGGCGAGGATGAGCCGCACACAGTACGCCCGGCAGCCTAAATAGTGTGACGATTCAGAAAGTCCGCATCATGACTTGCCGCGAGTCCGGGATGCGAACTTCGGAATCGGGACACTAGCCCGGCGCGTTCGTGCGGGCACTGGCTCAACATTCGGTTGTGCCTTCCCTCGTAAGGTACCTCCAGCGCTCTGCTGACGTGGCGCTGCCTTGACCCGCGCCGGTCACGCGTGATCAATGCTCGCCACGCCTGCGCAAGTTGGTCCCTGACGCGGCGCTGCACGATGTGTCGCTGCACGATGTGTCGATGCACGATGTGTAGACGTGTCGAGTCATGGCGTGGAATGAGTAGGAAGTCTGATCGTGCGTCGCATTCTCTCCAACCTGCTGGCGACGCTTATTTCGCTTGTCATCGCAGCTTTCGGTCTCGAGCTGTTGACCCGTCTGGTGGTCGACGATGGCATGCAATTCGACCTCGAGATGTGGAAATACGCCCGCGAGGTCAAGCAGGTCGCGGCTGATCCGCTGATCGGGCACGAGCATGCGCCCAACCGTCAGGCACACCTGATGGGCGTTGATTTTCGCACCAGCTCGCAGGGACTGCGTGACCGCGAGTTTTCCTTCGAGCGTGCGCCCGGGAAGCTGCGCATCGCGATGCTTGGCGATTCACTTACCGTCGGCTGGGGCGTGCCGGTCGACGACACCTTCGCCAAGCGCATCGAGCGAATGTATGCGGCGGCAGGCATCGACGCCGAGGTGATCAATTTCGGGGTCGGCAACTACAACACGGTGCAGGAGGTGCAGGCATTCCTTGCCCAGGGCTATCGCTACCGACCCGATGTGGTGGTGCTGAACTATTTCGTCAACGATGCTGAATTGCTGACACCGGCGAGTGTGCCATCGCCACTGATGCGTGCCTGCTACGCCTGCGTCTTCCTGGCCGGCCGTGGCGACGCCGTGGTTCGGCGGTTCCTGGGCGGCATGGATTGGGCGCAATACTATCTATCGCTTTACGGCGACGGCACGAGCCCGGGCTGGCTCGAGGCCAAGGCGGCGATCGGCCGGCTGGCCGATGCCACCACGGCAGGCGGCGGCAAGCTCGTGATCGTCAATCTTCCGGAGCTGCACGACGTCAAAGACTATCACTTTGGCCGCATCACTGATCTGGTGCGGCAGGCCGCCGAGGAGAATGGCGCTGCATTCGTGGATGTGCTCCCCGCCATGGCCGACCAGCCGTCCGCCAAGCTGTGGGTCACGCGGCCAGACCCGCATCCGAATGCTTATGCCAACGAGCTGATTGCAAAGGCTCTGTTCGCGGCGCTGCAGAAGCTGCGGCCGTGACAGACGCTCCCCGCACTGCCAGCTTTTCTTTGAGCATGATCTTTTTTTCACGCAGTAGTGCTACGGCTGCGGGGCTTCACGTTGTGGAATGGACCCGGTACGAGACGGTGCGCCCGAAATCGCCGGCAGCCAGTCGCCCAGCGCGGCGTGGATCAGATTGGCCACGTGCTCATTGCCCTTGGCCGTCATGTGCCCAAAGACACCATCGGTGAGCCAGTAGTAGTCGCGGATGATGGCGTGCCCGCCAACCGCCACGATGGCGTGCAGTGGAGCAAATTGATCGACCACCCGGATGCCGACGTCACGGGCGCACGCCGCGACGGCCTGTGAGTACGGGCCGGGACGGTCGGACTCGAGAATGAGCGTGGCGTAATACTGCAAGACCAGGATCATGTGGATGCTGTCCTGGTCGGCGCGGCTCTTCAATCGTTGGAGCAGCGCGCAGGTGACGTCGACCTCGTCCGCACCGCTTCGCTGGTAGAGATCGCGGTCGGGATCGCCGTGCCAGAAGTTCGGATTGATGCGGCTGAGCAGATAGTCCGCGAATGCCGAGTATCCAAGCGCCTCGCGAATCCCATAGGCAGTCTTCCACGCGATGGTGTTCTTCTCGCGCGGCTGGACGAACGTTGCGGGATGGTAGCGCAGCTCCCCGTTGTCGAAGGTGAAATACGGTTTCGGTGCTCCAAAAGCAGTATGGCCAGCCCGTGTGATTGCGATTTCGTGAAATCCAATAAGCAGGATATTCGGTTTCACGATCGGCAGCATCTGCTCGGCGCGCAGGATGGTCTGATCCGCGCCGTAGCCGCCGGTCCCCGCATTGACGACCGGCACTGACGTCAGCTTTTCGATGACGGCTGGCCAGCTTTCGTGGTCCTTGACCTCCCAGCCTTCGGTGAATGAGTCGCCGGCGGCCAGCATCCCGCCGGTCCGTATAGTCGTCTCGTCGAAATTCTTGCGGACGCCATGTTCGAGCGTGGTGTAGCCGTCCTCGTTGTAGCTCGACGACTTGTTGGTCCAGCCCAGGACTGGATCAGGGATGGCCTTGAGCTCGCCGAGGTTGACCATGACCACATGCTCGGTCCGCCAGTTGGCAAGCTTGAGCAAGGGGAGCCCGGCCACCAGGCGATAACCAAGCTCGACAGCGAGGAGTGGCGCCAAGACGGAAATGAGCAATAACCCGACATTGGCCCAGCGGCTGCTGCGCGCCGCTGGCGTCGGGGAAGGCGCTTCGCTCTGGTTCCCGTTGTGTGTCTGCACGAGCACTACTCCTGTATTTCCTCTGCGCTCATGTTGTGGCGCATTCCGGGCATGTGTCCTCTGCCTTGACCATGCCCGCCCCCACGTGGTCAATGCGGCACTCACGGCATGATCCCGAAAGAATCAGCGCCGCCTTTTGGGGAAGGATCATGCGCACACGAGACGCGGGCCGATGATCCGTTCAGTTCCAGGCAAGCCACGGTTTGACGCGGATGGCCTGTTATTGCGCCGCCGTCACGCTTGCGGTGCTTTGCCTGGTCGTTGGCGATCGGGCCGACGGAGGTGCCTTGGCGCGGCGGCGATCCTGACTTGCATCGTTTCCTTTACGGCGCCGGCCGCAGCCGAGTGGCCGGACCGGCCGGTGCGCGTGGTCGTTCCATTCGCGGCGGGCGGCGCCGCCGACGTCATCGCGCGGCTGTTCTCGGAGAGCCTGGGTACAGTCTTCAGTCAGCAATTTATCGTCGAGAATCGCGCCGGAGCGGGCGGCATCGTCGGCGCCCAGACCGTGGCGCGCGCGGACCCGGACGGCTATACGCTGATTGGCGCGGGAATGTCGTCACACGTGCTTGCGCCGGCCGCGAGCAAGAGCCCCGGCTATGATCCGATACGGGATTTCACCCATATCGCCTTCCTGGGCGGCGCGCCGAGCGTGATCCTGGTGCATCCGTCGCTCGGGATAAGATCGTTTGCCGAGCTGGTGGCGCTGGTGCGGCGCAGCACCGGTATCGAATACGTGTCGTCCGGCACCGGCACGGTCGGCAACATCTTGATCGAATACATTGCGTCCCGCGAGCGGATCAAGCTGGTGCATGTCCCCTACCGCAGCGGCAATGCGGCGATCATCGATCTCCTCGCCGGGCGCGTGAAGATCGGCAGTCTGAACTGGTCGACCGCGCGCGAGCATGTCACCGCCGGCAATCTCGTGCCGATTGCGGTATCAGCCGCGAAACGGTTGCCATCGCTGCCGGACGCGCCGACGCTCAGTGAGCTCGGTTACACGGACATGGTTACGACCACCTGGCATATGCTGGCTGGGCCGGCCGGCCTGCCAAAGGAGATCGTTGGCGCGCTCAATCGCGAGGTGGTCAAGATTGTGGAGCGGCCCGACATTCGCCGGCACTTCGAGATTGACGCGGCCGAGACCAAGGCGATGACGCCGGCCGAGCTCAAGGAGTTCGTGCGCAGCGAGGTCGAGAAGTGGACCCCGGTGGTGCAGGCTGCGACCAAGCCGGAGTAGAGGCCCGCTCGGCCTAGCTTGTCATTCTCTGTCTTGCCGTTTCACGTGCTCCGCTCGCCGGCACCAGCCGGCCGACCTTGCCCAAGCCAAAAGACGGCATGCCCGAATAGACTGTCTCGTACGAACCGGCGCGGATGCCATAGGTCTCGTGCCAGATGCCCACGATGTCGCGCGCCTGGCTCACGATCTTGTTGAATTGCTGCCAGGCCGGCAGGTGGAGATGATCGCGCGACTTGGCGTAGCGCTCAAGATGATCGAAGCTGCGCCAATACTGCACAATGACCGGCCAGCCAAAGGTATAGCCGAGGCAGCCGAGATCGGGATTGGCATCAAGCTCCTTGAGCATCGACCGCATGGCGCGGAGCACCGGCCACCAAGCTTGGATCTTCCAGGGTTTGTTGATGCGTGTCCCGATCAGAAACACGACAAAGTCGCCGTCGACTTCCGCGGTCATGCGCTGCGGAATGATGGTTCCGGCCATCCGCATTCTCCCATCCCTGACGGACGACCAGCATGCCTGCTTGTGTGGCGCCGCATGACCGTCCGAGACGCTCACAGCCTCGTCACGCAGGCGTGCAGGATCGCGGTGCGGCCGCCGCGCACCTCCTTGAGGCAGCGCTCGATCGCAGCCGGAACCTGCGCCGGATCGGTGACCTTCTCGCCATAGGCGCCGAACGCCTCGCCGACCTTGGCGAAGTCCACGTCCATCGCAAGCGCGGCCTCGAACTCGTCCTCGGCCTTGGCCTCGCCGTCCGGGTAGACCCGCAGCGTCGATTCCTTCACCGCCGACCAGCCGCCATTGTCGAGCACGACGGTGAGGATCGGCAGCTTGTATTGCTTCGACACTGCGAACACCGAGTCGGTGACGTTGAAGTAAAAGCTGCCGTCACCGACGATCTGGATCGCCATGTGCTCGGGGCGCGCAAGCTTGGTGCCGAGCGCCA
>Ga0209488_10001377_pt1 | contig 20758 bp, 17 predicted proteins | sample Rivendell_Oct201_8_FD_188349 | JGI IMG/M metagenome (GOLD analysis project Ga0209488, IMG submission 188349) | Vadose zone soil microbial communities from the Eel River Critical Zone Observatory, Northern California, USA -... | ecosystem: Environmental > Terrestrial > Soil > Vadose zone >...
CGAGCGGCTGCGAGTGCAAGCCCGGCAGGGCGCAGCCATTCAGAAAATGTTTGGCAGCGGGATCGCGAAGCGGATCCCGCGAGGGGTGGTAGCTGTACTAAGGGAAACTTTCGACCTGGCTAACACCCCGGCGCTTTGCGCCACCCGAAATCTCTTGATTGCTTCGGTCAGTTTCTTAATGTCTCGCGCTGCCGCGCTCACGCTTCGCGCGGGCTTGCGCTCGCAGCCGCTCGCGTCTCAGGAGTGGAACCGGAATATCAAACAAGACCACTACCGATCATCTCTGTCCATTGCAGTTTTCTTGATGAATCTTTGGTTCCCCACTTATTGCCTTCCACGGTGTGATCAAATGTTGGACCTCCCCCTTCTTCCCGTCTTTCCGAATTTCGAGACTCTCATTCCGGCGACTACCCAAAGTTTTAGGTGACGCTGCGGAGTTTTTCGGTTAGATGTGAAAGGTCATGCCCGAGCAGGATCTCACCCCCATGATGCGGCAGTACCACTCCATGAAACAGGAAGTGCCCGATGCGCTTCTGATGTTCCGGCTTGGAGATTTTTATGAACTGTTCTTCGAAGATGCCGTCACCGCATCCCGGGAACTCGAAATCACCCTCACGGCCCGGCACAAGGAACGCGAGAATCCCGTCCCCATGTGCGGGGTACCGTTTCACGCGGCAGATGGTTATATCTCGAGGCTTCTGCGCAAGGGATTCAAGGTCGCCATCTGCGATCAGATGGAAGCTCCGCAGAAAGGTGTCAAGATTGTCCGGCGAGAAATCACGCGCGTGGTTACCCCAGGCACCATCACGGACAGCAACGTCCTCACGCCCGGCGAGAACAACTACCTGCTCGCCGTGACCGAGATTGGAACTACGCTCGGATGCGCTTTCCTCGACATCTCGACCGGCGAATTCCGCGCCGTGCAGTTCGAGGGAGAGGACCGGTGGAGTCGCCTGCTCCACGAGGCCGACCATTTCTCGCCGCGCGAAGTGGTTTTTCCCGAACGCATGAAACCCGCGATCCAGATATTCAACGGCATCGCAAAGACTCCTATCGACGATTGGCTCTTTGATGCCGACTACGCCACGAGGATTCTGAAGGATCAGATGCGCACCGCAACGCTGGAAGGATTCGGCTTGACCGATCGCCCCGCCGCCGTCGGCGCCTGCGGTGCCGTCGTGCACTACGTCCGACAAACGCAGAAAGCCGCACTGGAACACATCAATGCGATTGTCTATCAGGAGTCCGCCAATTACCTGATACTCGACGCCGCGACGATTCGAAATCTGGAATTGCTGGAATCGCCGGTCGGAGATTCCAAAGACACTCTGCTAGGCGTCCTTAATCGGACCAATACCGGCATGGGCGCGCGGCTGTTGCGCGCCTGGATGCTGCGACCTTCGGTGGATGCCGCCGAAATCGAGAAGCGGTATGACGCGGTCGGTGAACTTATCGGGTCCGCCATGGCATTGGATTCGGTTCGCAATTCCTTCGATGGAATCTTCGATATCGAGCGGCTCCTGTCGAAGATCACCATCGGAACGGCCAGCCCTCGCGAATTGAATTCGCTGCGAAGTTCCATCGGATGCCTGCCGCGAGTCGCCGCCGCCATCCAAAAACTGAAAGCGGGACGATTCGTTGAATTGCACCAACGGCTCGATCTACTCGAGGATTTGCACGGCTTGCTGGTTCAGGCGATTGCCGAAGACCCACCGCCCACGATGATGGATGGCGGGGTGATTCGCGATGGTTACGATGCCCAACTGGACGAGCTTCGAGTTCTGTCGAAGAGCGGCAAAGCCTACTTGGCTGCGCTGGAAATGCGGGAGCGTGAACGCACCGGCATCGGATCGCTCAAAGTCCGTTTCAACCGCGTCTTTGGCTATTACATTGAGATTTCGAATTCGAACAAACACCTGGTCCCTGCGGACTACGATCGGAAGCAGACCCTCGTCGGTGCGGAACGCTACACCACTCCGGAGCTCAAGGAATACGAAGAAAAGATTCTGACTGCCGAGGAACGCATCCTCGAAATTGAGAAGCGCCTCTTCCTGGAAATCCGGGGTCGCATCGCCGCGGAAGCGGCGCGGATCCGCCACAGCGCATCGGTGATCGCAGAATTGGACGTGCTGTCCGCCTTTGCAAACGTGGCGCAGCGCCACGAATATTCCCGGCCGCAGATTGCCGGCAATGATGAGCTGGTCGTTCGCAAAGGACGTCATCCCGTCATTGAAGCTTTGGCTGAGCAACAGCGGGCTGACCGCTTCGTTCCAAATGACTTATACATGAACGACACGAGCGATCAGATCCTCATTATCACCGGTCCGAACATGGGCGGGAAATCCACTTTCCTGCGGCAGACCGCCCTGCTGGTGATCATGGCCCAGATGGGTTCGTTCGTCCCGGCTCAAATGATGAAGTACCGCCTCGCCGACCGGATCTTCACGCGCATCGGCGCTTCGGACAATCTCACCCGTGGCCGGTCCACGTTTATGGTGGAGATGACCGAAACGGCGCTGATCCTGAACTCGGCAACTTCCCGCAGCCTCATTGTCCTCGACGAGATCGGCAGGGGCACGGCAACCTTCGATGGCCTGTCGCTGGCTTGGGCCGTGATCGAGCATATCCAGTCGAAAATTCAGGCCAAGACCATATTTGCCACCCACTATCATGAACTTACGGAGCTGGCCGAGCTGCTTCCGGGAATTCGGAACTTCCATGTGACGGTCAAGGAGGCCGAAAACCGCATCGTCTTCCTAAGAACGGTGGAAGCGGGGCCAGCCGACCGCAGTTACGGCATCGAAGTGGCGCGGCTGGCCGGCATTCCGGCGAACGTCACCGAACGGGCCAGAGAAGTTCTCAGAAAACATGAGGAGAACGAGCATCAGTTATCCGATAATCTGACCGTTCGAGCCAGACGCAAAACCAGAGTCGTCATCAACCAGCTACCGCTTTTCACTGCAATCGAAGAAGAGCTTCGTAATTCTCTGCGTGTTCTGGATCTCAACAACCTCACGCCGCTGGAAGCGTTGAGGATGCTGGAAGAGCTGAAAAAGAAAGCACAGTCGTGAGAGTTCATGAAGGATATTCACCGCCTCACATTAGAAGAAAAGATCGGGCAGCTGTTTTGGATCGGGTTCCAGGGCCCGGCACCCGATACAAGCGCGCGTGCGTTGATCGAACAGATTCGTCCCGGCGGTTTCATCCTTTCCCAGCGGAATATTGAATCCTTCGAACAGCTTCATGGGTTGACGGGAGAACTCGCGGATGGCTTCGGAATTCCTTCACTGATGACGATTGCCCAGGAAGGCGGCACTTCGGATCGGCTCAAACAGCTGTTTGCACCCCTGCCCTCGATGCGCAAGGCCGCAGCCGACGGCACGTCATCGTTGCGAGCCCTGTCTCGTATTATTGCGGCGCAACTGGAGGCCAGCGGATTCAATACCTGCCTGTCGCCGGTGCTGGATTTGAATTCTCCCGGATCGGTCATGCGCGATCGAACGCTGTCTTCAAACGCGGGCGAAGTGACGAACCTGGGCCGGGCTTTTGTGGAGGAACTCACCGAGCGTGGAATCCTGCCCTGCGTGAAGCACTTTCCCGGAATGGGTGCGGCGCTCATGGATCCGCACTTTGTCCTCCCGAAAATCGACAAGACGCGGAAGAACATCCTGATGGATGATGCGCTGCCTTTCCTCAATCTGATTGACGACGTCCCGATGATGATGGTCGGGCATGCCTACTATCCGGGGCTCGGCACCGGATTGTCCGATGAGAAACCGCTCCCCGCTTCTCTGTCTCCCCGAGTCGTTGGCGGGCTTTTAAGACGGAAGTTTGGTTTTGAAGGCGTCATCGTGACCGACGACCTCACCATGGGCGCCGTGCACAGCGTCGGCCTGACGTCGGATATATTCCTCCAGGCATTTGAAGCCGGAAACGACATGATGATGTTCTCGCAAAGCACTCCGCTGGTGGAACACGGCTTTCAGAAAATGGTGCGTGCGGCACGCCAGAGCAGCGCTCTGCGAGCCCGCGTGGAAGCCTCGGTCGGACGTATTCTGTCCATGAAGCGGAACATTTCGACGACTCCCGTCCGGTACCGCGCGCAGATGCGCGCGCGGGTTCTGCGTCAAATCGAAAAGCTGACCCGGTCGCTCGGCAGTTCGGTTAGCCGCTCAGTCTAAGTTCAACTCCCGATCACCCCTCCTGGCTTGGGTTCCAGTTCGTTTCCAAAGTCAGAAGTGTGTTTTCGCGCGTCCCTCTCCCTCAGGGAAAGGGTGCCGCGAAGCGGCGGGTGAGGGAATCAATATCGCGCCAATACTGATCCCCTCATCCGGCCCTTCGGGCCACCTTCTCCCTGAGGGAGAAGGATTCGTTCGAAATATTTTCCTAATTTGGACACCACGTATTCTGCAATTCGGATTGGATCTCTCAAACTTGTGGGCCACACCATATACTCCACTAGATGCGGCTTGTACTCATCCTCCTGCTTGCCCTGATTCCCGGATGCACGCCATCGCCGGCGCACAATCCCGGCAGCGTGGTCATGGCGCTGGACGAATCGCCGCGCAACCTCGATCCGCGCGTCGGCACAGACGCGGCGTCCGAACGTCTCATCCAACTCATGTTTTCGTCTCTGGTGAAGCGCAGTCTCACCTACGACATCGAACCGGATATTGCCCTCTCCTGGGATATTCCGAATCCCACGACGTACATTTTTCATCTCCGCACGGATGCGCGGTTTCAAGACGGGCGTCCGCTCACTTCAAAGGATGTCGTGTACACGTTTCGAAGCGTCCTGAGCGGAGCGATTCAAACGCCCAAAGCCGGAACCTACCGGCTTGTGGAGTCGGTCGATGCTCCCGACGATCGAACCGTGGTGTTCAAACTCAAGGAGCCCTTCGCGCCGTTCCTGTGGAACCTGACTCGCGGCGCCATCGGAATCGTGCCGGACGGCTCGCCCAATGATTTTGGCCGGAACCCTGTCGGCTCGGGAGCATTCAAGTTTGTCCGTTACGTTCCGGATTCCGAAGTGGTGCTCGCGCGCAACGACGATTACTACGGGGAGAAATCAAAGATCGCGGAAGTTCAATTCAAGATCATTCCCGAACCGATCGTGCGGGCCCTCGAGCTGCGCAAGGGCTCGGTCGACATTGCCCTCAGCGCGCTGACTCCCGACATGGTCGAAGCCCTGCGGGGAAACAAAGACCTCGATGTCCTGCAGGCGCCGGGCACGAATTACCAGTACATCGCGTTCAATCTGAAAGACCCCTTGTTCAGCGACATTCGCGTGCGCCAGGCGATCGCGCACTCCATCGACAGGGAAAAAATCATTCAGTACCTGTGGCGTGGCCAGGCGAAGATCGCAACCGGAGTGATTCCTCCCAGCAATTGGAGCTATGCGGCGGATGTGCCGGAATATGAATACTCCCCTGAACGCGCCCGGGCGCTGCTGCGTGAGTCGGGACACGAGAAAATGTCGTTCACCTATCGAACCGCAACCGATGACACGGGACGCCTGCTGGCGTCCGTTCTTCAGCAGCAGCTGCGCGAGGTCGGAATTCAGATGGATATCCGATCCAATGAATTCGCGACGTTTTATTCCGATGTGGTGAAAGGGAATTTCCAGATGTATTCGCTGCGGTGGATCGGAGGGAACAACGATCCCGACATTTTGAATTTCGTGTTTCACTCCATGATGTATCCGCCCAATGGCGCCAATCGCGGGCGGTACGCGAATGCGGAGGTGGACCGGCTGATCGATTTCGCGCGACGTGAAGTGGATACCGAGAAACGCAAAGCGGCGTATCAGAGAATTCAGCGGATCGTGGCGGAAGAGCTCCCTTATTTCAGCCTTTTTTATGTGGATAACGTGGCGGTGTACAACAAGCGGATTACGGGAATGAAGCTGTTCCCTGCCGGTGAGTATGAGTTCCTGGCGGATATCGAGGTGGCGAACTAGTCGTTTTCGATTGATGGATCGTGCGCGGTCATAGACCGCGCACGATCGTGAATGCGCGGTTTACTTCCTCACCCCAATATTCAGCAATCTCTCCGCGTTCCGGCAATAGATCCGATCCTTCTCATCCGCGGTCAATCCCAACCCCTCGATGACCTTGATCGTCTCTCGAATATACAAACCCGGTGACGGCTCAAACGGCGTGTCCGACGCGAACACCACGTTATCCACGCCAAAGAAATCCAGTCCGCAACGCGTCGCCGACGCCGCACCGAACAGTGCCGTGTCCGCAATGAAGCTGCGGAAGTAATCCACGGGCCGCTTCTTCATGTTCTGACGCAGCGTCACATAATCCTCATCCGAAGTCCGCTGGCCGAGCACATCCCAGCCGTAACCCACTCGCCCTTCGAAGTAAGGAATCATGCCGCCCATGTGATGGGTGATGATCTTGATCTTCGGGTGCCGATCGAACAGGCCCGAGAAAACCATGCGCGACATCGCCACACTGCTTTCGTAAGGCCAGCCCAGCGTCCACCAGATTTCATATTTCGACTTGGTTTCGGTTTTGTAATCGGAGAACTCCGCACCGCGTGCCGGGTGCATCCAGATTGGAATGTCGCGTTTTGCCGCTTCGTCAAACATCGGCTGGAATTCCGGAAGGTCCAGAGGCTTCCCTGCCGCGTTGGTGTAAATCTGAACACCGAACGCGCCGAGCTGATTGACCGCTCGATCCATTTCCTTGAGGAGTTCGGTGGGATTGTTCATCGGCAAAGACGCGACAAACCCGAGAAAACGTTTCGGGTATTTCGCGACTAATTCCGCCAGGCCATCGTTGGCAACCTTGGCAAGAGTCGGCGACTTGTCCGGCCCCGCCATCACTTCGAGCGGAGGCGCCGGAAGACTGAGGATCTGACAGTATTCCCCAAACTCATCCATCACCTTGAAGCGCTGATCCAGGTCCATGATGTTGCGAATGCTCTGAACGCGCTTGCCGATGTCCTTCAGATCGGAGCCCACATCCACGTACTCATCGAAAAACTTCTTGGGAAAAAAATGATTAAAAATGTCGATCTTCACGCTGCGCTTCCTTTCGAAAATGGAATCCAATAACTATAAATGAATATGGCGCTGCATCATAGAAGGTCTGAAAGAATTTGGGACAGTCCCTCGAATTCGATGAAAGTTTGTTGCAAACACGATGAATATCGTTCGAATTCGGGGACAGTCCCAATTCTTTCACACCTTCATAGATTCATTACCCGATACGCCACGACCAGCGCGACTTCTCTCAGGCTGTGCCAGAATCGCTCCGAGGCATCGCTCTCGATCGGGCTCGCCGGTGCCGGAGATGTGTAGGTCACGATCCCCTCGTCTTCCAGCATCCTTTTGACGCGATACAAATGAAACCCGTCGCTTACCACCAGGGCGCTTTTCCATTTTTTCGACTTCATCAGCGCCACCGACGCGCGAATACTGTCCCGGGTGCTGCCGCTTCCCTGTTCGGTAATGATGCTGTTGGCGCCGACTCCCTGTTGTATCAGGAACTCGGTACCCACATGGGCTTCGGAAAAATTCGGATCCGGGCCGTAGCTTCCGGTTGTAATGATCTTTTGGGCGTACCCCTGATCGTAAAGTTGCTTCGCATGATCGAGACGGGCCCTGAACACCGGCGATGGATGTCCGTTGTACTGGGCAGCACCGAGAACCACGATGGCGTCGGCGGCATGAACATCGTCTTTCGCCGCCAGACTGCGAATGTTCACATACAGGGACCATCCATAAAGGACTCCGACAAACAGCAAGCCCAGAAACGTCCAACCGGCATATTTGAGAATCCTGCGCATCATTGGATATATCCATTTAACGCCTCAGTCAGAGCGGCGCGCGATACCGGACCGTCCCGTAGAATTCTCGGTGGATCCTGCGTCAGATCCAGCAGTGTCGAACCCTCCGGGGACAGCAGCGTCCCTCCGTCAATCAGCATTTCAAGATCCATGGCCAGCTGCTCTCGAACTTCCGAAGCCTTTGCAGCCGAAGGCATACCGCTTTTATTCGCACTCGTCGCCGTGATGGGCCCTCCGAACGCGCGTATCAGCTTTATCGGAAACTCCGCCCGTGGCCATCGTACTCCGATCGTGCCCGTCCCGGCCGTGACGAGGCGTGGTACAGTGCCCAGTGCCGGAAAAATCATCGTCAGCGGACCCGGCCAGAATTTGCGGGCCAGCATTTGAGCGTTTTCGGAATCGACGGCAGTTTGCCGCAACATCTCCATGGAGTCCACCAATACCAGGATGGGCCTGGATTCCGGGCGGCCTTTGATTTCGAAAATCTTCCGGACGGCAGTTTCGTTGAAAGGGTCGGCCGCGAGCCCATAAGCGGTGTCTGTGGGAATCCCAACGACACCTCCTGCCCGTAAAAACGTTAGAATCTGTTTGAAATCTCCGGCGGAGAGATCAGCCGCATCGAATATCTGCATTGGAAGCGTGAATTATCGGTGGACACACTCACTCTAGGCAAGAACAACCCAAGACTGGCGGACATTCGCCGCGCCCTCAACGGCGACACACTCACCGACGACGGACTGCTCCCCGTCGAAGGCCCACGATTGATCCGTGAAGCGCAGAACAGCGGACTGGTCGTCGCTGCGCTGTTTGTCCGATCGGATGTATCGACCAATGGCATGGGTGAAGGTGTGCCGACGTACACGCTCGATCAACCGGCGTTTCGAAAAATTCAAACCACGGAATCCTCTCAGGGCTTGATTGCATTGGTGCGCGTGAAGGCGTCGACGGTTGCCGAAATCGTTTCCAAAATGGAAGCAGGACCAGCGGTGGTTCTGGCGCAGCTGCAGGATCCTGGCAATGCCGGAACGATTCTTCGCGTCGCCGAGTCGTTTGGAGCGAGCGGATGTATTGGACTGACGAACACAGTGGCCCTCTACAATCCGAAGGTAGTGCGCGCCAGCGCCGGCAGCGTGTTTCGCCTGCCCTGTACATGGAATGTCTCTCTGCAAGATGCCGCCAGCGAACTGCATGCGGCCGGAGTCTCCATCGTTGGAACATCGCCTCATGCCGCGCAGTCCATCGACCAATGGGACTGGCGAACCAAAACGGCGATTCTGATTGGTAACGAAGGCAGCGGTTTGAATCCGCCGGACCTCGAGCTTTGCGACGCCGTGCTGCGGATTCCGCTTCGTCCGCCGGTGGAATCGCTGAATTCTGCGATCGCGGCTTCCGTCATTCTTTACGAGTCGTTCAAACAACGCGGTCTGACCGGAGGTTTTCAGTGAGCGGTTCGCTCTTTGGCGAGGATCCGGCTTCCGTTCCGGATTCCGCTCCGCTTGCCGAACGCATGCGTCCCACTACGCTCGACGAGGTCATCGGGCAGGAACATCTCCTTGGACCAGGCAAACCGTTGCGTACGTCTATCGAGCGCGACCGTGTTCCTTCAATGATTCTGTGGGGACCACCGGGAGTCGGCAAGACAACCATCGCGCAAATCATCGCAAAGATGACGAAATCGGATTTTCTCCCATTCAGCGCGGTCACCTCGGGCATCCGGGAAATCAAGGACGTGATGGCCGCGGCGGAACGAGCCCACCGCTCGGGCCGTCGAACGATTCTTTTCGTGGACGAGATTCACCGCTTCAATAAAGCCCAGCAGGATGCATTTCTACCGCACGTGGAACGCGGAAGCGTGGTGCTGATCGGGGCAACGACCGAGAATCCATCGTTCGAAGTGATATCTGCATTGCTCTCTCGTGCGCGTGTGTTCGTGCTGCGCTCACTTACGGATGCGGATATCCGGGTGCTGCTCGAACGCGCCGCGCAACGCGAGTCGATTCCATTCGAAAGCACCGGGCTCGACGCGATTGCTTCCATTGCCAACGGCGACGCGCGAACGGCTCTCAATATTCTGGAACTGGCGTCACAAACGGCGACAGCCGGCGAGAGCATCACCACCGAGATGGTGCAGCAGGCCGCGCAACGGCAATTGTTCTACGACAAGGGTGGAGAGGAACACTTCAACATCATTTCCGCGCTGCACAAGTCGATTCGAAACTCCGATGCCAATGCCGCGTTGTACTGGATGGCTCGAATGCTCGAGTCGGGAGAAGATCCGCTTTACGTCGCACGGCGTCTGGTGCGGTTCGCTTCCGAGGACATTGGCCTGGCGGACTCCAATGCGCTGCGCGTTGCGCTCGACTGCAAGGAAGCGTTTGAGTTTCTGGGATTGCCGGAGGGCAAGCTGGCGCTGGCGCAGTGCGTGGTGTATCTGGCCGCGGCACCGAAGTCCAACTCGGTGTATGCGGCTTATGGGAAGGTTGTCGACGACGTGATGCAGACGCGGAACGATCCGGTGCCTCTACATCTGCGCAATGCTCCGACCCGGCTGATGAAAGGCATCGGCTATGGGAAGGGTTACAAGTACGCTCATGACGAGGAAGGTAAGGTTGCGGATATGGACTGCCTGCCGGAGGCGCTCGCGGGAAAGCAGTACATCGAGCCGCAGGAGATCGGGGATGAGGCCGGCATCAAGCAGCGTCTCGACGATGCGCAGGCAAGAAGAAAGAAATAGAGCGCGCAGCGCATCCGAATAGCTGTAGGCGCGGTCGATGAGCGGAGCGAATGCCTGCCCGCGCGAAGCGTGAGCGCGACAGCGCGAAACCGTAAGAAATTTCGCGCAGCCATCAAATAATGACCGCGTACGATCCGTCAATCCAATTCCATCCGAACTATAAAGCGTGCGCGGTCATAGACCGCGCCTATAGCTATTCGGATGCGCTGCGCGCGTCTATCTTTCCAAGCTCCGTGTATTACTGACCGCGCCCACCAGCGGGGGCCCCTACGGCACCGCGGCCGCCTGCCGGCGCGGGAGGCGCGGCTCCACCACGGCCGGCGCCTCTGCCACCGCCAGCGGCGCCAGCCTGTGCGGGAAGCGCAAACGCGAGCAGCTGCGGGCCCTGTCCGCTACCAGCCGCAACGGCCACCAGAATGAATTGCCGTCCCTGATGCATGTACGTCATCGGAACTCCGGACTGCATTCCGGTCATCGGGATCTGCGCAAGATCCGCACCCGTTTGCTTGTCGTAGGCGTGAAACAACGGATCCGTTCCGTCGCCGGCAAACAACAACGTCTTCGTCACCATCAGACCGACATCTCGAGGGCTTCCGGTTTTCGGAATGTTCAACCCCTGAAGTGCCGCGTTGCTCTTGACGTTTGCCGGAGTGTCTCCGTTGCCGATCTGCCAGGCGATGATTCCCTTATTCATGTCGTATGCGGTGATGCGACCATACGGCGGTTTGATCAGGCGCAATCCCTGAACTGTCGGCAATGCCGCACCGCCGCCGCTTCGATAATCAAACCCGCCATAGACTCCAGGAGCAAGCGGCGTCGCCGGCGGCGGATTCTTCGTCAGCGCAATCACGCCCGGGTTGGTCGCGGATGGCACGTACACCCATCCCGTTTCCGAATCACCGACGCCGGACCACCAGTTGGATCCACCGCCAAGACCCGGCAGTGCAACCGTTCCCTTTGTTCCATCCGCCGCAGTGGCCAGCGAACCCGGCGTGTATATCGGGCCATAGCGCAGTCCGGAATTCTTCAGCGCTTCGATGGCCTGCCGTCGCAGCTCCGGAGTGAAATCGATGAGATCGCTCTCCTTCAATCCCTGGACGTCGTACCCCGGCGGCTTGGAAGGAATCGGTTGAGTGGGAGACGTCCACTCGCCCGGAACGTCGGTTTGTTTCACGGGAGTTTCGGGCATGGGCCAGACCGGCTCGCCGGTTGTCCGATCGAGAACATAGGCGAACGCCTGTTTCGTCAGCTGCACCACGGCCTTGATTGGCTTCCCATCGACATTGATGTTGATCAGGATGGGATGCGGCGGCATGTCGTAATCCCAGATATCGTGATGGACGAGTTGCTTGTACCAGATCCTCCGGCCTGTCTTGATATCGAGACAAACCAGCGATGACGAAAACAAATTTGCTCCAGGCCGATGCCCGCCGTACGTATCGTTCGTCGCGTCTTCGATATTCAGGTACACGTAGCCGAGTTCTTCGTCGGTGGAGAATGGTCCCCAGACTCCAGCGTTGCCCGTGTAATCGGCCGAGCCGTTCAGCCAGGTGTCGTATCCGAATTCACCCTTCCGCGGAATGGTATGAAACACCCACAGCTTCTTTCCGGTGTGAACGTCGAAGGCCATGACGTCGCCCTTCACATTGTTATAAGAAGGAGAGCTGGGCGTTAACGCCGGTCCCACCATGATCACATCGTGCGAAACGACGGGCGGCGAGCTGTTGCCGATTTTTCCGATGAGGTCGCCCTTGTAATCCAGGTCGAGCGCTTCAAACAGATCCACCTTCCCGCTTTGGCCGAAACCGCCAACGGGTAGCCCCGTCTTGGCGTTGAGCTCCACCAGCTGGAATCCGGGTGTGATCGTGACGATGCGTTCCTCAGTGCCATCGGTCCAGTACGCCACTCCGCGCGCATACTTTCGTGCCGATCCGTCTTCTCGCGGACTCGCTTCTGGTCTCCACGTCCACAGCGTCTCGCCGGTGCCTGCGTCCGCCGCGATGATGGTTCGCCGCGGACTAAGAGGAAAGTAGAGAACGCCGTTCACCATGATCGGTGTGACCTCGGTGCTGGCGGCACCGAAATTGTCGAATTTCCAGCTCCATGCCAGCTGAAGACCCTTCACGTTGTCACGGTTGATTTGATCGAGCGGCGAATAGCCGGTACTGCCATTCTCTCCGGCGTAAAAACGCCACTGTCCATCTTTAGCGCCCTGTTGTGCAGCGCCTGGAAGTGCCCAAATCAAAAAAGCGGCCGTGAGTCCGAATAACAAGAATCGAAGTGCTCGCGCCATGGTTGTTTCCTCTCGTTTGCAACGATCAGATATTTCGGTGAATTGGCGCACTTATACTACATTCCCATAAATCGGAACAAGAAATGGAAGGAAAGCAGGGGGAACGGTGCCCGGATCGGCTGTGATAAAATCGGCCCGCCTTTTGCGTTCACCGGGGAAAGAGCCAATGATTGACGATATTCGCGAATTATTTCAAACCCTCATCGCCCCCCGTCTTGCGGGCATTGAAGGCGAACTTAAGGCAGTAAACACCCGAATCGACGCTTTGGATTTCAAGCTCAACACACTGGATTCCAAGTTCGAGAGCAGGTTTGACGCCTTCACCAGTACGATCGGCTTCCTCGATGGCAAACTCGACAGTTTTCGCCGCGAAATGAGCGCAGAGATTCGAAGAGTGGATGAGAAACTTTCGGCGGAAATTCGCCGCGTTGAAGAAACTCTGTCTGCGGACTTTGTGCGCATCGAAAGCAACGTTGATGTCCGTCTAGTAGCGATGGACCGGGGAATGGAATCGCTGCGGCGGGAACTCCTGGCAGAGATTCGCGCTGCCAGCTGAAGTCTTTATCTTATTCCACCGCCTTGCATTGGCCAATGGCGTGCCGTAGCCTGTAGGGCAAAATGCACAAAACATTCCGAGGGCGATTCGTGATTGCGACTGTGATTGTCACAGTCGCGATGGCATTTGCACTCGCGCTTTCCGGCCAGGGGCGTACTGACGATGAGGCTCGATTGTTGGCAGGAGCCATCGATATTCACGTTCATAGCGATCCCGATAGCCGAGCGCGTTCCATCGATGCCATCGACGTCGCAAAGCTTGCGCGAGCGCGGGGAATGCGCGGGATTGTCCTGAAGAACCACGATGATCCGACGGGCGGGCTGGCATACATCGTACGGAAGGAAGTTCCAGGACTGGAAGTTTTTGGGGGCGTTGCTCTGAATCTCGCGGTGGGTGGAATAAATCCTGTTGCCGTCCAACACATGACGGAAGTTTCCGGCGGATGGGGGCGCATCGTCTGGATGCCGACATACGATGCTGAAAATCACGTGCGCACTGGAAATGAGAACCGGCCCTTTGTCAGCGTCTCACGAAACGGCGAGTTACTGCCGGAGGTGAGACAAGTCATCGGGTTGATTGCCAGGAATGGACTCGTGCTTGCGACCGGTCATTCCAGTCCGCCTGAAGGCTTAATGCTGGTGCGCGAAGGACGCCGTCAAGGTGTGCAACATATGGTTGTCACCCATGCAACATTCACACCAGTATTCATGAATGTCGATCAGATGAAGGAAGCGGCTCGCGAAGGGGCATTCCTCGAGTTTGCCGGAGGATCTGTCGGCGGTGCGGGGGGCGCCGCGCGAATGGACAGTTTTGCGGACGCGATCCGGAGAGTCGGGCCTGAATTCTGCATCCTCTCCACCGACTTAGGCCAGCGCGGCAATCCACCTCCTCCGGACGGTTTCGGCGCATTACTCCTGGCGATGCGCGCTCGGGGCTTCACGGAAGTCGAAGTGGATCGTATGGCAAAACAAAATCCGGCAAAGCTTCTCGGACTTTGAATAGGACGACCTTCCCCAAAGCCGAACTGCAATCGGCCAGTTTTCTCATGTGCTGCTCCTTAATGGAATCCCGTGAACGTCAGTTTCTGAGCGCGCCGACCGCGTCCGATTTCCGCGGTGTAGATGTTTCCCTTCGAATCGGTGGCCAGGTGGTGCAGCGTTTGAAACTCTCCAGGATTGCTGCCGGGCCGCCCGAACGCCGTCACCCTCTCGAGCGTTTTGCGATTCAGAACAACGATCTGGGAATCGGCCAGATTCGCCACGTATAAAAACTGCTGTTGGGAGTCCGGCGAAAACGCGAGTCCGGCGGTTGTCTGCCCGGTCGTACCGATGACCGTTTGCATGACGAACTTGCCGGCCGTGGTGAAGACTTGAATGCGTTGGTTGCTGCGGTCCGCGACATACACCAGTGCATCCTTCGACACTTTGATGCTGTGGACGAGTCCGAACTGCGGAGGTGGGGCAGACGGCGCGGCGCCACCCGCTGCCGGCGGCGGGGATTCCGGCTTGTTGCCGAACGCGCCCCACATGCGTTTGAACGCGCCCGTGTTCGCGCCGAGCACGATCACGCGCTGATTGCCGTATCCGTCAGCGATGAAGAGTTCGTCGCGATAGAGAAACGCATCGGCCGGTTGATGCAGGTTTCTGGTGTCTCCGTTGCCGCCACTCTGATTCCGCTGACCAACCTGCAGCAGAAACTTTCCAGCCGTGGTGAACTTCAACAGCATGTCGTCCGAGTCACCGGGCGGCAGCGGCGTTCCATATCCGTTATTACCGCCGATCCAGACGTAGCCTTTGGGATCGACATAGATTCCGTGCTCCCGTTCGGGCCAGTCGTATCCGCCGGCCGGCCCAGCCGGCCCGCCCCAGCTCTTCATGAAGTGCCCCGCCGCGTCGAATTCCAACACCGGAGGCGCGGCCTGGGCCTGTTGCGCTGGGGGAACCGTTCCCGGCCGCTGAAGGATCCATACGTGATCCTGCGAATCGACTGCGACGGAAGAGACCTCTCCGAACAACCAATTGTTCGGAATCGCCGGCCAGGAGGGGTCGGCTCGAAATTCGGGCACGCGAGAGTTGGCTGGCGACTGCGCCAACACACCGCTGATGACGGCAAGCATCAAGACCGTTGGAAATATCCACCTGCCCTTCGAGGTTACTTTTTCCATGCGGCCTGCCACTTTGCTTTCAATCGAGCTCGGTCCACTTCCTGTCCGCGGAGATAGACCTTATTAATGCGGCGCGAGTTGGCGATGTTCTCGAGGGGATTGGCATCGAGAACAATGAAGTCAGCGTTCCTGCCGGTCGCCACCATTCCTGTATTGAGGTGAGCGGCTTCGGCCGAATCGCGAGTCGCCGCGACGATCGCTTCAGCCGGTGTCAGTCCCATCCAAACCCAGTTTTCAAACTCCAATTGTCCCATCCAGCCGATAAAGAAACGGGTCTGACCGGTGTCGCTTCCCAAAACGATTTTCATTCCGGCCGCTCGGAGCTTCAGCGCATTGGTGGCGCCCATTTGCCTGAGGTTCTGACGGGCGCGCGCGACGGAGTCCGGCGTCATTGTGCGCAGCTGGTCCCCCCAATGCTCCTGGATCTGCTGCGGAGAAATCGTGTCGACGAGCAACGGATCGTTCCAATCCTCCCGGCTCGAAGCGGCGAACCCTGCGCCAGGGTTGAACCAGATGTGGGGTCGATCGTTCTTCGCGATGCGCTCCTTGACGATTGCGATCAATTCATCGTCCGGCAGCTCGCCATTGCGAACCGGCAGATGGAGCCATCCCTCGACCCCCGCTCGCATCAACTGCTTGGCATCCGCCAACGTGACATTGTGTGCCGCGACCGGCACGTTGTATTTGTGCGCTTCATCAATGATCGCGAGGTAGAGAGGCGGGGTCAGCTTCTTCTCGCGTCCGCCCCGGTCGTCCACCCAAATCTTGATGAACTCGGGTTTCATCCGGATATTGTCTTGAACGGCGGCTCGAGCTTCCTCGACGGTCGTGACCGGATAAGGCACATCCGTTCTGGAAGGATGCCCGTTGGCGCCGGAACCCGGCCACGCGATGCCGGGCCCCGCAGTTCGAAACAGCGCCGCTCCCGGAATGATTTCGTCTCGCACGCGCAGCGGCACGTCGCCCCAATTCGTCCTGCCGCCGTGCAGGTCGGATCGATCGACCAGATCGCCGATGCCGACGATCGCACTGAACCCGTAATACGCGAGACGCTCGAGATGATCGATGAGGTTTTCGCGAGTGTAGTATTCCTTCGCCATCGTGCCGTCTGAATCGTGCTGGTAACCGATGTGACCGTGAAGATCCACCTTTGCCGGCATGACGGTCTTACCGGCAAGGTTGACGTGTACTGCCCCAGCCGGCGCCTGCACGTCCGCGCGGCGGCCGACGCGGGTGAACAGACCGTTCTGGACGATGAATGCGGAGTTCTCGATCGGCGCGCTGTCGTCGCCCGTGATCAGTCGTGCGCCTTCGAAGATCGTGATTGCCGCCGCCCCGCGGGTCTGGCTTTTCATCTCCGAGGAAGAGCAAGCCATCAGGAGGAAACAGGCTCCAGCGAGCAGATAAGAAGCGATCCGTTTCATTCGGCACATCGACGTTCTCCCTGGTTTTGAGAACGCTAATTCCACGAACGACTTCGGTCAAGCAGATTCGAAATGAAATTTGCATTCTCCGTCATGGCCCCGCTCGACAATCGGAGCAGGAACCATGAACGCCCAGAGAACACTCGAACGAACGCTGGCCGCATCCGCCATCCTTGCCTTCATTGCGGTGCACCCACTGTCGGGAGCGCAGAACGGCTTTGCCACAGGAGTAGACCTGCAGGTTCGAGACGGACGACCAATCGTCAGCAACGTGTTCATCAACGGGCACGGACCGTATCGATTCCTTTTGGATACCGGCACGAACACCAATCTGATCGATTCGGACCTGGCGCAATCCATTGGGATGAGCGTCACGTTCAGCGTGGAGATGGCTTCCACCGGCGGCACGATGAGAGTCCCGGGAGCAAACGGTAATGTCATTGCGCTCGGGTCGGTTCAAGCGGAACGACAGACGCTACTGTTTTCGACCCTTGAAGCCGTTCATCGCTTGTCGTCGGATATTCGCGGTGTGCTTGGCCAGGGGTTTCTTTCTCGATTCAATTATCTTCTGGATCTGCGCGCCAAGAGGCTGGTGTTCGGAACGAGAATCGCCACCGGTACCCGAGTGAATTTCGAAACGCGCAACGGACGATCGGTTGTTGCGACAAATCTCGGACGGCTCGTCATTGATTCCGGCACTCGATGGGTCATTCTGTTTGGAGTGGAGACCGAAGCATCCACACACAGGGTGCGGACGCTGACGGGTTCTCTGGTAGCGGGGACCGTCGCGAGGGATCTCACGATCGGAGGTCACCATGTGTGGTACGGCGAGGCCATTGCAATTCCACGTCCTTCAACGGAAGCCGAAGACGGTCTGCTGCCCGTGAGCGCATTCCATTCCATCTACGTTTGCAATTCCGAGAACTACGTCGTTCTGGATTGAAGGCGATAGAATCGTCTGCATAAATCATAATCTTCCGACGCCCCCATTTCCCGTCGGCATTCTGATCGTCGATCGCAACAAAGAAGACTTCAGTGTCCTCGAATAGCGCAGCCGTCTGAATCGGCGACTGGGTATCGCGTCGAACACGCCGGTGTGGTACCTACGTGCGACGTTAGGCTTTGGAACCACCCCTCGCGGGATCTGCTACGCGATCCCGCTGCCCTCCTGACTCAGGAGGGCAGTCGGAACAACTGACTCCAAAATGACCACTACCGCCGAATGCGATGCAATTATTCTTGGATCAGCTCGATCCTGACGCTAGAGTGACGGACACGAACAGTGAGAGACGTATGAAGAACATCAGGCAAGTTGGATTGGCGGTACTCTTGGCTGTGACCGCCATACTCACGGCAAACACTCCGGCGTTTGCTCAGGTCGATTTGACTGGAATCTGGAATCCGAATCTGACCGACGAAGATGCCCCAGAGCGCGTTGCGGGGCCGTCGCTGGTCGAATACGTCGGACTTCCCATCAACGATCAGGCGCGAGTGTGGGGCCTGTCGTACAAGCCCTCTCGCCTTTCGCTGCCCGAACACCAGTGCCAGGTCCATGTTGTGGAGTACATCCATCGTGGCCCATGGGCGATGCGGATGTGGGAAGAACGAGACCCTGTCACTTTCCAACTCATTGCAATCCATGAATTCATCAGCAACTATGAACAGAGCCGTGTGATCTGGATGGATGGCCGGCCACATCCATCCGAGTTCGCGCCACACACATTTATGGGGTTCTCAACCGGAGCGTGGGAAGGAAACATGTTGACCGTGACGACAACTCACGTGAAGCAAGGCTGGCACCGGCGTGAGAACATTCCGTCCAGCGACGAGGTTACGGTCATCGAGCATTACATCCGACACGGTGCGACGCTCTCTCATATCAGTATCACGGAGGATCCGGTCTTCCTGGCCGAGCCCCTGATCAAGAGCGAAGACTTCAATCTCATTGCCGATCCGAATAATTTCAATCCTTTCTACCCGTGCGAGCCTGCCGATGAAGGTGAATTTGCGTATGGGGCAGTTCCCAGCTATTTCACGGGCGAAAATCCATACGTGTCTCAGTACGCGGCGGAACATAAGCTCCCTCAGGATGCGACTCTTGGCGGCCCCGCAACAATGTATCCGGAATATCGAGAAAAGTTGAAAGGACTGCCGGTCGCTGTTTATCCGGCACCGGCCGGACGCTAACAACGGAGATTGTGAAGCGACATTAATTGATAGGTCGCTGCTGTTGCAATTTCCGCAGCGCCGTGAATCAGGCCGTGGGTTTGCGGCCGAAGCCGAAGTGCTTCATGTGCTCCTGCAGAATGCAGAGATCCATGACGACATCGAGACCCGCATCGCGAGCGCGTTTTGCCGCGGCTTCGTGAATCACGCCCAGTTGCATCCACACGACTTTTGCATTGCGGCGAATCGCGGATTCCACAATATCGGGCACGAATTCGGAACGGCGAAAGATATCCACGATCTCGATGGGCCCTTGAACTTCATCGAGCGAAGCATACGAGTGTTCGCCAAGAACCGTCACTTCGTTGGGATTGACCGGAGTGATTTCATATCCCGCGTTCTGCATGTAGCGGGAAACTCCATGGCTGGCGCGGCCCGGATCCGAGGACAGGCCGACGACTGCAATCCTGCGGCATTTTTCGAGAATCTCTTTTGTCGTCATCGGGAGTGAGAAACTTTCTTCTTCAACGGTTTATGTTTTGCGAATTCATCCTGAAACTTCTGCACTTCGCTGTCATTCAAAAATCGCCATTCTCCGGCACGCAGCTTGCGGTCTTCCAGCGCACCGATCTTCACGCGGCGCAGCTTGTCGACCGGCGCGCCCATGACTTGAAACATGCGGCGGATCTGCTGATTGCGTCCCTGATGCAGCGTCACTTCATACCAGGGCTTCGGACCGCTCTTGATTGAGGTGATCTCGCAGGAAGCCAGCCGCTCGTTATCCAGATAGATCCCGCGGCGCAGGCGATCCAGGTCACGTTCCTCCGGTTCGCCGGCCAGCTTCACGTGATAGACCTTGGGGATGACACCGGCCTTGGTCATGAGTTCGGTGAAGTCGCCGTCGTTGGTCAAAATGATGAGACCTTCGGATGCGAAATCGAGACGTCCCACCGGATAGACGCGTTCCTTCACCTTGGCGACGTACTCCATCACTGTCGGGCGCTTCTGCGGATCGCTCGACGTGGACATCACATTCTTCGGCTTGTTCAGCAGCACGTAGACGAAGCGCGTCGGAATGCGGATCTTCTTCCCATCGGCCTTGATGACATCGACTTCAGGGTCCGCCTTCGCCCCAAGTTCGGTGACCACCGTTCCATTCACCGACACCCGTCCGTTCACAATCATTTCTTCGGCTTTGCGTCGCGATGCCACTCCGGCATGCGCGAGAATCTTCTGGAGACGTTCCTGCATTTCTACAGTGTACGCTACTGAACTTCTTCGAGAGGCAGTTCCACCTGCAGTGTTTCTTCCGAGGTCGCCTGGTTTTTGATCAGCTCTTCAAATTCTTCCATGCTGGGAAGCTCGCCAATATCGTTCAAACCGAAATGGATCAGAAACTCTTTGGTCGTCTTGTAAAGGATCGGACGTCCCAGCACTTCCTTTCGTCCACCGGCCGCCACCAGCTTCTTATCGAGAAGCGTCTTGATGACGCCGCTGGCGTGAACGCCTCGGATCTCCTGAATCTCGGGCACCGTGACCGGCTGCTTGTAGGCGATCACGGCGAGCGTTTCCAACGCCGCCAGCGACAGGCGAGTCGGAGGGGTCTGGCTTTGCAGGAACT
>Ga0209488_10001378_pt1 | contig 20749 bp, 30 predicted proteins | sample Rivendell_Oct201_8_FD_188349 | JGI IMG/M metagenome (GOLD analysis project Ga0209488, IMG submission 188349) | Vadose zone soil microbial communities from the Eel River Critical Zone Observatory, Northern California, USA -... | ecosystem: Environmental > Terrestrial > Soil > Vadose zone >...
AAGCCCGAGTCCGTGAGCACATCAAGGTTGGCTACATTCCCTGGGGGCGGAGACACATTGGGCTCGGACGAAGTCGAGGGCATCTACGTCCTTGACCCGAATGGGCCGCCTGACCCAGTTCCGTCTTCAGTCATCAGGAAGAACCTCCCGAGCTAACGAGTTGCTAGCGACTGCTAACGAGTGCTAACGAGTGCTAGCGAGCGCTAGCGAGGGAGCTCGTTAGCGTTAGCTCGTTAGCTTATTATTCGCTTACCCCCCATAATTGAGTGCTAAATTGTTGAACTTATTGTCGATCGTTTCCACCGTAAATGAATAATATTCTGTCGGCCAATAGTACTACGGTGTACTGACTACAGCTATTATCCAATGGCACAACATTGTGCCAACACCAGTCACAAAAAACTGATCAGGGGAATGAGACATGACACAATGACGAAAGTGAACGATATGGTCTGTAAATTGTGTGGGACAGTGAATTTGAGACATACAATATAGCAATCTTAGGTCTTAATTTCACCAGCTGAGGGGACGGCCATCCGGAATCTCACATTCTGGCGCGACGAATTCAGCGTGAAAGATAGCGAACTGCGCCGCTACGACGATCCCGCCCAGGCTCAGATTATTTCCGAGATCAACGCAGGTACGAATCCCACATACTTTTTTTTCTTCGATGTCGAGGACTACGTCCCCACGTCCCGGAAAGGCTTCGCAGGTGGGGCAGTCGACTCGGTGGTGTCGCGCCTGAGCCTGCGGTCGCACCGCAAGCGCCATGCCCGGTGCTTTTTCAACGGCGAGAGGTTCCCCGGCTGCGGATCCCCCACCAGCCTCGCGATCGCACGATCTAGACGCCATCACCAGTCGTTTCTGCGTCGATCAGACGAAACCGACCACCAGCATCCAGGTCCGTCTCGCAGATGGCACTAGCGCCCATCGACTTGTAGTCGTTGTATTGAACCTTGCTGCTTTCTTTCTAGGATAGTAGCCGGGATGAATTTGACTCATATAGTGGGCGATTTGCGGAGTTTCATCAACGCGTATGTTGACTTGCCCATTTCATGATGATCTTTACTGTTGGAAGCAAAGCACGGTCCTTAGGACCAACCCCGCGTCCGAGTCCGTCGCTCTCCGTGACCTCGACACCCCGCACGCTTAGTGAGACCTCAACCTCGTCATTGAAAGCGGTTTCATCGTGCAGCAGGAGGGCGCGCGCAAAGCTCGCCTTGCCTATTTGGCTGCGGCGACATCGAGGTCGCATACATACCAACAACTGCTCGTAGTTTACGGTCTCATCGGCTTCTTGTAACTGCGCATCATTGGAGGAGTGGCACGACATGTTTGGAAAAGTGGGGTATGCGCCATGGGCATGGAAGTCTGGGGGAGGATGCGCGTGGCGAGACGGAGTCGGCTTGGTAAAGCGAGACTGGCGTGCAGTCACGGTGCGGCAAAAACTACTTGGCTAAGCTACATTTTCCCTGAGCTAGCTGAATTATGTGACGGTCATGAAAGGCGCACGTTGTCCGTGGATCCGCAGCGACGAATCAGTTACTTTGTAGCGAGTTGGCAAGGAAATGCCTTCACCTTTCTCCCTTTCTTTATTTTGTAGTGTGGAGCTGAAACAACCTGGTACAAGTGCTCAGCGCTCAGGAGCTGTCATGGCTCATCCGCTGGATTCCTTCTGCCATCCGGGGGGCTGATGAAATCTGACCTTATTTCCTGGCAGTTAAGAAAATTAAATTATCATTTTCAGCAATCGCCTTGGCCGTAATATAATATATAATTGTGCTAACTTACTTAGCAGTCTAAATTGTAGGACCTCGTGTTTTTAACCTCAATCTTCGGGACAGGTTTGACTGATTGAATGTCTACCCCCAACCCTCTAAAACTCTTTTGCTGGGTAATCGGTGAAAACCCCCAGAATGTATTCTCCGTCAAGATCCCGAAACAAGAAACTGTTGCCGACCTCAAGAAAGCCATCAAAGCCGAGAAACGGCGAACATTAAGAGACATTGACGCCGATGCTCTTCTTCTTTGGGACGTCTCTGTCCCATACACTTCCCAGCTCGCAGAAAACGTCGCAAAACTGGAACTGGACAAGCGAGACGTGCTGTCACCTCTCGATAACTTGTCCGAGGTCTTCAAGGGAAGACTCGTTCAGGGGAGCATCCATGTCGTTGTGCGTGCTGGTGCGTTATCACCCTTATTTACTTATCCATCTTGTGGTGTCCTGCTCCGTTTGCATGCCGCTTACGGTGGCCCTAGGTATGGAGAGCAGAGATGGTGAAATGTCTAACCACTTCAAACTCTGGTCTGATGATTACGAGCCACTGTCACACTTTCCTCAACCAAAGCCATTCACCCCCGGAACTGGAAGACAATATATCATGTGTAATCGACCTATTGATTACGGCACTGTCCCGCTCGCGTTACTGTGCCCCATTTTTGGACGGTTCGAGGACGACTTCCAGACCACTCCGGAATCTGACCTAAATCCGAATATATTCCAAGCTACCCGAGAGCTTGTGAATGAGATGGCATGCCTCTACCCACAAGAGGCGGACCGACAGCAGCACTTCCATCAATGGCTAAGGGGGGCATACAACGTGTTTCCTCGTACGAATACTGGTGACTACCAGTCCGATGGACACTGCGAGCATCCCACGGATGCAGAAGATGGCAGTCGGTTTCTCCTGCTGGTTACAGAAGCGATGCTTGAGCACGGCGATATCACCACTGGGGCTCAGGTTCGAGGCCTCAAGTACTACCGGACATTCTACCAAACTTTTACTCCGTCCGACCTCCAAGGTCGTGGTTGCTTGCCGGCCATCCTTCTTACCTACCAGGGTATGCTCCATATTGGGGATAGGGTACCATTTGCTGACGGATGACAGGTCCACTTGTGGATGCATCTGCTCTTGTCATGCACCAAGATGGTGCGGTGCAGATGGAACCACTGACGTGTGGGATGCGGACGGACTGCGACTGGCGCAACGACTATCACAGAAGCATGATCGCCCGATTCGTCTGGGCGTTGGACAGGGCTATCAAATCCCTAAAGCGATTTTACGACAAAGGACCCATACACTCGTCTCCCTCGTATGATTACGACCTCGAGCCATTCGTTACGTACGGCGATTCGAGGGCCGCAAAGAAGCCAAAGCATGCCATAGAGTGTCTTTACCCATACCAACAATCTTATGAGAAACTCGACTCAGGGGGGGTCACCATACCGTTTAAATATCTAGGTCGGATGTCCAGAGACCTGCTTTTGTTCAAGGCGATCGAAATCAAGCACGGAAAGTCTATCCTGATCAAATTCACTCGGAAGTACAACGCGGAGATGCACAGGCTGCTCGCCGAGAAGCGCCACGCGCCGCAGCTCTACGGATGTCAGGTTTTACCCGGTGGCTGGACGATGATCGCAATGGAATGGCTTCCGGAAGAAGCTTGGGTGACACTGAACCGCGTGCAGGACGTGAAGGAGTACGTGTCGAAGCTCAGGGACGTTCTGGAACCGCTCTGGGAAGACAAGTGGGTGCATGGCGACATACGACATCGCAATATCCTAGTCCCGACGTCAGGAGAGATCGACTTTAGACTGATCGACTTTGACTCTTCTGGAAAGGAAGATGTGGATAGATATCCTCGGGATTGGAACTATACTTTCAGGCCAGAGGGAGCGGTGGGTGGCGCGGTGTTGAAGGTGGAGCATGACAAGGCCATGCTGGGGGACTTGTCCATCAGAGAACGTACGAACCTATTTACATTTACATAGTGGATGTAGCAGGAGGTAGACCGGGCCAGGTTAAACCCGGACCGGTGACTTGCTTAGTCAGCAAGTGAGTAAACAACGAGGAGCCAAAGCAGTCGTCCGCCATCTTCACCTTCACAACATGGAGTCCCTCAATCTTAATGCGCTTGCGGGTTCACTTCCTACCTCTAATCTCGCGAATGCAGAGAAGGAGCTGCTAAACAACTTCAGAGGTATTTCTCGTGTTTTTTTTTTCCCAATCTTCATCGTTTCTGCGGAGAGTGACCATGTTGTCTTGTCTTCCCTCTAAGCGGCCGCACTCAGCATAACAAATCTCTATCGCTCCTCACGCGCCACGTCCAAGCGCGCCTACAATTCGGGCTATGCTGCGGCCTGCACCGACCTGCTTCAGATGATTCAGCAAGGCGTGTCCGTCTCCGAGACACCGCCTACCATAGGTCGTGTCATGGACTGGGTGGAGGCACGCCTCGAGGCGATCCGCGCACGCGAGGAGGAAGAGGACGAGGAGGACGAGGAGAATGCGAACAAGAAGGACGGTCAGGTGGGCAAGCTCAAGGCGGGCTCCAGCCTCCCGCGGGCGAATAGCGCACCAGCCGTACCGCAGCACCCGACACGCGAACAGGTGACTTTTCATCCTTGTCTCTTGCGAGTTGTTCATATAATGAATCTAAACTTGTCGTAGGGACCCGTTCCCCCTTCGAAATTATCGCAACAGATCACCGCCACGCCCGCCGCCCCACCATCAACGCCACCCTCTCCACCGGCTACCAACACACAACCACTCCCTTCTACCACTACGCCCGTCCGTACTCCCAAACCCCGGGCATTCACTTCGCCTTTACAAGCGAAAGAGAATCCCCCCATTTCGACAACCACGTCGTCCGTGATACATTCGGTACCGATATCCCCGGAGTCACCGTTTACCTTCACCGCATTCCCACCCGTGCCGTCTTCACCTGCATCGACAGAGGCACTCGCGATCCCGCTCCCGCTAACAGTGTCGGCGGGTGCGAAACGCCGGCATGCCATGATGGTGCTCGCAGACGACAACACCCCCACGGCGGCCAACGTGGGCGCAGGATCAAGCCGGCGGCGCACGCGTTCGACACGTGGTGTGCATCAGAATCAACATACGCAAGATGCTATGGATATCGAAGAAGACGGGCGGGAACGCAAGCGCGTTGCGCGCCGCTAACACCCTGACTCGCACTTGCAGTTTCCCCGCGCTGGAAACCCACCTTCTTTCCCTCCGCCCTGCGCGCGCTCGCGCGCCATGTCCTACTACTCGTCTTTCCTTATCTCTTTCATCAGCTCTTTTGTGTCCAGGGGTGCTGTTTTGCTACTGCGGTTCTGGGTGTTACATGTATAATACCATCACACAAGGCATTCAAGGAAGTGCACGAGAATTTCTGTTCTGCCGTAATGACGACCCACGCCCACATGTACTTACATCATATTCCATCGCATCGTTGCCCAATCGGTAGTTGTGAAGCACATCTCTTTATTATAACAGTTTTTTTCACCCCTACCCCTCATCGACAAGGCGGAGGTGACTCATCGGACTAGCCTGACCTTCAACTACATGCCAGTGAGTTTCTGTAGTCATTCACGGGACAATGACCTATTGCTAGAGTCTAGCTAGGACCTACGCCAACTAGCGGTGACTCGCTGTTAAACAATAACGGTTTGACACTCATCATCGCTGTTGTCGAGACTCAGTGGATATATATTTATGAGTCTCGGCTAGCATTGGTGACTGGCTATGCACTGCAGCACCTTGCCAGTGTGGCTGCGCGCAGAAGCTCGAAGTCTTGCTCACCAGCTGTCATTCGTGCGGGCCTTTGCTGATTGGACTGGGCCCTCGATTGGGACCTCATACTGTTCGTGACACGACCAGAAGACTTCACCCGGGTAAACAACGCTGAAATCGAACTTGCCCTGAGATGTGTATACACGGATGTCCTAGTGTTCATATTCTAATTTACATCCAAGAGCCCGACACAGGAACAAAATGAAATAGAAATCGCTTCGAGCGTAGGTAGACAGAAGGGGAAAAGTTAGGCACGCGGCCCAGCTTGAACTTCGCAATACCACAAGGCGCTTGTTAAAGTGCGGTGGTGGCGATGGCGGCCTCACTCTTCCTTCACCACACACTTGCCACCGCACGCCCTCAGAATTTCCTTCTCTTCCTCCCCGCACAACACTCTCCAAACGCATCGCACATCTTCACGCCATTCTTCAACGCCTTCCCCGCCCGCTCCCTCCTGCGCCCTGCGCTTCTCTTCCTCCTCCACGCGCGCCCCGAATCCACGCCAGACGACCGCCGCGCGGGCGGCCACTGCACCGACGAGGGCGGCACCGAGGGGCCAGCGGGGGAGCGCGACGGCACCGAGGCACACGACACCGATGAAGATGCCGAGGTGCGCGCGGGCGGTGTGGGCGTGGTGCGCGAGGCGGTGCAGCGGCGAGCGCGGTGGCCCCGTGTACGTGCGTACGAGCGGCGAGAGCGCGCGGGGGTAAAGCGCGATCGCCGCGCCGACAGCGACGCACCATGGCAGGAAGAAGAGGACGCGCGAGGCAAGCGCGAGGTGGCGTGAGGCGGAGAGGTCTGGTGGCACCCACGGTGCGCTGGGCGGAGCAGGCGGGACGCGTGGAGCGCAAGCCGTGGGAAAGAGCGATGGACTTGCTGGGGCGGATGGAAGCGTGTCTTGCGTGCTGCGCCTGGTAGGTGAGTGTATGACCTGCGTGTGGTTGCAACGGTGAGTTAGTGATGGGTGAGTAGGTGGACGAAAGACGGACGGCGGGAGATGGGCCCTGCGCTAGGCGAGGCGTGCTGTCGATTGGGATGTTCGGAAGACTGAAAAGTGACTAAGATATTTCCAGAAGTTGGGACTTGTGAACTTGGAACAGGATGGATCGGAAGGCTGCTGGCTTACCAGAGAGGGGCGTGGCTCCACCTCAGGCGGGCTACCCGAGTCCAACATCTCAGGTTCGTCATGGTCAGTGTGCAAGTGCACGCCAGTCGAGATCCCGGTGTCCGCACTAGCCCGTCTCTTCCACTTCCCCAGGCTAAGCAAGGTTTGTCTGGCTCGCCACACTGTGCCCCGTGAGGCGCTCTTCGTTATGGGCTTGAATGGCCGCGGGTCAGGCTGATGTTTCCCGTACACGAGCGGATCCGGGGGCACCGCAAAGGGCGGCGGGTCAAGTGGCGTTACAGGGACTGACGAGGACGGCGAACTAGCATTGCTAGTCGGGTCACTGTCAGTGGGAGAGAGCTCTGGTGGAACTGTCGAGTGGTGTAGCGAGACCTGCTCGGCTGCGGAAATATCCTGTGCGAGGTGAAGCACAGTTAGCGAGAACGAGCTGCCACAAGGGAACAGAACTTGCGATATGAGGGGCGGCGTGCATGATGAACGGGTTGTGAAATGAATTGACTGTGCACGGACAGTGAGGTGTATTATAACCAACAATCGAGACACGGCCTGGAATTCATACTTTGTGGCATCTGTCCGATGCCAGTGGTCAGCCCTCGGCCACACATTGACTGCAGGGGAACCCCATTCAATACTGCTAGAGTACGCGCGTAACTGCGAGTCCGAGTATGCCTGATGCAGTTCTTTTGTGTTTGTGTTGATACTAAGCGCGTCTGCTGTTGACTAAAGTGCTGCCAGTACGGTATCAGTGCCTGGTCAAGCGAAGAGTTCCATTTTACTCACTGTCACGAACTTGCTATCGTCCCTTCACACGAACTACCTACCTTTCAAAAGGACGAGAAAACAACAACGGTCTTGTTGTGTCAGTGTCCTTAGCTCTATGGGTACCGAGTTGAAGTCCGGAACAAATTAGTTGACTCGGAACCCTTCAATTGCACTGGTACTAGCGGGCTACGCTCAGGCTTTAGTATCCAGCAAGTGTGCACGAAACGGTGCCCAAGAGCCAGGCTAGACAGGCATTCCATTCCTGCTAAATCGTCTCTTTCTCACAAGATTTCTGTCTCAACGACCACGACGGCCGTCACTTCGATTCCAATTCCGCGTTGCTTTCACTTTCAGAGCTACAATTAAATTATCCCAACAAATTTCCGGTCTGGAAGTCACGAGCGTTCCCAATGTGTCCTCGATGCTAATTGGAAGGTCACAAACGTTATAATAAACTCAAGTTATAGAAAAGGACGTTCACAGGCAGACTCACGAGGCAAATGAGTGTCGATAATCAACATGACATGTGTCGTACGGTTTACAAAGGAGACGCTGCCTGTGAGCAGTGCTGTTTTCTGTCCTCCGGGTAACCGGGTAATGAAATGAAGCCGGGAGCAGTGGCCGCACGTGGCGCTCGCGCTCGCTCTAACTTACACTCCTTCGATCAATACAGGACATTTCCACCCAGAAATCACATTTATATCTGTATGGACTCATCCGGAATTGAACAGGCACATCTCGCATATCCCACTGCTAAGCGAGCGTGATAAACCAACTACACCATGTGCCCTTCCAGTATCAAATTTCATTAACATGTGAACCCGAGGACAGGTATTGCACAGGAAACCCAGAGCTGGGGCTGCCTTTCCGGTACCATTCCGAACCCCTCAAACCCATTAGGGACGCCGCCCAAACGAACGAGCGCGCTTTGCTGATATTCACAACTTGAATGAGACGGTTCATTCCTTGCCAGTCGCAGGCGTGATGGTCCCTGAGAACTGGATCGGACCGAGTCAATGACATTTTTTTACTCGTATTATAGTAATTCTTGTCCAACTTTGTAACCTAAAGACACAAAAGAGAAATAGATATCACACAACAGTTCAAGTTTGAAGAGCAACAGTGCTGAGTTGCTAGCACATCAAGACTTTTCCCCCATTCCAATTCCTGTCCATGGTGCAAGAGTCGTGGTAGCAGGTGGATACAAGTAGAGCATGAGAATACAGTGAAATAAATAATGCCAATAAATGTACAAAATTTCCATCATACCTTGCAAATGCCCTCTAAATCCCAGTATTCACTCCGGACGCCAGCTGGGACGATAAAGAGATCGTTAGGGTCGTACACATACTTAATCTCCTCAAGGCGTCGGTAGTTGGGGCCGTAGAACGTGACGCGGAAGTCAGGCTCGAGTACATCGCCTTCATTCGAATAGCTACCACTGGATGGGCCACCAGCGAGCTCTGAGAGTACGGGTCTGACCGTCGCGGTGAATTTTCTTCGCAATGTCTGCACGTCCTCTGCGGGCAGCGTACTGTCCCAACTTTCAGTCGCAATGACCTATAGTAGTAGAACCCGTCAGAAAATTAGCCCAACCCTCGGAGAGGATGCTTACGTGGGCTTTTGCCGTGCGCCATGCGGGGTTTACTGCTGAATAAATGCCTGCGTTGGCAGCCACTTGGCCTACCAGAATGGTCAGCTTTGGACTACGACCACAGAACAGTGACGCACCGCCAGTGACAAGGTGCCCAAGAATTGATTGCACACCCTGCGAGAGTAGCCGCTTGTACGCAGAGCCTACGCTTTTCGGCGCCTGGGAGTAGACGGTTTCGGGGACAAGGCGAGAGCTAAGAACCACATTGTAGCCAGACCTGTCGTCTTGGAATCCGACGACATCATTGGCAAATGTGGTGAGCGTTGACTCTCCTTGTACGACCGCCCCTCCTGCGGTTGCGTCAGCAAGGAAAGAAGACATCTGCGCCTTGCTGGCGTCGCCATCGAGGCCTTTGAAGAGGGTAGAAACGGCGAGCGTGCTATTCGATTTTGATCCCGTCAGATAGAAGTATTGTCCGGCCCTGACACTATCCCAGTCGTTGATATGCGTGGCATGCGTTGTCATCAAACGCTCTGTCTGGTCCAGCGTCGCTGTCAGGACATTTACAGTGTGTAGAGTCACGTTGAAAATGGGAAGGGTGGGGAAGGTTGCATCGATGATCACACCCCAGCTGCCGGCGCCACCACCGCGCATAGCCCAGAACACTAAAGTACAGGTGAGATTTATCGCAAGTGTAAAGTCACAAAGATCTCACAATCGGGGTGAGAGGCCGAGTTCACGGTTACGAATGATCCGTCAGCTAGAACTACGCGGTACTCTGAGGCGTGGTTTTCAGCCTAATGGAAAAGCAAGTATAATCAACACATACGGAGAACGTTGTCTGCGGCGAGCCCGTAGAGCGGTGAGAAGGCGGAATGTCCAGCACCTTGGGCATATCCGCCCGCAGGGGAAACAGTAGCAGCAGTACCACCTATAAACATCTTATTCCGTGCCTTCGCCTCAGCGTAGATAGTTTTCAGGCCAACACCAGGGCCAAGGGTAACCGCAGGGCCATGGTCCACGCCAGCGACGAAAAATCTGTCGGTGAAAGTGATGTCCTTGAGATAGGCTGTCCAGAGGAGCAGAGAATTCTTTGCAGTAGAACGGCCCAGGTAATCATGGCCGGAGGATTTAATAACAACACGAAGGTTGTGAGCCTGGGCAAATCTTATACCAGCCTAGAAGGAGGTGAGCATTTGCCACTGTCGAGTGGGAAGAACATCAAACCTGAACATGTTGGACCGCTGTGGCATTGACCGCGTAAAGCGGAACATTTCCCTGCGCACAGCTACTACCGTTGCGTAGACAAAGCTCTGGGGGAGGCCCATAATTCTGGCGTCACCATGGACGTTTAATGGATGGAATAGACACCATAGCCGGGAAGATTCACCTGTTCCCAATTGTACTACGGGTGCAAAAAGGTCATTAGTCGGCAGAAGCGCCAAGTCGAGGTACCAACAGTATTCATTGACCCAGGAATGGTTTGCCGGAATACGCCGCTCTCCCACTGAGCTTCTGTGCAGCCCAGTTCTCGGCATGCCTCAGCGGACGGCACAACATTGAGTAGACGGCCATTGACAGTGTCGTTCAAAGTGGACCAGTCTGTAATAGACGGATAACCAGGGTCACCGGGCTGGTTGCGGCACCACGCGTGCACCACAGTCGGGCCGCAAAGAAATAACACTAGCGCGCTGGCAGTTACAGAATGGAGAAGAGAGAACATCGTTCAAGGTGTAAGGAAAGAGGAACAGAGCGGAGCTTTCACAATTTACTGGTTCATCTTAAGTAACCTGCTCCGATGCTCCACCATCCGGGGAAGGCAGCTTCGCCGGAATAGAATGCAGAACCCATACAATAATGATGACGTGGGCGCTGCAGGGCCGACTATATTCCGATCGGCGTAACGAGAGACGGATTGATCAGACAGCAAAAATTCACCTAGCGTGCGTGCCTTGGTCTCCGGGTTGACCGTGTGTTGATCTGGCAGGCCATTCGATGAAAATACAACCCGAAGTCAATTTTACCTGCCACAAGAATGTAATGTCTCATGCAGATACACCCAAGAGACCTCGAGCGCCGATATGGAGATGAAAGCCGTTAAGTGAGGTTTCAAGAGCATCGAAGCTGCCAGTGGGGTTTGCCGCAGAGAAGCGACTCAAGTGTAGGGATGCAGAGAGTGGAAGCCTTAATTTTACTAGGCACTCCTGCCAATTCTGTGCGGGGGCCGGACGAATTGATGTGGCGATCCAGCGGACATCCACGCATCACCGTGATTACCCCATCAATGGCACACGAACGAAGACCGGTGATTTTTGGCAAGCAAATCCCGAGCCCGGGCCGTAATCCCTGTTACCTTGCCACTCAACAGTCACTCTCACTTCACATCCCCTTCTGCACAACGTTCCCCTGTCTGGTCCATTCACTATATCATGTTTCTACTAAGAAATACTGTACGTTAAGCGATCAATACAAATGTTCACCGGTGGTAGTTCCACCGGGTCATCGAGATCCGTCGTTGATCCTGTGAACCCCCCCGGCACCATTTCTGGTCATAACTTCCGGACTGGTGCGGATACAGCGGGGCTTCTTCGTCACAGAGAGAAGCTCAAGTACCGCCAATCCGATGCCTTTCGGCTGTCCAGAGTGGTTTCGGCAAGGAAACGTATCGATCGCTGTCGTGGAAAGCATTATTCATACCACGGGGGCCATCCTTGGGCCTTAGTAATATCGCTAAACGCGGGTCATTTGAGGAGTGTCTGAATCTCGAGTAAGTTACAGTAAGTTACTGAACTTTTTGGCTTGTTTCCTCGCGGTTTCCATAGAAATACATTTTAGAGTTGGTTTGTGTTGTGGTTTCTGCCGGGGGAAGCCGGTCGGTCTTCTGTCTGCGAATCTGGAGCGGACTTTAAGCGGAGGGTGAAGCAGAACGGCTGGTTCCGAGAGCCCTAGAAATGGACTATCTCTCATTCAAGTTGTTTTCCCAGTTGCCGAAGCTACTGCGAGCGCCGTACCTACTTCCGAACCATGAGTGCGCCATTGTGAAGCATACAGAGAATCACTAGGATCCGCGTTCTTGTCAAGAAGATATCTCATCAACCTCATTTCCTCTATGTGACGCAAATTGAAGAAGCATGAGAAGCTCAATGACAATGGGACCTGTAATGGGTAAGTGAGTAAGCTTATATTCGTATCCCCTTGTATCTGCGTATGGGACATCCATTCCCTTCTGTTGGGTATGATCGGGCTCCCCACTCGACCGGGTTTTTGCCCGTGTAAACTGTCATGCTCTCCTTCAAAAGGAACTCCTCAAACTGTCGCTGAGTCTCTTGCGGGACGGATGGTGGGTTTGATGTCGACAAAATATTAATGAAGGAAAGGGACACTAAGCCGACAACGAGAAAGGTGGCGTGAATATCAAACGAGGGGGATTGGAAGGTGGAAGAACAGCTCTGGTGAAGCCGAACAGATCATGTCTGATGGAGCTAGATTGACATAGTTATTGCCACCTCGAAGCAGCAGGGGTTGATAAGACGAGGTGAAGATGTGATAAAAGATGAGCAGATCGTGTCCCAGACGGAGTAGATCACTGATTACTGCCAATTTGACACTGCTCGTCGGATGGTGATGCGTCCGGTTATCCATCATAGATTCTGTGGAATGCTTTGTAACGCGCACGGAATGCGTTTGCACAACGTCCGGAATATGATGGCATCACTTCCGGAACTGGCGCTGTCGACTCGGAGATTGATTTACTTGTATAGGATATGTGGTAGGAGAAAATGGGAAGCATGAAGGTTGGCACCAGAATACATCTGCAATGAGTGGATATGCAGTCCTCACAATGAAGGCACACACTGGCAGTATCTCCGACTCTTGTAAGACATGGGATAGGGGTGACGATGTCGGATGGATCGTTAGATTCTGACGTAGGTCATCATGAGTGGGAGGCAGATGAAACCGAGGTGCGTCTGAAACAAGAGAAGGGCGATAACGTCTTGCTAATTTGAGGGCCATTACCGTGACCATATCCTGTTCAAGTTATCGCCGCTCCGTCTGCCTCGACCGCCGTCGTTACGGTCATTTCTCTTCAAGTTTTCAAGTTCGCTCGTGACTGGTCCCACTGCCGCCCGTTCCATGGTGACTAAGGGGCTCGAGGCAGCGCAACCAGGTTCAAGTTGCGGAGATGGCCTAATCTCCATTCCTACCCCGGTTGTGGGCACAGAGGAACAAGATGAAAGTGCGAATGTTATTCGTCAAGCTCAGGTTGCCAGTGAGAACGGTGGCGGTATGGAAGGCTGACAATCGATTGGCCTTGGCCAGACATCTTGGCGGTCACCTAAGTGTTGGAGAGCATGCCTATCGATTCGTCTATTCATCTCGTCAGTAGAGACGCCGACGTCTCCGCCCCACAGACAGACGAACACTGGCACGGTAGGAAGCAAGTAGGTTCGCGCAGAGGGCAGTGCGCACCACACCAATTCTAAGATTTCCGAACCTGGAGCCTGGGTTGGCTAGAATGCACCAGGCGGTCATGACAGTCAGAGTCAAGGATGCCTGTGGAAGACGGTTAGGAGGTCAGCAAAGGTTCTGGCAACTTCGTGCCAAAGACCCAATAGTCGGACATCGATGCCATCACGCGCTTCAAGTCCGGTCATGCCTCGGAAGTCCAAACAGGAGTCAAAACACCGAAAACCAGCGATAACCGTGACCGATTTGGAGAAGGAGCACGGGATTCAGACGTGGGTGGTAGTAAACCCTTCCATCATCAAGCTACTATTATATTCACTTAGCCATCCTGCCAACTGCTTTTTCGGGCTCGCTTGCACTCGCTCGGCCTGGAAAAATAAGAAGCACTTTGCTCGTCTTACGGTCGTTGGACGATGAGTCTAGTCGTCACTACCAAATGCAATTGAACTGAGTTCGAAACACTCGTTTTGGCAGTCCCATTCCCACGCGCTGGCCCACTCATTGATGCCACCAGAACCGTGACTGTCTGAACAACGAGCGAGTGCTGGATCGCTAGCCAGGCCCATCCCTGTATCAAAACCAGTATCAAAACCATCATGATGCAGCGTTAAGAGTGCAACCACTGCCGCACAGAGTTAACGCCACCGCCACCAGTGCTGATTCGGTTCAGTTCAAATCATACCGGAACTGAATTAGTCCTCAGTCTATGACTACAGTGGATAAGTTCGTCTCAACCACCACCGCTAACTTGTCACCTCTCGGTCTCCGGCGGATCTCCGCGGGCTCGCGTCGGTAAATTTCCCCCTTATCGTTCGTACACATTCACGCCACAGATGCTCAGTAGTGGTCATTCGCTGCTTGATGTTTAGACCGAGACATACGTCTCCCAGCACAGACATATCGTCAGGGAGAGCCGACAAAGCGCCCTTTTCCTTTCATGCCAGGCCGTCTTTGTGAGTTATTACCCTAGCCCTTGCATCGCATTATGCTCTGCGCGCGTGCTTTTTATGCAATCGTTTGTTTTTACAGTTTGTACAGCTCTATCTTGAAAACTGCATTATTAAACGTTGTAATATCCGCGGGGCGGTACAGAAAGGAAGTGACGAAAGCATAGGGTAAATCAACAGTTTCGCTCCAAGTGTACCTCTTCATCTTGGAAGCCGGAAGGGCAGCAGGGGGAGGGACGTTGTCTCGTGAGACCTCTTTGACTTGACGAGATTGGACACTGAAAACACCGAGAGCGCAATAGTAGTGGTTGCAGCGTTTTTGATGTTCCTCTCTGACAGGCGGATCTGATCCAGTGATATTGCCATTATGGGTCATGCCAACAATTAGACCTCTTCAGGAACTTTGACTTGCATGATCCGCTCGCGCGTGCGCGCTTCGTCGAAATTCGGTGGAACTATCATAAGATGGAGAGTTTTCTGGGAATAATACGCGGGGAGCATTGTTGGGGTTGCGGTTTTTGAAGGCGGCATCGCCGGAGGGGGTTGTGGTTGTTCTGGGGTTCGAGCCTGGGACTCCGTTGTCTGGTGGTGTGCTGTCGTTCGGGTGGTTCATCCTGCAAAAGACTGATTTGGGCTAAGGGAGGAGTTATGAACTAACGTGAGGGGAAGATTAAGGTCGGGGATGGATGATGATCACGATGGGTGGTGGAGGGATATGTTTAGCTGGGAGGGAAAGGGGTGTGTGTGTTAGGAGCTGGACATTTATTGCCAGGATATATCAAGCAAGGGTGATAGCTACTCGTGCGGAACACCAACTTTCCGACAACATACTCTATCATCTAGGAATTAAAGATATGAGCCATCGCTTCAAAAGCTTTGAAATTGACATACCAAGTAGAAATAACATCCACTGTACTCAATAAGACTGATAGAATCATGACCCACGGAAGGACCTGCCCAAATCCCCATTTGGTTTGCTCATCGCCGTCAATTAGATGAGCGTCATGCCTCCACAGCGACACGACGTCTTGCGTGTTCCAGATGATGGAAAGAGCGATTATAAGCCAGTTGAGCGTATAGGGGCCGCTGCCATATGACCACACAGCAAGGCCCTGGGCGAATAAGAAGAATACAACTAGGCAGATGCCAACCGAGGTCGTTCTGCAGAATGTTAACACTACCCTCCGCATTTCCGGAAAGGATGGGCGCAGTAATGCGGTTTGTGCTTGTCGTTTAAATGCAACCAATTCACCATTGAATTGATTCTGAAGGCCAGTTTTGATGTCTTCGATGAGGTTCAAATACTTCACATTCCAAGATCTCGATGAGGGAATGATGAGGGAGAGCAACGCCAAGCAATAAATACCAAGTCCGATCTCACATGGGATCGCCGATATGTCATTAGGGTGGTTATTATAACAAGGCCCATTCCTGTTGTCCCAAGTCCTGTTTTCACGTTTCGCAGTGTAGATCTGAAAACCAAGTGGTAGTACACTGTTGGAAAATGTGATGAAGCACCTGACGGTGCTCCCCCATCCGACTTCGAGTTTTCCGTTAGCGTCGAATTGCATATAATGGACCCTCGAACTGAAGGAGTTGAGCGTCAGCGACTAGTACAACAGGACCAGTTGCTCGTGATAGTATTCGATGTCGGGGAGTTGGCTCCAACCGGATATCAAGATACCAAGCCCGGTGACGATTTGAAGGTCGCACGAAGAGCCAAGAAGTGTACGAAGTCTTTTGAACGCTTCCTCACTGTTGGGACTTTCTGTTTGCACGGCTTTTTGCTCGGTGGGAGTTTGCTCGGCTTCTTGCCCATGCGGCGATGCGTCGCGCGAAATTTTTCGGATCCATTCACGAAATGCGAACACGCCGCTGACGGTCATCGTAGCCCAGGATACAACAAGAAAGGAACTCATGACCTGAAATTGCGCCGGCGACGTGGATCTTGTTCAGTCATGTGACGCTCGATGCAGTTATTTTCTTTACTTACCCCCGGTCCACCGATATCCGCATTGGCATTGATAGTGGCGTGGCACTGATAGTTGCTCATGAGGGACGGTGTGCTGGTACTGCTATCCGTAGCCGACGGCGACAGCGTAACCCATAACCCATGTTAGTATCCTCGAGGCCTATCAAATATGGTGGGCTGTTACCTCCATGGGTATAGCTATGTCTTGACGTACTCAGGACGTTGGACTGTAATTCAAGCCCTCTCCTCATACTGTCAAATTCCTGTGACTCGGACTCCATTTGTAATTGTCCGTGATCGGACCTACCTTGGCGTTCCTCTCTTCCCAATGGAATAGCACACGCACAGGGGTAGATGGAGGCTGGAGTATGCATTGCTGGCATGAAGGTGGGCTTACGGTACGTCTTTGCCTTTTTTTTTTCTCTGGTACATTTGCCTCTCTCCGATGGTACATCGTTGTAACTGTGTCTGGCGCCCCTCAGCCTAGCATCTTCACCCTCACGCCGGTATCTCTGAGCTAGAGGCACGCCTAGCGTAACTGAACTGACGAACGTCTTTCAAATGGACCTGTACGTGCGAGCGCTCCGTCGGGCCCACGATTGCGGCCTTGCTCCTCGCGTTCTCCTTACTTTTAAGAAGAACAGAAAAGAACAGAACACTCATGTGGGTCGTTTACGGCGTGTTCAACACATACATCACACTGAGTGCACGTTTGCGGGCACCCACTAGGCTCACGTGATAAATGAAAATCACGAAAGGCGCTCTCTGTTTTACGCTGTATCTGCCTCACCGTGGAAGAGACGAAGACCCGGAAATAGGCAGACGAGGATTGCTTCGGAGGGAAACAAAGACGCCGTTTGCCAAAACCCCCTGCGCGTGCAACGTGTTCACTTGTTGTATGCAAAAACCTTACTGTACACACACCACCAAAAGCAACCGAGCGCCCACTTTATCACTGGCGCTCCGAGAGTAGTTTTTTTTTTCTTGGTTAGATCGAATCGAGATTGATCACCCAAAAAACGTTCTGGGTAATGTTTTCAAAGGCCAAAGGCCCCGACCAGACAGATAAGCGACGACTGTAGAGAACGTGACGAAATCGCAATCGGGCCAGATTCTGTTCTGCGCCTCACGCCCCTGTGGTGCTTTTGATCGATATGGAACCAGAACCACAAATAACCTGCATAGCCCTTGTCGCCATTCTAGGCCGACCTGTGCGGGCAAAAAGCTGTCGTATCGTGACGAAACAGAACGTAAGCGGGATTAATGACCGACCATGAGGGCTGGGCATGTTCCTTGGGTAACACCGAGACCACTACAACCGATCCTCAAGAGATCATGCAGGCAAGGACAGAAGGTGCGGGAGGTGAAATATATCACGCAAGTCTGTCGTTGGGTTCCCTTCCATTCCACCCACTCCATCACAACATCCAAAAACACCGGAAAGTAAGTGCATTTGGGGCATGCATGTATTATGTGCGTGCCTGCACCAGAGGTCCGCGAAGCACCCCAGCACGTTCATGCAATGTGTAAATGTCACGATGACCCTACACCCCAAACTTCAAGACCAACACACTCAAACGTGGCGGTGCCACCTTGGCGTGGGTCTGAAGCACAAAGAGGATCATTGTTGAATGTTGGGCAGCGTGCGGACGATCCTTCGTAGAGCGTTTCATCGAGATACAGTCCATAATGCCCATCCCTGTGAACGGCGGTCCCGCGAAGAAACAAACCGTGAGTACATGCCAATATGGGGGACTTGAAAGGGCACACCCTCCACCAAATGAGATCGACCCTGGCTCGCACAGCGCGACATAGTCATTTTTTCCCGTCCAGTTGAACACTTGCACGCCATCACCATGGACCTTCCACAGGAAACTATGACAACCCCAGAGCTCAGTCAGCTACCCATCCCACGCGGTAGTTGTTGGACACTCACGATTCACCCGAACCCGTATATGACCCGCGTCCCTCGTGTATCCCGTCAGCTACCCAGGCACCAAAGTATCCGTCATCTGCATCGCGCACGACAAGGAGAGCACCGTTCTCGTGGGTCCTACAACGAGCATAGAGTGATTGCAGGGAGGTACCATGTTGATCTATGCTGAAGAGTAACTTCCACGACCGCGGGAGACGCGCACGTGGTGGAAGATGGGAGCGGAGCTGGTCGACGTCAGATTATCCACTTGTCAGTAAAGTATACTGTTCCAGGGAAAAGTATTGGGACGTACAATGTCGGCGAGCGGGGCACCTAGCACCACGCGTGTACCTTCCTTGAGCCCGAGGAGTTGCACCCCACGCTGTTCAGTAGAGCCAACCTCATCGTCATCGTCATATCCCTTGTTCCAAGCGCGGTCACCATCGAACCCAGGTGCGCCGCTCGCAGGCACGAAGGGTGAGGCTGCAAAGGGAGATCCATGAGTGATGTCAGCCCGAACAGGTCCGAGCCGAGCGGGAGGGCTGGTAGATCGCGGGGGACCACGGTATGTGAGAAAAGAAGTCATCCAACGTGAAGGTAAGGTCGTGGATGAGAAGGTAGAAGTCGACTGAACGCGTGTTAGTATTGGTGGAGATGGTCGCGAGGGTGACGGTGGGAGAGATGGTGACCGGGCGATGGGCGAGGGAAGACTCGGTCGACGTGGGGAAACACTGACGGACTCTACCCGGGACGGAGGCTGCTGAGCAAATGAGTTGTCGGAGGTCGCTTCGTCGAGAGCATCGAGCAACGGGTTCACCGCAGTGGTCTCTACAACCTTCTTGATTGGCTCCATTAGCGCGCCGAGTGTCTCGAGTGGTGAGTCTGGGGGCGGCTGCGGTGGTGGAGGCTGCGGAGTCATGGTACGAGAGTGAACGGCAGCTGCGGATGGTGACGGTGATGGTGCATGTTCATGCCAGTACATGGGATCGTCTTCATGTTCCAACAGTTCCGCGAGTAATCCCTGTTGATTGCGTGCGGTTGCTGCCCGTGCTTCTGCGAAGAATCCTGCGCTGACACTCAACCGATGCGCAGCAGGTGACCTTGGAGGACTTGCTCCACTTGACGACGGTGGCGCGAGAGGGTCTTCGGACGCGGGTACGGATACAAAGGCGCCAAAGTCGGAGTCCGTAGAACTGGCAGCACTGATCGAGCCCACACGCGGACGGGGGTTGGGAGGATGTGAGAATATGGATGATGATGAAGACCCATTCGGAAGGGGTGAGGCTGGTGGTGTCAGCGGAGCGAAAAGGGTCGCTAAGATATCATTGAGGTCCGTTTTGTTCGGAGGAGGGACGGGTGATTCGTTGCTTGGGTGTACGGGTATGAGTGGAGAGATGGTGTTGAGTGGTGAAGGCATCAAATTGAGTTACTCGGTAAGGGGTGTGCTTGTGTAGGTAGGGAGGGATCAACAATGTGGACATTGGGAGGTCAACGGAACGCTGGCACGCAACGCACATTCTGATCAACAGACAAACGGCCCAGAGCCTGAAAACCCAAAACTCAAACTAGAAGGAAAAGAAAGGGCTCGTGGAGAGGGGGTTGTTGAAGGAGGACGCGGGTCCGAGAGGACGGCGAGGATGAGGGCAGGGGCGAGAAACCTAACCGCGTGGAGGGCGTCTGGAGCGAGAATTAGCTGTGTAGTTGCCTCACTAACGACTCACGGAGGGATGGGATGTGTACTAATACGGGATTTGTGGTCTAGAAAGGCGGCGGTAAATTCTAGGGTACAGCACTCAGGCGGTGATAGGACAAGCAGGTGTTGAACACGCTGCGGCACGCGATGATAGCGGACTCGGACACATTGGCGCCAGGCACTCTCAGAAAACTCATATGCAAGTGGGCAGGGATACAATTAGTTTGTCACGTAAATGTGTTTTTTTTGTGTAGTACTGTACTGTAAGTAAGTAAATGGCACGCCACAGCGTGTAAAGTACGTAAAATCACCCTTCGACCCACTCAACGACCATAAAATAAAATTGACGGTGTACGGGCCGTTGCGCCACAGAACACGCCACACCGGAGAAAAAGAGAATAAGAAGAATGAGAAAGAGAGGGTCCAGACCACGTACGGGTAGACAAAAGCGCGCGCGCAACTCACCGCAAAGGGCAGATCCGATAAGAGGGTGAGTACAAAGAGGCGGTGTACAGCGAGTATGCCGCATGATCCGGATACACTGTTCATCACAAGGGGACCTCACGGCAGGGCAGGCACGGATCGAACCAAGTCAGAGCCATAGGACACGGCATTTTCAGCAAAGGGCCACAAACTCGCCGGTCTGTGCAGGTCACAGTTCAGTTCACTCGGCCTGTGTGGCGCGCATCCCTTG
>Ga0209488_10001379_pt1 | contig 20738 bp, 20 predicted proteins | sample Rivendell_Oct201_8_FD_188349 | JGI IMG/M metagenome (GOLD analysis project Ga0209488, IMG submission 188349) | Vadose zone soil microbial communities from the Eel River Critical Zone Observatory, Northern California, USA -... | ecosystem: Environmental > Terrestrial > Soil > Vadose zone >...
CCTCAGCCCGCCGAAGCCAGGCGACAAGGAAGCGGCCAAAGACAAAGCGGCGGAGAAGGAAAAGGAGAAGGTCGTCGCCGGATGACCACGTCAGCCAGCCGGACCGCATCTCATCGGCCCAGGACGCCGATACGTGCGTCACGGGGCCTGGCCCGTCGTCGTCACGCATCAACAGATGCGCTCCTCCTAGTGCCACCCGTTCCTTCGTCTCGGCGCCCTGGCCGGCGCCCTAGCGGGCGCCTGCCGCGATCTGCGGCCCGTCCGGCTGCCGTGGCCATCTGATGACGATCTTCCGACGCAAGAGCAAGAGCGGCGAGGTCAAAAGGCATCGGCCGAAATGCTCTTTTTGTGGGAAGCTCCAGGGGGAGCGCGGAGTCAGGCTGATCTCGGGCTCAGGCGTTTTCATCTGCAGCGAGTGCATCAGCCTTGCCAACGAGATTCTGTGGGGCCATAATCCCCCGGCGCCAGCATCTTCGTAATGGATACACCTAGGGACCTATGAACGAACGAGAAGACCGACGCCGCTACACCCGCTGCTCTTTCTGCGGGAAGGGCCAGGACCAGGTACGCAAGCTGGTGGCCGGCCCGGGCGTCTTCATCTGCGACCAGTGCATCGACCTCTGCCAGGAGGTCCTGGAGGACGACAATCGGTCGGCGGGCCAGAAGAAGCAGAAGACCGGCTTCATCCCCAACCCCAAGACGATCTGCGCCGCGCTGGACCAGTACGTCATCGGGCAGGACCGCGCGAAGAAGGTCCTCTCGGTCCAGGTGTACAACCACTACAAACGAATCTCAGCCTCGAAGTCCATCGGCGACGTCGAGCTCTCCAAGTCGAACGTGCTGCTGGTCGGACCGACCGGTTGCGGCAAGACCTATCTCGCGCAGACGCTGGCGAAGATCCTCGACGTTCCGTTCGCGATCGCTGATGCGACGAGCCTCACCGAGGCGGGTTACGTCGGCGAGGACGTGGAGAACATTCTCCTCCGCCTCATCCAGGCGGCTGACTTCGACATCTCACGCGCAGAGCGCGGAATCATCTACATCGACGAGATCGACAAGATCGCTCGCAAGTCGGACAACCCGTCGATCACGCGCGATGTCAGCGGCGAGGGCGTGCAGCAGGCGCTGTTGAAGATCCTGGAGGGCACGGTCGCCAACGTTCCGCCACAGGGTGGACGCAAGCACCCGCACCAGGATTTCATTCAGATCAACACCACCAACATCCTGTTCGTCTGCGGCGGCGCGTTCGACGGGCTGGAGAAGGTTGTCGAGCAGCGCATCGGCCGGAGGGCGATCGGTTTCGGGGCGCCGAGCAACCGGATCGAGCGCAAGGCCGTGAGCGAGACGCTCAAGCAGCTGCAGCCGCAGGACCTTTTGAAGTACGGGTTCATCCCTGAGTTCATCGGCCGCCTGCCGATCATCGTGACCCTGCACCACCTGGACCAGCAGGACATCGTGCGCATCCTCACCGAGCCGAAGAACGCGCTCGTCAAGCAGTACCAGAAGTTCTTCTCGCTCGACAACGTGGAGCTGGTTTTCCAGAAGGGATCGCTTGATGCGATTGCCGAGCTCGCGCTCCTTCGAGGGACTGGTGCGCGCGCTTTGAAGTCGATCATCGAGGAGGCTTTGCTCAACTCGATGTTCGAGATCCCATCTCGTCCGGACATCAAGCGCTGCCTGATCTCCGAACGCTCGATCCGCGAGGCGCTCGAGCCCGAGTTCGAGCTGGGCGAAGAGGGCGAGAGCCCGGCCAGACTGGTCGGGGAGTCGGCCTAGCTCCTACCCGTCGGCGCACCGCACCGCACAGCTGGCTTCAAACGTGCGTTATTCGGTGCCCCATAGCGTTCGGTTGGGTCCAAAAGTGCGGAATGAGGTCGCGTGTATTCTTCGGCGATGGATCTTCGTGGGAAGACCGTGCTGCTTACCGGTGCATCCACCGGCCTCGGGCCTCACATCGCGCGGCGGTTGCACAAGGCGGGCGCGCATTTCGTGCTCTCCGCTCGCAGTGAAGCGGCGCTGACGAGCCTCGCGGAAGAGCTCGGTGACTCGCGCGTCGTTGTCGCCGACCTGTCACGGCTGGGGGAGGCGGAGCGTCTGGCGAAAGCCGCTGGAGACGTCGACATCCTGGTTGCCAATGCCGGCGTACCGGCGAGCGGTCGGCTCGTCACCTTCAGGGTTAGCGAGCTCGACCGTGCCATTGCGATCAACCTGCGGGCGGGCATGGTGCTCGCCCATGAGCTCCTCCCCGCCATGCTCGATCGCAAAGGCGGACACATGGTTTTCATGTCATCGATCGCGGGTAAGGTGCCCGCGGGCGGCGTCAGCGTTTACAACGCGACCAAGTTCGGCATCCGCGGGTTCGCGCTGGCGCTGCGTGAGGAGCTGTTGGACACCCGTGTCGGTATTTCAGTGATCAATCCAACCTTTGTCAGCGAAGCGGGGATGTGGGCTGTGACGGGGCTCAAGGCAAACCCGATGGCGGGAGAGGTGTCGCCGGCGCAGGTCGCCGACGCTGTCTGGTATGCGATCACGAGGAACCGTGCCGAGGTCGATGTCATGCCCTTCCAGGCGAGGGCGGGCTTGAAGATGCAGGCTCTCGCCCCAGGCCTCTTCGCGGCTGTGGCCCGGGCGACCGGCGCCACGAAATCAAGCGAGGAGCTGGGCGAACGCCAGCGCAACAAACGCTAGATGGACGTGAAATCCACAGAGATGCCAAAGGCGTTTGACCCTCAGGCGATAGAGGCCGGCTGGTACTCGCGCTGGGAATCGGACGGGTTGTTCGTCGCCGACGCGCAAAGCAAAAGGCCCAAGTACGCAATCTGCCTGCCGCCGCCCAACATCACCGGGGTGCTGCACATGGGCCACGCGCTCAACCACACGCTCCAGGACATCTGTGCACGCTACCGGCGGATGGCCGGCTATGAGGTTCTCTACCTTCCGGGCACCGACCACGCGGCTATCGCGACACAGAACGTGATCGAAAATCAACTCGACGCCGAGGGCACCACGAAAGAGCAGCTTGGCCGCGACGCATTCACGGCTCGCGTGGACGAGTGGTATCGCGACGTCGGTGAGACGATCGTCAGCCAGGACCGCATCCTCGGGATCTCCCTTGACTGGTCGCGCCTTCGCTTCACGATGGATCCGCGCTACGTGCGCGCCGTCATGACGGCGTTTGTTGCCTTCTACGAGCGAGGCTGGATCTATCGCGCGCCACGCATCGTCAACTGGTGCCCTCGCGACCTGTCGGCGATCTCCGACCTCGAGGTCGACTGGCAGGAGCACGAAGACACGCTGTACTACATCAGGTATCCCATCGAAGGTGGGGGCGAGGTTGTCATCGCGACCGTCCGGCCGGAGACGATGCTCGCCGACACAGGCGTGGCTGTGAACCCGACCGACTCGCGGTACAAATCGTTAATCGGCAAGACCGCGATTCTCCCGCTGGTCGGGAGAAAACTGCCCATCGTCGGAGACGAGCTGGTCCAGAAGGATTTCGGCACCGGCGCGCTCAAGGTGACGCCCGGCCACGACCCGATGGACTATGAGATCGGGCAGCGGCATTCGCTCGAGCTGATCAATGGCATGCACCCGAACGCCACGATGAACGTGCCAGGCCTTCCTTACGACGGCCTCCCGGCGCTCGAGGCTCGCCAGCGAGTCGTCGACGACTTGAAGGCGCAGGGCTTCCTGGTCAAAGAGGAGCCTTACACCCACGAGGTCGGCCACTGCGATCGGTGCCACACCGTGATCCAGCCGTTGATCAGCGAGCAGTGGTGGCTGCGCATGGAGACGATGCGGGATAAGGCGCTGGCCGCCTCGGCGGCCGGAAAGGTTCGCTGGCATCCCGAGCGCTACGAGCGGACATATCTCGACTGGCTGCGCGGGCTGCGTGACTGGAATATCGGGCGGCAGCTGTGGCTCGGCCATCGTGTTCCGGTGTGGTACTGCGAGAACGGACACCAGATCGTGGAGGTCATGGCTCCGCGCGAGTGCTCGGAGTGCGGCAGCATCAAGCTCACCCAGGATCCCGATGTGCTCGACACCTGGTTCTCGTCCGCGCTGTGGCCTTTTGCCACACTCGGATGGCCGGAAGAGACGGACGACCTCAAGGCCTTTTATCCGAACGCCATGAACAGCACCGGTCGCGAGATCATCAACCTCTGGGTCAGCCGCATGATCATGACGGGCCTCGAATTCATGGGCGAGGTTCCGTTCTACGACGTAGCGATTCACTGCGTGGTGCAGGCCACGGACGGGCGCCGCATGTCGAAATCGCTGGGCACCGGCGTCGACCCGCGCGAGCTGATCGACAAGTACGGCACGGACGCGGTGAGAGCGTGGGCGGCATCGGTCGCGATGTCGAGCCAGGACGTGAGGTTCGACGAGAGCCGCATCGAAGGCTATCGCCGGTTCAGCAACAAGCTGTGGAACGCCACCCGCCTTGTCCTCAGCTCGCCCGGCTCAGAGTCCGCCGACAAGCCAGGACCGCTCGAGATGCGCGAACACCTCGAGGATCGCTGGATTCTCTCGCGGCTTTCCTACGCCTGCGCCGCGGTCACCGATGGGATCGAGAACTTCAAATTCCAGGACTCGATCAACGCGGCATATGCGTTCGGCTGGAATGAGCTCTGTGACTGGTACCTCGAGGCGGTGAAAGAGCGGCTCCGTGCCGGCGACGTCGTAGCGCAGGACGTCGCATACGACTGCCTCGATCACCTGTTCCGCCTGCTTCACCCGTTCATGCCCTTCGTCACGGAGGAGCTGTGGTCACGCACTCCAGGTCACCCCGACTTCGTCATGCGGTCCCCATGGCCCGCACTCGAGTCCGTCGACCCCGCGGCAGAGGAGCTGTTCGGCCAGGTGATGAGCATCGTGGAGGAGGTGCGCGGGCACCGGCAGGCGGCCGGCGCCCCATCGCGAGGTGGGAGCCTGCAGCTGGACGAGCCGATCGATCGCACCGTCGCGGGACTGGCGGCACGACTCGCTTGGGTCGAGCTGGTCGACGACCTCGAGCGGGGTACGCCGCTTGCCGCGGTGCCCGGTCGGGTCAGCTTTCCGGCCGGCGCCGGCGACAGCCGCCGCAAGGCCGAACTCCGGCGGCGGCTGATAGAAGACCTCGAGAAAACAGAGGCCAAGCTGGCCGATCCGGAGTTTCGAGCGAAAGCGCCAGAGGAGATCGTCAGGAAGCTGGAGGACCGCGCCGCCGACCTTCGCGCCGCAATCGACCGCCTACAGTAGACGCGCCTCATGCCGTCTATCGCTCTGCTCGCGCCGGTTTTGCTGCCGCTTGTCGCGGCCGGCGTGATCACGGTTTTCGGCCTCAGCGGGTTCAACGTCGGCCCGTTCCCCGCGAGCGCCGGCGTCTGGGCGGCACTGCTCGCGCTGCTGGCCATCTGGCTGACAGTGCGCTCGACGCAGGAGCTGAATCTCGGCCCTCTGGGCTTCGGCTCGAGGCTCGATCTTCGTATCGACGCGGTTGCCTTCGCGTTCGGTCTCATGGTCCTGGTTCCGTCCGCCCTGCTGCTGACGCTTCAGCGGCGGACCTGGGCGGACGCAACTCTCGGCTTGCTCGGAGTCGCGGCGGCGATGGGCGCGATCGAAGCCGGGGCAGTTGTCCTGACCGCGCTTGCGGGCGGGACCGCTGCGACTCTGGCGGTGGTGCAGCTCGACACCGAGGACGTCCGTGCGCCCCGCCCGCGCTGGAGCATGCTGCTCGCCGCCTGGCTCGCGCTCAGCCTGGCCGGCGTGATCCTGCAGGTTCGTGGCGGAACCGCCGCATACTCCGCCATCCCGGTTTCCGCGTTAACGGTGCCCGTCTTCTCACTCATCGCGCTGGCGGGAGTGCTCGCTTCAGGGCTGCTGCCGTGGCGCTCGTGGCCCGCGCAGGTGTGGTCGCGTCCTTCGCTGCGAGCGGCGGGGCTCGTCGTGGCGACCCTCTACCCGCTGGGCTTCTATCTGCTTGCTCGGGCCTACGAGATGGGAGACGGGCGCTATCCGCACCAGGCTTTCAACGCGGTGCTGGCGTCGCTCGGGGTCCTGGTCGCACTCGGAGCGGCGGTGCGCGCCCAGGCCGCGACCACACGACGCGAATTTCTGAGCGAGGTAATTCCCGGTCTCGGTGGGTTCGCCTTGATGACGCTCGCGCTCGGCACCCCGCTTGGTGTCAGCGCCGGACTGATCGCGCTCGGGACGGCGGCCGCGATGACCGCATGCCTTTCCCTACTTCCGGATCGCGCCGGACCGGCCTCGCTGGTAGCGGTCGCCGCGGCGATCGGGCTCCCGCCCGGCCTCACTTTCGGGGCGCGCATCGTGGGCATCGAGTCGACTTTCGAAGCGGGCGACTTTTTCGGCCTGATCGGCGTCGCCGGCGCAATCACGTGGGTGCTTTGGGTGGTCGCCGGTGCGCGCGCAACCGGCCTGCCCGCCGGTCGAGGGCGGCCGGCGAACGAGACCTTCCCTCGTGTCGCGATGGGCATCGGGGCGCTTACCCTCGCGGGGGGTCCCGCGCTCGGCCTGATCCAGGTCGCCTTTGCCAACCCGGCGCAGGCGAATGTGATGTCCCTGCCGCCCGGGTCGGCCACCGGAGGATTCATATCGGTGGCCACAGTCACCACCGTGCTGCCCGCGGTGGCGCTCTTTGTCCCGCTTTTGATCATCGGCCTGCTTGTTTTCGGGGCGGCCAACACCGCCTTGATCAAGACGCAGTCGCGGCCGGCGCTCTTCGACCTTCCGGCGGCCCGCGCACTGGCTCGGGTTCGACGCACGGTCGCAGCCCTCTCGGTGCCCGAGCAGTACAGGTCGATATTCAATCCGCGCGCCCTCGAGATGGCTGTGGCGGGGGGCCGACCTCTGCTGTGGCTTGCCTCACTGGTCGCCCTCGCCTTTGCAGTCACTAGATGATCGAAGTCGGCGCGGCCCTGGTCGTGTGGCTGGGCGCCGCGCTCATCGTCCTCGCCGACGCGCGGCGTGGGCTCGCGCTCGGCCTGGCGGTCGTCACGATCGGGTTTGCGGTTCTCGCCTGGGAAAGGGGCCAGCCCATCGGCGCGATAGCTCTAGTTGTGGGCGGCCTGACTGGAGCGTTGCGAGGCTGGACGCGCGGGCCGGCCACCTGGGGACTGATGCCTCCCGGGTCGACACCCCGCCTCGTCCTATGTGTCGCCGCAGGTTTGTTGTCGCTTTGGATCGCGGCTTCGGTGACGACCACACCTGGCGCGCCGCTTTTGTTCGCGGTCCTGGTGGTCCTGGGGTTGATGGCCGCGCGAGTCCTCTCCGGTGGAGACAAAGACGTGGACCTCACGGCGATCGCTTGCTTCGCGCTCGCGTTGGCGTCGTCACCCGCGCTTGCATCGAGCATCCCGACCGGGCCGGTGCCCTACATCTTCGGCGCTTTGATCGCCGCCGCGGTCGTCGTCGCTCCGGCCACACTGCCTCAAGGTTCGGCGCGAGCGGGCAAAGATGGCGGCTGAGCTGCTCCTGGCGGCGGCCGCCACGTTGATCCTCGCCGTCGTGCTCGCTCCCCCGCGGGTGCAGCGGGCCGGCCTGTTGACCCGGGGCCTCGTCGGGCTGGCGGGCATGGCGGCCATCGCCATCGCGCCGACGCTGGACCTGATCCTGCTCATCCTCCTGGTGCTGGCTGTGCTCCAGGCCGGGCTGGTGTCTCATCGCGATTTCGCGGCTCGAGTTCGCGCGCCGGTCCTGGCCATCGCGTTGCTCGCGCTCGGCCTGGCCTTCGAGCGAGTCGAGGGTCCGCCGCTCCTTGTGCGCTTCGGTGCGGTGGGAATCGTCGCCGGGCTCGTGGCTGCCATCGGCCTGCTCCCCTACCTGCACGAATTCGATCCCGAGGAATCAACCGTCGCGTCACCGATCCCGTGGATCGCGTTCGTCGGCCCGCTGCTCGCGGTCGCTGTGCTGTCCCGTGTGAAACAGGTGCTGCCGGCCGATGTGAGCGACGCATTTGGCGCGATGCTGATCGGACTCGGGCTGCTCAACGTGCTCTGGGGCACGATCGCGGCCTGGCGAACGGAGAGCGACGCGGCCGCGTGGCGGTACTCGTTCCTCAGCGACTGGGGACTGATCCTGTGCGGATTCGGGCTCGCGATCGCGGACGGGCAGGGCGCCGCGTTGATCCTGCTGTTGAGCATCGTGCTGGGCCGGCTGCCTCTCTACCTGTGGTCGCGACAGGGGGTGCGTGACAAGACGCCGACCGACCGACCGATCAACCTTCTCGTTGCCGCTGCGCTGGCCGGCTCGGCGCCGTTTGCGGGTTTTGCAGCCCGCGTGATGCTGCTGCGAGGCGCAACGCAGATCTACTGGCCACTGGCGGTTGTTCTCGCCGCTGCGATGTTGTTGTGGCTGCCGGCGTCACTGCGCCTCGGCCGCAGCATGGGCCTGCCTCGCGGCCGGCAGGCGATCGGAGTCGCGATCGTCCTCGCGCTGAGCGTGTTCCTGGGCATTTACCCGCAACCGCTGCTCGCGCTGGCCGGATAGATGGCGCAGCTGCTCTCCGCCCTTGGCGCTCACACGCTGGCCCTGGTGGTGTATCCGGGACTGCTCGCCGCCGCGGTGTTCGGTGGGCTGGTGGAAGGAGCGTGGGTGAGGATCACCCAGGGAGGGTGGTCATCGCCGGACTTTCCACGGCGGAGGCCGACGCCCGTGCTCGCCACGGTCATCGTCTGCTCGATCCTCACCGACGTGCAGCTTGCGGCGCCGTTCAATCCGGTGCCTTCGGATGAACGAAATCTGGTCGTCGCGGCCGTAGCCCTGGCCTTCACCGTTTGGGCAGAGCTCGCGTTGACCGTCGAGCACGTGGCCGAGCCACGGCTGCTGCTCATGGTGCAGTTCTGCTGGCTTCTCGCGGTGCTTGGACCGGCGGTGCAGCCGGAAAGCCTGCGACCTCAGGTGCTCGGCAACCTTCTCGTCCCGGCGCTGCTGCCGGTGAAGCTCGCCAGCGGGGCGCTTTACCTGCTCTGCCTCCCGGCGCTGCTTCGCCTGTGGCCGTTCGTTCCGCCCGGGGATCGCCGGGTCCGCGGCCGGCTGGATGCCGGCCGCGCGCTGTGCTGGTTCCCGTACTGCGGGCTTTTCACAACGCTTTTTTTCCCACCCTCAGGCGACGATCCATCTGGTCTGTTGCGATTCTTCGGCATCACGGCGATCGTCGCGATCGCGCTGGTCGCGGCGGGTGTGTTGATGCAGAGACGCGGCGCCGCGGTCGCGCGCGGTCTTTACCTGCGGGTGATCACGCCCTACGCCCTGGTGGTGCTGCTTACGGTGGTGATCACGTCTTTGCTGTTGAGATAGGGGTGGACAAGTAAGCCACTAGATCTGGGGGAACCTGTGGAAAACACCGCTACCGGGTGTATCATCCACCCCGCCCACACCTTGCCAACGCCACAGCAACCCTGGGTCCGCTGCCTGCCAAGCGCGGCACCTCCCCTCCGGCGCTTCGCGCCACCCCGCAGGGGGCGGTGACATGACTTTGTGGACCTCAGTGCTCGGGATGTGGTCGGCTGACGTCGGGATCGACCTCGGAACCGCCAATACGTTGGTGCATGTGAGTGGCCGCGGCATCGTCCTCGACGAGCCCTCCGTCGTCGCCGTCAGCAAGCGCACCGGCCAGGTGCTGGCGGTGGGCACCGAGGCTCGGCGCATGCTCGGACGGACGCCGGCCGACATCGTCGCGATGCGACCGCTCCGTCATGGGGTGATCGCCGACTTTGAGCACACCGAGCAGATGCTCCGGCACTTCATCGCGCGCGCCCACAATCGCGCGTGGCACGTGAGCCACCCGCGCGTCGTGATCGGCATCCCGTCCGGAGTGACCGAGGTGGAGAAGCGCGCGGTCACCGATGCAGCGACGATGGCGGGCGCGCGCGAGGCTCACCTGGTCGAGGAGCCCATGGCCGCCGCGATCGGGGCGGGCCTTCCGATCCAGGCGGCCGGCGGCTCGATGATCGTCGACATCGGCGGAGGCACCACAGAGGTGGCGGTGATCTCGCTCGGAGGTGTTGTGGCCGCGACGTCGGCGCGAACCGGGGGCGACGACATGGACGACGCGATCGTTCAGTACGTTCGCCGCAACATGGGCCTGCTCATCGGCGAGCGAACGGCGGAAGACATCAAGATCGCGATGGGCTCGGCATTTCCGATTCCCGAGGAGCGATCGTTCCTGGTTCGCGGCCGTGATCTCGTCACCGGTCTGCCGAAGACAGTCGAGATGACCACGGCGCATGTGCGCGAAGCACTCACTGGCGTCCTCATCGACATCGTGCGTGCGGTCAAGTCCACGCTCGACGCGACTCCGCCAGAGCTGGTCGACGACATCATCGAGCGCGGTGTTGTCGTGTGCGGAGGAGTCGCCCTTCTCGCGGGACTCGATCAGCTCTTTGCGCACGAGACGCTGATGCCCGTGCGGATTGCCGAGGACCCGCTCACCTGCGTGGTGCGTGGCACCGGCATCGTGCTCGACGAGATCGACACCCTGAACCGGGTCCTGTTGCGGACGCGCCGCGTCAGGGCCCTCCGCTAAGGATCTCCTTGTACAGGAGGAGGAGCCAGTCGCGCTCGACCGGCCTCTTCCTCATCCTCTGCGCCGCAATGCTCCTGCTCGCGATGCTGAGCGAGCAGTCGTGGGCAGCCGGCGCGCGCGGTGTCGCGAAGAGCGCGCTGGCGCCACTGGAATCAACGATGACGCAGGTGGCGGACAGAGTGGATCGCCTCACGGCAGTCTTCGGCGATGTCTCCTCGCTTCGCGCTGAAAACCAACGGTTGAAAGCGGCCGATGAGGCGCTGCGCCGCCAGGTCGTCGAGCTGGACGCGGCGGCCAAGGAGAACGCGACGCTTCGGCAGGCCCTCGATTTCGAGCGATCGTTCGGTCACAGGATGGTGGCGGCCCAGGTGGTCGGGCGCGGTCCGGACGGTTTCAGCCGCACGCTGCAGATCGACCGCGGAACGGCCGACGGCGTGCAGCCAGGCATGATCGTCACCACAGGGGCGGGCCTCCTCGGTCGAGTGCGTGAGGCCGGTCCGCATGGAGCGATCGTGCAGACCCTGGGCGACCCGCAGAGCCGGGTCAATGTGTTTCTCTCGAGATCCGGCTTGCAGGGAACGGTGACTGGCGGGCCGGCCGCACTGCGGCTCGACATCGAGCACTCACTCGGAATGACCGCATCAAGCGGCGAGTGGGCGCTCACGAGCGGTGTGGGGGGCGGTTACCCGAGAGGCCTTGTCGTTGGTGAGCTGGCGTCGATCACGCATCGCCCCTCGTCGACCAGCGACCAGGCCGTGATCGCGTGGGTGAACGACCCTGGCGCCACAAGCCTCGTGCTCGTGATCACCGACTTCGTGCCCTCATGAACCGGCTCGCGGGCGCGGTGTTGATCCTGGCGACGATCCTGGTGCAGGTGACGTGGGCGCCGCGGCTCACGATCGCGGGAGTCTTTCCGAATCTCGCGCTGGTCGCTGTCATCGCCGCCACGTGGACGTATGGGGTGAGGGCGGGGATGGCGTGGGCATGTGTGGCCGGATTGATGCTCGACCTCACGGCGCCGGGCCCGCTTGGGCCTCATGCGGTGGCGCTGCTCGCGGGCGCCTACCTCACGGGTTTCTGGATCCGCAATGTCGACCCTGACAGCGTTTTGCATCCAATGCTCGCTGTCGCCGCGAGCTCAGCTGCCTACTGCTTCATCGTGGTCGCCGCCGACGACACCCTTGGCCTGCCGGTGCCGCCCCTTGACGTTGCGCTGCAGCTGCTGGTCGCGGCGTCTTTCTACAACGCCGTGTTGATGCCGGTTGGGTTGGTGCTCCTTCGTCGGCGCCAAGCCACTCCGATGATCAGCGCGAGCTCGGCTTGATCGAGCTCGGTGGTGCGGCGCCGAAGGCGCGCTGGTCAGTGCGCCTGGTCGCCGCCGCTTCGCTGGCGGTGCTCGTGATCGGCGGACTGGCCGTGAAGCTGGCGGAGCTCCAGGTGACTTACGGCGCGCAGCTCGCCCTCATGGCGCGGGCTAACACGGTGCATCGGGTCGTCCTTCAGGCGGACCGCGGCGTGATCTACGACCGGCACGGCGTCGCCCTGGTCGCGAACAGCCCGGTGTGGAACCTCGAGATCATCCCTGCCGCTCTGCCGAACGATGCACGGGCCCGCGCGGCTGAGCTTGAAGAGCTGGCGCACATCACTGGATTACAGAAAACCGAGTTGAGCGCGGAGCTTCGCGCCGCCGACCCTTACGGAAGCGTGCGCGTCGGCGCGGATCTGACGCAGGCGCAACAGCTCGCTGTCAGGGAGCGGCTGCCAGACATGCCCGGCGCGTCGATCGCTCAGCACGCGGTCAGGACCTACATCGAGCCGATGACCTTCGGGCATGTGCTGGGTTACGTCGGGCCGCTCAACGAGGCGGAGCTCAAAAGGCTCAAGCCCTCTGGCTATCAGCCGGGTGAGGTGATCGGCAAAGTCGGAGTGGAGAACGGCCTCGAGAGCCTGCTGCGCGGCAAGGACGGATGGGCCGACATCGAGGTCGACGCTCGAGGACAGGTCGTCAAGACTCTCAACAGCCAGGCCCCCGTGCCGGGCGACTCGGTCTACCTCAGCCTCGATGCGAAGCTGCAGCGCGCCACGGCGCAATCGCTTGCCGCCGGTCTGCTGCGCGACCACAAGACCGCGGGCGCGTCGGTCGTCGTCGACCCTCGTACCGGCGAGGTGCTCGCTCTCGTGAGCCTTCCCGGCTACGACACCAACCTGTTCACGCATGGCATCGGCCAGGCCGAGTTCAAGAAGCTCCTCGACGACCCCAACCGTCCGCTGTTGAACCGCGCCATCTCGGGCCAGTACGCGCCGGGGTCGACGTTCAAGATGGTCACCGCGACCGCGGGGCTTCAGGAAGGCAAGATCACGCCCGATACCTTGCTGGGCTGTCCCAGCTACGTGAATGTCAACGGCTGGATCTATCACAACTGGGCGAGCTACAACCTCGGGCAGATGAACGTCGCCAAGGCGCTCGCCGTTTCCTGTGACACGTTCTTCTACCAGGTCGCGGCTATGGTCGGCGACGTGACGCTGGCGAAGTACGCGCGAGCCTTTGGCTTCGGCCAGTCAAAGGACATCGAGATGCCCGGCGTGATGCCAGGGTTGGTGCCGGACCGGATCTGGAAGCAGCTGCAGTGCGGAGTTCCGGACCTCAACTCCGACGCATGCCGGTGGAGCACAGGCGACACGATCACCTTCGGCATCGGACAGTCCTACCTGCTCACGACTCCGCTGAACCAGGCGGTCTATGTCGCGGCTCTGGCCAACGGCGGCAGCGTGATGAAGCCGACCCTGGTCCATGACGTGCGCGATGCATCAGGTCACGCGGTCCAGGTATTGAATCCGCAGGTCACCAGCACCGTGCCCGCATCGGCGGCCACCATCTTGGCCGTGCGCGAGGGAATGCGGCAGGAGATCAATCCCCCGTACAACATGAACTATTGGTTCCGCGCTTCAGGCGTGCCCGCCGACGGCGGCGGTAAGACCGGGACAGCACAGTGGGGCGGCAGCGGGCTCGACCTTCCGACGCACGCGTGGTTCGTGTTCTTCGCTCCCTACGCGCAGCCAGAGATCGCGCTGTCGATCTTTGTCGAGAGGGGTGAGCTCTCCGAGGTCCAGGCCGCGCCGATCGGAGTCGACATCATGAAGTTCTATCGCGCCAACGTAGGGGCGATCCGGGCGCAAGAAGCGCGTTGACCTGGCGCCGGCTCGACCACCTGCAGCTTTTGCTCATCGGCATGCTCGCGACGCTGGGCCTGATGACGGTGTTCAGCGCAGGGGCGGATTGGGGCCGGCAGGTTGTCTGGGTGATCCTCGGAGCGGCTGCGTACGTCGCGGCGACGGTTTTCGACTACCGGCGACTGCGGCCGCTGGCGCTCGCCATCTATGCCGGGATGCTGCTGCTGCTGCTCGCTGTCCATCTGGTCGGCCACACCGCCCTGGGCGCGCGGCGCTGGCTTTCGGTGGCGGGCTTTCCGCTCGAGCCTTCAGAGCTTTCGAAGCTCCTCCTCGTCGTCGTGCTGGCCGCCTACCTGAGCCGCAGCGATCGCGTCTCGTGGCGGACCTTCGGAGCGGCGATGGTGCTTGCGGCGCCGCCGGCGTGCCTGATCCTGACGCAGCCCGACCTGGGCACGACGATCGTGATCGCGGGGGTGCTGATCGGGATGCTGTTTCTCGCGGGCGCCCGTGCCTGGCAGCTTTTCTCGATCCTCTTCGCGGCCGGAGCCGCCCTTCCGCTGCTGCCCTACCTGCTTCATGGCTACCAGCGGAGGCGCCTCGAGATCTTCCTCGACCCGACGCAGGACCCGCTTGGCGCCGGCTATAACCTGCTGCAGGCGCGGATCGCGGTCGGGTCAGGTGGCTTTTTCGGCCAGGGATGGCTCCACGGCCAGCAGGGCCAGCTGGGCTTCGTGCCGGAGCGCGCCACCGACTTCGTCTTTGCGATCTTCGCCGAGGAGTTCGGGCTGCTGGGCAGCCTGATCCTGCTGGCCATCCTCGGAACCCTGTTGATCCGGCTCCTTCGCTCGGCAGCTGTGGCCCCTGACCGATTCGGCGAGCTGCTCGCGGTCGGCGTTTTCGTGATGATCCTGGTGCAGGTGGTGGAGAACGTCGGCATGAACATCGGCGTGCTGCCCATTGCCGGCATCCCCCTCCCGCTGATCTCGTATGGGGGCTCGGCGACGATCAGCACGCTGGCCGCGCTCGGGTTGGTGCAGTCGGTGACGCTGCGCCGCAGGGCGGTGGCGATTGCGGACAGCAATTCGGCTGCCCTTGGTACAATCACTCGCCGTGCCCAAGCCTGATGCATCGCTGTCGGCTGTCATCGTCAGCGGTGGGAAGCAATACCGCGTAGCCCCAGGCGACCAGATCCTGGTCGACCGCCTGTCCGCGGAGCCTGGTTCCTCGTTCAAGCTGGACCGTGTCCTGCTGTTCAGGAACGGGGATGACATCAAAGTCGGCGCACCCGGAATCGACGGGATCGACGTCGAGGTCAAAGTCCTCGCTCACCGGCGCGGGCCACGCGTCGAGAGCCTCCGCTACAAGTCCAAAAAGCGCGTTCGGGTGCATCATGGCGGTCGGGCCGACCTGACCGCGCTCCAGATCATCGCCGTCGGCGGACTGACCGGCGACACCAAGACTGAGAAGGCAGCTGCCGAAAAGCCGAAAACCAAGACAAAGGGCGCACCCAAGAAAAAGGCCGCGGTGGCGACCAAGGCTGTGGTAGTGGAAGAGCCGGCGAAGGCCGAAGCTGAGAAGCCCAAGCGCGCGCCGCGCAAGAAGGAATCCAAGTAATGGCTCATAAGAAAGGTGGAGGGTCGTCCCGCAACGGACGTGACTCCAACGCGCAGCGGCTCGGCGTGAAGATCTACGGCGGCCAGGTGGTGGACGCCGGGCAGATCCTGGTCCGGCAGCGCGGCAGCAAGATCGCGCCGGGAACCGGCGTCGGCCTCGGTCGCGACCACACGCTGTTCGCCCTCGTTCCGGGGCAGGTGCAGTACCAGCGAGTCGGCAAGGATGGGCGGCGCGTCTCCATCCAGGTGCCGGCCGAAACAACGGACAAGCACGAGCAGAACTGACAGTCGTCGTCAGTTCATCGACACCGCGCGCATCGTCGTGCGTGCCGGGCAGGGTGGCAAAGGTTCAGCTTCTTTCCGGCGCGAGCCGTTCACCCCACGCGGCGGACCTGACGGCGGCGACGGAGGACGCGGCGGCTCGGTCGTGATGAGGGCGACGACAGATGTCTCGGACCTGTCCGCGTACAAGACCCGGTCGCGCTGGAGCGCGGAGCCTGGAGCTGATGGCGCGGGTGGTCGCAAGACCGGCCACGGAGGAGCTGACATCCTTCTGGACGTGCCGGTCGGCACTGTCGTTCTCGACGAGAAGGGCGAGCTCGTAGCGGACCTGGATCGGGCCGGCGCGGACGCGGTGGTGGCGAATGGTGGGACGGGCGGTCGTGGCAACGTCCACTTCAAGAGCTCGAGCCGCCGAGCTCCGGACTATGCAGAGCCAGGCTTCAAGGGCGACGAACGCACCCTCGTCCTGGACCTCAAGCTCATCGCCGACGTCGGGCTGGTGGGCAAGCCGAACGCCGGCAAATCTTCACTGCTGAGCTCGCTCACTGCGGCGAAACCGAAGGTGGCGGATTATCCGTTCACGACGCTCGACCCCGAGCTTGGTGTGGCAGATTCGCCGGGCGGCCGGATCGTGATCGCCGACATTCCGGGCCTGATCGAGGGGGCCGCAAAAGGCGCCGGCCTTGGGCTTCGATTCTTGCGCCACGTGGAGCGGACAAGGGCCCTGGTCTATGTGCTGGATGGTTCCGCGGAGGATCCATGGGCGGACTTCGAGACGGTGCGCAACGAGGTCGAGCAGTTCTCTCGTGAACTTGCGACCCGCCCCTTCGTCGTAGTCGTCAACAAGCTCGACCTCGAATCAACTCGCCTGGTCAAGACGAGAAACCGGCGCAAGGGCGTGCACTTCATCTCGGCGCTCACCGGGGAAGGGCTGCCCGAGCTGATGAAGGCCCTGGTGCCGGTGCTGGCCTCCGCACCCGAGGTGACAGCTCCTGGCGCGATCCAGAAGACAAAGCTCCCCGAGCGCGCCGCGAGGGCGGGCCTGGTCGTGGAGAAAAAGGACTGGGGCTATGCCGTAAGCGGCGATCGCGTCGAGCACCTGGTGGAGCGCACCGACCTCGACTCGGAGGGCGCGGTGGCGCGATTCCAGGGAGAGCTGGATCGCCTCGGGGTCAACGCGGCGCTCGAGGCGGCGGGAGTTGAACCGGGCGACACCGTTCGCATCGCGGATGCCGAGTTCGAATATCAGCCTTGAGGCTGGGCATCCTCGGCGGGACATTCGACCCGATCCACATAGGTCACCTGGCGGTGGCAAAAGCGGCGATGGAGTGCGCGCGCCTCGATCGCGTCCTGTTCATCCCGAGCGCGGAGCCGCCACACCGGGGGGCGGCTCTGGCTCAAGCGGAGGACCGGCTCGCGATGGCCAAGCTCGCAGTCGAAGGCGAGCCGCGTTTTGAGGTGTCTGACGCGGAGGTCAAACGCGGCGGACGCTCGTACACGGTCGATACGTTGGCGGAGCTCCGCGGTACTCATTCGAGTGACGAGCTGTTCCTCATCCTCGGTTGGGACGCGGCGCGCTTGTTTCGCTCCTGGCATGAGCCAGAGCGAGTGGAAAAGCTTGCCTCACTGGTAATCGTTGACCGACCCGGCCTGAAGGCGACGGGAGTGGAGATGGCCAGCCTCGGACTGAATCCGGCGCGCGTCATCCTGTGCCATTACCCAACGCCAGACGTATCGGGCAGCGCTCTCAGGCGCGTGATCGCAAGCGGTCAACTGGTGGCCGGCCAACTGTCGCCGGCGGTCGAGCGCTACATCGCAGACCACCACCTGTATCGGGATAATCGGTAGGTTGGCTGGTACCCGGGGCAAGGGTGGATTGACGGCGCTGCAGCTGGCTCGCCTGCTGCGCGGCGCGGCGGCCGAGAAGAAAGCGTGGGACTCAGTGATCATCGACGTTCGCGAGCAGACCTCGATTGCGGATTACTTCGTCATCTGCGAGGGGGAGACCGACCGGCAGGTGCGCGCCATCGCGGATGGGATGGTAGAGGCGGCGAAGGAGAAGCAGCTTCGGCCGCTGGCGGTGGATGGCTACAGCGACGCCACGTGGATCCTGCTCGATTTCGACTCGGTGCTCGCGCATGTCTTCCTACCAGGCGAGCGCTCGTACTACGACCTGGAGAGCCTGTGGGCGCCGGCGGCGAAGAGGCGGAGGCGGGCGGCGGCGGCGGGCTGATTCCGCGCGTTGCGGCCTAGCGGTGGGCTAAATGATCTGCGAGTAGCGGTCGAAGATCTCTCTTAGGTCAGTGGGTGGCTCGACGCGGTGTTTCTTCATCACTTCGAACAGGCTCAGGATGTGTCGCACTCCCGCCAGTGTCACGCCCTTCTCGCGCGTCAGGTGCTGGATGACCTGCACCTTGCTGATGTCGCGCTGCGAGTAGCGGCGGCGGTTGGTGCTCGTGCGGTGCGGCTCGATGAGCGCCGCGTCTTCGTAGAGCATCAGCGTCCGCGGGTGGGTCTCCAGGATTTCCGCGGCGACGCTGATCGTGTAGAGCGGCTTGTCGAGATCACTGAACGACGGCTGCGCGCCGCGGGGCGCTCGTGTGTTCAAGCGCCTAACGGATTGATTTGAGGATCTGGATGATGGCCGGCCCAAGGAGGACGATCCAGAGCACCGGGAAGATGCAGCCGACCATTGGAAACACCATTCGTGACGATGCCTGCGCGGCGCGCTCCTGCGCGGTCTGCCGCTGGCGCCGGCGCATCTCGGTGGCCTGGACGCGAAGCAGGCGGGCGATCGGGACACCCATCTGGTCCGACTGCACGATCGATTCGACGAGGTGATGGAGGTCCGGCACGCCGGTGGTCTCGGCCATGTGCTCGAGCGCGCTCATCCGCGGCCTGCCGAGGCGGATCTCCCTGAGCACCTTGCCGATCTCGTCACCCAGCGCGTTGTGGAACCGCTCGGTGATGCTCAGCAAGCCTTCGTCCAGGCTCATGCCGGACTCAACGACGAGTGTGAGGAGGTCGGTCGCCTCAGCCAGCGATCGCTGGATCTGGTGACGGCGAGCCGCGATCCGCTGCTCGAGCCACAGGATCGGGATGAAGTACCCAATGATCGCGGCGATGATGCCGGTCACCGGCGCGACGAGGACCACAGGAAAAGGCACCGGAAGCAGCACACCGGTGCCCAGCCCGGCGATTGCCATCAGCGCCGCGAGGCTGTAGCGCACCGCCTGGAATCCCGCGGGCGTCAGGCCGCCCGGGTCACCGGCACGGCTCAGCTGCTGCCGGACCTGGACGGTGGCGGTCGTGGGCAGCCGCGACGTGAACGGCCGAGCCAGAGCCTCGAGCTGCTTGACGAGCGTGGGCCTGGGGGCCTGCCCGGCGGTGAGGCTTCCGTTGGTGGCGGTGGCACTCGTGCGGGCCTGGTCGATGGCGAAGAAGTAGGCCATCACGATGACAGCGCAGATGATCCCCGCGGTGAGGGCAACCCCGAACATCAGGCCTCCAACGCGGTCATGCGCGCGATGATCAGGTTGCCAATGAGGACGAACAGGGCGGCGACTCCCAGCAGCACGTAGCCGACAAATGTGCTGGTCATCGGCGCGAAATACCCGGGGACGAAAACGTAGAGGCCGAGCGCAAGGAGGATCGGCAGCCCGGTGATGATGGTCGCCGAGGCGCGCGATTGCGCGGTGAGAACGCTCATGTCGCGCTTGGTCTGCAGCCGGTCGCGCAGCGTGTCCGAGATGTTGTCGAGGACCTCGGCCAGGTTTCCGCCGACTCGGGTATGAAGCAGGATTGCGGTCACGATGAACTCGAGGTCCGGGCTGTTGATGCGCAGGAGCAACGCACTGAGCGCCTCTTCGACCGAGGTGCCGAGGGTGATCTCAGTCGCGACGCGTTCGAACTCTGTGGAAACCGGAGGTTGTGACTTGGCGGCCACGGTTTCCAGGGCGCGGTCAATCGCGTAACCGGTCTTAAGAGAGTTCGAGAGCAGCTGCAGCATGCTGGCGAGCTGCTCGTTGAACATGTTCTGCCGGCGTCGCTGCATGTAGCTCAGCACGAGAGGCGGGATGACGAATCCGACCACGCCCAGGATCACCGGGCCGAGCGAGACGCCAAAACGGAAGAGCCCGATCAAGGCGCCGAGAGACACCGCGCCGATCCGGATCAACAGGTATTCGGAAGGTGTGATGTTGAGGCCGGCGCGGGCAAGGTCTTCGGTCAGGGTGGGTTTGCCGCTCGACCTCCGGCGCTGGCTCAAGTTTTCTGCCGCGGGCCGCAGCAACCGCTCGACCAGCTCGCGAGGCGTGGCCCTCGGAGGCGCCGGCGCCAACGGGCGCGCGATGCGCTCTTTGCGGATACGGTCCAGGCTCCAGAAGAAGACGACGATCGCGGCCGCCATCGGCACGACGACGATGATCTGAGGCGGCAGATTCATCCAGGCGTCCTTAAAAGAGGGACGGGTAGGCGGCCTGCATGATCTGCAGCGTCACGCCCTTGGCGGCGGCGACACTGGGACACCCAGGGTCAGGGGTCTGTGCACCGGGTTGAAGGTAGTCGTGGAATGACTCCAGGGCATATTTCAGCGACGCGTAGGTCAGAAACCAGGTGATGACCTCGGCCTGGCATTCGGTCACCACCACCGTAAGGCTGCTGGCTGCGGAGGTGTTGGCTGCCGCCCCCGAGCCCTGCATGCCGACCCGGATCACGTGGAGGTTCGTGAATATCGTCTTGGAGGCCACTTTACCCGAGGTTGAGACGGTGGCTATGACTGAGATGTAGTCGTCCTTCTGTATGTAGTCGGCGACGCCCTGCTGCTCGCTCGTGGGGATGGTCAAGGCGACGTATCCGGTCGAAATCGGTAGGTATTCCGACTGCGAGCCCAGCGCCTGGCTCGGCTTGGCCACGTCGTTGGCGGTCACCGCCTGCCCGCTCTGGATGGTGACCAGCGGGATCATGCCCTGGACGTCCTGGATTCGAGTGAAGAACACCTTCGGATAGGTCCCTGGGACCGGGATGGATCTCAGCTCGAGCGAAGCCGGATCGATCGGCAGCCTCGGCTGGAGGTCCCGGGTCGCCACGACCACGCTCATCGGGGGACTGCTGGTCGCGTTCTGGGCGTTGAGAGCTACGAGGAC
>Ga0209488_10001380_pt1 | contig 20736 bp, 17 predicted proteins | sample Rivendell_Oct201_8_FD_188349 | JGI IMG/M metagenome (GOLD analysis project Ga0209488, IMG submission 188349) | Vadose zone soil microbial communities from the Eel River Critical Zone Observatory, Northern California, USA -... | ecosystem: Environmental > Terrestrial > Soil > Vadose zone >...
CGTCAAGGTCATCGACGTGCCCAAGCCCGCGATCCACCACCCAGGCGAAGCCTTGATCAAAGTGACCATGGGTGCGGTCTGTGGCTCGGACCTGCACATTTTTCACGGGCACACGCCGATGAACCCGGGAGCGGTGCTCGGACATGAGTTCGTCGGCGTGGTCGAGGACGTCGGCTCTGAGGTCAAGCGCTTCAAGGCGGGTGATCGGGTCGTGTCCAGCTTCTTCACTTCCTGCGGTGTGTGTGCTCTTTGTCGCAAAGGCTGGTTCAACCAGTGCGTGGACAAATCGACGTTCGGCCACGGCGAGTACTTCGGCAACCTCGGCGGCGGTCAAGCGGAGTACGTCGTGGTGCCACTCGCGGATCACTCGATGGAGCTCATCCCCAAGGGAATGAGCGACGAGCAGGCCATCTTCGTCGGCGACATCCTTGCCACAGGCTTCTTCGGCGCTGAGCGGGCGGAGATCAAGCCCGGGGACGTCGTTGCCGTGGTCGGCGCGGGACCGGTCGGGCTGATGGCGACGATGGCGGCTCAGCTTTTCGGACCATCGCGCGTGTTCGTCGTCGACATGGTCGACTCGCGGCTCGAGATGGCCCTTGACCTGGGGGGCATCCCGATCAACGCCAAGCAGGTTCACCCGGTCGAGGCGATCCAGGGTCAGACGGGCGGGGTCGGCGCGGACTCGAGCATCGAGTGCGTGGGTCTTCTCTCAGCGGTCGACACCGCGATCGAGAGTGTCCGCGGCGGCGGCACCATCTCGATGGTCGGGGTCCCGAGTGCGGTGGTCGGAGACTTTCCGTACATGAAGATGTGGCTCAAGTCGCTCACGTTTCGGGCGGGTTGGTGCAACGTGCAGGCGTACATGCGGCCGCTCCTCGACCTGATCGCGGCGGGACGTCTCAAGCCCGAAGCGATCATCAGCCACCGGATGAAGCTCGACCAGGCCGAAGAGGCCTACCGCATCTTCGACGCTCGCGAGGCGACAAAGATAGTTCTCACGCCATAGATAAATACCTCCGGGCGAGCCAGAGGCCGGATTTAATCCGGCCGTCACTTATGCCCCTTCCAGGCGCCTCCAGACCTGGTGTTACTCGAAGGGGGTACCTCTGGGGTCCCCGCGCTGCAAGCGCGGGAGGGCCTCCTCCCCCGTGCTATCCAGCGCCATGAGGTAGCCGCGCGCTCGTTCTGTCAGCGGGTAGCGATTCTCCAGTTCGTGAAAGGCTGGACCGTGGTCGCTCTGCTCGAGGTGTGCCAGCTCGTGAACCAGCAGATAGTCCAACACCCAGTCCGGAAGAGCAGCCGCGCGCTTGGCGATCCGGATCGCACCGGTCGTGAAGGTGCAGCTTCCCCAGGTTTGAGCCATCTCCACAAACCCGATCGACGTCCAGCGCAGCCGCCCGCCGAAATGGCGATCGTTGAGTGTTCGGGCGCGTTGCATGAGGCGCTCGTCCGACGGCCGCCGGCGCTCCATACGCCGCTCGATCCGGCTTCGCATGGTCTCCGCCCATTGCTGCCGCTCCGCGTTCGGCATCCATGAAGGAACGAGAAGCTCGAGCACTCCGGCCCTGAGACGGGCCGTGACGGTTCGGCGGCGCCGTTTCGAGGGGACGATGCGCACAGGCGGGGAGAACTGGTTTGAATCGTGTTCCAAGACGTTGTGCTCCGTTTGTTGCTGAGACGACTGCAGCGATTGTAGGCACGCATGGGGCGAAGTGAAACCCAGCTTGTTAAGCTGGCCGCGCAAATCCGTGCCCAGAAGCCTAGTCATCGGAAATGGCAACGTCCTCGTCGGCTTCGACGCCAACTACTCGGTTCGCGACATTTTCTTCCCGAGGGTCGGTGACGCCAACCACACGATGGGCAACGTATGCCGCACAGGTTTTTTCATCGATGGCAAGTTCGCCTGGGTGTACGACCCGGCCTGGGAACGCCATCTCGGCTACGCCGAGGACTCGTTGGTCAGCGACGTCACGATGACGCATCCGGGACTCGGGATCACCGTCAAGTTCGAGGACTATGTCGATCTGGCCCGCAACTGGTTCATCCGCAACCTCGAGATCAAGTCGACATCTGGCTTTACCACAGGTCACGTCTTCTTCCACTACGACTGGTACATCGAAGGTTCGGACATCGGCAACACGGTGCTTTTCGAGCCCCGCCATCGCGGGATCATCGCGTACAAGGCCAACCGTTACTTCCTCGCCGGGGGCATAAGCGGGCCCGAGTTCGGGATCGACACATGGGCCAACGGCAAGAAGGGCAATGGCCTGGCCGGCACGTGGGTCGATGCAGAAGACGGAACGCTCGGCAGGAACCCGATCGAGCAGGGATCGGTCGACTGCACCATCGGTTTCGACATCGGTCCTGCCGCGGCCGGCGAGGCAAGCTCGGTGATCCACTGGCTGTGCATGGGAACGCGACTCAGTGACGTCACGACTTACGGCCAGGAGCTCATCGTCGGCCGCGGGCCTGAGACCTATCGCGGCCGGACCCTCACCTTCTGGCAGGTGTGGTCTGAGCAGGACCACCGGCATGTCGACGAGGAGCTCGGCCAAGATGTAACCCAGCTCTACCGGCGGAGCCTGCTCACGGCGCGCACACATGCCGACAACCGCGGCGCCATCGTCGCGGCGACCGACTTCGACATCACGAAGTTCGCGCGCGACACGTATGCCTACGCCTGGCCGCGCGACGGCGCCCTGGTCGCCAACGCCCTCGACCGCGCGGGACACCAAGACGTGACGCGCCAGTTCTTCACGTTCTGCCAGCAGACGCTGGTCGAGGAGGGCTTCTTCCTCCACAAGTACACCCCCTACGGCCAGCCAGGCAGCTCTTGGCTGCCATGGGTTGACTCGAATGGGCGGCGCACGCTGCCCATTCAGGAGGACGAGACGGGCCTTGTCCTGTGGGCGCTCTGGCAGCACTACCGCCTCCACCGCAACCTTGATTTCGTGGTCGGGCTTTACTCCACCCTCGTCGTGCCGGCCGCGGACTGGATGGCCTCCTACATCGACACCAGGAATGGCCTGGTCATGCCATCGTGGGACCTCTGGGAGGAGCGCTGGGGCATCCATGCCTTTACGGTCGGAGCGGTGTGGGGGGGCCTGGATGCGGCGCGCAACTTTGCCGATCTTTTCGGTGATGTCAAAGCCTACGTTCGGTATCGCGATGCAGCGGATCGGCTCCGAAAAGCGTCGGATGCCCACCTCTACAGCGCCGACCTCGGGCGCTTCGCCCGCCGCATCGCGGTGGAGGACGACGGCACCCTGACCGTGGACATGATCCTGGACAGCGCCCTCTACGGTTTGTGGCGCTTCGGCATGTATCCGCCGGACGACAAGCGAATCGTCGAAACCATGACCGCGATTCGTGATCAGCTCTCGAACAAGGCCGCGACCGGCGGCGTTGCGCGGTACGAGGACGACTACTACTTCAAGGTCGAAGCCGACACTAAGAAGACGCCGGGCAATCCGTGGTTCATGTGCACGCTCTGGCTTGCGCAGTGGTACATCGCCACCGCCAAGGACACGCACGACCTGAGGGCCGCGCGCGACATCATCAACTGGGTGGTTGCGCACCAGCTACCGGGTGGACTGCTGTCGGAGCAGCTGGACCCGAACACCGGCGCACCGCTGTCAGTCTCGCCGCTCACGTGGTCGCACGCCGAGCTGATCGTCACCGTGGATGAGTTCTGCCGCAAGTCAGAGCGCGTGCGGCGCTCCGCGATCTCGACTGTCGTGCCGAAAGCGAAGACGACATAACGGGTTGCTGTTAGGCCGGATTTATTCCGGCCGTCCCAGACGTGCCTGAATCCCGCTTGCGTCGCGAGGAGTGACCACTCAATAAGTCCCATCCCGGGAGGGTGAGCAGGGGCGCGTTGCGCGCCCCGATGAGAGGGAACCGAGCCGGTTCCCTCTCATTCCCTAGAGGGGGATGTTTCCGTGCTTGCGGGGAGGCCGCTCGACTGTCTTGCGCAGGCACAGCTGTAGTCCACGGACCAGCTCCCGCCGCGTCTGGCTCGGCTCGATGACGTCATCGATGTAACCTCGCTCGGCTGCCACGTATGGGTTGGCGAAACGGGCGGTGTACTCCGCCACCAGCTCCTTGCGCCTTCCGGCGGGGTCCTTGGCCGTGCTGAGGTCGCGCTTGTAGATGATGTTCACTGCGGCTTCGGGGCCCATCACCGCGATCTCGGCGGTCGGCCACGCAAGGTTCAGGTCAGCCCCCATCTGCTTGGGCGACATGACGCAGTAAGCGCCGCCATAGTCCTTGCGCGTGATCACGGTCAGCTTGGGCACTGTCGCTTCGGCGTACGCGTACAGCAGCTTGGCTCCGTGCCGGATGATCCCCCCGTGCTCCTGGTCGCGCCCCGGCAGGTAGCCGGGGACGTCCACAAACGAGATGATCGGGATGCCGAACGCGTCGCAGAATCGGATGAACCTGGCTGCTTTGACCGACGCGTTTATGTCAATCGCCCCAGCGAGCACCTTGGGCTGATTGCCGACGATTCCGACGACGTGCCCCCCAAGGCGCCCAAGGCCGACAACGATGTTCGGCGCGAAAAATGGCTGGACTTCGAAGAACTCACGGTTGTCGAGCACACGCCCCACGAGCTCCCGCATGTCGTACGGCTTGTTCGGTGATTCGGGAACTATGGTCTGCAGCTCGGGGTCCGCGCGCTCGAGGTCGTCGGAGGTCGGGACGAACGGAGGCCGCTCGCCGTTTGACGAGGGAAGGAACGACAGGAGCTTACGGACGCCATCGGCGCATGCCTGCTCGGTCTGCGGCAGGAAGTGAGCGACCCCTGACGTTGCGTTGTGCACGTCACCGCCCCCGAGCTCATCGAAGGTCACCGCCTCGCCGGTGACCACGCGAATCACCTCTGGGCCGGTGATGAACATGTATCCCTGGCCGGCGACGATGAAGATGAAATCGGTGATCGCGGGCGAATAAACCGCGCCGCCGGTGCATGGCCCGGCGATGACGCTGATCTGCGGGATCACTCCGGACGAGCGCACGTTGCGCAAGAAGATGTCGGCGTAGCCCGCCAGGGCCACCACTCCCTCCTGGATGCGCGCGCCACCTGAATCGTTGATGCCGATGATGGGCACCCGGTTGCGCAGCGCGAGCTCCTGCACCTTGACGATCTTCTCCGCGGTGACCTCACCGAGCGAGCCGCCGAACACCGTCGCGTCGTATGCGTAAACGGCCACGGGGCGGCGGTCAATCTCGCCAAAGCCGGCGACGACACCGTCGCCGGAGATGCGCCGCTCTTCCATGCCAAAACCGTGCGCTCGATGCGCCGCGAAGACATCGAGCTCCACGAACGATCCGGCGTCCAGGAGCATCTCGATGCGGTCGCGCGCCGTGGCCTTTCCAGCCGCGCGCCGCTTGTTGGCGGCCTCGGTTTCCGCATGCAGCGCCTGGTAGCGCCGCTTGCGGTACTGGTTGATCTTCTGTTCTGAGACGGTGGTTTGTGCTCGATGCGGCGCCTCGACGGTTTTGAGGGAAGGTGTCGTCCTGCGGACAGGTGTAAGCGATTTCGGTCTCCTGGCAGCCATTGCGCATATATCGTAGGCGCCGTGCCCGAGTACAGCCCTCCGCTCGACATCGACCGCTCGGTCACGTTGCGTCAATTACGAACGTTCAAAACGGTGGCCGACCTCAAGAGCTTCAGTCTCGCGGCACAGCAGCTGCGCCTGAGCCAGCCGTCGGTCTCGTACCAGGTCAAAGAGCTCGAGGAGGCGCTCGGCTTGCCGTTGCTGGATCGCATGGGCAAGCGGGTTCACCTGACCGAGGCCGGGTCGGTTCTTTACTCCTACGCCCGGCGCACCCTCGACGTCCTGGACGAGGCCGGGCTGGCGCTCGAGGAGATGCGCGGCATCAAAAGGGGAAATCTGCGCGTTGGAGCCAGCACGACCGTCGGCATCTATCTCTTGCCTGCGGCGCTGGGCGCGTTCAAGAAGCTGCATCCAGGGCTGGTCATCTCGCTCGAGATCGGTACCCGCGCGAGAGTCCAGGAGCAGGTCCTGAACAACGAGCTCGACCTCGCGGTGGTAGGCCCGGCGCTCAAGGATCCGGACCTCGCCATCCTGCCTTTTGTCAGCGACGAGCTCGTCGTCGTAGCTCCCGCCGGTCATAGGCTCGCCGGTCGTCGCGGAATCGCGCTCAAGGATCTGGAAGACCAGCCGTTCGTAATGCGCGAGCCGGCCTCTGGCAGCCGCTGGTCGCTCGAGAAAGCGGCTCGCAAGGCCGGCGCGAAGCTCAACGTCGCGATGGAGCTGGGATCTAACGGAGCGATCAAGCACGCGGTGGAATCTGGGCTCGGCCTGGCGGTGCTATCGCGTTACGCATGCGCCCTCGAGCTCTCGAGCGGGCGGCTGGTCGAGCTTGACGTTCACGGTTTTCCTATCCGCCGTGACTGGCATATCGTCCATCTGCGCCGGCGCCGGCTGCCTGCATCGGTGCTCGCTTTCATCGAGTTCTTGAAGGACACGACCTGGCTCTCGCGTAACGGCACGCCAGGTCGCCTCAGACCTCCCACCGATTGATCACTCGCCTCAGCCGTGCGGCCGCCGACGTGCTGTCGCGGCCCGCGCTTTACTGGGCGATCGCGGCAGCGTTCTGGCTCCGTGTCGCCGTCCTCACCGTGCTCACGCCTCGGCGCCCTGACACGGAAGGCATGTGGGAAGGGGCCCATGCCTACCTGACCGACCCAGGGCACATGTACAACGCCGCGGCTGACTACCTGAGCCGCCTCCACATCATCGCGCCGCCTGGCGGGCTCGATGCCTTCGTGAGTCCCCCGCCGCTCGCGTTGCTTGCGGTCCCGATCGCCCTGCTTCCGAAGAGCGTCGGCGTCCAGGTCTGGACGGCAATCGATTCGATTTCACTGCTGGTCGCGCTTGGGCTCCTGTATCGAGTCGTCGCGACGCGTCACCCGATCGCGAGGCCGGTCTTCTGGTTGGCAGCGGCCTATTTCCCACCTTTGTTCGCGGACGTCAGCGCCGGGCAGCGTGGCGGCGTCTTGCTGCTCGGCGCGATGGCTTCGATCTGGCTCGAAGCAGCTCGGCCGGCAATGGCCGGAGTGGTTGCCGGGTTGGTGGCGGCTCTCAAGTACTACCCCGCCGCGATGGTCATCGGTCCCCGACCCAAACATCGCTTTCGATACGCCCTGGCGCTTGCGATCGCGCTGGTGGTGGTCACCGCCGTGAGCTTCTTGCCGCTCGGTCTGGGCGGCACCGAGTTCTACTTCCAGCACGTGCTGCTGGCATCGCTTGCCTCGCACAACCCCGACTGCGCTTACGACTCTGTGCGCACGCTGTTCATGCGCACCATCGGCGGAGAGGAATACGCGCAGCCATCCGGATCGGGTTATGTGCTGGTCACCTCGCCCGTGCACCTGCCAGGCGTTGCGCTCGCGCTCTCCTATTTGAGCGCGCTCGCTTTCGCGTTTGGCGCGGCGTGGGGCGCCTGGCGAAGCCAATGGAATCCTGCTTACGGGATGTCGCTCGGGTTTGCTCTCGGCGCACTCATACCCAATGAGGTGTGGCCGTACCAATGGCTCCCGCTCCTGCCGCTGGTTCTGCTTCTCGTCGTTCGCGGCATCGAGCGAAACAAAGTCGGGATGCTCATTCTGCTCGGGATCTTCCTGCTCGCTTTCTTTCGGCAGCCGTGCGAGCTCGTCTTTCCCAACCTCTGGACCCTTGCCGCGATCGGCGTCTTCGTGCTGGGCGTGTGGCAGAATCCGCTTTTCCGGTCGGGCTCGGAATTGGAGGAAGGGCATGGCGCTCAACGCTGAGGTCAGCTTCACCTGGGTGGGCCACGGGACCTGGAAGGTCCGCAGCGCCAAGGGCAAGGACATCTATATCGACCCGTGGGTCATGAACAACCCGGTGGCGCCGGCAGCGCTGAAAAAAGTGGACGGCTGCGACCTCATCCTGATCACCCATGGCCACTTCGATCACGTCCACGACGCGCTGGAGATCGCCAGGGCAACCAAGCCCAAGATCGTGACCAACTTCGAGATCAGCGCGTGGCTGGGATCGAAGGGGATTCCAGCGGACACGATCATCGGCGCGAACCAGGGCGGCACCGTCGACGTCGATGGGATCAAGGTCACGCTCGTTCATGCCGAGCACAGCTGCGGCATAAGCGATGGAGATCAAATCATTTATGGAGGCGCAGCCTGCGGCCTGGTGATCGAGTTTGAAAACGGTTTCACGATCTACTTCGCAGGGGACACCGACGTGTTCGGTGACATGGCGCTCATCGCCGAGCTCAGCGAGTTCGACGTTGCCTTCCTGCCAATTGGGGACTTCTACACGATGGGTCCGGACAGGGCCGCCAAGGCGGTCTCGCTGCTGGGCGTCAAGACGGTGGTGCCCATGCACTTCGGCACGTTCCCGCCGCTGGTCGGCCGCCCCAAGGCTCTCCAGGATCTGGTTGGGCCCGGAGTCAAGGTGCTCGACATCAAACCCGGAGACACCGTCTGAGCGTTAGGGACTCCGTATGAGAGACATCGTCGGGGCGCCCGCGACCTGGCTCGCGCGCGCCATCCGGACCAAGAAGGTCTCCTCGCTCGAGGTGGTGCGCGCACACCTCGAGCACATTCACACGGTGAACCCGCGCCTCAATGCGGTGGTGTTTGCGACAGCCGAAAGCGCGCTCAAGCAGGCCCGGGCCGCCGACCGGAAGAACACGCGTAAGAACGTCCCCGGGCCCCTGCACGGCGTCCCGTTCACGGCCAAGGACATCTTCGACACGGCGGGACTTCCGACCACCGCCGGTCTGCGGATGCTGCGGAGCAACATCCCCGACCGCGACGCGACTGTCATCGCGCGCATGCGCGACGCCGGCGCGATCCTCATCGGCAAGACCAACTGCCCGCCCGGTGGCACCGGCGGGGACAGCTGGAATCCTCTACACGGCGGGACGCGAAATCCCTACGACATCGCCCGCTCACCGGGGGCAAGCAGCAGCGGCGAGGCCGCGATCATCGCCGCGGGCGGGTCGCCGATCGGAATCGGCAGCGACTCGGGAGGCAGCATCCGGATGCCGGCCCACTACTGCGGCATCGCGGCCCTCAAACCCACGACCGGCCTGGTTCCGGGCACGGGCGCATATGGGCTGGTCGGCGGGCTCACAGACGCACGCAGCCAGGTTGGGCCGATGGCACGGTTCATCGCCGACCTGGCGCTCGTCCTGCCCCTCCTGGTCGGGCCGGACGGGATCGATTCAGGCGTGGTGCCGGTGCCGCTGGCGAAGCGGACACCGAAGCTAAAGGACCTGAAGGTGGCCTGGTACGCGGACGATGGGATGGCCAAGCCGACCCACGCGATCGCTGCCGCGGTCAAGTCGGCCGCTCACGCCCTCGCCGATGCCGGTTGTGAGGTGACGGAGGCGCGGCCGCCCGGCCTGCACGAGGCACACCAGGTCACTCTCGGTTACTGGGGGGACAAGCGGATGAGCCACGAGCGGCTCTTCAAAAGGTGGGACTCATTCCGCAGCGGAATGCTCGCGTTCATGTCCAGTTTCGATCTCATCCTGAGCCCGGTGGCGCCAGACATCGCTCCGCTCTACCGAGCCAAGATCGTCCCGGCGCACCTGTTCAGCTACACCATCCCCTACAGCCTTTCCGGCAACCCGTGCGTGGTGGTTCGGGCGGGCACCTCCCCGGAGGGCCTGCCGATCGGCGTGCAGGTCGTGGCCCGCAACTGGCACGACGACGTTGCGCTCCGCGCTGCTCATGCCATCGAGCGGGCGCTGGGCGGCTGGCGGCCTGCTAGCGTGGTCGGGTGAAGTTTCGGTACTCACGCTGGGACGGCACCCAGAAGCTGGACGACCTCGACGCCGGAGACGTTCTCGACGCGCTCTCCGACGACCTGATGAACTACGGGGACCTGAATGCGGCGCTTCAGAGGCTGCTGCGTTGGGGGACACCCAACATGCCCGGTCTCGAGCAGCTGCTCAAGCAGCTTCGCGAGGGGCGTGAGCGGGAGCTAGGGCGCTACAACCTCGACTCCACCGTCGATCAGCTGCGCGAGCAGGTCCAGGAGGTGATCGACACCGAGAAAGCGGGGATCGAGCGCCGGCTGAACGAAGCGCAGACACCTGAGGCGAAAAAGCTGATGGAGCGGATCGCCCGCCAGCGCAACGATCAGCTGGATCGACTGCCCGACGACCTCGGCGGCCAGGTCAAGGGTCTTCGCGATTACGAGTTCGTCGATGACGAAGCTAGACAGAAGTTCGAAGACCTCATGCAGAAACTGCAAAAGCAGATGGTCGACCAGATGTTCCAGGGCATGAAGGGCTCAATCCAGCAGATGCAGGGCGAGGACCTTTCACGCGTACGCGACATGGTTCGCGAGCTGAACAAGATGCTCGAGCAGCGGATGGAGGGCCGCACGCCCGACTTCAGCGGATTCATGGACCGTTACGGCGACATGTTCCCGCCCGGTATCAACAGCCTGGAAGAGCTCCTCGAGCACCTGCAGCGCCAGATGGCGCAAATGCAATCGCTCCTCCAGAGCATGAGCCCGGAGGCTCGCGAAGAGCTGCGCCAGATGATGGACGCTCTCTTGCAGGACGACTCGCTGCGACTGGAGCTGGCGCGACTGTCCGGATTCATGCAGGCGATGATGCCGCCCTCCGAGCTGAGCGAACGCTACCCATTTTTCGGGGAGGACCCGCTCTCGATGGGCGAGGCGATGGGCCTGATGGAGCGCCTCCAGCAGATGGACCGGCTGGAGTCGCAGCTCGAGCGCGGCAGCTTCCGGCCTGATGACGTAGACCGGTCGCTGGCACAGGAGCTGCTCGGCAACGACGCGCGGCAGGCGCTCGACCAGCTGCGGAAGCTGACTGAGGTGCTGGAGAAGGCCGGCTACGTTGAACGAAAGGGCCGCCGCATGGAGCTCACTCCGCGCGGCATGAGGCGCATAGGGCAGTCCGCGCTTCGCGACATCTTCGACCAGCTGAAAAAGACTCGGATGGGCCAGCACCAGCTGTGGCGAGGCGGGATTGGCAATGACGCGTCCGACGAGCTCAAGGACTACGAGTACGGCGACCCGTTCCTGCTCGACCTGAAGGAGACCCTTTTCAACTCGATCGTCCGCGAGGGCCCGAAAGTTCCGGTGAAGATGGAAGCGGACGATTTCGTCGTGCATCGCACGGAGCATGTGACGCAGGCGTCGACGGTCTTGATGATCGACATGAGCCGCTCGATGTTTCTCCGCGGATGCTTCCTCGCGGCGAAAAAGGTGGCCATTGCGCTCGACTCGCTCATCCGAAGCCAGTACCCGCGCGACTCGCTCTATGTAGTCGGATTTTCGAACTATGCGGTAGAGCTCAAGCCGCAGACACTTCCTCAGCTCGCGCTCAACGACTACGTGTACGGGACAAACATGCAGCACGGATTTCAGCTGGCGCGCTCGCTCCTGGCGAAGCACCGGGGAAACCGGCAGATCATCATGATCACCGACGGTGAGCCCACCGCTCACATCGCCGAAAACGGCAAGGCGCAGTTCTCATATCCGCCGACGTTCGAGACAATTCAGCAGACGCTGAAAGAGGTCAAGCGGTGCACGCGCGACCGTGTCGTGATCAACACGTTCATGCTCGAGCGTGGCCCGTACCTGACTGAGTTCATCAACCAGATGACCCGTATCAACAAGGGACGGGCGTTCTTCGTGTCGCCTGACCGGCTGGGCGAGTACATCCTGGTCGACTACGTGAGTGGAAAACAGCGCCGCCGGGCGAGCAATCGGCGCGCCCGAATCGCCTGAAACCCATCCATTTGAGGCAGGCGGCCTCGCAGCCCTCTTGCTTATGATCGGATGGTGGGTGAGGAGGTTGTGGAGTGAAGGCCGCCCCTAACCGGTCAGAGGTGGGCGGGCTTCCGAACCCGGACCCTGAGCGCCGCAACCTGAGCCCGGCCGCCCTCTACGAGCACGCGGTGCGCCGCGATGAGGCGGTCATCGTATCCACCGGTGCGCTGACAGCCGAGACCGGCAAGCACACGGGCCGTTCGCCCAAGGACAAGTTCTTCGTCAAGGAGTCGACGAGCCAGGACGCCATCTGGTGGCAGGCCAATCAAGCGATCTCCCAACCCAAGTTCGACGGCCTTTTGAAGCGGATGGAACAGTTCTGCGCCACGCATGACGTGTTCACCCAAGACGTGTTTGCATGCGCGGACCACCGCCACCGCCTGCGAGTGAGGGTCATAACCGAGCATGCCTGGCACAGCCTTTTTGCGCACAACCTCTTCATCCGACCGAACGCCGACGAGTTGATGAACTTCGAGCCGGACTTCACGGTCATCTCTCTGCCTTCCGTGGCGGCAGACCCGAAAGTCGACGGCACCCGCACCGAGACTTTCATCCTCGTGAACCTTGCCCGCCAGATCGTGATCATCGGAGGGACTGAGTACGCGGGTGAGATCAAGAAATCGATCTTCACCGCGCTCAACTACCTCCTGCCGGCCAAAGGCGTGTTTCCGATGCACTGCTCGGCCAACGTGGGCAGCGGAGGTTCCGACGTGGCCCTGTTTTTCGGACTGAGTGGCACCGGCAAGACGACGCTGTCGGCAGACCCGTCACGCCGGTTGATCGGGGATGACGAACATGGCTGGAGTGACACCGGCATCTTCAACTTCGAAGGCGGCTGCTACGCCAAGACGATCCATATCCGCAAGGAGTCCGAGCCAGAGATCTATGCCGCGACCGAGAGCTTCGGCACGATTCTCGAAAACGTGGGCTACGACCCGCGCACGCGAATCCCCGACTACGACTCTGAGGAGAAAACCGAGAACACGCGAGCGGCTTATCCGGTCGACCTCATCCCCAACGCTGTTCTTTCAGGCACTGGCCGCCACCCGAACAACGTGATCTTCCTGTCCGCAGACGCGTACGGCGTGCTGCCTCCAGTGGCGCGCCTGGATGAAGACCAGGTCCGCCACTACTTTCTCTCCGGCTACACCGCCAAGGTGGCCGGGACGGAGCGTGGCGTCACCGAACCTGAGCCCATCTTCAGCACCTGCTTCGCGGCGCCCTTCCTGGTTCTGCCACCGGAGCGGTACGCGGACATGCTGATCGACCGCGTCACTCGGCACCATGCGGACGTCTGGATGCTGAACACAGGCTGGGTTGGGGGTCCGTACGGAGTCGGGCAGCGCATGTCGATCGCTCACACCCGCGCGATCGTGCGTGCGGTGGTGCAGGGAAGGCTGCATGGCGTGACGACCCACGTCGATCCGGTGTTCGGCCTGCAGATCCCCGACCAGGTTCCAGACGTGCCGACCGAGGTTCTCGACCCGCGCTCGACGTGGGCCGACCCGGCGGCGTACGACCGCCAGGCCAAGAAGCTGCGGGCGATGTTCGAGGAGAACATTCGCAACATCGGCAAGAGCGGCTCGACCGCCGGCTGAGCTTGCGGGTTGCGATCGTCGGGAGCAGGCGCTTCTCTGAGCCGACGCGGGTTATTGACTACGTCAACGCACTGCCGCCGCGAGCGTCGATCATCACCGGGAGCGCCAGCGGGGTTGACGCGGCTGCGACCAAGGCGGCGCGGGCGAAGGGGATCGCAGTCCAGGTGATGCCGGCGAGCTTCGATGAGCTGGCCGACGCTGCTCGAGCGGCCGCGCGCAACCAGCGGCTGGTGGATGCGTGCGACGTGCTGGTCGCCTTCTGGGATGGGAGCTCGAAGGGAACTCGGGCCACCGTGGACCGGGCTCTCGACTCAGGCAAAGAGGTCCACGTTTTCATCGCTGATTAACATGGGCGCATGACCCTGGCTAACAGCGTGCGGTTTCGCTATTTAGCGCGACTGCGAGAGCTGGCTGGAACAGATTCCGAGACGATGGACATTCCGGTCGCGTGGACTCTTAGAGACATGTACGAAGGCGTGCGGCGAACGCATCCAGGGATGCCCTCTCGCGACGGAGTACGCGCGGCGGTCAACCAGGAATTCACGGATTGGAGCGCGACCGTTTCAGACGGAGACGAAGTCGCTTTCATCCCGCCGGTGAGCGGCGGGGTTCACGGCGTAGGCGTTTTGTTCGAGCTCACGCCGGATCCCCTCGACGCGCGGCGTCTTGAAGCGGCGGTGTCACACAAGGGCGCTGGTGCGATCTGCACCTTCACCGGCGTGGTGCGTGACAACTCGCGCGGCCGGTCGGTCACGCACCTGGATTACGAGGCCTACGCCGAGATGGCGGTCACCCAGATGCGAAAGATCGGCGACGAGATCGCAGAACAGTGGCCGGAAGCGCGCGTTGCGATGGCGCACCGTACCGGCAGCCTGGAGATCGGAGAAGCGTCGGTCGTCGTGTCGGTCTCGTGCCCGCACCGCTCGGAGGCCATCGCCGCGTGTAAGTGGGGGATCGACCGGCTCAAGGAATCGGTGCCGATCTGGAAGAAAGAGCACGCCGCCGACGGCTCTTACTGGATCGAGGGGGACGAGGCCAAGGCGACTCCGTAGCGACGTCGGTAGCGCCAAACACGCCAAAAGAAGTCCCTGCAATCGCGAGTTTGGCGCCAGACAAACCGAATTCCGCGCGCACTCAAACGTTGACGCGGGCAACCGAGAGGCCGTCGCGGATCGGGATGACGATGCTCTCCAGCCGCGGGTGCTTGGCGACCCACTGGTTGTAGGAGGCTACGTTGCGCGCCTGCTGGGTCTTCGGTTTGAGCACCTCGCCCTGGCGCAATGCGTTGTCGGCCATCAGCAGCGCTCCTGCATCGAGTCTCTCGAGGCACAGCTCAGCGACGCGCAGCGTCACGTCTTCCGAAGGGAAGGAGTTCAGCAGGTCGATGAAGCAGGCATCGAATCGCGTCTCCAACTTCTGAAGGCCGCCGACCGCGTCCTGCTCAAGAACTGTAGCCTGGCTGCTCAGCCCCGCTTCCGAGAAGTTGGCCCGCGCGCGCTCGGCTCGCTTGTGGTCGACCTCGAATGTAGTCAGCTCGCCGGCGGTCGTCCCGCGCAGCAGCCAGATGCCGCTGTAGCCGGTCGCGGTGCCCAGCTCGAGCACGCGATTGGCTCCGGCGATCTTGACCAGCAGGCTGAGCAGCGCACCTTCATGCGGCCCGACGATCGGGATGTTCTCGCGCTGCGCCTCATCCTCCATCCGTGCCAGCACCACATCGCGTGGCGGCAAGAGGCCGTCAATGTAAGCCTGCAGCTCGTCGGTGACCTCTACCGTCCTCATCGCGTGACCCGCTCAGGCGCCAGCACGTCAAGCACTCGATCGACCTCCTCGTCCGTGTTGTAGAAATGCGGAGACAGCCGCACGAAATCCTTATGAATTCGACCGATAACATGAGCGGCGTTCAGGTCACGCAGCACCGTCTGCGGCTTCGCTCCCGGCTTGCGGAATGACACGATTCCCGAAGACTCCCCTCGAGTGCGCGGCCAGGGCTCCACGATCTCGCAGCCGCACGACGCGAGTCCTTCAGCCAGCCGCTGGGATAGATCGAGCACCCGTTTTTCGATGACGTCCGGACCGACTTCCAGCAGCAGCTCGAGGGCCGCGCCGAAGGCGGCGGTGGTGAGCACTGACACGACCGACTCTTCGAATCGCCGTGCGCCTGGCGCCAGGGTCAAGTCGTATGTGAAGTAGTCGTTTCCGGCCACGGATCTAGCGCCGACGATCACCGGCCGTATGCGATCGAGCAGCGCGGGTGCGCAGTAGAGAAAGCCGATCCCAGATGGCCCGATCAGCCACTTGCCGCCGCCCGCGGCGCAGAAATCGACAGGCAGCCTCCCGACGTCCACGCGCAGGGCGCCCACGCTCTGCATCACGTCGACAGCAAAGACGACGCCGCGCCGGCGACATTCATCGCCGATGGTCTCCAGGTCCACACGAAACCCATTCCAGAACTCGACGTGTGACAGCGCCACCACTTTTGTGCGCGAGTCGACGAGCGCGAAAACGTCCTCCGGTCTGACGCGCCCGTCGACAGGCTGAGCCAGCCGGTACTCGACCTGGCGCGCGGCAAGCGCCATCCACGGATAAACATTGGCGGGGTACTCCCACACGGCTCCGACGACGTTATCGCCCGCTTTCCAGTCCATGCCCTCGGCCAGCAGCGAAATCCCGTGCCCGGTGCTGCGCGTGATCGCGATCGAGTCGGCGGAGGCGTTGATCAGGCGGGCTATCAGCCCGCGCACGCGGTCGGCTTCGTCCTGCGCCCATCCGTCCCTGTAAGGCAGGTTCATCGAAGCGTCAATGACCTGTTCGATCGCCGCCCGCGCGCGCTGCGACATCGGCGAGACCCCCGCGTGATTCATGTGGATGTAGTGACCGGCCAGTGGAAAGAGGTTCCGCGCCTCGAGTGGATCCATGCGCTATTCCTTCTTCAAATTGTCCAGCAGGGGCTGAAGGGTGACTATGTAGTCCGCCATCCGGACGGCGGCGTCGTCGAGGACGCCCTCGTCCAGCTGGGGCGCCGGCAATGTTTCGTAGAGGCGCGACCAGCCGCGATCCCACGGTTCGAGCTCAGCCCGTGGCAGCTGCGCCTTCACCTCGAGCATGTGCCCCCGGAAGAAATCGAACGCGTCCTGGTTCTCCGCGGCCGAGCCTTCGAAGTGGAGGCCGATCTCCAGGCGGCCGGCCCCAGTGTGGTGCCAGGCCTCGTAATGGAACTCGGGACGCCCGTAGTGCAGCTTCATCAGGCGGCCTCGCCCACGCGCGCTGCTGAACGAGCGAAACTCGGCGGGCAGCCTTGCTTTCAACTCTTTGCGCAGCCCGCTGAAGAACTCTCCCGGAGCAAGCAAGGTCCCGCTGGCCAACTCGCCGAATATATCTCGTAATCTTGCTGCCAGTGGGCTACGTACCGATGGTCACCGAGAATGAAGGCGGCAACCGCGAGCGGACCTTCGACATCTACTCGCGACTCTTGAAGGACCGCATCATCCTCATCGGTCGCCCAATCGATGACGTCGTCGCCAACCTGGTGGTCGCCCAGCTGATGTACCTCGCCGCCGACGATCCGGAGAAAGAGATCCAGATCTACGTCAACTCCCCAGGCGGGTCGGTCAGCGCCGGCTTCGCCATCTACGACACGATGCAGTACGTCCGAGCGCCGATCTCCACCGTCTGCATCGGCAGAGCCGCGAGCTTCGGAACCGTCGTCTTGATGGCCGGCGAGAAGGGCAGGCGTTTCTCGCTGCCCAGCTCCAACATTCATATGCACCAGCCGCTGATCGGCGGTCGGGGGATGGCCGGCCAGGCAACAGACCTGGACATTCACGCCAAAGAGATCATTCGCATCAAGAAAGTGCTCAATGAGCTGATTGCGCAGCACACCGGCCAGCCACTTGAGCGAGTCGAGAGGGACACCGACCGCGACTACTTCTTGACGCCTCAGGAAGCCGTCGAGTATGGCCTGATCGACGGGATCATCCAGTCGACATCGGTGCCGGCTCTCGCTGCGACCAAGTAAGCAAACCCGCGGCACGTAAACAAACCCATCCGACCACGATCACGCCTGTCACCGCAGGCACGGGCGCGGGCATGAACGCCGCAATCGCCGCCCCAACTGAGAGCAGCAGCCAGTCGTACCACTGCGCCTTGCCCCAGATCGCGAGCGCGAGTGCAACCAGCACCAGGTCGGTGGGCAGGGCATGGGGCGCGGCAAGCACCCCGCCGGCGACCAGTACCGCGACCGCCGCCCGGAAATCGCCGCGCTGCCGTCGGGCGAGCAGGACCACCGCAGCGATCGTGATCGCCGTCAAGCCGGCGACAGCAAACGCCTGGGCGCCGGATGGAAGCAGCGTGCCGAAGTGCGCGAGGTCGACCTCGCGACTGTCAGGTCGCACCGGGCCGTTCAGCGCCGGCAGCCACTGAAAAACCCACTGCGGGTTCAAAACGCCTGCAGCCGCCGTCAGCACAACGCCGGCCGTGGCCCAACCGGCCAACACGCGCCACTGCCGGCTCGCGATCAGCGCCACGCCGAGCGGCAGCATCAGCTGGGGCTTGAGCAGGGTCAGCCCGAGGCAAAGTCCCGCCAGATACTTTCGCGATGAGAGCGAGATCGCCGCACCGATCCCAAGGGCAACCATGCCGTCGAGCTGTGCATTGAGCAGCAGGAGAGCTGTAGGCACCGACGCGAAGGCAGGCAAGACGGCCGCCGGAGCGCGCGGCCGCACGGCCAAGTAGAGGCCGATCGCCAGGCAGGCGAGTCCAAACAGGATCCAGAGCCTGCCGCCGAAGTCGGTGCCGAGCAACTCAAATGGGACGGCGAAGAACGCTACCCAGGCGGGAGCGACAAACGGCAAGATCCCGTTGATGCCAAGGGTGATGAGGGTGCGGCCACCGGTGACCTCGAGCTCGACACGACGCTGAACGTCGAAGTCATAGAGGTGGCCTGGATCGGTGACCAGGATTCGACCGCCGGTCGCGAACGCAGGCCAGTCGGAATTGATTACGTCGTTGGAGCCTTCGATCAGCGGGTAGATGACGAAACCGACCGCGACCGCGAGCATCGCCACCGATCCGCGCCAGCGCCAGCGCGTCATGTGGCTTCGATGCGTAGACCGCGCATGACCGGGGTGAGCAAGGCGCCCTGCACCAGCAGTGAGAGCAGCACCACGCCATAGGCAACGGCTGAAACTCGGCTGTCAACGCCGCTCAGGCCGGCGACGGATAGCGCCAAAGCCACAGAGAGGGCCCCGCGCAGCCCTGCCCAGAACGTGACGTGCCTCCATCGCCAGGGTATGGATTGGCCGCGACCCGCTGCGAGGGCCAGCAGACCGTAAACCGGCACGGCGCGAGTGACGAGCATGATCAGGAACGTGGCCACGACAAGCCAGGCCACGGGCAGCACGGTCCAGGCCGGCAGGGCGGCGCCGACGATTATGAAAAGCATCGCGTTGAGCACGAACGCCAGAAGGCTCCAGAAGCCGAGCAGCTGTGGCCCGTGCAGCCGGCCGAGCCGCGTGCCGTAGCGCGCGACAACTATGCCGGCGACCACGACTGCGACGATGCCCGAGGCGTGCACGAGGTCGGCCGCGAGGTAGCTGCCGTATGCAATGACAAGCGTCGCGAGGATCTCGAGCGGCGCGTCCTCGGCGAACCGCAGGAGGACCAGGCCGAGGAATCCCACGGCTAGACCGATGGCGGTTCCTCCGAGCGTGATCAACAAGAAGCGGACGGTGGCGTCGCCGAAAGACGGTGAGCCGCTCAGGATGGTCGCGAGCACTGCGGAGAAAACCGCGACACCGGTGCCGTCGTTGAAGAGGCTCTCGCCCTCGAGAATCGCGGCGAGCCCACTCGGCGCCTTCAACCTGCGAAGCAGCGCCACGACCGCGATCGGGTCGGTGGCGGCGAGGATTGCGCCCAATAGAAACCCGCTCGCCCAGCTGAAGCCAAGCAGCAGGTGCGTCAGGACGCCGATCAGCAGGACGGTCAGGGCCACGCCGGCGGTGGCCAGCAGGGAGACGGGAAGCATCCTCCGCCCGAGCTCGGCGAGGTCCAGCGTCAGGGCGGCCTCGAAAATCAGGCCGGGCACGAAAGCCAGGAGGATCACGCTCCCGCCGAGCCGGGGAAACTGGCCCCCGGGCAGCAGCCCCACTGCAATGCCGGCGGCGGCGAGCACGACCGGGTAAGGCAGCAGCCGCGCGCGACGCGATACCAGGCCCAGGACCGTGGCGAGGGCGCCGACGAGGATGAGAAGGAGCAGGAAGCGCTGCTCGCCGCTCACTTACCTGGTGGTTCTCATCTAGAGCTCGATGTTCATTCCGTCACGAGCCGCCTTGACCTCGGTGCCGATCCGCTGCGTAAGGTCGGCCGCGATCTCCCAGGGGTGGGCGCGCCAGACCGTCATGCCGTAATGGGTGAGGATGGCAAGGCGTGGCTTGGCCTCACGGATGATCCGCTCCGCATCCGCCAGGCAAAGGTGCGGCAGCTCGGCGCGGCAGTCCATGAGCACTGTGTGGATGACCATGACGTCGGCCTTGTGCTGCTCTGCGATCCCGTCGTAGTAAGCAGAGTCGGTGACCCAACCGAGCCTGTCGCCGAAACGGAATCCGTACGTCTCCACCTGATGGTGGTGGCGAGGCGAGGTGGTGAACGTCACGCTCCCGACGTGGTACTCGGTCTCTGGTTCGAGTGGAACGATCTCCTTCGGAAAGTGACGCAGGTAGCGCAGCACGACTGGATCGCCTTCAAGTGCATCGCTTGGGCAGAAGAGCTGCCCGCGATGGCGGAAGCCGCCCTCCGTCATCGCCTCGATCATCACGTTGACGTCGCTGCTGTGATCCAGATGGCGGTGGCTGATGACGATGGCGTCGAGCTTGGTCAGGTCGACCTTGCGCTTGGCGTACTGCACGATTGCCCCCGGTCCCGGGTCGAGGCTGATGCGCGTATCGCCATCCTCCAGATACAGACCGCCAGATGCGGCGAGCTGCTTGGCGACCATGAACCGCGCGCCGGCGGTTCCCATGAACGTGAGCTTCATGTCTCGGCCACTTCACTGAGTGGCACCTCGGATTTCTCCCCGAAGTAGCGTTCGTAGAGCTCAGTCACGCGGTCGACCGTGTCGATCTCATCCACGGGCTTGTCGTCGCGGATGCGGACGATCCGCGGAAATCGAAGCGCGTACCCACTCTTGTGTCGAGAAGAATGCTGGATGGAATCGAACGCGACCTCGAGGACCACCTCTGGCTTTACCAACCGGACATGCCCGTGGTCCTCGACTGTGATGTCGAGGAATCGCCTCGTCATCTCGGCGATCTCGGCAT
>Ga0209488_10001382_pt1 | contig 20708 bp, 23 predicted proteins | sample Rivendell_Oct201_8_FD_188349 | JGI IMG/M metagenome (GOLD analysis project Ga0209488, IMG submission 188349) | Vadose zone soil microbial communities from the Eel River Critical Zone Observatory, Northern California, USA -... | ecosystem: Environmental > Terrestrial > Soil > Vadose zone >...
GGCTGATGTTCGTCTCCTGCTGCATGGCACTTATTTCTAGGAGTAGTTAAACTGTATAGGTCAAACAAAACTAGGAATAAAACGCTCCTCCAAAAAAGAAAAAAAAGACAGGCGCGGCGGAGTTGAGCATTTCTTGATCACGAGCGCCCCGTCCTCGGGCGCTTCAAGTTCTTGCGCGTGGTCCCGTCAGCGCTCTGGGTCCTATGGATAATGCCTGTGATGCATTGGGGGTTGTCCTTGGTCTGCGACGGGGCGGGACATGAGGCAGGCGTCGAGGGTCCCGGTATGTTAATGCCCCCGCCGTCGTGTGAGGTTTATTATCTACTATTGCCTGTATGGTCGCCACATGCAATGCAGGAGCGGACCACACGTCAGAAAAAAAAGAGGAAACGTAATGGGGTGGTGCGTGGAGGCCATGATGACGTCTAAGAATGCTAAGCGCTGTCAAGGTAAAGTAAAGTGTGCTCGCGATGTCGCAGGCGCCGACGAGGGCGGAGAACAGGATGAGAGTCCGAAGTCACGGTGGGCCGGGTCGCGCCGCGGAGGGGGCATCATCGTCCGTCTGCTCGGGGTACTTTCCGTAAAATTGGAGCATACACGCGAAGTCTTGGCCGTGGCCGTGCGGACGAGCTTAAAGAGCAGCTCTGCGCGGCGGTCGGTCGCACTGTTGTGGCTCGTATGCTCCATGGACGAAGGCGGGAGGTAGCGCACTGCTTTTCCGCGGCGGCAAAAGTACGAGATGACGCGCGAGAGGACGCACGTAGAGAACTATGTTGTTAGGCGCGTCTGGTTCACGTGATCATCTGGTAGTCATTAGGTTCGTAAGTGTGAGGTTGCGATCCAACGTTCATCGAACAAGTATGGTACGCTGATTCGGTTTGCGATAAGAAGATTGTATTCATTGATTCGTTCTTCACAGTCGGGTTGGGAAGTTCGCCTCTCGAGTACGCGGAATCTGCCCTACTTCTATAACACGGGGACGCAGCAGGCCTCATGGGACATACCGGAAGGTCTGACAGAGGAAGGAATCCGGCGTCTCCCTGGAGCATCGCTTCTGGAGCCCAAGAAGGTCCGCGCAAGTCACCTTTTAGTCAAACATAATGGCTCGCGACGACCATCGAGCTGGAAAGAGGCAAGTTCATCCTCATTCTCATCATCATCTCCACGCTCGCAAGGCAACATCTTATCTTGTATGCTGACCTGGGTCGTCGATAGTCTAATATCACACGCTCCAAGGAGGAAGCCATCCAGATCCTGCAGGGATACGAGGCAGAGATCGGGACGAGCACAGGGAAGTTTGGATCGTTTGCTCACACGCACTCGGACTGTTCCTCGCACGCCAATAACGGCGACCTGGGCTGGTTCGGTCGCGGCCAGATGCAGAAGCCATTCGAGGATGCGACTTTTTCGTTGCAAGTTGGGACCATCAGCAGTATCGTCGAGACTGAGAGCGGTGTGCACCTCATCCTACGCACCGGCTGAATTTTTTTGTGGAGGGGGCTGGGAGGAGGAGGAATTCCCGAATATATCATGTACGTGGCTTCCGACTTCCGGAAGACCATCCTTCTGCCCGCCACCTTACGCTGTGTCGCTTTCTCTTATTCTTCCCAACTAAATCCTTTCTACCATGCACGGTTGATTACGCTGAAGATGGGGGAAAGATGTCCCACAGTACTGTTTATTCCGAAGAGATTCTCCGGTGGATCGCCGAAGAAACGGAAGTCCGACATTCGAAGATTATACGATCTGGTCATGACAACACCTCTGAAAACCCTAATACGCGAGGCGTGTCCGCTCATTTTGAAGGGGGGTGGGCCCGATGAGAGGACCACACGGTCAATCAAATCGATAGTGTGATCCTATCACATGAGCGCAATGTACCACGTTTGTCCGCTCAAACGAAGGGATATCATGAGGAGAGAAGTATATTATAGAGGCTTTCCCAGTACAACGGGGGTACAGGGGGTCTAGACTGCGGCGCAGCGCTCAGATGTTACTGTCGCTGCGCCCAGGCCTGGACTTGAACGAGAGAGGGAAACAAAGATACAATACTGAGCCATAGAGGGCCATTTTGCTCCGCGGGATGAGTGAGCTCAAATGAGCGAGTCCATTAAGCAGGGAATCCCAAGGGGGCGCTCAACGGCTCTTGACGCCGACCACATCCTCGTCCGCGTCTCCATCTACGTGTCCTCTGATACCCTTCCGTTGCCTCAAACCATGGCAATAGGAAAGGCCGCCAAATGGATATCATTTGCCGCCTCTCAACCACCCTCCGCGTCATCCTCTGCAACCCACGACGCCATCCACTCGACTGTTTCCATCGCCGACGAGAAGCAGTTCGGTTTAGAGAATGTACGTGATTTGCATCTCAACCCCCATTCTATCCTCTTTAACTTCTTCGATCCTGTCAGTTTGGAAATACTTGGTATCGTCGTTTTGTCCCATAACTCCCCTTCGTCATTGACATTCGCGCAGCTACGCCAACTCTGTACTCCAAACACTCTACTTCTGCTCCCCCTTCCGCGACCTTGTCATCCAATCTACTGACAACTCTGCTCCCCCCGTACCTGCCACCGTGTCACGACCGCCAAATCCGCCATTGCAAGTAGCCTCCTCCGTCCTCCCGCGTCGTAAATCCGAGCGCGGAAAGCCTGCGCCTGACGTCCCCTCAGCCCCCGCCACTCCAACCCCCGTCATTCCCTCAGCGCCACCCACACTCTTCTCCGCCCTCCGCTCCCTCTACGTGTACATTTCCAAGAACCCGGTCGATAAGGGCGCCGTTGCACCGCGTGCCTTCATCGACAAACTTCGGGATGGAAATGAACATTTTCGCGGCATCATGCACCAAGACGCCCACGAGTTTCTCAATTATCTTCTCAATAAGATCGTCGAGGAGATACAGTTCGACAAGCATCACAAGGACAAGGACAAGGACGCCTCATCCTCCAACGCATCAGGCGAGGACTGTGAGTACAATTCCCATGCCATCACGTATCGAACCCCTGCTGAGATCTCGTGCTCATTTGCATTTCATATCAGTGTCGTCCTCCGTGACGTTAGTATCGAACAATGCCGCAACCGTTACTGCAAATTCCGATTGTCCGCAGCAAAGTGGTACCCTCGTGCATCGCCTCTTTGAGGGAACCCTCACGTCAGAAACCCGATGTCTGACCTGCGAAACGGTGAGTCTTCGTTGTTTCCTCGCTTGCACCTGCCGGCGCTCGCGCTTGGGGTCGGAGCTACACTTCTTGGCATCGCGGCCCGTGGCACTGGCTGATGGCTTGTTGTTCACAAAGGTGTCATCCCGTGACGAATCGTTCCTCGATCTCTCGATTGACATTGAGCAAAATTCGAGTGTCACTGCGTGCTTGCGTCAATTCAGCGCCAGTGAGATGTTGTGTCAACGGAATAAGTTTTTCTGCGACAGCTGTTGCGGACTACAGGAGGCCGAGAAACGGTGCGTCGTGTCATTCCTCCTTCTTGGCACACGTGGCCAATGGTATCGTTGCAGCATGAAGATTAAGAAACTTCCAAATATACTCGCACTCCATCTAAAGCGTTTCAAGTATCAGGAGGACTTGAAAAAATATATCAAACTCACCTACCGTGTCGCCTTCCCTCTTGAGCTCCGCCTCTTTAACACCATCGATGACGTAGAGGACCCTGATCGATTGTACGAGTTGTTTGGAATTGTTGTACATATCGGAAGGTATGGCACTCCCTGTGTACGTGGCGTCCTGTGATGTGTTGGCTGACCGTTTTCGCAGTGGTCCGCATCATGGCCACTATGTAGCAATTGTCAAAGGGCCTCAGTCATGGCTCTTGTTCGACGATGATAAAATCGAGTCGATCAAGGAAAACGAAATACCTAAGTACTTTGGCGACGCCACTTCTGGGAGTGCATATGTGCTCTACTACCAAGCGGTCGATCTAGATCGCGCATCTTTAGGCATTAAGACGCCTGCTCAACCTGCTGTCCCAGACATCACCGTCGTAGATTCTCCTGCGAATGAGACAGCGACCAACGGGGCGCTATCGTTAGAGACTCCGGATCTCACACTTCCACCCGGCCTAGGAGAGTCTTCTGCTCCTTTACCAACAGCTGCTGCAACGGTGCATCCTCCGATACCGGTTGCGCCATCCTCCCCTTCACTTGTTACAACGCCGCTAGTAGACCCTATAACCCCCCCGTCTCGCAAAAAGTCGCTTCCCTCGATTCGGATCCCGGGCACCACTGAGTCTTCCGCACCCTCTGTCACAACTCCAAGTCGTGGATTATTCCATTCACTTCGCGGTTCGCCGAGTCACTCAAAGATTCGACCCTCAACATCAGACGGGATTGCCCCCTTGCGAAGTGCTTCGGAGGATGTGCCCCCTGTCCCACCCGTTCCCCCGCAGTTCATCAACGGAAAGGAAGGAAAGGAGAAAGAGAAAGGCGGGGAGAAGGAGAGGGAAGAGGAACGGTCCTCGAAAGAGTTTGATCTCAAACCAAGTCTGTGGTTCAGACTGCGAAGCGTCAAGCCGACAAAGGACGACCGGGAAAAGGAGAAGGAGAAAGAGTCCAAGGGCAAAGATAAAGACTCGGGCTCAGCGCCTGCGTTCTCTGCAGTGCCTTCTCAGTCAGATGGAATGTCCTCTGTATCAGGCGCAAGTTCTATATGGCGTCGTAGTAGCGCACGTGTCGGCTACCGCGTCAAGCGCCACTCCGCGACGCACAGCAGCACCACACTTGGTGAAGCAGATGCTGCCGCTGCCTCATTAGGACCCAGTTCCTCACCCTCACATCCTCACCACCACCACCACCACCACCATCACGAACCAACACTTTCAGCGGTCCCTGCGACCCCACAGGGTGTCCAGGTCCATCAAGTGCCCTCTACCCCGTCCTCCACCTCCAGCTCGCCAGCACTCCGACCCACGCCAGCATCAAATCTCCCTTCACCACTGACGAGCAGCGCCAATGGGCAGCTACCTTCCTTGCCTTCGCGCGCAGACGGGGACGCTGGTACCCCCGGTAGTCCGTCCCTCCCTGCGTGGTATATCTCGCCTGCTTCGCCGCCAGGTCAAGCACGTGTGGCACTTCATACTAAAGAGCCCGCATCAATGTTATACGGTAGCGATCACGACCGCGCTGACGATGCCAGCGGCGACCACCTACACGCGCCTGTCAATCATTCTGTGCGACCCCGGCGCAGACGCCCACACTCGGTTCACGGAAGCGGAAGCGGCACCCCGCGCGAGCGGAGCACGAGCCCGCCGGGAGTGCCGTCGCCGCAGTCCGCTTCGGGTGCAGAGTCGGGTGGCGGCACAGCGTCGTCGCTGCTACCCGACACGTCTGCCGACGGTACCTCTTCGTCGTCGGCGTCTGCCACGGCGGCGGTGAAACTTCGGCGCGGCGCGCGCAAGTTGAGCCTCACGGCGCCCTTGTTGGGGCTTGGGCTTGGACTCGGGTTCGGAGGGCGAGATAGAGATCGCGACCATCAGCACCAGCACCAGCACCACCATCATTTTCTGGGGAAGAAGGAGGATGGGAAAAGGGGGATCAAATTACGCCCGCCAAGCTCGTTCTTTGGTTCAGGAAGCTCGACCGCGCCGGTGTCTAGCTCGGTGCCATGAAAAGGTGCTGGCTAGAGCCTCCCCTCGGCCCGTCCCAATTCAGTGCATCTATCTTTGTACGCTCCCTAGAGACTATCTAAACCTTACTCACACATCCTGCTTTCTCGATAACCTCTTGTATGCATGTACGTACGTATACCGACTGTCGTTTTAGGCAGGAATTATATAGCATACCAGGTACTCTATATAGCTCCCATCATCCACCGTGGCTAATGATGTATCAAAACAATCTATGTGCACTACCAACGATCCATCAGTTATTTGCAATGAAATCACGTCTCCCTAATTCACTCGTCGAGGGGGATATCCTCGACTGTTTCATAAAACTCGCGGGCTATGCGTTTCTGCGCCTCGAGGCCGCTCTCCTCCTGAGTGAATAGACGGGCACACAAACATAAGTTGTGTGCATTAAATATCGGTAGTTTGGGTACCCGTACGCACCGCTGTGCCTGCCGCGCCACGAATGACGAGGTATCGCCGGCCAGTAAGGATGGCCTCCGTCACGACACCGTCGTGCGGGACATCTTTGGAGCCCGTGACGAAGCCACCTGCTTCTTGCGCGATCACGATGCCGGCCTATGCACGACGAAACAGAGGTAAACTTTCAGCCCAAGGGCATCCGGAAAGCACGAGGAATGAGACGCACGCAGACATCCCATGACCTAGCGAGTTTTATTTGTCCCCATCCATCCACCCACCGTCATCATTGGCGGTCAGCGCCCGTAGACCCAAGAGAAAAACCAAAAAAAAGAGAGACGCACCAACACCCGATCTCCCTACGAACCGCAACAATCCCAAGTTAGCCCCGCGTAATGAAAGAAACATCGATAAGAGCGGTGCGTCGTCGAGACGCACGCACGCACGCACGCACGCACCAATACATGTCCAGCGCGCCCTGCGCGACAAGTGCAAAGTTCAGCGCGGCGCTCCCGAGCGAGCGCAGCGAGTGCGCCATGACGCCGTGCGGCGGTGCACCAGCGAGGCGGGAAAAGCTGTCCGCCTTGCGGCGTATCGCGTCCTGAGCGCGGTCCGAGCCCCACTCGACCGCGACGAGCGCGCTTGCGAGCGCGGGCAGCGGCCTCGCTGGCGCGAGCGGGAGGCGCTGCGGAGGGGGGACCGCAGACGCACTGGCACTGGTAGTAGTACTAGTACTATCGCTAGTGTGGGGCGAGGCGCGGGTCTGTAGGAAGGAGCCGGCGCCGCGCACACCTGTGTAAAGGTGCTCGAGGAAGGGGTTGTAGATTACGCCGAGGACGGGCACGCGTTGGTCGATTAGGCCTAGGGAGATGCACGCGTAGGGGAAGCCGTGCACGAAGTTGGTTGTGCCGTCTGCACGGAGGTGTTACGGTGTCCCACCAGATCCCGGCAAAGGGAAATAGCGCGTGTAGGCTCAAGTCAGTGTGGGGTCGACACCAACGCGAGGACGCGGGACAGTACCGATGGGATCGACGCAGAACGTTGGCGTATCGGTGAGGGGTGGGCGAGTGCCAGATGAGTACGATTCTTCGCCGATGCTGAGCACAACATAAATTAGAGTACACTCTCACTCAGTTATGATCAACAAGCTTCGTGGAGCGCTACGTTACAACTGGAAATGTGGATACTCTCGCGCAATCTCGCTCCGGACGAGTTCCTCCACTTTGACGTCGTACTCGGTCACCAGGTCGACGGCGTTCTTTTTCTCACCGACACTGCCTGCGCCCGCGCGTTGGATCGCATGCGAGCCTTCGAGCATGAGTGTCCCCGCTTTACGCGCGAGCTCTGTTGTGAAGCTGAGAATATCCTGCAGTTCTGTCGAGCTGAGCGGGGCAGGCATGATGTTGGTTGTAAGTGATCAGATGACGGATGCAGATAAGAGGATCTTCAAGCGACTGGTAGTATAAACTCGGACGCGCATGTGCGTAAATCTAGGAAAATATCCCATCAGCTTTTTTACTTGTCTACTTTTTGGAAAGAAAAAAAAAAGAGGGTTTTTTTGTGCTTCACTCCTCCTGAAAATGAATTTAGGAATCGACGTTTTTGGATTCTAGGTTCCTTTTCGACTTCTCGACTTTTCAACTCGTACGAGTCCAAAAAAGTAAATGGTAGGTTTCCTGATGTGATCTACGAATGTCATCGCATGCCAGTGCTCTACCCCATACATCGGCGGCGAACACTGTGGCAGCTCATCGAAGTATGTCGAGGACGCTAACCAGCCAATGACTTTGAATTTCATATTTTATACCAGTGGCGCGGATTCTAGCGCTATATATTTTAGCGACTGTTCCAAGAAGCGTTGTTTCGGCTAGCTATATCCTAACTCCTTCGCTTGGATGTGGTATCAACCTTAAGCCTGGGCAAGATCATCAACTTGAAGGACGTCGGGTTCAATTTCAGCAAATATCGTACGACCAGAGGAATATCAAAAAGCCCATGCGGGTCCACGGTGTCCGGAGCTTAAAAGCAGGGCCTCCTCGTCCACCGTCCTCTCAACAGCTTCGTCTTTCCGCGTTCGCCTCCACATCTCGACTAGTTTGACCTCTTGCGAACACAATGACGTTTATCAATCACATTTTGGCACTCTCTTTTGCTGTTCTCGCTCTCGCAGCTCCGGCTGAGCTCCGTAGCAGTATTTGTACGTCCTGCTTTAATGTTCACTGTCTCTCACAGCTTGAACTTGAGGAACCCCGAGTTCCTCTTCCATGTGTAGAAGCTGACCCTTCTCCCTGGCAGGGAGAAGGGTCAGCCTCTACACGTCGAGCCTCTAGGAGGCTTCACAGAATCCCTGAGGGAGAAGTCGCCTCTACAAGTCGGCACTCTAAGAGGCTTCAAGGAATCCCTCGAGTGCGATGCTGACCAGATCAATATAGTGGATGTCAAAATCGACCTCAACGGCCAGCATCTTGACATTGATCCATAAAGGCATTGCTTCTCCCCAGGTTTATCATCAATGTTATTGATAACTCACTCTAGGGGCTCACTCAAAGCAACATTGCGTTGCATGCCCCTGGAATTCTGGAATTGAGTCTAATACCATCACCTCACGAGGTGGGCTCATTGAAGGGGACGTGAATATGAGCTTGACTTTTATTCGTTCTTTTGTTAGTTTCAAATAAATAATTTCCAAATCTCATACGTGGCTTTCTGTGAGAATTCGTGATTCGTATTCTGCGGGGATGTGCCAGAGACTTCCTTAAGGAAAGCCCTCGTTCTCGAGGAAGGCGTTGTCACATTAAGTCTATGATATTTGTGTTGCGAAATGATATTGAAATGTATTGGTAGTAGTCCGATCAAACGATATCAACTTGAAGCTGAACTATGGAGTCAAGATAAGATTTGTACCACGTCAGGCGTGCTATCGCAAGAGGGGCATCTCTTTGGTGCTGGAGATTAGAGCATACAGATGGAGGGCTCCCAACTCAAGCAGCGTCGAATCTACTGCACCTACTGCATTCGGGCCTCCATTTGAAGATGCCGATGCAGAGGTCATTCTTCGAAGTCGACTTCCTGGCACACGTAGAATGCGACTTGGAACACCTCGAATCACGAAGCGATTGCCATATTTTTCCTGTTCGGGTCAGTAGTTGGCCAGGCCAGAGGAGACCGTCTTGTCAGTTCGCCATATATTCGTCGGGACGTGCCCTTCGCGTAAATTGGCTCAACGGAGTCGGCATGAGCCTGTTCCATCACCACAGGCGCGATTGCCTCTGCTATTTCCGTCGTCACCTTTGCTTGTGCAACTGCTTCAACAGCGGCTGCGCTTAATCTGCCCAGCTCCTCGAATGTACCAGCATCGATGCGCGCGCGCTTGCGCTGGGCTTTGGGGCCGAATGTAACCGCAAAAGGCTCTCTCTCAACAATATGTGAGCGCTGCGCTTGGGTTAGTCAGATACGCGAGGTGGATTATAGTAGAGCCATGCGAACCCTGCGCAAGTTTGGGTTCGCGGCATAGTGAGGAGCTGTGTGGGAACCTCGTTGCGCCGTAGAAGTACGGAGTAACGATCACGCTGCTTGGTCTGCGAAGCTCGTGCGGAAGTGGTCCAACGCCGTCTTATGAAATCACCCGGGTGTTTCCTCAGGCTAAGGTGCGTGTAATCCACCATAAGCAATGTTGTCAAGTTCACAAGAACAAGCTGACGACAAGAACAAGACGCACCGAACCGCCACCGATTTGGCCGCACTCTTCCGGGCGTCGTCTCATCTCGTCTCCCTTCTGAATGCTGCAGCTTGGTATGATTTTCCCGTTTCGGTCTCGCACGGCCTTGCAGAGAGCACCTTAAGCAGCTTGACTTGTTTGGCATCGCGGTAGAAATTCTCGCCTTTGACCTGAGACACAGATGAGCGTGATTGGATTCGGCCCCTCATATATGGTATATCATTCCCACGTTATCAGGTCGCGAACATATCCGAAAATTTCAGCACCAGGGTGTATTTCGCTATTTGTCAGTGATTACACATTGAGTGTGTACTACCTCCGGGTTGGGTGGTGGCTGACCGAGTAGAGACCATGCTCCGAGGGACCCCAGCAAATGATAGAGCTACGGCATTCTCATTCATTTTGACATGTCATTTGTCCGTCATCGGTCACGTGTAGTCACTTGTTCTATACTCCCTTGTCGTCTTCCGTACCTCGTTGGCTGATGCCTGATGTCAGTCACGTAGTATGTAAAGTCCTTGAACCCTAAAGTTTAGGTCCGCCGTGCGCTCACAGAGAAAAACAAGGTCACCTTCCAGCTAGGCACACAACCAGAAAAGTAGTGTGATGCGCCGAAAATCTGCTAGACCGTTGGACAAGGTGACAACAGATAGGATACGAATCGTATCATCCTCAAGGTGCATCCATTCCGGAGTTACCTATGAAGGCGCCACGACTTGCAATATCTCCTAACGCGGCCTGTATATGTGCTCTGAAGTGACAACGTCTTGATTGCAACAGGCTCGGAACTTGTCGTCTGCAGTACTTTCCAAGCTTCCAGTCGGTGAATCATTTCATTACTTGTGTTGTAACTCCACTTGGATGGGTCATCCATAAAATTGAAGGGTAAGTTGGATTGCCTGTGTCACGTACATGCGTCAAATCAGATTATCCACCTAAACCGAGCGACACGTGGAACCGAATTCACGTCAAAGAGCGACGCAGCTCAGCAAAGGAGGTATTCTAGTAATGATTATTGAAACCACCGTCTCTTATGGATCCGAACAACCTGGAGTATAAATTAGAGGCTGCTACCTCTCTTCTCATCAGTACCCTCCTCTTCCCGTACTCTCCTGCACCCTCATCTTCCTGCACTTTTCTGCACTTCTCGACCAGTTTGACCTCCTGCCATCACAATGATGTTTATCAAACCCATCTTGGCACTCTCTTTTGCCGTTCTCGCTCTCGCTGCTCCATCGCAGAATCGCCGTGCCGCACCTCTTAGTGAGTTCTGCTTGAGTCCACGCCCATTGTGCACAGTGTTGACCATTAAATATAGAGGGCGATCTCGAGGTCGACCTCCTTGGCACTGACCTTCTGGACGTCATCCTCTGAAGGCATCGCCTTTCTCCCAGTTTATTATCGCCGTTATTAACTTGTCCACTCTAGAAGCTCAATCCCTCAACAAAACGTGACCATGCGCGCTCCTGGAACCGACACCCGCAGTACAGACTGGACCATTACATGAGACGGAGTCTTTGATAGGAGAAGGCTCAAGGGGTTTTTTGTTCCCCATTTTTCTAGCGGCGATGTTGTTATTTCACTCTATAGAGCCAAGTTCATCCATTTGCTTTAAGTCAAAGATCCGTGATCCCAAAGACCGGGGAAAGTAAGGTCACGTTGAAGAAAATGGTTGTGTGCACTACTTCATCTCGTGGGTACAACTAGCTGTACACCGATACACTCCAGTCAACGACTCAGTTTCTAAGGACAAACCACCTTATGAACGCAAAAAGGTTCACGGTGATTCGGACTTGTGACTTGCGTAAAATTCGATAGCGCGGGATATGAAAGCGCTTCAAATCTTGAGTTTAAATACTGTAGTTAACTACCATGGCGACCGTGACGGTGTCGCGGTTCATCTCCTTTGACATAAGTTTGTTTCTCACACTTCCCGTCTCCGCCAGGTCCGTTGAAACCGCTGGCTTGGGTTCATTATAGCCCAACGTACCGTCCAGACCAACCCACAGTGATGCACCATAACTAATGGGTTCCACAATTGCTAGTTCACTGTTTACGCGTCTGTTTCCATTTGTGCTATACATTACTGTGTTCAAATACAAACCTTGTCAGCTTCCAATACTATGACACAATTGGGGATCGCTCAGAAGTTTGATCCTCATCGCGGTGCCGGCTTTGATGCGACCAACAAAATTGGGGTCCAAACTCAGAAAACTTGAACCGGGATTTTCCGAGGTAGCCTCACTCACGCACCGTGGCACGCAGCACTGGTTGTGGTGTTTCTCCCGACCATTTAGCTGCACCTCGTCATGTAGCGCTCTCCAGCTCTCCAGCCCAGTTGCGGAATGGGTTTCGATATGAGTTGGTGAGTTGATGTCTTGCCTGAGCTTTGACGGCTTTTAACTGGTACTCGACTCGTGAACTTGAACCGTCAAACAGAGTTCACAGTACTCTCGTAAAGGCCCGGGAACTACACATTACCTCTCGAGTGTGTACGGGATTCAGGGTGGGTAATAGAGTCCCTCGCATGGCTCAGCGTCATCTCTACTTCTTGGGACAAGTTGGGTCGTTTCTCCGCTAAAGCACGACACAGCCTGAGCCGCCGCAAGAGAGTCGTACTCCTTTTCCATCCTCTCTATGACTTTCGAGTCTCACCTCAACCACGAAAGGAACCTGAGGCACGCCGCCTCGTATTCGTGTCCGAGTCCAGTTATGCTACTAAATTACATGACGTATGGCGTATTTTGCGCATGAAGACCCGATCTACTTTAAATCTCGTCACGTGCCAGCCCAACCTCTCGGCGACATTATCGCCGCCCAGACAATGATACCGTTCTGGTGCTGCAAATGAGGGAGGTGTCTTAACTCACCTCAGCGCTCAAGTGCACTACGAAGACTATATGAAGCGCACCGGACGATAACGTGTCAACATTGCACTACTGGGTACGTGCTCGAAATCTGTGCGGGTAACGCGACAAGTCGAAAGAGCACTTCAAGGACGACCAATAAATAAGAAACTGCGCAGGGGCGAGTTGGCGACCATTCACAGGGATGATCACTAGCACCGCACATGCGCCCGCTTGCTCCTGCTGCCTGAGTGGGATTCCAGTCAAGCGCCACGCTGACCACGAAAGCTTTCGTTGCTCTTTTCCTCCTCGCGTTCGCTACTCTTGCAACCGATACTCACCAGGTCCACAACACAATGCTGGACATTAAAATTCGCTCGATATTACTGCCGCAAATAAGCTGACCAGGGCCGAGCAGTCTGTTACCATCGAGGTCGACGCCTTAAGAGTTGATGCAGTTATCAAGGAAAACGGTAAATTGGCAGATTGATGGCTCGCATATACGTTTCTGTCAGAAAAAGTTTAATATGACTATCGACTAACCCGCTGACTGTGACACAGCAACAATGATGGTGGTGACTCAGAGCCCATAAGAGCGAAAGGGAGAAACGGGAGATCCCTCGGTAGCTCATGAGCGATACCACCTCGGACACGCAAGTGATCACATGCTATACGAGGCCACGGAGGTGGTAGGTATTCTACTCGTGCTTCAACCATTAAAGCCGAGCGTAACGGATGCACCTCATTCATCATTGGAGCGGACAACGAGCAGTTATTAAGGCCATACGATCGGAACTGGACAAACCTCGGCAACGTCACACGCATTCCCGCGCAGAAAAAAAGAAGCAAAGGTCAAGACTCGCTAACGATACGCCACGGCGGAGCACACTGGAATGAACTGGCGGACGAAGGAGCTGGGTTGGCAATTGGACGATCATCAGAGAGGCCTCGCTGGCACCTCTAGTGACCCGGGAAGCCTGCTCACTCACGAGAAGCACTACGGCAACCAAGAAAAGCCACGGCGAAACCTTAAAAACAGAATGTAACAAATCTTGGAGACCGATCTTGGAGAAACTCCATAAGAGTAGACTGCACCGCCTCAATTCCATCAAGTCCATCAGCAAACTTTCACATATGCAGGTCTGAAAGCGTCATTACTCAGCTACGTATAGGCCATTAAATAAATACCTGAACCATATCCAAAATGTTGATTCAGCACAATACCTAACATACGGCACGAGTAAAGAAATTGTCCAGTTCTCCTGTCTTGCTCCAAATGCGCGCATGAGCGATGACACAAAGTCAGCCCCGGGCCCTCTCGGCAACGGCACCCCTTCTCACCCTCTTCGTGTATCCGTTAGCGAACACACCGACTCCCACACGGCGTCTTAAACAGAAGGAATGACGCGACAAGCCCAACAAGGAAAGCACGCAAGGACCTCACTCCACCGTAGTACTGTAGTCACGATTCCGCTTTCACCACACACGACGATCCCGCAGACGTTACTCCTTCCGTGACTCTGGACTTATGCGCAAATTCACAGTGCCCGGAAATACGATGGCACCACGCAGACCGGTCTAATGAGTAGCTCATAGTGGTACATCATACTACAATAATCTAAACCCCTACGACGATTGTACCCCCCATTCTCGAAGCGTTAGATAGGCCATAGTTTCCTGGGATGCACATCAATGGATTACAAACTTATGACCGATGAATTGACCTCACCACAAGCTTACACTCACGCATTCCAGCCTCCTGCTGGTTCCGGCGCTGGCTGGCGTGGGAGTCAGCGCAGGCGCTTTTATCTCCTGGTAGACAAGGAGCCAGCAAAGAGTCTAGCGCAAGGACTGCATGGCGTAGATGTGCAGACTGGACAGGGAGCAGGGGAAGGGTACTCTGCCCTCTGCCGGACCGACAAGACAAGCAAGTCAGCAGCCAGCCATGTGCGGACTACTCCCTAATGCGTAAGGTGCATTCGTCCATGATCCTCGGAGTTAACAAGTGCCGAGTTCTGACGAACTTTTGTTCCTGATCGAAATAGGACAATGCATTAGCGAGATTAATTGCGAAGGGTGCTCAGCAGCACAACGTGCTGAATTAAATACCCCTGACTCTGTACGAGTCGCAGCACGGAGGTGGAGTACACAGCATTGCGATGTTCAGAGTGCCATGCGCGCAGGACTGCGCGATGGAGAGGAAAGATAAACGGCCATCGGAGGTGGAAAATTTGACCGGCTATAGGACCACTGCAACTGCATGATTATCGCGGTCGCGGTCGCTTGCATTTATTGTATGACAACGCCTACTGAGGTGAGCCTCAGGCGGTCCTCGGCGCAGCAGAGAATTTGTGAAATCAAGGACGATATCAAAGACGAAGGCCAAATTTCGAGAGTGCGTTGATCCTTAACTGCCTTTGAAGTGTCGGATAAGTGAATATCGTGTTAGGGAACGAGTGCCCAGGTAGGCAATGGGGTTCAAGGGACGTAAGACAATTTTACAGCAAATATGAGGAACGAGTGGAGGGCTCCGTTCGAGGTTCGACAAGGGGGTCACGCGAGGGTGGTGCCTTGGCGCCCGCGGAAATTACCCTCATTTGATGTGAATGAATCGATCAGTCTCAACTTGAGAGTATAAATTAACCCTGCCAGGTCTCCAGATATGCCATTCCACTTCCTCTCTCCCCTCTCAACACCTTCCATTTGTTCATATCTACGCCATCGTCATGAAGTTCCTCGGTGCTTTTGCCGCTCTCTCTATGGCTGCGCTCGTTCTCGCCTCACCAGAACCCCTTGCTTACCGTCAGGGTGAGTACAACACCGAGCCGGGTGTCCATCACATTCTCGTATTGACCGGCACGACAAAGATGTTGCGAATTCGTCCAGTATTAGTTCCTCTAGTTCCAGCTCTAGTGAGTGCAATCACTCGCACTTGAGGTTAGAACTTACCAATATGGCCTTTCAGCCACGACGAGCTCCCTCGCGACGACTCGGTCCGCCGGGTCGGCGCCCGACAACAGCACCTCCCACTCTACACCCTCATCTACAGTGAGCGTCCCAACGAATGGCACTTCGTCTGTGCCAAGCTCGACCTCCAGGTAAGGCTTCGACCTACTTATCTCAGGGACGGCCTGCTTAAGGCATTCTTTTCAGCAACGCGGCCGTGGCGACTATCCGTCCGTTCCATATGTCGGCATCCATGCTCACCGCACTTGCTACAACCGCTGGTGGCGTATTATTGGGTGCTTGGGTGTCACTTTGAGCGCATCCTTCATTGAGTTGCGTTCCCCACTGATCAATCACGGACTCGTTTGTCTTCATGACAAACAAATACCCAGAAGTCCTGTTTGGTGGCAATGAAAATGCTTCGCCTTCCTTCGAACTTCATCTTCACTTTTATTTGACACGATGGCTATTAGACAGTGCTTCACCCTTGCGGCACCAAAAAAAAAAAAAAAAAACTTCACCTTCATTTGGACTTCGTACTCAATTCTACATTTCACACGATGGCTAATACTAGATAGTGCTTGGACAATCCTACTTTGTGTTAAGTGCAGACTTGTCTCTCATCTTTATACCATCTTTGCATTAAGACAATCCCGCTGTCTATTATGAGCTTCATCTCACGCTAACAGTGGAATCTTGGTCTGATTTCACATTTAAATTTTTCGAGGGGCCGCCGTCCAACTTAGTAATGTTCATGTAGAAAGTTTTATGCCATCACGTTTTATGCTTCGTTGGAAAATAATCGGTTTTATAATACTTTGCATCTAACATGGCTTTGTTCTTTCCCTCAAATAAAATATGTCGCAAAAAAAAGTTTGGCGTTTATAATTCACTTGTAAGCTCAAAATATATTATAATGGCCGTAATTATAAGGTCATTATAAGCACACAAACGATTATCTGTCAAACCTTTTTTGCGACAATTGTCCTCCACTCCATCGAAGCCAGACAAGCCGGTGTTGCGAAAGTCTCGGGAAAGAATAGGACAATGGCTTTGGCGCTAACCGATCGCTTGGACCCAGGATAGTAAGCCGATGATGCAGATTACGCCCCCCCCTGTTCTTTGGGCCGCTGCGTCTTCGTTATAGGACCTTGAACGTCATTCCGTAAAATGGCTGGATCCACCTGTAGTTCTTCCGAGCGTGTTCTTGCTTGAACAAGTATCTTTACGAACAGATATCAGACAGCCAGGACTTCCTCTTTCCATCTTTGTGCAACGCTTTACGAGTACAAGCTTCGTCACGATGGCAAGTTACTGCAAACTTGTTGTATTCTGGCGCACTCTCACGTAATACCTGGGACTATAAAGAAGATCGATCCATTGCGCCCTCCGTTCCCTTCAAGGTTCAGTGCCACCCATGATGTCCATTTTCGCTCAATACGACATCCTTATTGGCCCTTTCCCTTTCCTGGCCCTATTCAGCTGTGGTGCTTTTCGTACACCATGTGTGCAAAAAACGTCTCCCATTACCCTCCCGGTCCCAAGCGTCTTCTAATCGTAGGCAATCTTTTCAGTATGCCCTCCAGTGGCTCACCTACAGGAACTGGTCCTCCGAGTTCGGTATGGCTTGTGGTTCTGTCTAGCAATGTCCCAACGAAGCCTCCCTCAGGTTCCGACTTCATACATGCCGACGTATTGGTGATCATTATCAACTTATTATAGGCAGCGCAGGGGCTCCTTCAGAAGCGGTCCCAGATATATTCAGATAGGTATGATTCGGATGTAGGAGAGCTTGTTTCTACCATTTCCTGATTCGAGACCGTCCCCAGACCGCTCTTTGTCGCTTTTCGACATGCACCCAGAAAGGGATCCATTTGTGCAGGATGCAGAGAATGTGCTATACGCAATGAATCTCGGAGTGACCAAAGAAGCCTCACTTTTTGACATAATCACTTAGTGTATTTAACGATATTTTTGACCGAAGAACAGACGACTGACCGGTAGTCACTCAGTAATCAATATGCCGGACTGGTTTCCCGGAGCAGGTTTCAAGCGATGTGCGTGCAAGTGGTCCTCCATCGTAGACAATTCTCTTCAAGCAGCGTATGATAAGGTGGAGGATGAACTGGTGAGTCTCGCAATGCCCTGCGGCTTGTCAGGTTACCAAACAGTTTAACCTAGGCTTCCGGGACCCTCGAGGGATTCATTCTCGCGATGACGTTGTACCCGGAAGTCCAGCGCAAGGCGCAGGATGAGATCGATCGCGTTATCGGGAATTCACGCCTTCCGGATTACTCTGACCAAGACTAGCTTCCATACGTTCAGGCCATGCTCAAGGAGGTTTTACGCTGGCACCCAGTCACCCCGCTTAGTGTGCCTTTTTTCATCATGTGCCCATGATACCAACAAGGCTGTCATTATAGGTGTATATCACCGGGTTACGCAGAATGACGTTTACAATGGTTATTTCATCCCCGCAGGTTCGACCGTGATACCAGATGTGTGGTATGTCTTTATATTGGTGCATCATGAAATGGCGTATCAACTGATGACGTCTAGGGGAATGCTGCATGATCCTAGCGTCTTCCCAGAGCCCGATCGCTTCTATCCAGAACGATGGTTTTCTCCAGACGTACCTACTTTTCCGAACGAAGCATTCGGTTTTGGGGCGCGACTGTGTCCAGATCGTTTCTTTGCTCACAGAAGCATTGCACCTACAGAGATGGTCCTCCCGCGAAGGCATTTGAATCAGGGATCATATCGTGGGTGTCCCTTTAGAAGACTTTTCAAGTGACATGGACAAGCGCTGACGGAATAGCAGATACGTGAAACCGTTCCGATGCTATATCCGTCCACGGTCGAAGGCGGCAGCTTTGTTGGTAAGCGATACCGAGTGAATATGATCTATGAGCTCGCCAAATGCGAGGTCTGTTGTCACGGCTTTATACCAATAGACTGTGCTTCCACGTTGTCCTTTACATGTAATCGTATCACTGTCGCCTCTCCCGTGAAAGAATAGATAATTCAGATGAGTGTCGTGTTAGAGACATGCCCTGAAGTTAAGCATTAACAGAAAAGTGACGCCTCCAGGGACTCCGAGAAAGACTGGACATGCACGTTCCGCCTTTAAGGGGCTAATGACTGGATTATATGACCAGTAACGGAAATTGAGATGACGCATGCATTTCGTTGAGGATAGTATCGGGGCTACCATGTGCCAGCATCGTAACCACCAAGTGGCCATGACAATGTCATCCGCGTTATTAATGACCTGGGCGTTGTTGGTCATGAGGCGAAGGCCATCTGAGGTCACTAATGTCCGAAAAGCCACAACCCAGGGTCCTAGATCCGCAACTGAGACGAACCACAGCCTCAACTGGACATAACAAAACGACCTCTTTGGGCCGACTTGATATGAAAGCGGGAACCAACCCGCTGTCCCATCTAAGACAACAAGCTTCAGCTCCACTCCTACTACTTTTTCTCCGCAGAAAGCTTCGCGTGCTCTATCGTGTCTGAAAGGCTTCGTCCAAATGCAAAAGACGGAAAGGAGGGGCGTTTTGATGTCAATGCCACCACATCTCAAGCAGGACGGTTGGACGGCATCTCGGCAGCGTCCATGGTACCGTCCACCTCTTCTTTGAGTTCGCGTGAGTGGCCACTAAACCCACCGCGCGGTTGCTTGGAATAAGCAAAAAACACCGAGATGATCGCCAAGATACAAGGTAACACTCGCAGAAGTCCAGGCGAAGAATTGGGCGGCGCACGAGTGGCAGGCGAGCGGCAGGTGGTGCGTCCTCCAGTAGTAATGAACGTAGCATGGGATTAACAGGGGCGAAGAAGAACTCTTGCGGGCACAACCCACCAACAGCAGCGACATGCGGAGTTGGAGGCTCTGATCAAGCAGACATGAGAGCGTTACACGAGCGGGAGATGGTCCCGGTGGAGGATATTGCGAAGCTTAAGTAGAGATTCGGAAGAGACAAGCAGATTCCAGTTGAGCAGGCCGACTGTCCCATCGTCGCCTGATAGCACGCCAACCAAGGGCGTGTTGGGTCGCCTCCCAATTAGTATCTAGTTAGAATTAGCCAAGGGCGGGTGAACAGGTCCGGGACATGGCACTTTGCATTGTCGCACGGTCATGTGGGGTGGTCGGGCTTTCCCTATCATGTGATGTGATGTGCTTCAAGGTTGAGGCTCGTCGAGTAATTGAACGTTGCCCGTCCCGGGCCTCAGCGTGATCTACAACCAGTTCCTCAAACATTTCTACTCAGGCGCGCGTGGCGCGGTCCCCCTCCTACACACTATGCTGCACCTTCGCTTCTGCATTTTGCACTTGCCCGCGAATCTGTCTGGGGAGTCTATAGGTAGTCGCATCTCTCAGCCTGAGGACCTTTTATCTTCAATATATTTTATGCGCCGTGCGCGTACCACAACCCCGGCCAGGGCTTATGGGGTCTCGTCCATTTCAAATTGACTATTCGTAAAACGAACTATGACAGCGGCGTTGGATCGCCTGGACTTTTGATTGCCGGATCCACATGCGCCGCAGGCTCGCAGCACCTTGGACAGCCTCCATGCGTGCAATGGAATCCGCATCCTCTTTCGGCCCCGGGACTGGATCCTCATCAACAGGCAATCAAGGTTTTCACCCTCGCTTGTCGCTATCCGGCCCGTTTCAGCATCGTTGTTTCGTTTCGCTCACTCGGGAGCGGCTAGGCGCCATTTGACACATTCGTACCCCACGCTATTGAATTTCACGGAGGTCACCAAGTCCGAGTCTTCGTAAATCTTTTTGCGTGCGTAACGTGGCTTGTCCTTAGAAACTGAGTCACTAGACGCCTCTTTTCTCCTCCAACGTTGACTTGGAGTGTACTATCGGTGCGTAGCTAGTTGTACCCACGGGATGACGCAGTGCTCACGGCGATTTTTTCAACGTGGTCTTACTTTCCCCGGTCTTGTGGTGCTTATCAAACCTTTCTTGCGACTTTCCGCAGTGCAAAAGCATCACGCATTTTTGACATAAAAGCAAACTGGTGAACTTGGCTCAATAAAATGAAATTACAATATCGGCGCTAGCGAAAGGGGGAACAAAAAAACCCCTTGAGCCTTCTCCTATCAAAGACTCCGTCTCGAGTAATGGTCTAGTCTGTACTACGGGTGTC
>Ga0209488_10001383_pt1 | contig 20699 bp, 20 predicted proteins | sample Rivendell_Oct201_8_FD_188349 | JGI IMG/M metagenome (GOLD analysis project Ga0209488, IMG submission 188349) | Vadose zone soil microbial communities from the Eel River Critical Zone Observatory, Northern California, USA -... | ecosystem: Environmental > Terrestrial > Soil > Vadose zone >...
TTCGGATATGGAAGGGAAAGCGTTCCCGGGCAATATCAACCTGACCTGCAACAACTGGTCGAGCAGCACGTTCGGGAGCGCCATGCTCGGCCACGTGGACCGCGAGGGTAATCCGCCTGCGACTCAATACAACACGTCCTGGAACGCGGCCCATATGTCGCGCAGCTGCAGCCAGCCTGACCTCGTTGCCACCGGCGGCAACGGCCTGTTCTACTGCTTCGCGCAATAACGCAGATCCTGAACCGGCCCGCGGTGAAACCGATGAGTGGCCCGCGTGGCACCATGCCGCGCGGGTCTACGATGCGTGAATGATCGGCGTGAATGATCGCCGCGGGCGCCGGTGTGTGCGCTACGCGGCACCCACCGCCAGCCGGCTTTGGTCCCGCTCGATGATCGCTACGAGACGCGCATTGTTTTCGAGCAGGCGCTCGCTGCTGAGACGCAGGAAATAATATCCGAAGTGCGGATTCTGGAAGCACAATTCCAGGAGCTTGTCATAGGTGATGGCGAGGACCTCACCGTCCTCGATGCACTCCACGGTCTGGGTCCGGCGGTTGTCCGGAGCCAGAAATCCAAGCTCCCCGACCATGCGCCCGGCCCTGAGCTCGACCCCGATCTCGGTCACGCGAAACTTGCCGGTGACGATATACATCATCTCGTTCGCGGCATCGCCCTTGCGAAAGAGCCGCTGGTCCTTGCCATACTTGCGTCGCGTCATGAACGGCTTGAGCCAATCCATCGAGAGATCGCCGTCCGCGGACGCGTGTGCCTTTCGCACGAGCTTGATCATCTGACGGAGCCGAATGATGTTGATCGGCAGGAGCAGGGTATAAAGAATGAAAGTCGTGACTGAATCAGCGAGCACCGCGTAGCCGACGAAGAACAGATCGCTGATGATGGCGGAGACCCGCAGCGGCACGATCGTGCGCATCAGGAGCGTGGCGACGAAGAAGATGGCGCCAAGCAAGGCCAGCACATTCGCGAAATTGATGGCGCCCACTGCGAAGTGACCAAGGCGGGCGAACGCTGATTCCATTGACAAGGATCGAGCGTCGAGCTTCGCCGCCAGGCCGTCGATCTTTTCGGCCGCCTGGCGAACGGTGCGATCAAAGATGACGGAAAATGTCACGTCGCCCGCGGCAGATTGTTCCGATTTGGCTTCAGGCTTGGTTTCAGGTTTGGCGATCTGACTAGTCGAGGAACTCCAGACAGGCTGGTGGACGCCGATCTCATAGCCGGCCAGAGCCGAAGCGGCGATCAAAACAACAAGAAAGCCGGCAGTGCGAAATCCGCGCATGGGTCCTCTAAGAAATTTGGGTCCTCAAGAAACTTGGGTTCCTCAAAGACAACTTTGAACAAACGATTCGAGCTTACTGAAAATACCGCATCACTGCGAAATGTACCGCAGCCGATTCGCGCAGTTCTTGTTGATGACTTGTTGCTTCGTTGGCCGCTCAAGCCATTGCGGCACCTACTCAAACGCGCAACAATCGCCGCTGCACGCCAAGGCATCGTCCGAATGCCAGCGAAGGAGGAGCCCCATGTTGTCACAGCGCTTGTCACGACGCGATGTTCTCACCACGACCGCCGCCGCGGGCGCCGGTTTCGCCATTGTCTCTCAGGCATCGGAGCGCGCGCAGGCGCAGCCCGCGCGCCGCACGATTGTCGATGCCCAGGTCCACATCTGGCAGGCGCACACGCCTGAGCGGCCCTGGCCCGCCGACGGCATCGGGCAGGCGCACATCCCGCGACCATTTTCCTATTATGAGCTCATCGCGCGCATGGACGAGGCCGGCGTCGACCGCGTCGTCATCGTGCCGCCGTCGTGGGAGGGCTATCGCAACGAATACGCCATGGAGGCGGCGAAGAAGTGGCCCAAGCGCTTCGCCGTGATGGGGCGGCTGCGGCTCGACGATCCGAAATCGAAGGAATTGCTCGCGACCTGGAAGGAGCAGCCGGGCATGCTGGGCGTGCGCCACACCTTCAACCGCATGCAGACCGGCTGGCTCACCGACGGCACCGCCGACTGGTTCTGGCCGGCGGCCGCGAAAGCCGGCATTCCGGTGATGACGCCGACCGCCGGCCGCGCGCGCGACTTCCTGCGCATTGTCGAGCGCAATCCCGATCTCGTGTTCATCATCGACCACATGAACGTGTCGGACGACACCGCGAAAGCCGGCAAGATCCCGGAGGCGATCGCCGAGGTGGTGGAGTTCGCCAAGCACCCGAACGTGCAGGTCAAGATGTCCTCGATCGCGCACAAGTCGTCGCAGGCCTATCCGTTCCGCGACCTGACCGATCACCTCAAGCGCGTGTTCGACGCCTTCGGGCCGCGCCGCTGCTTCTGGGGCACCGACGTCACGGCCGGCATCGACCGTTTCCCCACCTTCACTTATCAGCAGCGCATCACGCACTTCACCGAGGAGCTGCCGTTCCTCAGCGAGGACGACAAGGACTGGGTGATGGGCCGCGCCATCATGCGGCGGCTGGGATGGGCGTGAGGGCGCAGTCCGCAACCGGCGGATGCGAAAGCGTCTTCAGTCCGCCGTCCGCTTTGCGATGGCTTGAATTGCCGCCTTCAGGCGCGGCGGTTCGTCGAGGACCACGTTCCAGAGGATGCGGTCTGACAGCCCTTCATAGTCGTGCCGCAGTACATTGTCGATGCCGCGTATCTTCCGCCACGGAATGTCGGGCTGGGTGTTGGTCAGGTCGTCGGGAATCGCGCGACTCGCTTCGGAAATGATCTCGATCGCCCGCTGCACCAGCCAGCGCAGTTGCCAGCTTGCCTCAAAATCGACCAGAGACTCGCCGTCCGTGATCTCCTCGATGCGCTCGATGCCTCAAGAATATCATGAAGAGCATGACCAACCTTACGGGCCATCAGAAGACCCGTATGGCCGTTCGTTCGATGTCCGCCCTCAGCATGGGGTGAAGGCCATCCCGCGTCGTTATGTCGACGGGCAGCTTGAGCTCGTCTTCAAGAAACTGCTTGATGCCTACCAGATCAAAAGCGTTGAATCTGCTGTCGGGGTCGTAGTCGATGAAGAGGTCAAGGTCGCGGGCAGGCGGTGCGTCGTCACGGACGGTCGAGCCGAACACGTAGAGTGACGTCGCGCCCATGGCCTTGATGGCCCGAGCGTGCTGCCGCAGCTTGGCGATCGCTTCAATTCGACCCATGCGCAACTATATCCGATCATCCGCAACACCTGCAAAGCCGACACCGGCTCGACAATGGATGTGAAACTGCAGGCATGTCCGCGCGGCCTCAAGGATGACGCGCCAGGAACGCCATGATCGCCTCGACGAGGCTCGGCGCAATCGGCAGCGCGGAGTTTCCATACGTCGCAAAATTGGGGGCGGGGTCGGCGGGCGCGATCTTCAGGATATGATTGACGCCCTCGAGCGTCACCATGGTGACGTCGGGGCGCGCCCCCGCCAGGCGCTGTGCGTCGTGCATCGACACCTGCAGGTCGGTCGTTCCTTGCAAGACCAGCACCGGCCCCGCGTAGCGCGCGAGCAGTTGAGCGGGATCGTACGACATCTGGTCGATCAGGAAGCCTTGCACGGAGGGCCGAAAGAGTGCCGCCAGCGCCGGGTGCATGCTGCTGACATCGACGTGCCGGCCCGCTTCGAGCTCCGTGAGCGCCGCCAGCGCCTGCGCCAGGAGCGGGGCATTGGCCGGATTGGCCTTGAGCTGCTCGCGCAGGATGTCGCCCATCTTGCGGCCGGCGCCGGCCACGAGAATGAGACCACAAATGCCTTCCGGCTGCTGCGCCGTGATCAGCGCAACGAGCGAGCCCTCGCTGTGGCCGATGAGCCATGCGCATCGCGCCGATGAGCGCCTCTGCGCCTCCTGACCCCAGGCGCGCACATCGTCCGCCAAGTCGGTCATGCGCACATTGTCGGCATCGGCCGCTGCGGCACTGCTGCCGAACATCCCGCGCTTGTCGATGCGGATAGTCGAGACGCCTTTCGCCGCAAGCGCTTCCGCCAGCAGTCGATACATTCCCGCCGTCACGCCCAGCGGATTGTTGCCATCGCGATCGGTCGGGCCCGAGCCCGGGATGATGATCGCGACCGGAGCTTTCGGCCCGCCGTCCGGCGCCGCCAGCGTGCCCTGGAGCGCTCCCGAGAGGCCCTCGATGCTCAGACGTATCTCCGCCGCGGACGCGTTCGTGGTCGCGGCCACGATGATGGCGAGTATTGATGCTGCAAACTTCATGACACGAAGACCCACGATTCCGATGTTTCTACCAGCAGCGGATCAGGCCAAGATGGTCGGGCGCTACCATCCCGCCGGATACGTTTTCGCCCCTTCCGCCTCAGCGCGAAAGTGCGGTACCCTGCCGCAAAAGCGAGCGCCCTCGTTGCGGTGCAGCTCGATGGGAGGAATGACCATGCTTGTCCGGACTCTGATTGTCGCAGCCACCGCCCTTACGGCCGTGGTGGCAAACTCGTTTACATCGACGGCCCGCGCCCAAGTCGTCGATTTCAGCAAATACCCCGATTTCTCTGGCCAGTGGAAGCGGCCCGATGGGGTCGGCATCCAGTGGGACCAGAGCAAGCCGTTCGGTCCCAGGCAGCAGCCGCCGCTGACGCCGGAATACCAAGCTCGCTACCAAGCCAGCCTCGCCGACCAGGCCTTAGGCGGACAGGGCGACGACACGACCGGTCAATGCATCCCGCACGGCATGCCGCGGGTGATGACCATCGTCTATCCGATGGAATTCATCATCATGCCGAAGACCACCTACATCCTGACCGACTACACCGTGCCGCGGCGCATCTTTACCGACGGCCGGGATTGGCCCAAGGAAGTGGAACCAACCTTCAATGGTCTCTCGATCGGAAAGTGGGTCGATCCGGACGCCAGCGGCCGCTATTCCACGCTCGAGGTCGAGACCCGCGGCTTCAAAAACCCTCGCACCTTCGAGGCGAGCGGGATCCGCATGCACGACGACGGCCAGACCGTCATCAAGGAGCGCATCTATGTCGACAAGGCCAACAAGGATGTGCTGATCGACGAGATCACCACCATCGACAATGCGCTGACGCGGCCCTGGACGGTGACCAAGCGCTACGTGCGCGAGACCAGCCCAAATCTGATCTGGCATTTCAACGATTGCGCGGAGAACAATCAGCACGTCTATATCGGCAAGGAGAGCTATTTCGTGACCGGCGACGGCTTCCTGATGCCGGTCAAGAAAGGTCAGAAGCCGCCGGATCTGCGCTACTTCGAGCAAACTCAGAAGTAGCGCTATTCTAACATTCGCAAGAGAGAGTGCCGAGAAGGGATGCGAATGTTAGCATCGGACCACTGGCGGTCAGAGGAACAAACAACAGGGCCGGCGCGGGTCGGCGAAGGGAGGATTGCGATGAACAAAACGGTGACGATTGTATTTGCACTGTCGGTGGGTGTCGCCGTCGGCGTCACGGGCGGCAGCCGGCTTGTGAACCTGTCGGCCGAAGCGCAGACCGCGGCAACGACCTCGTTCAGCGCGGTGCCGGGCGCGATCGGCGAGCAGGACATTTCCGGCCCCTACGAGGTGCAGCAAGGCTGGCCGAAAGACCTCAGCACGCTGCCGGGCCACGAGAAGTGGACCTATGGCGGCGCGCGCGGCATCTTCGCCGAAAGCCCGAACCGCGTGTTCCTGCTCGGCGGCGGCGAGTTGCCCAAGATGGCGCGCCCGCAGAACAGGTATCTCACCGACGTCGGCCCGAACGTGCAGTTCCCCATTGCTGGCCTGCCGTGGCGCAACGCCAATAGCGCCTCGCCGCCGGGCGCCGGCGGCTCGCGCCAGGATGCCGCCAAGGGCATGGAGATGTGGCGTGGCTCGGCGCCGCCCTACCGCGAGCTCGGCGTCGATTCGCGCTGGCATCACTCCATCATCGTGGTCGATGCCCAGGGCAATCTCACCGAGGACTGGACGCAGTGGGACAACATGTTCAAGCGCCCGCACGCGGTCTACATCAGCCCGTACGACGCGCAGAAGCGGGTCTGGATCGTCGACGACCACACCCACGCGATCTACATCTTCTCGAACGACGGCAAGCAGCTGCTGCAGACCATCGGCACGCCCAACGTGCCGGGCGCCGACGGCACGCATTTCAACCGGCCGACCTTCATGGCGTGGCTGCCGGACGGCACCTTCTATGTGGCCGACGGCTACAATGGCACCCGCGTCGCGAAGTTCGATGCCGGCGGCAAGTTCCTGCTCGACTTCGGCATGCCGGGCGATCCAGGCAAGGAGACGCGGCCGGGCTACATGAACAACGTGCACGGCGTCGCGGTCGACGTCGAAACGAGACGCGTGTTCGTCAATGATCGCGACAACAACCGCGTTCAGATCTTCGACGAGAACGGCAAGTATCTCTCCGAGTGGAAGATCACGGTGCGGCCGTCGAGCCTGCACTACGTCGTGATCGGCGATGACCGCAAGCTCGTGACCTTCGACCGCAACACCCACAAGATGCTCAAATACGAGCTCGACGGGCGCCTGATCTATTCCTGGGGCACGCTCGGCGATTTCCCCGGCACGCTCTGGGGCGTGCACGGCATGGCCACCGACCAGGAGGGCAACCTCTACGTGGCCGAGGTCGACGCCGGACGCTTCCAGAAGTTCCGGCCGCGCCCGGGCGCCAATCCGGCGGCGCTCCTTGGCAAGCCGATCTATTCGGCGTGGCGGTGATCAGCTAAAATTCTTTGGATGCTCGGGCTAATGCCGCAAGCCTGGCCCGGGCTCCTTCTCGTATTCCGCCTCGAACTCGGCAATGTCGCGCATCAGGTCGTCCTTGATGCGCTGGCGCGCGGCAGCGTCCGAGCCATATGTGAGATCGGCAATGGTCTTGGCGAGTGCGCTGATCGCTTCGTCCATGTCGATGACATCGGTCTCGCCTGTCGCGGTGCCGTACTCGGCGTAGTACTCGTCAATCAGATCGCCGATCAGGCAATGCAGACACGGCCGTTCGTTTGACGATTCTGGATTTTCGGACATGGCTGTTCCTTGCGAGATCAAGCGTTGACGGGCGACCGTGCCGCCCCTGAGAACCGTGCCGCCCCTGCGAATTGCCACCGGCGCCGCTAAACGGACGCATCGGCATGGCAATACCAAGGCGGGAAGTCATGATAGCAGTCGAGCGAGCCCGCGAGCAGGCCCCGGTCAGCCCGTGGTTAACGCGGCAGCCAAGCCATCATGGCAAGGCGCATCGGCTCCTCCTGTGCGGCGAAATGGCCAACTCATGACACCGAGATAGGTCGCCTCCCACCGCTTCACAAGCCGAACACACCGTCGCAAGCCGGACACTTGGTGCACGGTCGCACTCGACTGGTCGCGCAACTGCGGGTTCCGCCGCACCGCGCCGAGCGCATCGATGCCGTGCATCTCGAGCGGATCGCACGCAAACAGCGGCGCGGGCATGCTCCCGCGCCGCGATAGTCGTTATCCCAGCGCCGCCTTCACCCGCTCGGGCGTGAACGGCGTGTGGCGCAGCCGCACGCCGGTGAGCTGCGCGATCGCACTGCCGATCGCGGGCGCGACCAGCGGCGTCGCCATCTGGCCTGCCCCGGTCGGCGGGTTGTCGGTCGGGAGCACTTCGACGTGCATCGCCGGCACCTCGTTCATGCGCGGCACGCGGTAGTCGTAGAAGTTCGACTGCTCGACCGCGCCGTCCTTGATCGAGATGCGCTCGGTAAGGGCCAAGCCGAGCCCGTAGACGATGCTGCTCTCGCTCTGCGCCACGACGTTGTCCGGCTGCACGGCCACGCCGCAGTCGATCGCGCACCAGAAGTTATGCACTCTGATCTGTCCGCTCGCGCGATCAAGGGACACTTCCACGGCGCCTGCAAGGAGCGAGCCCGAGTAATCGATGAAGGCGAAGCCGAGACCGCGGCCGTCGCGCTTCGTGCCCCAGTCCGCCATGCGGGCGACTGTCTCCACCACCTTGCGGGCGCGCGGTGTGTTCTTGAGCAGCTCGAGCCGGAACGCCACCGGATCGATTCTGCGTTTCACCGCGATCTCGTCGATGAACGTCTCGGTCGCGAACTTGTTGGCGGTGAAGCCGATGGCGCGCAGCGGCGCCGTCCGCACGCCCGTGTCCTGATAGAGCTGCTCGACCAATTGATGCGGGACATCGTAGCCGGGAAGGTCGCCGCCGTTCATCAAGATGCCGTCCCGCCGACCGCCACTCTCGTAGCGAACCGGGTCGAAGAACGGGGTCACCCGATCTCCGGCCAGGCGATGTTGCCAGGCAACGAGCTTGCCGGTTCCGTCAAATCCGGCGCGCAGATAATGGGCCGAGAGCGGACGGAAGCGCCCGTTGTGGACGTCGTCTTCGCGGGTCCACATCACCTTCACGGGCTTGCCGGCCTCCTTCGACATCAGCACCGCATCGACGACGAAGTCGGCATCGCGCGGCCCGCGCCGCCCGAAGCCGCCGCCGAGCAGCATGTCGTTGAGCTTGACCTTGTCGCGCGCGATGCCAAGCGCCTTGGCGGCGCCTCCCTGCGCCATGCTCTGGCTCTGAGTCCCGCACCAGATCTCCGCCGCGTCACCCGACGGCGACACGGATGCGACCGCGTTCAGCGGCTCCATCTGCGCATGGTAGGCATAGTCGCAACGATACTCGGCCTCCATGCTCGTGGCCGCCTTCGGCAGCTCCGCCCGCGCGTCGCCAGCCTTGAACCATTCCGAGGCTTGCGCATTCAGGTCCCGGGCCGTGGCGCCCAGCGCTTGCAGCCCCTGCTCGCTGTCGAAGCCCCAGGCCTTCCCGGTCTTGCTCCAGGTCACCGCACCGACAAGCATGGTCCGGGCGTCGAACGCCGCCCAAGGAGTCTCGGCGAGCACGCCGACGCCGTAGGGAAGCTTCACGATCTTAATGACGCCTTTGACCGCCTTGGCCTTGGCATCATCGATCCGCTCGGGTGTCGCGCCCTCGACCGGCGCGCGCAGCACGGTGGCGTAGAGCATGTCCGGCACCTGGACGTCGATGCCGTATTTGATGCTGCCATTGACCTTGCCAGGCAGCTCGACCCGCATCACGTCCTTGCCGATCAGGCGGAACTGGTTCAGCTGCTTCAGCTCTTCCCGCTTGATCTCGGGCGCTTTGGCTGGAACCTCCGCGAAGGCTGCGATCTCGCCGTAGCCTAAGCGACGACCCGACTTGGCATGCACGACTGCACTCGGCTCGGTGGTCAGCTCCGCGGCCGGGACGGACCAATGCTTTGCCGCACTGTCAATGAGCACGCGACGCACCTGCGCGCCAAACATGCGCAACGGAGCATAATAGCTGCGCACCGCGTTCGAGCCTGCCGTATACATCATGCCGCCAAAGCCCGGATTGCCATAGATCGCATCGATTGGCGGTGCCGGCACGACGCGAACCCTTGACCAATCGGCGTCGAGCTCTTCCGCGATGATGAGCGGCAGCGAGGTCATCGACCCCTGCCCCATCTCGGCCGCGGCCGACATGATGGTGATGGTGCCATCGGGCGCGATGCTCACCCAGGGCGAGAGCGCCTTGCCGGCGCGCTCATTGGCGAGCGTGGCGGCGCGTGCGAGCGGGTTATCAAGTGGGTTATCAAGGGCAAAAGCAAACGAGAGGCCCAAGGCGCCGGTCATCACGTGACGGCGCGAGAGTGCCGCTTTCATGCTGATCTGTTTCGTCATGGCTCAGCCCTCCCGCGCGACGCGCTCGATCGCGCGCACGATGCGCTGATAGGTTCCGCAGCGACAGATGTTGGCACTCATGTGCTCGACGATCTCGTCACGCGTCGGCTTGGGTTTCTGCTTGAGCAGGTCCGCGGCAGCCATGATCTGGCCGGACTGGCAGTAGCCGCATTGCGGCACCTGTTCGGCGAGCCAAGCCTTCTGCAGCGGATGGCTCGAGTCGGGCGAAAGGCCTTCGATGGTGGTGATCGACTTGCCGCCGATCTGCGAGACCTGGGTCTGGCAGGAGAACGCGCGCTTGCCGTCGATGTGCACCGTGCAGGCGCCGCACAGGCCGGTGCCGCAACCGAACTTGGTGCCGGTGAGCTTGAGATCCTCCCGCAGCACCCACAACAGCGGCGTTGCCAGCGGCGCGTCGGTCGACGCCGGCTTGCCGTTTACGACGAAGCTCGTGGCCATTGCTTCCTCCTTTTGGCGCGGAGCCAGGCGTTTCTGATTGGGCTCCGCGCGCGGTGCGCGATCATAGCGCCTTTGGAGACGACCGGTAAGGCGGCCTGTCGGCCGCCAGTGTGCCAAGTTGAACGAGATCGACCTACGATCCGGCCTTGGATCCAAGCTCTTTACATTGTTGCTGGTGTTGCGCGCTCGCTCGCCTCCGATCCGGTCACGCGCAGATCCCACAGCGTAATCTTTTCGATCAGATCGACGATCAGCTGCTCATGCCGAGCCGCCGGTTGATCCCTCGCGATCCCGGCTCTGCGCGTCCCGCGCCACAATCACCGTTCGCATCCGGACCTTGGCTAGGCCCGTCGCGTCAGAATGTGTCAGCCGTCACATATCGGCGGTTTTGAGCTCGGGCCTCAATGTGGGCAGCGGTCTCCTTCGGCGCCAAATTCGCCCCACGCAGCCCGCCCAAGCCCCCAATGCCGGGGCTCTTTTGGCAAATTTTGGTCTCACACCGCGCAATGTAAATGAATTCGTAACCCTGGCCGTCACCCATCCGGTGCACGGGCATGCCGGCAATTGAGCTAATTTGCTGCGGATCAATATACATCCCGCTAACGGGGGATTCATAAACTGGTCTTACCATTTTCTTTAACATCGACGGTCGAACGGCTGCCCTTATGGCGTCGGCTGGCCGTCCATGCGCGTCCCATGGCATTCCACGTCCGGACACCACAATGGCATCCTATCTCGGCAAACCGGTTCTCGTGGTGGATGACAGTCAAACGACCGTGCGGGTCGTGCGCAGCCTTTTGGCGCGCATCGGCTTCAAGGACATCGACGACGCCTCCAACGGCATGGCGGCGCTCGCCAAGATGACCGAGAAGCCCTACGGCATCGTGATCGCCGACTGGAACATGGAGCCGATGAGCGGCTACGAGCTGCTCAAGCAGGTTCGGGCCAATCCACGGCTCGCCACAACGCGCCTCATCCTGATGACGGCCGAGCTCAATGCGTCGCACGTGATCGCGGCAAAGAAGGCCGGCGCGAGCAACTATATTCTCAAGCCCTTCACCGACGAAGTCCTGCGATCGAAGATCGAAGAAGCACTGCATGTGCCGAGCCACTGAACCCGAACGGCTTGATTGATGAGCACCGCGACCGACTCGATCAAGGCAGAGGTGGCGAGCCCGACCATCGCGCCCAAGACGGCCGCGTCGCCGAGCATTGCGCAAGAACGTCGCCGCATCGTAATCGTGTGTGTTGGCCTGATCGTGATGCTTGGTGCCGCCATCCTGGTGGCCATGACGACAAGCCTGCCATCATCAATCGTCCAGCCCTCGGGACCGCGCGATATGTTCGGCATCGAGGAGCGCAACGGCAGCATTGTGTTGAAGGCCGAGAACAATCGATGTCGTCAGATCGCATTCAACAACGACACCGGCCTCATGAAAGAAACCAGCAAGCCCTGCTTCAACAAGCCTGTCCTCGATGACAAAGGCGTGCCGGTTCCGGAAGCGACGATCCGTCGAATGGATTCGATCCGCCAAGGATTCGGCAAGCAGGGACTCGGCAAGTAAGGCACGACGCTACTTTGCGCCTGCCAGCCGGTTGAACTCCGCGATCACCTCGAGCGTGGCGTTCGCCGCCAGTGCGGCGATCATCTGCGCGATGCGCGAGCCTTCGATCGGCTGCCCCACCGGCAGGTCGACCCGCTCGGCCTCCACCTGGTAGCGCTTGTCCGCCGCCATGGCCAGCAAGGCCTGACGCAGAATCGCGGTGACCTCGGCCGGCATGCCGGCGGGGCCGATCAGCGGCAAGCCGATGCTGTCGGGCGCCTGCACCAGATCGACGACCGGCTGCTGACTCGCCCGCACGACATCACGCAGGAGCGGCACGCCCGGACGCGTCGGCGCGGTCTGCACCAGCGTCACCATCTTGGCGGCGAGGTCGGAACGGGCGGCAAGCGCACTGCCAACCGTGAACGTGCCATCGATCTCGCCCTGCTCCAACGCGAGCAGAACGCGCGCCGTCGAGACGTAGCCGAGCACGACCTTGACCGGCGCGCCATTGGCCGCCAGCAGCGCCGGCGCCATGGCGGTCGGCGTGGTGGCGCCGAGCGCCCCGAAGGTGACCGGCTTCGTCGCGGCTTTCAACGCGGCGTAGGTCGTGATCGCGGTGCGGGCGTGGACGAAACCCGCCGCGCTCACGGCACCCGGACTGCCGATATACGTGAGCCGGGTCGGATCGACGCCAATGCCCGGGCGCCTGACAATCGCCTCGATGTACCAGGAACGGCCCGGAACCGCGACCGTAAGGCCGTCGGGCGCGACGCGCCGGTCGAGGTGATTGAGTGACACCATGCCGGCCGCGCCTTCCATGTTCTGCACCACGATATTCGGGTGCCCCGGAATGAAACGGCCGAGGTGGCGTGTGATGGCGCGTGCGCCGGCATCGACGCCGCCCCCGGGCGCATAGCCGACAATCACGGTCAGGGTCTTGCCCTGGTAGAAGTCGGCCGCATGCACGGGCGTCGTAAGGACGAGCGCGAGGCCGCCAAGAAGCCACCGCAACGTACGCAGGATGTGCTCAGGCATGCGGCAAGCCTAGCAAAAAGGCCTGCGGTTTTGGCAAGGGGTGTGGCGTCGCAGCACCAGGCCCGCGGCCAGCTAATTCTTGAGCCGATAGCCGGTCTTGAATATCCACCAGATCGTTACGAGACACGCGAGCAGAAAGGCGAACGTCATCCCCAGACTGACCGCAACACCCACATCGGCAATCTCGAAGAACGCCCAGCGGAACCCGCTGATGAGATAGACGATCGGATTGAACAGGGTGACGGTCTGCCAGGCCGGCGGCAGCACGCTGATGGAATAGAAGCTCCCGCCGAGAAAGGCGAGCGGCGTGATGACCAGGAGCGGGATGACCTGCAGCTTCTCGAAGCCGTCCGCCCAGACCCCGATGATGAAACCAAACAGGCTGAAGGTCACGGCGGTGAGCACCAGGAAGGCTACCATCCAGACCGGGTGAGCGATCTTGAGCGGCACGAACACTGCGGCGGTCGCGAGCACCAGAAAGCCGAGAATGATCGACTTGGTCGCAGCGGCACCAACGTAGCCGAGCACGATCTCGATGAAGGAGATTGGTGCCGACAGAAGCTCATAGATGGTGCCGGTGAAGCGGGGAAAGTAGATGCCAAAGGAGGCGTTCGCCACGCTCTGCGTGAGCAGCATCATCATGATCAGGCCGGGCACGATGAAGCAGCCATACTCGACTCCTTCGATCTCGCGCATGCGCGCCCCGATCGCGGCGCCGAATACGATGAAATAGAGGGAGGTTGAGATCACCGGAGACACGATGCTCTGCAGCAGCGTGCGCCCGGTGCGCGACATCTCGAACAGGTAGATCGCGCGAACAGCCCGAAAGTTCACTGCCGCCTCACGAGGTCAACGAAAATGTCCTCCAGCGAGCTTTGCGTCGTGTGCAGATCCCTGAAACGAATCTGCGCGGCGTTCAGGTCGCCAAGCAGCGCAGTGATGCCGGTGCGCTCGCCTTTGGTGTCATAGGTATACACAAGCTCGGCGCCCTCGGCCGCAAGCGTCAGCCCGTGGCGCGCAAGCGCGTCCGGCACGGCATCGAGCTTGTGATGAAGCTGGAGGGTCAATTGTTTTTTGCCAAGCTTGCTCATGAGCGTGGCTTTGTCCTCGACCAGGATCAGCTCGCCTTTGTTGATGACGCCGACCCGATCAGCCATCTCCTCCGCTTCTTCGATATAATGGGTCGTCAAAATGATTGTGACACCCGACGCACGCAGCGTCCGTACGATTTGCCACATATCCTGGCGCAATTCGACGTCGACGCCGGCGGTCGGTTCATCGAGAAACAGCACCTGCGGCTCGTGCGACAACGCCTTGGCGATCAACACGCGGCGTTTCATGCCGCCGGACAGCGTCATAATCCTGCTCTTCCGCCTGTCCCACAACGACAAGTCTTTGAGGACCTTGGTGATATGATCTGGGTTGTCTGGCATGCCAAACAGCCCGCGAGTGAAGGAAACCGTCGCCCACACCGACTCGAAGGCATCAGTCGTGAGCTCCTGGGGCACCAGCCCAATCAGCGACCGCGCCGCGCGGAAATCCTTGATGATGTCGTGGCCGCCCACGGTCACCTGACCACCGGACGGATTGACAATCCCGCACACAATACTGATCAGCGTGGTCTTGCCGGCGCCATTGGGGCCGAGCAGCGCGAAAATCTCGCCGCGGCGGATATCCAGGTTGATATCCTTGAGGGCGGAGAATCCGGACGCGTATGTCTTGGAAAGATTCAAAATTGAGATGACCGGCTGCATGCGAGTGTCTTCAACCAAAAACGCGCGATGCGCAAGCTACGCGTAATCACAACGGATGCGAGAATGGCCTGTTCCGAAATCCGGATTGTGCGTGCCACGCCAGTGTTGCATGCCACGCCTGCGTGACGCGGAGCCCTGAACGGAAGCCAGAGCAGCCCAACGCGTCTTGCATGCCCCTTCGCTCCGATTCGCCAGCGCGCGCGACACGCAACTACTCCGCTGCCGCCAGTGCCTCACCGGCATTGCGCCGCAGGAATCCGATCACCGTGTCAGTCGGCATCACGTCGCCAAATGTCAGATAGAAGCCGGCAAGCGACGCATTGTGGTCCTCGTCTGTCATAGCGGCATTGCCGTCGGTGATCATGATGGTCTTGAAATTGCACATCATGGCGTCGCGCGCGGTCGATTCGCAGCACACGCCCGTCACCGTGCCGGTGATCAGGACAGTGTCGATGCCGCGCTCGCGCAACACCTCGGCGAGGTTGGACGAGCCCTGGATGAAGGCGCTGAAGCGCTTCTTCTCGACCGTGAGGTCGCCCTCCCGCGCGTCAAGCTCGGCCCACAGCTCGTGGCCCTTGCTGCCGGCGGCAAGCGCTTCCGCGCGCTTGGCATTCTGCTCGGGCCCCCGCAAGTCGTAATAGGTCGACCACTCGTTGAGCGTGTCGGCTGTGTAGGTGGTCTTGATCCAAACCACCGTGCCGCCGGTCGCGCGCACGGCCTGCGCCAGCCGGTTGATGTTGGGCACGATCTCGCGTGCCGTCGGACAGAGCGCGTGCGCGACACCCGGCAGCATGAAGGCGTTCTGCATGTCGACGACGACGAGCGCGGTCCGGCGCGGATCGAGATTGTCGTAGACGAATTCCCGGCCGCGCCTCGCGATCACGCGCTCGACCACCGATCTCGGGATTGCGATCTTGTGCATGATATCCTCCGGCGCTACCGACGCGCGTTGATGATCTGGGTATAGAGGCGCTGCCACTTCTCGCCTTCGGCCACGACCTTGGACGCATCGAGCATGTGGATGCTGGCGCGATCCAGCTGCGACGCGATTTTCAGGCTGGTCGCCACATAGTGGCGGTCAGCGAACAGCTGCTGCGCCTCCGACAGCACGAAATCGAACATCAACACAGCCGCGTGTGGATGCGGCGGATTGCCGACCACCGCGACCGCGTTCGGATGCGCCACAACAGGATCAAGCGTGAACCAGTCGATCGGCGCGCCTTTGCGCTTGAACTGCTCGGCCGTGTAGTTGAACACGGTCAGCGCCAGCGGCACCTCGCCCACGGCGACCAGATTGGTGAGCAGCGTGTGCCCCTTGCGCACCGAGAAGCCGTTGGTCTCGGCGATGTCGCGAAAGAGCTTGAGGCCTTTCTCCTGCCCCATCACCTCGGCGAGGCCGGAGAACCAGTCGGAATCGTCGGCCTCGATCGCGATCCCGCCCTTCCATTTCGGATCGAGCAGATCCTCATAGTGCTTCGGCAGATCGGCTTTTTTCACCAGATTGGTGTTGTAGGCGGGGACCAGCACATTCAGACAGAAGCCCGCCCAGGTGCGATAGGCTGGGATCGCGGATGGCATCAGGTCGGCGAGATAGGGCGACTTGATCTCGGAGAGAAGCTTCTCGGCGTTCAGCGCCTCCATCGCAGGCGCGTTGTTGAGGACGAAATCGACGTCGTAGCGGCGCGCCCGCGCCTCGTTGAGAACGCGCTGGCGGATGTCCTCCGAGCTCGCGCGATCAGAGATTGATCTTGATGCCGAATTTTTTCTCGAAGGCGGCGACGAGCGCCGTGTTGTCCTCGGTCGGAGCGTTCGAATAGAACGTGACCGTGCCCTCGCGCCTGGCGCCCTCGATCAGCCGTTGCGTGCGGTCCGCGCCCTGATAGTTGGCGATCTCGGCGACGCGGCTCGTCTGCGCGGGCACAATGCCGCCCGACAGCAGCAAGATCAGGAGTCCCGCAAGCGCGGCGAGCGCGAACACGATCCAGCGCATCTCCTCGGGATGGCGATATTTCCTGAACCTGTCGTACCAGGCCATGGTGGCCTCCTTGCCTGGGCGAATGATCGGCCCCGGAAGCACGGCGGTCAACCGCTCAGGCGCTCACCTTCACCTTTGCAAAGGTCAGCATCCTGGCCGGATTGTCGCGGAGCATCATCTCGATCGTCGCCGCCGGAATGCCCCGCTCCTTCAGCATCGGCACAAAGTCCCGCAACACGGTGGCGTAGCCGCGCCCGCCATGGCGCGAGAGCATGGTCTGGCGCGCCACGTCCGATGAGAGAATGAGCTGGCGCTCGAGCCCCTTGTCGCAAGCATCGCGCACCAGATCGGCAAGCTCGATGTTGGTCGGTCCCTTCGGAAAGCTCACCTTGTCGATACCCAAGAACACGCCGGCGCGCGCAACCTCGACCAGATGCGACACGTCCTTGGCGGCGCCCATGTGGCTGATGACGACGTGTGTCATGTCCATGCCGGCGCTTTCCAGCACGCGGATGTGCCAGTCCGCCTGCCCCGGGCTCGATGTGTGAGTGATGATCGGCGCGCCGGTCGCAAGAGCAGCCGCAGCCGCCGCGCGGAACAGCCGCTCGGCCGGCTCGCTCGGCTCGCGCGCGGTGCCGACCTTGATCACGCCGCAGCAAACGTCGGTGCCGTCAGCGCCAATCTCGATCTCGGCGATCATGGCGTCGCGAATAGCCTCGACCGAGGCCTTCTCGGCGACCTCCGGGAACGGGTCCCAGTAGAAACCTGCCGCGCAAACGACCTTGACGCCCGACGCTTCGCTGATCCGGCGCAGCGCCGCCGGATCGCGGCCCCAGAACGGCGCGCTCAGATCAGTGATGGCGGCAAGCCCGAATTCCTTCGCGATGCGCAGATCCTCGACCACCGCCGGAATCTCCGCCTCGCCGACCTTGTTGGCCGGGCCCTTCTGCGCCGAGAGATCGATCTGCAGATGCTCGTGGGCAAGGATGCGCCCGCGGATCGCGTCGACGTCTCCGGTGACTGTTCTGATCACAATCCCCTCACAGCTTCCCCGCGAACACGTCCTCGATGAACGCGTGCGCCAGCGTGTAGCCGTGGCGGGTGGCGGGCTCGTTGTAGACCGCGACCGGCGGCATGTTGACGCCGACGTCGGTGTAGGCGTGCACCACGTGGCTGAACGTGAGCGCATACCAGCGCGCGCCGCTGGCATCCATCTCGGCCTCGAACATGTCGCGATGCGCCTTGGGCGAGATCGGGTCGGCGGCGCCGTGCAGCACCAGGATGGCGGCCTTGATGTCGCCCTTCCTGGCGGGCGCAGGCGTCGCCAGCACGCCGTGAACAGAGACCACCGCCTGCACGTCGGCACCCGCACGCGCGAGATCGATGACGTTGCTGCCGCCGAAACAGTAGCCAAGACCAGCGCGCCTTTTGGCGTCGCCAATGCCCCGCGCGGTCGCTTCCTTGGTCATGCTCTCGAACGCCGCCACGATACGGCGGCGTGTTTCGGCGGGGTCCTCGATCAGCGGCTTGAGAAACTCCATCGGATTCTCGGTGCCCTTCGGGCCTTTGCCCTCGCCGAACATGTCGGCGATGAAGGCGACATAGTGCGGGCCGGCGAAGGTCTTGGCACGCTCGATCACGTCCTTGGTGACGCCGAGCCAGTTCGGCGCGACCAGGAGCAACGGGCGCTGCGTCTTGATGCTGTCGTCATAGACAAGGGCGCCGCGACAGGCGAGACCGGATACGGAATACTGGGTGGATTCAACCTTCACGTCACGTCTCCCCTCCTAGTTCTTCTCATCATTGCGGCCGCAAGAATTTGAAATCACAGCCCTCGTCGGCGCCCAGGACCTCTTGCGCATAAAGCTTGGCATACCCGCGCGCGGGCTTCTCAGCGGCAGCCCCCGGCGCGGCGGCACGTTGCTTGAGCTCGGCTTCATCGACCAGCAACTCGATCTGCCGCGCCTTCACCGACAGGCGGATGCGATCGCCGTTGCGCACAAGACCGAGCAGCCCGCCCGAAGCGGAGTCGGGCGTCACATGCAACACGATCGTGCCAAAGGCCGTGCCGCTCATGCGCGCGTCGGAGATCCGCACCATGTCCTTGATCCCCTTCTGCGCAAGCTTCTTGGGGATCGGCAGATAGCCCGCCTCCGGCATCGCCTCCGGAGCATTCGGGCCAGCGTTCTGCAACACCAGAATGTCCTGCGGCTCGACATCAAGCGCCGGATCGTCGATGCGGGCGGCAAGATCAGCGAGCGACGAGAACACCACCGCCTTGCCCTCGTGCTCGAACAGCTTCGCGTCGGCGGCCGAGCGCTTGAGGATCGCGCCCTTGGGCGCCAGGTTGCCGAATAGCGCCACCAGACCACCCTGCGGCTCGAACGGCTTTTCGCGCTCCGCGATGATGGTGCGGTCAACGAAAGGATCGGCTGGCGCCGCAAGCCGCTCGTCGAGCGTCTCGCCGGTCACAGTCATGCAATCGAGATGCAGCAGCGGCTTGAGCTCACGCAACAGCGCCCCCATGCCGCCGGCGGCGAAGAAGTCCTCCATGTAGCCGTTGCCGACCGGCTTGAGATTGACCAGCACCGGCGTCTCATCCGACAGCCGATTGAGCTGCTCGAGCGTCACTTTCACGCCGGCGCGGCCCGCGATCGCGGTGAGATGGATGATCGCGTTGGTCGAGCCACCAAGCGCAAGCAGCACCCGTAGCGCGTTCTCGACCGACTTGGCATTGACCAGGCGGTCTGGTGTCAAGCTTGACCCGATCAGGCGGACCGCGGCGGCGCCGGTCGCTTCGGCGGCACGCAGTCGGTCGGCATGCACGGCCGGGATCGCGGCCGTTCCGGGGAGGATGAGGCCGAGCGCCTCCACAATGCAGGCCATGGTCGAGGCAGTGCCCATGACCGCGCAGGTGCCGGCGGTGACCGCAAGCCGCCCCTCGACCGTGGAGATCTCCTCCTTGTCGACCTCGCCGGCGCGATAGCGCGCCCAGAACCGCCGGCAGTCCGTGCAGGCGCCAACCCGCTCACCCTTGTGGCGTCCGGTCATCATCGGGCCCGCCACCAGCATGATCGCCGGCCGCCCAGCTGACACCGCGCCCATGAGCTGCGCCGGCACGGTCTTGTCGCAGCCGCCCATCAGGACGACCGCATCCATCGGCTGGGCGCCGATCATCTCCTCGGTGTCCATCGACATCAGGTTGCGGAACTTGAGGCTGGTCGGGCTCAGGAACACTTCGCCGAGCGAGACGGTCGGGAACTCGATCGGCAGCGCGCCAGCGGCCAAAACGCCGCGCTTGATCGCCTCCAGCAGCTCCGGGAAATGCCGATGGCAATTGTTGAAGCCAGAGGCCGTGTTGGCGATGCCGACCACCGGCTTGCCCAGCATGGCGCGCGAATAGCCCATCGACTGCGCGAACGATCGCCGCAGATAAAGCGAGAAATCGCGGTCGCCATAATTGGTCAGGCCATGCTCAAGGCCGGCACCCCGGTCAGTCATCGAACGAACTCCCCCAGCATCCGCGCGTCCAGATTCCGGCCCCCTCCGTACATGGTCCATGACGCTGCAGGAATAGAAGGAATTTGGTCGCCGAATGCATCCGATTTCACCGCCATTTTCGGCCGCAACCGCCGTTCCAGGGCCATATTCCGCCTCGACAACAGACCTGGAACCCCTCTAAAACTATGCTGGGAGATTTCCAAGGTATCGCGTCAAGATACCGGTCATAAGAGTAACCGCCGCCGGGGTAGGAATCCTATGAAATACGAGGTGTTTTTCACTGACGCGCTCGCCCGTCTGCGTGACGAGCGCCGGTATCGCGTGTTCGCCGATCTTGAACGGCTGGCCGGACGCTTCCCGCGAGCCATCTGGCATTCCCCGGAAGGGCCGCGCGACGTGGTCGTGTGGTGCTCGAACGACTATCTCGGCATGGGGCAGCATCCGAAGGTGATCGGCGCCATGGTCGAGACTGCGACCCGCATGGGCACCGGCGCCGGCGGCACCCGCAATATCGCAGGCACCAACCATCCGCTGGTCGAGCTCGAGCGCGAGCTCGCTGACCTGCACCGCAAAGAGGCTGCGCTGGTCTTCACCTCGGGTTACGTGTCGAACGAGACTGGCATCTCGACGCTGGTCAAGCTGATGCCGAACTGCCTCATCCTGTCCGATGCCTGGAACCACAATTCCATGATCGAGGGCGTGCGGCAGTCGGGCGCCGAGAAGAAGATCTTCCGCCACAACGACGCCGAACATCTCGAAGAGC
>Ga0209488_10001385_pt1 | contig 20671 bp, 18 predicted proteins | sample Rivendell_Oct201_8_FD_188349 | JGI IMG/M metagenome (GOLD analysis project Ga0209488, IMG submission 188349) | Vadose zone soil microbial communities from the Eel River Critical Zone Observatory, Northern California, USA -... | ecosystem: Environmental > Terrestrial > Soil > Vadose zone >...
CGCCGGGCAGGCCGAGAATGAAGGTGCCGTGGATGACGATGCCGAGCTCGTGGCAATCCTTGGTGAAGCGCCGCGCGACGTCGACGCGCATGCCCTTCTTGATGTTGTGCAGGATCTTCTGATTGCCGGATTCATAGCCGACCAGCAGGAGACGTAGCCCGTTGTCCTTCATCACCTCGAGCGCCTCGCGCGGCACATTGGCCTTGGCGTTGCACGACCACACGATGCCGAGCTTGCCGATCGCGCGCGCGAGCTCCATCACGCGCGGCACGTTATCGGTCAGCGTGTCGTCATCGAAGAAGAACTCCTTCACCTGCGGGAAGGCGCGGCGCGCCCATTCGAGCTCCTCGATCACGTGGGCGACGCTGCGCACGCGGTAACGATGCCCGGCGATGGTCTGCGGCCACAGGCAGAAGGTGCAGCGCGATTTGCAGCCGCGCCCGGTATAGAACGAGATGTAGGGGTGCTTGAGATAGCCGCCGAAATAGTTCTCGATCACGAGGTCGCGCTTGTAGACCGGCGTGACGAAGGGCAACTCGTCCATGTTCTCGAGGATCGTGCGCTCCTCGTTGTGCACGATTGTGCCGTCGCCCTTGCGCCACGACAGGCCGGCGACGCTGGCGAGATCGCGGCCCTCGGCGACCTCCTTGATGGTGAAATCAAATTCATTGCGCGCCACGAAATCGATCGCTGGCGAGGCCTCCAGACTCTTCTCGGGCTCGACCGCAACCTTGGCGCCGATCAGTCCGATCTTGAGGCCAGGCTTGAGTGCCTTGAGCGCCTCGGCGGTCCGTACGTCGGAGGAGAACGACGGCGTCGAGGTATGCATCACCACCAGGTCGCGGCTCGTCGCCTCGGGCGCGACGTCCTCGAACTTGAGCCGATGCGGCGGCGCGTCGATGAGCTTCGAGCCCTCGACCAGCGCGGCCGGTTGTGCAAGCCAGGTCGGGTACCAGAACGAGCGCACCTCGCGGCTCATCTGGTAGCGCGCACCGGCGCCGCCATCGAAGCCGTCGAACGACGGCGCCTGCAGGAAAAGCGTCTTCATCATGCTGATACGCTCCACAGTCCCGGCGCAAGGCGGACGCCGAGAGCGGCGTGCTCGCCCGCATGGGGCCCACCCACAACCCAGCGACCATAGGTGACACGGCGGCACAAGCCAAGTTGGTACTGGATTGTGGACTCACAGTTTTGATAGGCGACCTTGGCACGGGCGGTCGTAGCCGGGGCATGCAGTCAAGGAAGTGTCCACAGGGAGCGGGTGCCTTTCTCGCCTCGGCAATGCAGACCTGTCATTCTTGAGAGGGCATTTGCCCCGGCTGACGGTTCTTCAGCCACTCTCGCCAGGCCTTGATGTCGCGACCGAAATCCTGGCCGGTGAGTTCCTTGAGCTTTGCGTGCGCGGCATCGGCCGGAAGATACTCGCGGCGGCTCTCCGCGATCTGTCCGCTCAGGTTGAGCAGCAGGCCTTGGATCAGTGTAAGCCGGCTCATCGCAATACCCCTTCGATGTCGCTGGTGCCATTGTGGCCTTAAGCCAACGCATAGACGATTGTCGTTTCAAGCTTGCTCTCGTCCTCATGCCAGTCGCCATAGATCTCCTGGCTCCAGGTGCCCGTGTGTTCGCCACTCTGGCTGAACCAGTTGCGAAGGGCCGCATGCGCAGCCGCAAGGCCGCTATAGGCGCCGCGGTGCAGGGTGACGGCTGCGCGGCCAGCCGGCGTCGTCACGCAGGTGACCTGGCCGTGCGGGTCAAAGATGCGCGTGACCTCGACGCCGAAGTCGACTTCGAATCCGGTCGGATCGCCGGAGGCATGGTCGTAGTGAAAGACGTTGTGGCCGTCGGTGCGCAGGCCCGGATTGGTACGAAGGAAGGCCCACACCTGATCGAGGGCCGGACGGAAGGCCCGTGGAACCTCCCCGGCGCGGACGCAGCGCCGCACGGCGGCGAGGATGCGGGGCGGCACGGTTTCGATGGTCACAGCGTAGGCCATTCTCCAGTCTCCCGCTGCCCCGGATCGTGCTTGCGGCCGGAGACAGACAAGGAAACCTATATGGCACGCAGATGACGGATGAGACGGATCTTGTCAGTATTTGTTTCTATGCGAAATGTCAGCTCGCATACCATCACCGCCGCCGAGCGTCCGTGGCAGTGCTCGGTTGAGTGCGCGAAAACAAAGTTATTAAGGACACAGCGCGCAACAACCATCTTGAGGAGCGAAGCGCTCCTCCCTGCGACGCACTCTACAGCGACGGCATTGTCGGCCATCACTCGTGCGACAGAGTCTTTTTTCGACCCGTCGGCAGTGGCACCCAGCAAATAATCGCCACGTGTCCGACGGGGACGAAGTCTCACTAGCTTTCCGGCGGCAGCACGACACAGTAGACGTGCTCCGGCTTGCCGCTGAAGTTGTGCGGCGCGCAGACGTGGAAGCCCTGGTCAGGGGCACTCACCTTCACGACTTTGCTAGGCAGGACCGGGGTCCATTGGCCGTTGACTTTGACCTCATAGTGGTCGCCTACCTGGCGGCCTGAGGTCGGACGGCAGTCGGCAAGATTGCAGCACGAGACCTTGGTTTCCGGCGTCACCAGGCGCTGGTAGAAATCCCCGTGCCACTGGTCATGACCGTGACCGAAGTGGCCATCCTGGGCATCTTGGGCGAACGCGCTCGAACACAGGTAGAGGAGGACGGTAGCGAGCAGGTATCTCACGCGAACCTCCTTTCAATGGACAGGATTGTCCGCGCAAGAGCGTAGGGTGATTCGCGTCGGCGCCTCGTTTCTGGCGTGTTGACAAGTAACGTTTGGATGACGGTGTGGCCGCAGGGCAACTTTTCCCTTTGAAAATTGCAAAACGAGCGCAGGTATCTTTGCACCGAGGCACATTCCCGGCTGCCGGGCGCCAGTCCCAGGACTGCAGTCCCAGGACCCCTCGAAGTGCTGCAGGTGCGCTGAAAGTAAAGGACCTGAAAGGCCTTCTGCGATCACCGCCAAGGCTGCGCCCGCCGGCGGCCAGGACCTGCGACTGATTTACCCGAAGAGCCGCGCTGACTATCCCCGTTGCTCAGCGGTCGAATGCGCTCGGTCTCAGCGCCTCGCCGGGAGCCTATCGGACAACAGCGCCATGGCATCAGAATTCAATGAGCTCTTCACCGACACATTCATCTACGGCTCCATGGCCGTCCTGGCGCTCTGCGCCTTTGCGGCGATGTGGATCATTCGCAACTGAGAGAGCTGCCCCTGGCGACCCGCTCGGCAAGTGCCTAAGATGCTTGTGGAGATCCGCGCCTTCGCATTCCATGCGGCGGGATGCGAGCTTGGAGGGGAAACGCCATGCACCTTCCCCGTCGTCGATTCATGCAACGATTCCTGCAACTCGCCGCAGGCGTTGCGGCATTGCCGGCGCTGCCGCGTCTCGCTTGTGCGCAAGCCTATCCCACGCGAGCGGTCACCATCATCGTTCCATTCGCGGCGGGCGGTCCAACCGATGTGTGTGCCCGCATCGTCGGTGACCACATGTCGCGCACGCTCGGTCAGCAGTTCATTGTCGAGAACGTCGTCGGCGCCGGCGGAACCACCGGGTCGACACGGACGATGCGGGCTGCGCCCGACGGCTACACCATTCAAATGGGGCAGACGGGAACGCATGCCGCGTCCGTTGCGCTCTATCCGAACCTGGTCTATCGGCCCGACGTCGATTTCGAGCCCATCGGGATGGTTGTCGTCCCGCCGATTTTGATTGCGGCGAGGAAGGATTTTCCCGCAAAGGATCTCAAGGAGTTCATGGCCTATGCGCGAGCCAATCCCGACAAGCTGAACATGGCGCATGCCGGCGTCGGCTCGATCACGCATTTCACGTGTCTGATGCTCAACGCGATGCTCGGGATCAAGCCGACCCAGGTGCCGTTCAGTGGCTCCGCGCCAGCGATCAATGCGCTCGTCGCCGGCCAGGTCGACTACGTCTGCGATCCGACCCCCGATATCGTGCAGCAGCTGCAAGGCGGGACCCTCAGGGTCTATGCGATCGCGTCGCCGACGCGCAGTCCCATTCTGCCCGATGTGCCGACCACGATCGAAGCAGGGTTGCCGGAGTTTCAGGTGATCGCGTGGTACGGTTTTTTTGCGCCAAGAGGCACGCCGAAGCCGATCCTCGACAAGCTCTCGGGCGCGCTCGATGTTGCGCTGGACAATGGAAGCGTGCGCAAGCGCCTTCTCGACCTTGGTTGTGATATTCCCGACAAGGCGCAACGGGGACAAGCGCAGCTTGCTGCACTGGTCAAGAGCGAGATCGCGCGCTGGGGGCCGATCATCAAAGCCGCGAACAAGGCCGAGTGAGGCGCCTGAAGCGGGATCGATGTCCCGCATCAGGCTCAACCAGAGACCTTCGGCTCGGCTCCGAAAGAGCGCTTGTGACCTTAATCCTTCATGTATTTGGTCACGCCGCGCACGGTCGCTTCTGCCGTATAGAGATTGCCGGCAGCGTCGATCGCGATGCCTTCACCCATGGCGCCTTCGGGCGCGTCGGTCTTGTGCGGCGGCACGAAGATAGTCACCTTGCCGTCCTTCAGGCTGCCGCCGCGAATGCCCTTGAGCCAGCCCGGATGGCGACGCGGCTCTGACTCGGAGTCGGCGGCGTAGATGAAATCATCACGGCCGATCGCAAGCCCGCTGACGCGGCTGAACTCCTTATACTCGGCGACGAACTTTCCGTCCTTGGTGAGGATCTGGACCCGATGGTTGTGGCGGTCGGCGACGATCAGCCGTCCCTGCGAATCGAACTTGACCGCGTGTGGCGTGCGGAACTCGCCCGGGCCGGTGCCGGTCTTGCCGATGGTCCGCAAAAACTTGCCGTTCTTATCGAACACCGAGATGCGGCCGATGAGATTGGGGTCCTCGACATTGGTGTGGCTCTCGGCGACGTAGATGTCGCCGTTCTCCGGGTCGGTGACGAGGTCGTTCGGGTCGGTCAGCGCCTCCGGCGGATTGCCGCGCACGCCTGGCTTGCCGAGCGTCATCAGCACCTTGCCGTCAGGACTGAATTTGACGACAACGCTGCCCTTCTTGTCCTCGCCAGGGAACTTCTGCAGCTCATCGGGCGACGGGGCCCGCGCGTCGGTCACCCAGACGTTGCCGTCGCGATCGACATGGATGCCATGCGGCCACACGAACATGCCGCCGCCAAAGTTCCTGACCTCCTTGCCTTGATCGTCGAACAGATGGACCGGGTTGGCCTTGGTGCCGAGGCAGCCGGGTGCAGTCCCCGGCGAGCAGCGGTCGGTGGCCCACACGGACTTGCCATCACGATCGACGGCGACGCCGTTCGAGCCGCCCCAGGGCCGCTTCTCCTGCGTCAGCTGCCCCCAATCGCGGACGACGCGATAGGGATTGGCGCCGCTGTTGACCGGCGGGATATCCTGCGCGATTGCGGCATCCAGGGCCATGCCGAGGACCGTCGCCGCCACTGCCCATCCCACAAAATTTGATTTCGACATCGCAGTCCTCCCTTGCTTGTCAGGCTTCGCCCGGCTTCTTGCGCCGTCGCGTGCGTCACGCGTCCTCGGCTGCTTCCGAGGATCGAGACACCGTGCTCGACAATTGTGCACCGGCAATTGTGCACCCGTTTTGCCCCCGCCCACAACAGTGTTGGAGGCGATGGCTCGCAATGATGCAGACGGTGGGTCCGCATTGCCTCACCGATAGGCAAAGCAGCGCGTCGCTCTGATCAGCACCAGACATCGGATGACGCAATTTTGAACTCTGACCTCGCAGCCAAGAATTTTTCTGGAGCGGGGAATAATCGGCAGGAAGCTTGAGTCCTTGTCGCACGTGGTGCTTGTCCACGCTCCGCGCTGAGAGTGCGACCCGCTCGGTCGCTCCGGTGCGGGCTTGCAACAGCGCCGTCGATCGACCCCCGCGTTTTTTCAAAGTCAGCATTTGGCAAAGGCATTGATGAATGAGCTTGCCTCCGGCGACCCTCCAAGGGCGCAGCTATTTCGGAATTCCCTCATCGATCCTACGCATTCAGCTCTCCGTGTTGTGCGCGGCGATCGGAATGGGAATGGTCTATTCGGTGCTCACACTCAACGGCAAGAGCCTGGGGGCGAACGCGTGGCATGTGGGGCTTCTGCTGGCGGCGTTTGGTGGCGTTCGCTGCCTCGCCAATCTCCCGACCGGAATTGCGTCTGAGTATTTCGGTCGCCGCTGGACCGCCATCGGCGGGCTCGTCGCCGCGGCTGCTGCTTCATTTGCAGCCGCGGCGGCTCATGATTTCGCCACTCTGCTCGCGAGCGTGCTGGTTCTGGGGTTTGCTTTGGGGATCTACAACACCGCAAGTCTCGGCGCGATCGTGGATCTTGGAACCCACGAGACCAGGGTTCGCGACATGGCCGCCTACCAGGGCACGTTTCTGCTTGGGCTCTCGCTTGGACCCGCTCTCGGCGGCGCAGCCGCTGCGCAATGGGGGTTCGGCGGGGTCTACGCTCTGCAGGGTCTGCTCGCGATCGTGGCAATGCTCGTACTCTGCCGCGCGGCGGACGTGGCGCCGCGGCAAAGGGTGAAGCTCGATCTGCGTGTCTTGTCCACGATCGCGGGTCCGGCAGCGATGATCTACGGCATCACCTTTGCACGCTGCGTCACGATCTGGGTGCTGTTGCCGTTGGTCGCAAGCGTCAGGTTCGGGATGGACCTGGCCATGATCGGAGTCATGCTGACTGTCGGATGTGCCGCCACACTGGCTGTGCTGCCAATTGTTGCACCGTTGACCAAGCTTTGCGGCCGCCTCCCGGTCATGCTCGGTGCGAGCGTGCTGCTCATCGCCGGCCTCGCATTGCTCGCCGCCGATGCATCCATGATGGCGCTTTGGCTTTCCTCTCTTGTGCTCGGGGCAGCCAGTGGTGTTGCGCTGCCAGTCTCGATGGCCTGTGCGGCCGACGCAGCGCCGCGCGGCCAAGTCGGTGTCGTCATGGGCTTCATGCGATCGGTGATCGACGTTGCGGTGTTGACCAGTCCGCTGATCGTCGGTGCTGCCGTCGATCAGCCCTCATCCGGACAATCCTGGGCGGTCGCCATCTGCATCACGATTCTGATCGGCGCGGCGGTGGTGTTCTGGACTCAGACGCCGTTGCGTCCGATCACGACGACCTCGGCAACGTGAGTGTTATTTCGATCGCAGGCGCTGCCATTCCACAACCTGCCAGGCAAGCAGGCTTGGCACACCGAGTACGACATCGGGCACGCGCTTGACCAGCGAGAGCGCGATCGCCTGCTCGGGCGGAATTCCAAACAGCGCGCACAGCAGCACGAGACCACCTTCCTGTGCGCCGAGCGCGCCCGGGATCGCGAAGGCTGCACCACGCACCGCGTGCAAGAGGCTTTCGATCACGATCGCTTCCCCAAACCCGATCGGATGTCCCATCCAGGCGAGCACGATCAGGACCTCGGCGACGCCAGCGAGCCAGCCGATCATATGCACGAAGCCGCTGAGAAACAGGCGGCGCCGGCCGGCGTAGATCGTCGCCAGCTGCTCGTAGACGGCGTCGATCGTGCCCAGCACGCGCCATTGCCGATCGCCGGTGAGCGCGTTCATGATCCATTGCAGAAGGCGCTGTCCGGCGCGGCGCTGCGCGAGGTAGAAGCCGGCGAGCAGCATCGCGGCAACCGCAAGCGCGCTCGCGACGGTGCGTGCCAAACCGTCGCTGGCACCGAGCGCGACCAGCGCGGCGACGCCCAGGCAGGCAAACAGAAACTGGCTGACGGCCTGGATCAGGATGTCGACGATGATGCTGGCGGCCGCGAGCGGGCCCGCAATGCCGCGCAACATGATGAGCCGCGCCCCGATGAGGTCGCCGCCGACCTGCATCAGCGGCAGCAGCGCATTGGCCGCCTCGCGGACGAAGCGCACGAGCACGCAGGTGCCAAGCCCGGGGTTATTGTGTGCGGGGAAGAGCAGCTGCCAGCCTGCTCCCGCCACGCTCACGGTGCCAATGCGCACCGCAAGCACCAGCAGAATTCCCCAGCCGACGCTCGCGATCGCTTGTGCGATCGGGCCGATGCCGGACCAGATGACGAGAGCAATGACGATCGCGATGCCAGCGAGCCACGCGATCACGCCGGCATGTTTGATGGTCGTCATGCGGGTTCTAAGTCAGGGCCGCGCGGTTTGGCGCACGCGTGCACATGACATGATGACAATGACAGAAATGACAATAAAGGGGCCAGCAGGGACTGTACGCCGCAAGCTACCAAGGCTGCTTGATGTCGAAGGAGCGCGTGATCCCAAATCCGATTGTGACCTGGTTGGGGGAGCCGCGCTGGGTCACAAGCGGAGAATCTGCGACATCGCCAGTGAGCCGGTCGTACTCGACAAAGACGTGGGTTGCGATCTGCGGGGTCCAGAAATAACGCGCCTGCGCGCCCGCTCCGACCGAGCGCAGGCCGCCGCCGGCTGAAAAGACCGGCAGGCCCGATGCGGCCGACTGGATATCGTCGATGCTGAAATAGGGTCGGTTCGCAGCGGCGGTCACCAGGGTGGCGCGCGGACCGCCGGAAAGCGTCAACTGCCGAGTGACCGGGACGACGGCGTCGGCCGTGAGGTCGGCGACCAGTCCGTGGTGGCCGGTTACGCCCTGCCGGACTTCGGCACGCGCACGCAGCCAGGGCATGAACCAGTATTCCGCGAAGGCGCCGATTTCCCCAGCCCACGGTACGTTGCCAAGCCCATGCAGCGCCGTGCGGTCATCGCTCTCCCGGCGACCAATCCGGATCTGGCCGACCGGGCCGATCTGGAAATTGCTGCCCTCGAACAGGCCGAAGCCAATGCCATCGCGGGGCGCGCGGAAGCGCTCGGGCGTGCCGTAACGGCGGATGTCGAACAGCGGATTGGGCCGTACCGTGAAGTCTTTTGAGCCTTGGAAGATCGGCTCGACCTTGCCTTCAACGCCGACCGTGATGGTCCAGTCATAGGCGGACGGCGGGGCCTTGAAGCGGCTCTCCATGTCGGCCGCCGACGCGGACATGGGGAGCGCCACCGCCGCGATGGACCCTGCCATCAGCGCGCGCCATCCCCAGGATCGCAAGTCCCAGGTTCGACTATCCTGCGAGAGCCCCTTAAGTCCCGACATGGGCCCCAGTTAGCATTGCCGGACTCCCCCTGGCAAAGCATTTTGGCCCGCTTTTCGCAGAAAGATCAGAGGTGTTATTGCTGCGACACACCCGCAATTTTACCTGCAAACAAGCGGTAGCGATGGCCTTTCCAGCTGACGTCGCGGCCAAGGAAGCTTGCCACGAACACCGTGAATGAGAGGAGATCGCGCACAGGCACCAGCCAATAGGGTTGGGGAGGGAGCCCAAACCCGCGCGCGACGCTACGCAGGAGCATCACCCGGCACAATATGGCGGCGCCCGTTGCGGCGGTCGCCGGTACCAGCAGGCCCGACCAGGGCGTAAGCGCGAGCGCGCCGAGCGCCCATGCAAGCGGGTGCATCACGATTGAGCCGGCGTGGCCGAGTGGTGCGATGTTGCGGATGGTGCGCGCCCAGCGCAGCTCGTGCCGCCAGAGCTCACCCAGCGACACCTCGCTGCAGAGATGCGCGACCGTGAATGGCGGGATTGCGACCGCGTCGCCGCGCTCGTGCACGGCCGCCCCGATCGCGTAGTCGTCATCGAGACGATCCGCGAACGCCGCAAAGCCGCCAATCGCGTCGAGGGTCGAGCGCTTGAGCGCGATGGTCGAGCCGAAGCACGGCCGCGCCAGTCCGGACGCAAGCCCGAGCACCACGCTCGGCAGGAAATGCGCATTGATGAAGAGTGCGCCGAGTTGCGACCACGGGCCGCTCGCGGCAACGCCATGATAGAGGCAGGTGACGGCGCCAATGTGGGGCTGCTGCAGGGCCGCGAGCACACGCGCGAGATAGTCGGGAGTGACCCGGATATCGCCATCGGAAAGAATGACGACCTCGTGCCGGATGCGTGGCGCCATGTTGATCAGATTGCTGACTTTGCGGTTGGCGCCGTGGAGCGTCGCATCGATAATGAGCTCGAGGCCGCGCGATACGCGCAGGCGTTCGACCACCGCGACTGCGGGGTCATGCGCGTCGGCGACGCCGCAGACGATCTGCACGGCGCCCGCATAGCGCTGCTCGGCAAACGACATGAGGTTGTCGGTGAGACCGGCGTCGTCGCCATGAAGCGGCTTGAGGATCGTCACCTTCGGGGTGGTCGCGGGCGTGGGCGGCGTTTGCGCGCGCGCAAAGCGGCGAACCAGGACCGCGGCCGCGAGCAGATAGCCACATCCCACGATCGCGATGAGTAGCGCCGCGATCGATGACCAATATGCAATCATGCTCGAGTCCGGCATGCGAATGGCGAATGGGATTGTGATCGGCTGCGCTACCCCTGCTCGCTATCTCGCCATTCGCTCCTGATCCGTATTACTCCAACACGAGCTTTTGCTCGCGAATGACCTTGGCCCAGGTCGCGGTCTCGCTCTTGATGTAGCTACTGAACTCCTCGGGCGTTGCCGCCATCGATTCAAACAGCTGCGGTGCCATGAATTTCTCCTGGAACGTTGGATCGCCCAGGATCTTCTTCACCTCGGCGTTGATTTTCATCACCACGTCGCGCGGCGTGCCGCCGGTGGTGGCGAGGCCGAACCAGGTGCCGGCTTCGTAGCCCGGCACGGTCTCCGACACGGTCGGCGAATTCGGCAGCTCCTTCACCCGCTTGGGGCTGCTGACGCCGAGCACCTTGAGCCTCTTTTCGTTCGCCGGCTGGATCACCAGGCTGAGGCTGACCGACATGAGATTGATATGGCCGGCAATGATGTCGTTGAGCGCGGGCGCGGCGCCGCGATAGTGGATTGGCTGCAGCTTCACCTTCGCCATGTTCTCGAACTTGATGATATTCATATGCGGGGCGGAGCCGACGCCGGCGGTGCCATAGGTGATCTCGCCTGGCTTCTTGTTGGCGAGGTCGACGAGCTCGCGCGCGTTCTGCGCCGCCAGACCATTGTTGGCGATCAGCGCCTGATTGATGCGCACGAGCCCGGTGATCGGGGCGAGGTCCTTCTCGGTGTCGTAGGCGAGCTTGTCCTTGGGATAGAGCGTGGGATTGAGCACGTAGGTGCCGGCCTCTGCCACCAGCAGCGTGTGGCCATCAGGCGGCGCCTTGGCGACAACCTGCGCGCCGATGATATGGGCGCCGCCGCCCTTGTTCTCGATCACCACTTGCTGGCCCCAGGCCTCCGACAGCCGCTGACCGATGCCGCGCGCCACCACGTCGCTCACGCCGCCGGCGGCAGCGGTGACAATGATGGTGATGGTCTTCGACGGGAACGTCTGCGCCTGGGCGGCTGTGGTCGCCAGCAGAACGCCGAGCGAGAGCGCGGCCCGCTTGATCATGGTGTTTTCCATGGTGTTTCCCCTTCTGCGAGCGAGGGCCAGGCGAGTGCCAAGCCCGCCCCACGAGCATGTTTCCAAGCTTACCACAGGGCATTTTTCGGAGGCTACGTCCCCTTTGCCGCGGCCTTGTCTGACGCGGCTTTGGCCTTGAGCGCGTAGAGCGCCTCCAGCGCGTCGCGCGGCGACATCTCGTCGGGATGGAGCGCAGTGAGCGCGGCGAGCACGGCCTCGAGCGCAGCGTCCTGCGGCCGGCCCGACGGCACGGGCGCTGCGGCAAAAAGCGGCAAGTCCTCGAAGCCGCGTGGAGCGGCGCGGTCTTCGGCCTCGAGCTTGGCCAGCACGACCTTGGCGCGCTCGATCACGCTCGACGGTAGCCCCGCCAGCTTGGCCACCTGTATGCCATAGCTCCGATCGGCGGCGCCGGCGGTGACCTCATGCAGGAACACGACCTCGCCCTGCCATTCCTTCACCTTGACGGTGGCGTTGAACAGGCGCGGGAGCTTGGCCGAGAGCGCGGTCAGCTCGTGAAAGTGCGTCGCGAACAGCGACCGGCAGCGGTTCTTCTCATGCAGGTGCTCGATCGTGGCCCAGGCGATGGAGAGGCCGTCGAAAGTGGCGGTGCCGCGCCCGATCTCGTCGAGAATTACAAGCGAGCGCTCGCCCGCCTGATTGAGGATCGCGGCGGTCTCCACCATCTCGACCATGAAGGTCGAGCGCCCGCGCGCGAGATCATCGGCGGCGCCCACGCGCGAGAACAGCCGATCGACCACGCCGATGGTGGCGCGCCGCGCCGGCACGAAGCTGCCCATTTGCGCCATGATCGCGATCAGGGCGTTCTGGCGCAGGAACGTCGACTTGCCCGCCATGTTCGGCCCGGTGAGGAGCCAGATGCGGCCGGCCTTGTGCGATGGCGGCGGTGAGAGATCGCAATCGTTGGCGACAAAAGGGCCGCCATCGATCGCGAGCGCCTGCTCGACCACCGGATGACGCCCGCCCTCGATCGTGAAGGCGAGCGAGTTGTCGACCTCCGGCCGCACATAGTCGTGCGCGACGGCGAGCTGCGCCAGCGCAGCGGCGACATCGAGCGCGGCGAGCGCCTCGGCTGCGGCTTTGATCGCCTCGGCAGCCGCGATGACTAGCGCGGACAAGTGCTCGAACGTCGCAAGCTCGATGCCAAGTGCGCGGTCGGCGGCGCTGGCGATTTTAGCCTCGAGCTCGCCCAGCTCCGTGGTGGTGAAGCGCACCTGGCCGGCGAGTGTCTGGCGATGGATGAAGGTCGCGTTGAGCGGCGCGCTCATCAGCTTCTCGCCGTTCTGCGCGGTCACGTCGACGAAATAGCCGAGCACATTGTTGTGCTTGATCTTGAGCGAGCGCACGCCGGTGATGTCGGCATAGCGCGCCTGCAGCTCCGCGATCACGCGGCGGGTGTCGTCCCGCAGCGCGCGCGTCTCGTCGAGGGTGGAGTGATAGCCTTCACGCACGAAGCCGCCATCGCGCTTGAGGTGCGGAAGCTCATCCGCAAGCGCTGACGTCAGCTCCGCCGCGATCGCGGCGTCCGGCTGCTGCAGCGCCGCCCGCCCTTCGGCTAGCTCGCCGGGCAGCTCGCTAAGCGCCGCAAGGCGTTTGGCCAGGTCGTCGGCTGCCCCAATGCCGTCGCGGATCGCCGCGAGATCGCGCGGCCCGCCGCGGCCGACCACCAGGCGCGCGAGCGCGCGCGCAAGGTCGGGCGCCGCATTGAGGCGCTGGCGCGTCTCCACCCGTAGAGGCGCGTCGGTGACGAACAGCGCGACGGCATCGTGCCGCCGCGCGATCGTGGCCGGATCGGTCAGCGGTGCGGACAGCCGCTGCGCCAGCATGCGCGAGCCCGCTGCCGTGATGGTGCGGTCGATGGCGGAGAGGAGCGAACCGCGCCGCTCGCCTGCGAGCGTGCGCATCAATTCGAGGTTGGCGCGCGTCGCCTGGTCGATCGCGAGCGTCGTGCCTTCGCTTTCGCGCACCGGCGGCGAGAGCGGCGGGCGCTGGCCGAGCTGGGTGCGCTCCACATAGGTGACGCAGGCCGCCGCCGCCGTAAGCTCGAGCCGGCTGAACGCACCGAAGCCGGCGCTGGTCGCGACACCGAAATAGGCTGCGAGCCTGCGCTCAGCGGTCGCGCCGTCGAACACGTCGCGGGTGAGCGGCGTCACCGCCGGCAGCGCGCGCCAGGTGGGCGCGAGCTCGGCGTCGTTATAGAGCGCGTCCGAGATGATGATCTCGCCCGGCTCGATGCGGGCCATTTCGGCGGCGAGCGCAGCGCGGTCGCACTCCGCGATGCCGAACTCGCCGGTCGAGATGTCGATCCAGCCGAGTGCGAAGCGGCTTTCCTCGTCTGTCGAGGTGCGCGCGCGTGCGATTGCGAGCAGATAGTTGTTGCGCCGTGCATCAAGGAGCGTGTCCTCGGTGAGTGTGCCGGGCGTCACCAGCCGCACCACGTTGCGCTTCACGACGCTCTTCGCGCCACGCTTCCTGGCCTCGGCCGGGTCCTCGAGCTGCTCGCACACCGCGACGCGATGGCCCTGCGCGATCAGGCGATGCAGGTACTCGTCGGAGCGGTGGATCGGCACGCCGCACATCGGGATATCGCGGCCGAGATGCTTGCCGCGCTTGGTGAGCACGATGCCAAGCGCACGCGCCGCGATCTCGGCATCCTCGAAGAACAGCTCGTAGAAGTCGCCCATCCGATAAAACAGCAGACAATCGGGATTGGCGGCCTTGATCTCGATGTACTGCTCCATCACCGGCGTGGCGCGCCCCGCATTCTCGGCGGGCGGACCGGACTCGGAACCTGGCGGTGTCAGGGGACGGGCAACATCCATGGCGCCGCGACGCTAGCAGAGGACGCGGGGAGATTCATGGGGCTCATGGAAATAGCCACAGCGGTGTAGGTCGGGTTAGCGCGACCACAGGCACTTGAGATCAGATCACAGGAATTCAGCCGCGCGTAACCTGACATTCGGCTGGCGCACCGTTGGCATGTCGGGTTACGCGCGGACTAGGTGATGCGAAACATCAAGGTGCACGGGCCGCGCTAACCCGACCTACGAGTTCCAGGATCGGGCGCGCTAGGCCGCGCGCCGCGAGCTGACGCGGACAGTCGCGGGCCGGCCGGTCGGGCGTGGCAGCGGGCGCCTGCGATAGTGGTGCAGGCGGTCCCTCATCAGGGTGAAGCCACAGAGCGCCAGGCTCGACCAGACGGCGGCGCTGAAATAGAGCGCCATCCAGGCGAACTCCTGCTGCCAATGCGCGACGTCGTGGGTGACGATCCAGCGCGTGCTCACGTCATGGAGGCCGGAGACGATGTCGAGCAGCGGCTTGCTGCTCGCCTGGTCTACCTGCCAGCGCGCGAAGTACATCGGCACGTCAATCATGACCAGGAAGGCCAGGTAGCACGCAATGCCGGCAACAGTCGCCCCGATCGCCCAGCGCATGACGCCATGGAAGTCCGTCATCAGCCGGATGAGCGCAACCGCGATCAGCAGGAAGGTGACCGCCCAGATCGAGTTCTCGATTGTGTTGCCGAGATAGCTGGTGGTGATCACCGCGTACCAGGAGCAGATCTCCGCCGTCACGATGAAGGGAACGACGAGGCGTGCGATGCGCTGCACGGCGTCGGATTGCGTCAGCCTGCCAAGCTGGCGCAACACGATCGCCCACTGCATTGCGAAACAGACCTCCGCAATGGTGGCGACCGAGCGCCCGACGACGACGCTTGAGAGCCAGGTGTCGAACAGGCAGATCCTCTGCACATCGGCGCGCGGCAGCAGCGAGCGGAAGGCACAGCCGAACACATAGGCCGCGCAGAGCAGGACCATCAGCTCAAGGCCGAGGATGCGGCGGCTCGGCGCGATCGCTGTGTTGCGCAGGCGGCGATGCAGGATCAGCCACAACATGATGTTGGCGCTTGAGACAGCGATCAGAAAGCTCCACCAGATCGCCACTGGATTTGACCAGGACAGCCAGTCGAGATTCATGACGGGGGTCCACTTCCAAAATGTCATTCAAACTACTTTGATCTGTAATAATTCTGACATCGATTGCAAGCGAAAGCGATTCGTTCCTGCGTGCAAATTTATGACAGTTATATGACAGATCGCCTGCTCGCGCCGCCGCCCAATCCCAACAAGTTCTGGCGCGCGTTCGGGGTTTCGATCTCGAGCAGCAAAATTATTTCAGGCCGCGCGCGAGCGGAGCGATCGCGCCGAAGAGTGAGTCAGCAGTGCTCTCGCTGATGCGAATCTCGGTGTCGAATCCAGGTCGCGAATCTTGGTTCGCGAATCTTGGTTCGCAATGTTGGCCGCGAATACTCAGCCGCCGAGCGAGAGCGCGACGCGGAGACCATGGTTGTAGAAATGCTTCGTCGTCCGTACCGAGACCGGATCGCTGATCGGACCCGCCGCGATCCCGCCGCAAAGCTGCCGCCGCGGACGACGCATCTTCCCCTGAGGATCACCGCTCGATCAGATGTTTACCCGAGAATTCAGAAATCATCGCTCGATCAGGCCTCACCGCAACCTCGTGGGCCACACTTGGGGGCGTCGCGCGTCCACACGTGGTCAGTCACCGAGCGTGAGCGCCACGCGTAAACCCACATTGAAGGAGTGCTGCGCGGTCCGCATTGGCGAGCGGATGGCCGATCGAACCATGAGCGAGCTTGAAGAGAAGCTGCCTCCGCGCATGACACCCATTTCGCAATTTCCTGGGCGCGAGAACGCAGATCCATCGACTGGAATCTCCAGCGGATTGGGGGTCCAGCAATCCTCGACCCATTCCCAGGCGTTGCCGTGCATATCGAAAATGCCCCGGGGGTTGGGCTTAAAGCTTCCAACCGGGGCGGCTCCGTAGGCAACCAACTCGCTGTGGCAGGCGTCGTGCCAGCCGAATTGCGAGCTGAGGTCGGCGAAGCGTGCATAGTCGCAGAGTGTGTTCTCGTTGTTGCCGAAACTGTAGCGGCTGGCCGTGCCAGCGCGTGCGGCATATTCCCATTCAGCTTCGGTGGGCAGCCGATAGGGTTTGCCGGTGCGCCGCTGTAGCCATGCCACATACGATTGGGCCTCATGCCAGCTGATGCAGACCGCGGGATGTGCCCCGGTGGTCTCGAATCCGGGATGCTCAAGTGAGGCTTCCGGCGCGCTCCAAGTGGGCGGGGAACGCTCCGGGTTCACCAGCCGGCGACACGAGCCGCCGATGGTCATTCCGGTCTCTGTCATGAAGATGGACATCTGTTCGACCGTGACCTCGAACTTCCCGATCGCAATTCGTTTTGGGATGACCACGCGCCGTGGCAATCCTTCGACGTCCACGCGGCCGACCTCGCTCGCGGGCGAGCCCATCATGAATTCGCCTGCCTGCAGCACGACCATCTCTGGGCATGTCTCGCAGTCCTGGAAGTCGGTTTGCTGCTCGCCAAGGCCGTGACCAAGACCGGGACGTGGCCCAGTCAGCGAGGTGCCACCAAGCAGAAAGGTTGCGCCCCAAACGGCGCTGAAGAAAATGGTGAGGACTGCAGCCCAGGTGCGCGGTGCATGGATGGAGCCCGGATACCCGACCTGCGGCGCGAGGCCGGATTGCCGGCCTTCGTGTGCCATTGCGGCTGCCGTGACCGGCCTTTGTTCCAGCGCGCTCGTCTGTTCCAGCGCACTCGTCGTGACGGGGGTATCGAGCAGATACCCGCGGCGCGATACTGTCTTGATCAGCGTGTGATTGTCGTCCGCAAGTTTGCCGCGCAACTCCCGAATGCACTGAGCAATGGAATCGTCAGAAACAATGACATTGGGCCAGACGGCCTCATAGAGCTCCTGCTTGGTCACCAAGCGCCCCGCATTGATGGCGAGGTATTTGAGAACCTCAAAAGCCTTCGGTCGGAGCTCGATGTCTTGATTGCTGGCTCGCAGGGAGCCACGTGCAAGGTCCAGCGAAAACTTGTCGAAATACAAAACGCGAGGGGCAGCAACGTCCAACATTCACTAACTCCAGGGGCAAATCACTGCTGAATCAAGAATCTTTACCCTAAAAATCAGAATTTCTTCATCGCTCGATCAGGACTTGGATGGCGGTTCCGCGTAGCAGAGCCGGCACGTAAAGCTTGTCCGGGAAGCTTACCGCAAACCCTTGGGGCCAAACTTGGGCTCGACGGGTGCGGTTTGTTGGCCGGCTCAGAGGGGGCGCGGAATTATGGAGTAGCGGCGCTATGTTCGTCGCATCCAAGCGCCTCAATGTTGGCGGTCGCCATGGACACACCATGGGCACCGCAGTGCTCGCGTCAACAGCAGCCGTGCGCCGCCAAGCTGGCGCGCGGCAAGCGCTTCTTGCTTTGTTCATAAAAATTACCCCCTGCAGCCCCTATTTGCCGAGATCGCATCAGCATGTCTGAATTGAAACTTGTCCCTTCGCTCATTGGCGATATCTATGAGGCCATTCTCGATCGGTCAGCGTGGAGCGGCGTTTTCGGGAATTTGGCGGAGTTCGTGGGCGCGCAAGCCGGGGCGTTGCTCTGGAAGACGTACAATCGATCCACCGACGCTCTATCCACAGACGCTGTCCACACAACCGGAATCAAGTCTCCCAGTCTGGAGTTGTACAAAGAGCGTTACGCAAACCTCGACCCGACGACAACGCCGCTGTTGCAGCGCGACGTTGGCGAGGTGGCTAGCACAACCGAACTCGTCTCGTACAGCGAGTATGTAGAAAGCCGTTTTTACAAGGAGTGGGTCAAGCCACAAGGCTTTGTCGACTCCTGGCACGCGAGCCTTGAAAAGTCGGCGACTACCTCCGTTCACCTGATTTTCTGGCGCAAAGGCAAAACCGGTATCGAAAGCGATGCGACACGAGATCGCATGCGCTTGATTGTCCCGCATCTGCGGCGAGCGGTGCAGATCAGCAATCTGGTCGATCACGGCAAGGCAGAGGCCGCCTTGTTCGGTGACACGCTCGACGGGATCGCTGCCGGACTCTTTCTTGTCGATGCAAACGGGCGGATCCTTCATGCCAATGCCAGCGGCCACGCATTGCTGGCGCGAGGCGTGGTGCTGCGCGCGTACGGAGGCAAGCTGGTATCCAACGATGCGAGCGCTGAGCAGGAGCTTTACAGGGTCCTTGACGCAGTCGGCAGGGAGCAAGTCGTTCCGGGAGCCGATACCGTCGCGGTGCCGCTGACGGCGCGTCAGGGCGAGCACTATGTCGCATACGTGCTGCCGCTGACTTCGGGCGTGCGCCGCCGCGCGGGTGCAGGCTACGCGGCTGCCGCGGCAGTGTTCGTGCAAAGAGCATTGCTCAACGTGCCCTCGCCGCAGGACGCAATCGCCAAGCTTTACAAGCTGACGCCGATGGAACTGCGCGTTTTGTTCGCCATTGTTCAGGTCGGTGGCGTACCCGAGGTCGCTGCGATGATGGGCAGCTCCAGCAGCACCATCAGGACGCATCTGCGCAGGCTGTTCTCCAAGACCGGCACCGATCGCCAGGCCGATCTGGTGAAGCTGGTGGCCGGTTATACCAATCCGCTCCTGCCCAATGCGCGCGCCTTCGAGCATTCTCATTCAATCGGGGGACGCGGCGTGCCCGCCCCGAAGCTAGAGTCCCGCGCCTTGGATGGGCGCTCGAGCGACGTGGCATGTGTTTAAGGCGTTTCAGGGATCAATAGGACGTTTCAAGGATCAATTGCCTCAAGCTTCCGATGCGTCAAACAGCCAACATCACAAGGACGAAGAGCGCCATGTCTGTTCTCCGAACGTCCATTCTCCGGACGTCCATTCTCCGATCTCTCCTGACCGCATTGATGTGCTGTCTTGCCGTCCCCGCGATAGCGGAAACCATCGACGTGTATGACAATCACGGTGGCAGCGTCGTGCAATACAATGCGCGCTGGGGTGGTCTTGCAGCCCGCGGTGTCGACGTCCGAATTGTCGGGCCCTGCCAGTCGGCATGCACGATCCTGCTCGGCCACATTCCGCGCAACAAAATTTGTGTCACGCCCGCGGCCCGGTTCGGCTTCCATCTCGCGCGCCGGCAAGATGCCACACAGATGCTCTGGAGCGCCTATCAGGCCGACATCCGCTCATGGATCGATGCGCATGGTGGCCTGAAGAAGGATTTTATCTGGATGGGTGCTCCGGACGTCTATCGATATTTCAAAAGGTGCTGAAACGCGATCGGGATCGCGAGCACTGCCACAAGCAAGGCGACGAGGTTGTGAACGAATGTCAGATTGCCCGTGTCACTTAACCCCTGAGGATACGGGTGAGCGCCGCCGGAGAACAGGTCTCTGGATCCGCCTGCTTGGAGGCCACTTACGGGAGGCGGTGAAGGCTCTGCTGTTCTCCGGCGGTTTCACACTGCATTGACGGCGTCGCTGGCGCAGCACCGGTGCCACGCGGGCGCGTGTGGAATTCAGCTAAGCGGCACCTTCATCTGATTGGGGGACGAAATTGAATGTCGCCTCGTGCAATAGACGGGCGCAACGGAGCACGCTTCGGGCGTGTGCCGCAAAAAGATCATACCAGCGACGACATTGACAATTACCTTCAGGGCGATTCGCCCGCGCGACAGAATCTGCGATCTCGCGCTTGATTGGAGATAGAGCGAGAGCCGACATCTGCCGTTGCTGCATTGGGGAGCGGACTTTCGAGTAGCGTGTTCTGGTCGGCGAATGGTGCCCACGCCGCCGGAGCATGCGCTGGCGCCGTCGCGTTGACCGCTGTGGGCCCGCCTCCATGCCCAAAACCCCCGTGGTCACGCGACGGCGCGCAATTCCTGCGTCAGAGTCTTGCGCAGCGTCGGCGCGAGTGCCGATCATTCTGTCATTCAGTGGGGTCATCATCCTCGGGCCGGAAGATCATCCGCGCCGGAACTCCGCACCGTTGGCATAGGGCGAGAACCGGATGACCGTGCCGTCAGCGTCGGCAACCCATACGGCCTGCGTCAGCGGGTTCATGCCGCCCACCACGATGTCGGCAAACCGTAGCGTCTTGGCGCCAAGCAGGAGCCTGCGTTGCTCGATCGAGCGATCGTTCCAGCGCAGCTCGCACGCGAATGATGTGAAAAAGACGAGCCCGGTGCCGGCCGCGCATGCGGCGATGAGGCACTTCAAGATGAGCATCTGGGTTGCGGCATCGGCCCGCGCTGAGCCCACAAAGTGATAGACCCAGAGCATCAGCGCCGTGATGGCGAAGGAGCCGATGAGTGCGAACCATTCTATCGCGCTCGGCGTCAGATAGTGCCAGCCTCCGCGCACGCGCGCGTCCGGCT
>Ga0209488_10001386_pt1 | contig 20660 bp, 12 predicted proteins | sample Rivendell_Oct201_8_FD_188349 | JGI IMG/M metagenome (GOLD analysis project Ga0209488, IMG submission 188349) | Vadose zone soil microbial communities from the Eel River Critical Zone Observatory, Northern California, USA -... | ecosystem: Environmental > Terrestrial > Soil > Vadose zone >...
CGTACTTGGCGACCCGCGCATCCAGTTGCTCGAAGAATTCACTCGTATTCATTAATGCCTCCCTATTCGATCCCGTATGACTCATTACTATACGGTCCGGCCCACTGGTCAGCAAGTGATGGGGATTGCTGATAGAGATCACGGATGTTGCCGAGTTGTTAGAATGAAGTGTAAGGCCGCGCCGGATCTGGGCATTTGCGGTCTCATCTAATTTCATGCAGCAGTTCACCGAACAATTCGATGTAGTCGTGGTCGGCGCCGGCCATGCCGGGTGCGAGGCTGCGATGGCCGCCGCGCGCATGGGGTTGAGGACTGCTCTCTTCACACTCAATGTCGACTTGATCGCGCAGATGTCGTGCAACCCGGCTGTGGGCGGCATCGCGAAGGGTCATTTGGTTCGTGAAGTCGATGCGCTCGGCGGCATCATGGGAGAGATCACGGACGCCGTCGGCATCCAGTTTCGACTGCTGAATACTTCGCGCGGTCCGGCCGTGTGGTCTCCGCGGGCGCAGTGCGATAAGCAGGCATACCGGCTCAAGATGCGCGAGGTGCTGGATTCGCAGGCCAATCTGAAGATCAAGCAGGCGGAAGTGGTGGATCTGATTGTGGACAGCTCTCAGCTCTCAGTTCTCAGCTCTCAGCCGGATGCCGACGAGGATCCTGTGGGGACAGCCGCCCTCGGCTGTCCGGTCGAGCAAAGCTCGACAGCTGCTGCCGGCCTTCGCGTTCTCGGCATTCGCCTTCGTGACGGCCGGAGCATTGGTGCGCAGGCCGTCATCATCACGACCGGAACCTTCCTCAACGGGCTGATTCACTGCGGCGAACAGCAGTATCCCGCAGGGCGTTCCGGCGAGCCCGCTGCAGTCTTGCTCGGCGAGTCGCTAAAAGATCTGGGATTGCGCGGCTGCCGCCTGAAGACAGGCACGCCGCCGCGGCTCGACGGACGCACCATCGACTGGTCGCGGTTTTCCAAGCAACCAGGAGACGCCGATCCCACACCATTCAGCTTTCGCACCAAGCGCGTCGCGCATTACGACTCGCAGGTGCCGTGTTACATCGCGTGGACTACGGCAGAGACGCATCGCATCATCCGCGACAACGTGCATCGCTCCCCCATGTACAGCGGACAAATTCATTCGATCGGCCCGCGCTACTGTCCGTCGATCGAAGACAAGATCGTGAAGTTTCCCGACAAAGAGATGCATCAGCTCTTTCTCGAACCGGAAGGGCTGAACACGCACGAAATTTATGTCAATGGGATGAGCACGTCGTTGCCGGTGGAAGTGCAGCTTGCGATGCTGAAGTCGATCCCGGGCCTCGAGAACGCGGAAATGCTGCGGCCCGGCTACGCCATCGAGTACGACTCGATCGATCCGACCGAACTCGAGCGCACGCTCGAGACCAAGAAGATTGCCGATCTTTTTCTTGCCGGCCAGATCAACGGCACCTCGGGCTATGAGGAAGCTGCATGCCAAGGCCTAATGGCAGGCATCAATGCTGCATTGAAAGTGAGGAAACAGCCACCGCTGATCCTGGACCGCACCGAAGCTTACACCGCCATTCTGATCGACGACCTGATTTCGAAGGGCACGAACGAGCCGTATCGGATGTTCACGTCACGGGCGGAGTTTCGCCTACACCTGCGCATCGACAACGCCGACCGCCGGCTAACCCCGCATGGCCGCCGTGTCGGACTGATCACCGATGAGTCCTGGGCAGATTTTCAAGCGAAGCAGCAGCGCCTGCAGAACATGCGCCAGCTCCTGGAAAAAACGAAGCTGACGAGCGCCATGCTGGATGTGATAGCCAACCCTCATGTGGGGACAGCTGGCCCCGGCTGTCCGTCCGAGCAAAGCTCGGAGGATGCTGAAACTAAGGCCGGTCTAGCGGTGGGCGCTGCCCTGGCCCGCTCGATCGATCTATCTGCGGCCCTCGGCCAAACCTGTGCGCAGTTGCTCAAGCGCCCCGAGATCACGATCGAACAACTCGCTCCCGCCCTAAAGCAGCTAGCACCAGACTTCTTCCTACGCGAGAATTACCCCGTGACCTCTGTGTCCTCTGTGGTTCAGCTTTCCTCCGAAGTAAAAAATGAACTCAAGTCGGTAGAAACCGAGATCAAGTACGAAGGCTATCTACGCCAGCAGGAGCGCGCCATCGACCGCCTGAAGAAAGCCGAGCAGCGCGCCATTCCCGACTGGTTCGACTACCGCTCCGTCAGCGGCCTCTCCCGCGAGATGCAGGAAAAATTGACGAAGATCCAGCCGCGGACTCTAGGACACGCCACCCGCATTCCCGGCGTAACGCCTGCGGCAGTGTCGCTGGTGAATGTCTACATCGAGATTCAAGCGAAACGGCGCGAGCAGGCCGCAGCAATCTAGAGGGAGTTTGACGGCCTTTCGCATCCCACCTAAGATAAATTTCCTCCTCCATTCTCGATCATTCAGACCATGATCAACCAAACCATCTCGCACTACCGCATCACCGGCCAACTTGGCAGCGGCGGGATGGGCGTGGTCTATGAGGCCGAGGACCTGACCCTAGGACGCCGCGTGGCGCTGAAATTTTTGCCGCCCGCACTTTCGAAAGATCAAACTGCGCTCGACCGCTTCCTGTTCGAAGCCCGCACCGCTTCGGCCCTGAACCATCCCAATATTTGCACGATCTATGCGGTTGAGAAGGCCGCGGTGGAGAATGAGGGCGACCAGTCCTTCATTGCCATGGAGCTCTTAGAGGGCGAAAGCTTGGACCGGAAACTTACATCTAGTCCGTTGCCGCTCGATCGCGTGCTCGACATCGCCATTCAACTTGCGGACGCCCTCGATGCTGCGCACGCCAAAGGCATCATTCATCGCGACATCAAGCCGGCGAACATTTTTCAAATCCTGCGAGGGCAGGTGAAGGTCCTTGATTTCGGCCTCGCCAAGCTAGCGCGCCGCGAGATGACGATGGACACCATCGGCACGACGCAGGACTTATCGGCGCACCTCACCAGTCCCGGAGCGACCGTAGGCACCGTCGCATACATGTCACCGGAGCAGGCGCGTGGCGAAGAACTCGACACCCGCACCGACTTGTTTTCGCTGGGCACTGTCCTCTATCAGATGGCGACGGGCCGTCTGCCTTTTTCTGGCGCTACGTCTGCGGTGGTCTTTCACGCCATCCTGGAACTCGATCCGCCTTCCGCGTTACAGATCAATTCCACGCTTCCGCCCAAACTGCAGGAGATCATTGAGAAGTCCCTGGAAAAAGATCGCGAGTTGCGTTATCAGTCGGCGGCGGACTTGCGCAGCGATCTCAGACGCCTAAAACGCGATACGGAATCCGGAGGCAGGACGTCCCAAACCGCGTCTACGGTGTCGTATGCGGTTCCGGTTGCTTCATCCTCCGCCACGCCCCAAGGCCCGAGCGGGTCGGTGATCGTTGCCGCGAAGCAGCACAAGATCAGCGTCGCTCTGGTCACTTTGGTTGGTATTTTGTTGCTCGCCGCGGCTGCCTACGGCGTCTACTCTTTGCTGAATCGAAACCGTGCCGCGGCTTTCCAGAACATCGCGGTGAGTAAGGTCACTGAGACCGGGAAAGCCGAACTGGCGGCCATCTCTCCCGACGGCAAATACATCCTGCAGGTGGTAAGCGACAACGGGTTGGAGAGCCTGTGGCTGCGCAATGTCCCCACCAACAGCAATGCGCAGGTCATCCCACCAGCCGAAGTGGACTACATTGGCCTAAGGTTTTCTCCTGACGGCAACTATCTCTACTTCGTGCGCAACGAGGCCAAAAATCAGGGACTCGAGTATCTCTACCGGACTCCCGTGCTTGGTGGAACCCCTCAACGTCTGGTTACCGACATTGATTCCAATGTGACTTTCTCGCCTGACGGAAAGCAATTGGCATACGTACGCTTCAACAATCCTGATCCGGATAAGTTCCGGCTGATTGTTCGCGATGTGGAAAGTGGCCAGGAGAAAGTTCTCGTCAACGGGCCGGCGAGCGAGGGTCTATACGATCCTGCGTGGTCTCCCGACGGCCAGGTGATCGCGTGCTACACCCTTCAACGCGGAGGAGCGCTGACCTCTCTGGTAGCAGTCGATGTCAACACCGGGAGTCAGCGAGTATTCTTCCATTCTGAAACAGCGGTTCTTTCGCGTCCCGCCTGGGTTCCCGACGGAAGCGGCCTATTGGCGCTCGCAGCCGATCAGGGGTTTGATTTCACGCGCAGGCAGATCGTTTTCCTGCCCTATCTCAAGGGGGCGTGGCACCGGGTGACGCGTGACACCAACAACTATTCCGACATCAGCCTGTCATCGGACGGCCACACTCTGGCAACGGTTCTCAGCGAGGAGCATCAGAATCTTTTCGTGATGCCGTCCGGCGGAAGAAGCGACCAGGCCAAGCAAGTAAGCTCTGGAGCTAGTGTCCACCACTTCAGTTGGGGACGCGATGGCCAGCTTTTCGTGGATCAAGATCTGGCCCTGACCATGCTCGATCCAGCCTCCGACGCCAAGACCGCTCTCATGTCGGAAACAGGTTCCCTGATGATTTCGCCATCTGCCTGTCCGGATGGTCACTCCATTGTCTTCGCCCTCGCATTCCACGGCGGCCAGCCGACGCAGAACATCTGGCGCACCGATAGCAGCGGCGGAAATCTCAAGCAGCTTTCTAATAACAATGACGATGGAAACCCGGTGTGCTCACCCGATTCCACGTTTGTTCTTTACCGCGACGGCAACGACACGCTTTGGAAGGTACCGGTAGAAGGGGGGACACCGCAGAAGCTCTCCGACCTTGAAATTGCCAGCACCTACGGCATCTCTCCCGATGGAAAGGTCGCGGCTTTTGCCACGTTGCAGCACCTCGGCGAGCACCAGGAAAAACTCGCATTGGTTGACACAACCACAGGCCAGACCACGAAACTGATGGACTTTCAGCAACCGAATAACGGTGCGGTTCGCTTCAGCACAGATGGCAAGGCGGCCGTTTATCCCGTACGCGTGCGCGGAGTCGATAATCTCTGGTTGCAGCCGCTCGACGCTTCACCGGGAAAGCAAATCACGGACTTCAAGGCAGAACACATCTACGACTTCCACTGGTCGTTTGACGGCAGCAAACTGGCCCTGATCCGGGGACACACTGACGCTGACGTCGTCCTGATCCGAGACGCCCCGCAGTAAGAACTAAAAAAAGCGCGGCCATCCCTGGCCGCGCTTTTTCGCGAATTGTCTTTTTAGAGAAGCGGTTTATGCACCCTTGACGTTCTCTGCCTGCCAGCCCTTGGGGCCTTTGACCACATCGAACTGGACCTGTTGACCTTCTTGCAGGCTGCGGAAGCCGCTCGCCTGAATGGCCGAGAAATGTACGAATACATCCTCACCGTTCTGGCGGCTGATGAAACCATAGCCCTTGGCGTCGTTAAACCACTTCACTGTTCCTGTTTCCATGATGTTGCAATGTTCCTTTTTCTTTGATGTAGCGCTGAAACTTTCAAGGTTCTTCTGCAGGCAGGTCACGCGCTGGGTTAAGCGGAGAAACTGGGTGCTGCGAGGAAACTGTAAAGATCAAACGCGATCACATTTTACGTGGATTGCACCAAAATAGCTACAAAATTCCTCTCGACCACCCTCTAAGAGACTGAATAACGGCAACTTATCGCGCTTCCACTGTGGGTACTATCGATCTGCGATTTGCCAGCTTTCGGCAAAAGTTTCATTATTGGAGGATGGGTTTTCGTGCGTTGCGTCTGTTTCTCGCGTTGTTTGTGCTGACAGCCTACGCCTGGGCAGGAATCATCGAGGATGTCCGGGGAACACTCGCGCAGCACAACTTCTCCGCGGCCGAAGGGGAACTGAACTCCTATCGAGCCCAGCACGGCGTCACCGCAGAGTATCTCGAGGCCTACTCGTGGATGGGCCGAACTGCCCTCGATGCTCGTCAGTACGACCAAGCTGCTGCATACGCCAAACAGACAAAAGCGCTGGTGACGGAACAATTGAAGCAGCGGCCAATGGATGCCGAACCTCACCTTCCACTCGCCCTGGGCGCGGCGCTCGAGGTTCAATCACAGGCTCTCGCAGCCCGCGGCCAGCGCACTCAGGCAGTTACGCTGCTGCAAAGCGCTCTGCAGACCTACGGTACAACTTCGATCCGCGCGCGCCTGCAGAAGAATCTGAACCTGCTTTCGTTACAGGGAAAACCCGCGCCGGCCCTTCAGTCCGATCAGAACCTCGGCGGGAAGTCTCCCACGCTCGCCCAGCTCAAGGGCTCGCCTGTACTGCTTTTTTTCTGGGCCCACTGGTGCGGAGACTGCAAGGCAGAAGCTCCCATCATTACGCAGTTGCGGTCTGAATTTGCTGCCAAAGGGTTGACGGTACTCGGTCCGACGCGGCTCTACGGATACACCGCCCAAGTTGAAGACGCCTCAACCGGGGACGAACTCGCATACATCGATGCCGTCCGCCACCGCTTCTACTCCGGCTTGCTCGACATGCCCATGCCAGTCAGCAAGTACAACTTCGACACCTACGGCGCATCGACCACGCCCACACTCGTGCTGCTCGATCGTACAGGCAAGGTGGCGATGTATCACCCCGGGGCGCTGCCATACGACGAATTGAAAAAGGAAATTGAGAAGGTAGTCTCACGATAGTTTGCGTGGAGAATGGAGATTGTGTGGCGCGGGCACTCCTGCCCGCGAAACCTAGCCACATAACCCTGGCTTTTTATCCGCCTCCGGCATTTCGCGGGCAAGAGTGCCCGCGCCACACAATCAACTCTCCACTTCGTTCAACTTCCCAGTCTTCACGTCGTAAACAAAACCTCGCACGGGAATGTGCTTTGGAATCCAGACGTGAGACTTCACCCGGTCCATCTGCTCCCGGACGTTCTCTTCCAGGTCGTCGAAAGCGTGAAAACACGCCGGCGCACCAGCGGGCGTACCCATCTTCTTGGTCAGCTTCTTCTTGAGTTCGTCTTCCCGCACTTTCAGCAGACCGCAATCCGTATGGTTGATGATGATGAATTCCTGTGTGTCCAGCAGGTGATGCGAGACAATCAGCGAGCGCAACGCGTCATCGGTCGCAATCCCGCCCGCATTGCGGATCATGTGCGCGTCTCCCGGATGCAATCCCAGGCAGCGTTCAAAGAGGATTCTGGAATCCATACAAGCCAGCACGGCCAACCGCCGCTTCGGCCGGACCGCCAGATCTCCAAGGTCAAAGTTTTTTACAAACAGCTCGTTAGCGCGCAGTAGTTCATCGGCGACTGACAATTGAACTCCCTCTTTACAATTTCTCCCGGCGACGGTTGGATTTCTTATGTTCCAGAATTCGGCCGCTGGTTGTTCCCCAGTTTACCCGCTAAAATCGCCCCGTGAACCTCGACGACACTATCGTCGCGATTGCCACGCCACCAGGGCGCGGTGGAATTGGTGTAGTCCGCCTTGCGGGAGCAAGAGCGCGTGAGATCGCAACTCCGATGCTACGCCTGAAACACGATCTGGAGCCCGCCCGCGCCGTTTTTGGTGAACTCATTGAACCGTGCAGGGCGGCCAGTATTGTCGGCGAAAAGGCCGGAGCTGCCGCTGACCATGTGGGGACAGCCGCCCCCGGCTGTCCGGTCGAGCAAAGCTCGGCTCTAGAGACTGACCCGGCAGCAGAAGTATCCGTCCCACACCAGCGCATCGACGAAGTCGTCGTCACCTACTTCGCGAAACCCCATTCCTACACCACCGACGACATCATTGAAATCTCCGGCCACGGCTCGCCAGTAATCCTGCGGCATGTTGTTGAACTCTGTATCGCCGCAGGAGCCCGACTGGCCGAGCCCGGCGAGTTCACCATGCGGGCTTTTCTGAACGGCCGCATTGACCTCACGCAGGCTGAAGCCGTCCGCGACCTGATCGACTCGCAGACTCTCTACCAGGCCAAGATCGCAGCGCAGCAGTTGGAAGGCGCGCTCTCTCGGCGACTGCAGCCCATCAAGCAAAAGCTGGTTGAGCTAATCGCCACGCTGGAAGCCGGCATCGACTTCGCCGAAGACGATGTCTCCGTGCTGCCCGACGCCGCCATCCTCTCTCACATTGCCGCAGTGCGCGCCCCGCTCGAGCAACTCAGCAACAGCTTTGCCTACGGCAAGATCGTACATGAAGGATTGACGCTGGCCATCGTCGGCCGGCCCAATGTCGGGAAGTCCAGCCTGTTTAACCGCCTGGTCGAGCGCGAACGCGCCATTGTCACAGCTACGCCCGGCACCACGCGCGACCTCGTCAGCGAAACCGTCGCCCTTGGTGGTATTCCCGTCAAATTAGTGGACACCGCCGGCATTCGTCCCGCTGAGGATGAAGCGGAGTCTATCGGCATTCGCAAATCCCGCGAGGCGCTCGCCGATGCGGACCTGGTGCTGGTCGTGCTCGACGCATCCCAGGCGGAAAGCGCAGAAGACGCAGAACTGATCAGTCAGGCCTCGCAACGTCCTGCAATTATCGTCGCGAACAAATCTGACCTTATCGTCCCCGAGGGACGACCGAAGGTAGCCCAGCGCTTCAGCGCTGGGGCTTTGGCGGAAATGTGCGTCCTGGAGGGACGCTTGAACCACACGCCCCTAATCTCCACATCGGCTGTGACCGGCGAGGGCATTGCCGAACTCCGCGCCGAAATTCTGCGCCACGTTGCCGGCGAAACTGGGGCCAGCGCCGAGGCCGGATTCCTGACCAATGTGCGCCATCAGGGCCTGGTTCGCGATTCGCTATCCGCGCTGCAGGCTGCGACCGATGCTGTAGCTGCCAGAGTTCCGCACGAAATGCTGCTGATGGACTTATACAACGCTCTCCGCCCCCTCGATGCAATCACCGGAGCAACCACTACGGACGACATTTTGAATCTCATTTTCAGCACCTTCTGCATCGGCAAGTAGTTGCTGTCCTCTCATGGCACGGTCACGCTGATGGTCTGGTCGCCAAGGGCTCCCGTACTATCCCAGGCACGCACCACGACGCGATGCACTCCAGAACCCATAGCCAAACTAGTGTCAAGGAAGCTCCCATTGTTTTGCGCAAATGAATCTACGGAGTCCACGTAAACATGCCATGCGGTTATGCTGTGGGCGGACGATACCGTCGCCTGAATGTTCACCGGCGAATTCCATGAAGAGGCATTCAAGGGGGTAGCGATGTTTACTGCCACGGGCTGAACTTGCAGAGTGAGGGTCTGATCCCCGTACGCTCCTGATGAGTCCCAGGCGCGAACCACAACCGTATGACTGCCCGCGCTGGCGGTTACATTCGCGTTGATTGCGTTAACCGCCCCCGCCGGGTACACGGGAGCACCGTCCAGATAGATATTCCAACCCGTGATCGCATGGCCGCTGGTGGGAGTGGCCGAAGCCCGAATATTTATTGGAGAATTGACGTTAGCACCGGGCGCCGGCGCAGAAATCGCCACGGCGGGCTTGTTGCTGATGGTCACACTCAGAGTCTGGTCTCCATAGGCGCCCGATGTGTCCCACGCGCGTACCAGAATCGTGTGAGCGCCAGGACTCATGCCAACATTCGTATTAATCGCACTCACTGCACCGCTATCGTAAACACCAAGCCGATCCACATAGATCCACCATCCGCTGATGGTATGACCGACACTTGCTGAAGCCGACGCTCGAATATTGACTGGCGTGCCTACTTTCGCTCCATTGCCGGGAGTGGAGACTGTAACCACGGGAGTGGGCGCCGCCACTGTCAGGGAAAGAGTTTGATCTCCGTATGCGCCGGAACTGTCCCACGCCCGGACCACCACGCTGTGCAGGCCGTTACTCATATTCACGCTCGTACTGATAGCCTGGACCGCTCCGGTATGGTAGACGGCCGCCTGATCGACGTAGATGTACCATCCGGTTATCGCGTGGCCGCTGGAGGGTACGGCTGAAGCCTGAAAAGCAACGGGTGAACTGGTCTGTCCGCCGTCGGCTGGCAAAGTGACATTGATCGCGGGTTTGCTCCCGTCCGAAATAAAAAAATCAGCCATGTCGGCTGCCGTTTTCGCAGCTCCCGGGTACGTGCTGACCTGCAGCGCATCGAGCATGGTGCGGAGGGTATTTTCATGTTTGTACGCGATGTTTGAGATAGTGTGGGGCTTCACTTTCGGACCGATGAGAGCTGTGTAGACGGCGGCTCCACAACCGCTATTCGTGCCTCCCGCGCATTCGTCGAAAGTGACGAGTATCAGGCCATCGCCGCCGGACTGAAAGTCGGAGGTTTTGAGAATCGGAGTCAGCGTGTCGCTCAGGAAGCCGTCGGCGGCGGCTAGCTTCTGGGCTTCCGTACACGTCGTCATCCCGACCGGACAGTCATGCGCATCGTGATTGCCGTCCGGAACGATGATTACGAAGCGTGGAAGGGCCCCGTCCGCTAAGTCGATCGCAAGTTGCGACAAATCCACAACCTTGCCTGCGGATCCGTTCTTATCGTTCAGGACATCGCTATACCACGTCGCTCCGTTATGGCGTCTGTAGTACGAAGTGTTGTTGCTGTTGTCCGGAGTAGTGATCGTTCCGCCGGCTAATGCGTACGACTGTGCGTAAACCTTCCATGAGATGCCGGCATTGTTCAGTTCGCGAAAGATGCTCTCGTCCGTGATCGGATCTGTTGTAGTCGTATACGGGAAATAGCAGTCGTTCCCGGTACAGTGGAAGTCATGGGTTCCAGCGGGCAACGTGCAGTTGGCACTGGAGTGGCAACTTCCGGACGCAAGCCACAGATAATTAAACAGTGAACCGCTGCTGTCGGATTTGTAATTCGCCGCATAGCCGTTGGCATTGCCCTCCGCGATCAGCCACGGCATGTTCGCCGTCACCTGGTTGAAGCTGCTGTTCTCATCGATGACGAGAACGACGTGCTGCGATACAGGCACTTGAGCAAGTCCAGCCAGGCTAACGAGCAGCAGTACGGCAGCGATAGACACTCCTCTGCCCAGTCTCTTGAAAAACATGAAAGTCTCCCCCCGGACGCGCAAGTACTCCCCTTCGCGCATCAACGAATGCACACATGCACAAAGCTTTGTACTGAATGGAATTGTCTTACGGTGAGTGGGATTTTACTGTGACATACATCACAGCCGCGTTAAGAAATTATGAATAGTTGAGCAACAGTAGACACGATGGGATTAAAACCCGCAGCATCCACTGTGTCGCTTTTTCGGGTTCCTGTTTTGGGCAGGAGTAACAGTACTCTACTTCGAAAGCGCCGACAGCGCCTCCCGGAACATCGCATCGAAAGGCCCGCCTTTCTTGTGCTTGACTGCGGCAGCCAATGCTTTTTCCGCCGCAGCGCGCTGATATCCCAGGTTCAACAACGCAGAGAGGATGTCTTCTTCCATCCCGCTCATCGTCGATACCGCCGGCGCAGAAGTCGTGCCCGGATCCGGCAGCTTGTCGCGCAGTTCCAGCACCATGCGCTCGGCAGTCTTTTTGCCAATGCCCGGAATGCGCGTGAGTCGCGTTAAATCGTTGCCCCGGATCGCTCCCACCATTTCGTCCGCCGCCATGCCGCTCAAGATAGTGATCGCCAGCTTGGGGCCAATTCCGCCCACGGTGATGAGCTTCTCGAACAATAATTTTTCTGACGGCCTCATGAATCCATAGAGGGCGATCAGGTCCTCGCGCACATGCGTGTGAATGTAGAGCGCCACCTCCGCGCCCATCGCGGGTAAGTCGGAGAATGTCGGCACGCTGATAGTCACGTCGTAGCCGACACCAGCAGTTTCGACGACCGCCTGATTGGGATGCTTGGCCAGCAGTTTTCCACGCAGATGGGCAATCATGCTCAGGCCATTGTAGCGGGAAGCAGCGTAGAGAAAGGGAGCTCGGGTGAGAGAAAAGTAACGGTTCGTAGGTTATGAAAGGGCGCGGCTTCCAGTCGCGCCATAAGCCAGCTACAAAACCTTGGGCTTCAGCCCCAGCCCTTGTGCCGTCTGCAAGAGTACCCTAAGCCAATTCAGCAAGTTTGCGGGCGTCTCACTACCGGCCTCCGCTTCGCAGCGCCACCAGATCCGTCTTTACCGGCACACCATGCGTAACCTTCACTCGCAGTAGAGCCTCAAACGGCTTCACCTCACCGGATTTCGAAACGCCCAAGCGCTGCAGGAGTTCAGCCAGAGAATCTTCACGACAAACGTACTCGGCGGCCGCCTGCGTGCCCACTGTGGTAGTTCCCGCCAGGATCAACATTGAATGTGCAGGATCCAGCCCCGCCATCAGAGCCACAATCGCATAGTCCTCGCTCACCGACTGGCTGGAGGGGCTTGCCATAAAAACCTGCGACTCCCCACTCTCAGGATGCACGTTAACCACAGCCACGTCCCCCTTGCGAGGCCCGGAATTCACTGGCTGAAAAATAAATTCCTTGGTCCCCGGGATCTCCAGCAGAGTCAGATTCTCCGCGGGAGAGCCGATGAAAATCAAATCGTTGTTCCTCACATCATCCAGGGAAAACAGTGCCCCACGCTTCACCCGAAGTTGCCGGTTGAGGACGCCGAAAACCCGGTCCAGTTCGTGGATCGCCAACACCTCACCCACCCCGGTGTAATGATCGAGAACCACTTCACGCGAATCCGTGGACGGGTTGAAATAACGCATGTTCGTCTGCGGCCGTCCCACAAAATTGGCATTGCTGAAGATCACCCACGGCGGCTGCGGAGCGCTCACAAAGCGATTCCAGAAAATCTGATAAGCAACAGGGACCGGATCCTTGGCTCCGGTCGCGACTCGACCACGTCCCGCCAGCAAAACCATAGTTGTCAGCAAAGAAGCTGCAAGCAGTACCGCAAGGCACGCGACGGCGATCACCAAACGGCGATTCGGGGCATGGCCTGCCGGTTTTTCCTCTCGCTCCAATCCAACGGGATGCTGGGCATGGCCTGACGCGAGCGGAGTGCGCAACTGGAACGTCAGCGCATACGATCCCTTGGGCACTTCCACCAGGATGGGATCGTCCAGTCCTTCGTGGGCGTAATACTCCGCCAGCTTTATACGTAGCCGCCCAGCCTGCACCCTTACCGTGGAGTCGCTCTGGGGATCGAACCCCGCTGGCCGACCGAGGACCTCCGTCGCAATCTGATACTCCTTCAGTGCGACGCCAGGGTGATCGAGGGAGTGTTCCGCGAGATAACGCAGCAGTTTGCACAGCGATTCAGAGCCGCGCAAACTATGACTATTAATAAGCTTATCTACTTGTTGGAAGCACTGTTCCCGGCCCGCAGCGAATGTGCGCGTTAAAGCCATGTGACAGAGAAGTAACGGTCTTCGTATCTTGCTGCAAAGCTAGCAGTTTACACCGGTAACGGTATAAAACGTAGTGAAACCTAATACTATAGTTGTTTTGTACTACGACTGCAGCGTTCTTGAATCAGTATCCCTCTGCGTTTCTAGCATTCCGGATTCCGGGGCAATCTGACGGCAAAGTTCTAGGAGGAAGTTCATGAAGAAGTCACTGTTGGCAGTCGTGGCGACACTCGCGCTTCTTTGCGGTGTCTTGATGTCACAAGCATCGGCACAGGCAGTCTACGGCAGCATTCTGGGAACGATCAGCGATCCTTCTGGGGCTGCGGTTCCCAATGCGAAGGTCACGGTTACAAGCCAGACGAAGAACACTTCCGTCGACACAACTACCAACGACAGCGGCAACTATTCCGTCACCCACTTGATTCCTGACGTTTATTCGGTGCGGGCGGAAGGCGCGGGCTTCAAAGCCCTAGAGTTTAAGGACATACCGGTCTCTGCCGATACCGGCGTTCGCGTGGACGGTCAGTTCCAAGTCGGCGGCTCCTCAGAGACTGTCGAGGTTACCAGCGAAGCGCCTCAGCTAAAGACAGACCGCGCCGACGTGGCGATCGAATTCACGGCGCAACAGTTAGAGGAACTCCCTGTCTACAATCGCAACTTCCAGAGCTTGGAGCTGCTTTCGCCGGGTACGCAGATACTAGGATGGGGCCACGCTGCCACGGAGAATCCTCAGGGCAGCAAGCAGATCTTCGTGAACGGCCAGCACTTCAGCGGTACAGGATACGAACTGGATGGCACAGACAACCAGGATCCGATTCTGGGTATCATCATTGTGAACCCCAGTCTTGATGCGGTCACCGAGACCAAGATCACAACCCAGAACTATGACGCGGAGTTTGGCAAGGCCTTGGCTGGAATCATGACGGCCCAGACCAAGTCGGGAAGCAACGACTTCCACGGAAGCCTTTACTTCTATGACTTGGATCCCGTCACCCCAGCCCGGAATCCTTTTACCGGCAAGGCCTCGCCGAATAATTGGAAGCAATATGGCGGCGCAGTAGGTGGACCGATCATCAAGAACAAACTCTTCTTTTTCTTCGATTATGAAGGCACCCGGCGTAAGTCAGGCACGACCTTTACGACGAGTGTTCCTACGGCTTTGGTCCGCTCTACATGTCTGACCGCCGGCAGCGCGAACTGCAACCTGAGTGAGTTTTTCGGGAATGGGAATGTTCCCACCGGCAACGGCCAAGTGTATAACCCGTACCAAGCTCCAAACGCAAATCCAGTGCTAGGCAGACAGGCCTACGCTAACAACATCATTCCACAGTCTGTCTTACAGTCCTACGACCCGAACGTTAGCGGAGGCCTTACTACCGCCGAAAGGATTTTGGCGCAGTTGCCGGCTCCCAATTTACCGGGCGATCATAACGGAACCCTAAACAACTACTCGGCCAGCGGAAGCGGAAGCTTCAATGACTATCAGTACGTGATACGCGGCGACTACCGTGCCAGCGACAAGCTCCAGGTCTTCGGCCGTTATACTCACTCCAACTTCAAGCTGTCTGGCAAACCTGTGTTTGGCGCAATCGGCGGTCCCGGGTTGGGCTACCTCGGCTTGGCAGGTCAATCATTAATCAACAACTACAGTCTCGCGGCCGGGTTCGACTACACGCTGAGCAGCACGCTCTTGACCGATTTCCGTTTTGGCTTCTTCCGCTACAATCCGCACTCGACGAAGTTCGACCAAAGTAACGCGACTGCAGCCTCGGCATTGGGGTTCCCTGGTCTGAATACCTCCGACGTAACAACAAATGGGTTGCCCGGCCTGTTTTTCGACGCCGTTTCAGGAGGCGGCGGCGGGTTTGCGAACCCTGGACTTGGCGAAGCCCTCAACATTACCCGCTGCAACTGCCCGCTGATCGAGAAGGAACAAGGTTACCAGTACGTTAACAACTGGACAAAGATCTTCGGCAACCACCAGTTCAAGTTCGGCGCCGACTTGCGGCACGCGACCAACCTGCGCATTCCATCCGACGCCAACCGCACCGGCCAGATGCACTTCAATTGGCAGGGGACCAGCGACGGCAACGGTAACGGCGGGGTGGATTTAGCCACGTTCCTTTTCTCAGAAGTGAGCAACATGGACCGCTATGTCGGATCCGCTACCGAGACCAAGGCAATAGAGACCCAGAATCGCTATTTCTTCTACGGGCAGGATACCTGGCGCGCGACCCACAAACTTACGGTCAACTATGGTTTGCGCTGGGAGCATTACACGCCGGAATTTGTGAACGGCAAGGGCAACGGCGGTTTCGCGGTTCTGCCCGAAGGCGTGATTCGTGTTGCCGGTTACGGCGGCATCAGCAACAATGGTAGTACCCGCACCAACTGGAAGCTTTTCGCTCCCCGTATCGGAATCGCCTACGAAGTCAATCCCAAGACCGTGGTTCGCATGGGGTATGGCCGCAGCTTTGATATCGGCGTATTCGGATCGCTATTCGGCCACACGGTAACGCAGAACCTCCCTGTGTTGGCGCACCAAACGCTTACTTCGCTGACGGGCGATAACAAGACTGCTGCCTATAATTTTACGGGGCAGTGCTTGCCGGCTTCAAGCGGGTATAACCCAGCGGTTTGTGGGCCGATTTCGGGAACAGCTGCTTTCCCCGTGATCCCGAGCAATGGCATCCTTCCCCTCTTTGGACCAGATCCCGTGAACAATCCAGTGCAGCCCAAGACCCGGCCCGATAAGCTTGTGGTGCCGGCCGTCGATGCTTGGAATTTAACCGTGCAGCGGCAGCTTACTTCAAAGACCAGCATTGACGTGGCTTACGTTGCCAACCATGGCAGCCATGTATTCAAGGGCAACGGGCCGTCGTACAATGTCAATCAGCAGACCATCGTGGGGTGCGCGGGTATCGGATGCTCGACAGGCCTTTCGTTCGACCAGCGGTCACCGTATAACAATGCGTTCAGCACACCCTACACCGACGCCAACGGTGTGACCACCAACGTGGTTTGCTGCAATCACCAAGGCTTCGACTATAGGGGCAATGACGGAACCAACTCCTACCGGGCATTGCAGATCAAAGTGGATCATCGTGCTTCTTTCGGCTTGACCCTCAACGGGTCGTACACGTACTCCAGGGCCTATGACAACGATGGCAGCTATCAACCTGATCTACGTCAGGGCTACGGACGCCAGGATTTCAACCGCGACAGCGTCCTTATTCTGACCTCGATTTACGAGCTGCCATTCGGACGGGGCAAAACGTTCCTGGGCAATACTTCGCGAGCGGCGGACTTGCTCATAGGTGGCTGGCAGTGGAACATGACAATGGTCATCGGAAGTGGCCTGCCGTTCTCCCCGAGCTATCAGAACTGCAACTTCGACAGGGACACCGGACCATGCCGTCCCAACAAGAACGGAAGTTTCAAAATGGGTTCGGGCAGCTTCAACAATCAGACCCACCAAGTCGTCTACTTCACTCCGGTGAACACTCTGTGCGATAACCCCGATCCTACGGTATGTCCTGCCGTGGTGACGACAAGCGGCGTGTTTAGCGATCCTGGCATCGGCAAGTTCGGAAACATTCAGCGCAACAGCTTCACCGGACCAGGAGAATTCCTGTCTGACATGTCCATCTTCAAGAACTTCACCATCACTGAGAAGGTTCACGCACAGTTACAGGCGGAATTCTTCAATGTGTTCAACCATCCAGTTTATGGCAATCCCAACGGTTGCGTTGATTGCACCGGTAGTGGAGGGCTCATCACCGGCCTGGAGTCCAACAGTCTGATGCGGCAAATCCAACTCGGTGCGCGAATCACGTTCTAGCCGCGACCGACAAGACGAAACCTTCCGGGGGAGCCGAAACGGCTCCCCCGTTTTTTTATTGCTAGGCTTTGCTCCACGTCTTCTGCTGGTTTCCACTAGCGGAGAGATCTCCGAAATTCGGCAAGACTATTTCGATATAATTTACCCACTGCAGTGTTTCTCATCCCGAAACCAACCGTGCTGCCCTACAAACCCAGTCTCGCCGCCTGCCTGTTAGTTGCACTCTTGGTTTCAGGTTCTGGAGCCGTGGGACAGTCACAGGCACAACTCTCTTCGCGTTCAGCCGCGCGACTGGCCTACCAGCGCGGCCAGCAGGCGCTCCAGAAGGGCGACCTCACTTCCGCTCGAGCCGATTTCGAAGAGGCAGTTCGCCTCTCGCCCGCGAATGCCGAAGCTCAAGCCGCCCTGGGTTGGGTCCTTGCACAGCAGGGAGAAGTGGCTGCCGCACTGAGTCATCTCAAGACGGCACTTCGGCTCAGGCCTGATTTTGTAACCGCGCGGTTGAATCTCGCCGGCATTTTTCTACAACAAGGAAATCTGGAAGAAGCCGAACGCGAAGCGCGCCTTGCCGTAAAGGGAACTCCAGCAAATGCGGATGCGTACCGTTCTCTTGGCCGCATTCTCAGCCAGCGGAATTCCCAAGCCGAGGCTGCGGTGGAATTGCGGCGAGCTGTGGAAATCGCTCCCCAGCGGGCCGACCTTCGGGACGATCTCGGATCAGTCCTGGCTCAGCAAGGCCAACTGGCGGATGCGGAGGGTGCATTCACCGAAGCGGTGCGCCTGCAGCCTGGCTTTGCTTCGGCTCACTTTCATCTCGGAGTCCTCCGCTCCCAACAGCACCAGATGGATGACGCCGCGAGCGAGTTGCGCAAAGCAGTCGAACTTTCTCCACGCGATGCCGCGCCTCATTACTACCTCGCAGAAATTATCGCCGCTGAGTCTAAGAACGCAGAGGCCCTACAGGAGCTGCGGACCGCTGCCGGCTTGAAGCCCGATTGGTTTGAGGCACAGATCGCTCTGGGCCTTGCGTGCCAGCGAGCGGCGGATACGGACTGTGCCGTTGCCGCGTTTCAACATGCTGTAAAGGTGAAGCCCACCGATCCCGAGGCTTTCAACGATCTCGGCCTGGCTCTCATTCAGAAAGGTGATGCCGAAAGCGCCATTGCGAAATTCCGCACCGCAGTCGAACTTCGTCCCAATGACGGCGCCATTCGGGGGAACTTGGGGATCGCCTTCATGCAGCGCACGGACTTTGATGCCGCGATCACCGAGCTCGAAGCTGCGATCCGGCTGGCGCCAGCAGACGCGTCGTTGCACTACAATCTCGGCCTGGCTTACAAGCTTAAAGACCAGCTCGACAAGGCTGTAGCGGAATTGCAAAACGCCATCTCACTGCAGCCTGACCTTGCCGATGCACACTACACTCTTGGCGTGCTCTTCTGGCAGCGAGGTGAATTTGAAAAGGCGACCGAGCAACTGCACCAGGCAATCCAGGCGCAACCGAACTATGCGGAGGCCCATTACACGTTAGGCACAGTTTTCAAACAACAGGGAAAACTGCCGGAGGCCGCTGCCTCGCTCCGTGAGGCAATTCGGCTGCAACCCGATTTTGCCGGGGCTCACACGACGTTGGCCGCTGTCCTGCGCCAGCTGGGCGACTCCGGCGGTGCTGCGGAAGAAGCCCGGGCGGCATCGCACCTCACGAGCGCGAACAACGATCTGCAGGCCGCAACCTTCGCGACAAATTCGGGCAAGCGACTACTTTCCGCCGGAGACGTGGACGGTGCAATCGCGCAGTTTCGCGCGGCAATCAAGATGGCCGACCAATACGCACCCGCTCACTACCAGTTGGCGCAGGCTCTGAAACAGCAAGGCAATACACAGGAAGCCGCACGGGAACTTGACCGCGTCACTGAGCTCGACTCTCATCCCAAGTAAACAGAATGGCTGCACGGCTTGGATAAATGACCGTACTCGAGTTGCTTGTGCTGTAATCAATCAGGGCTAAATTGATGCAATGCTCATCGCTTCTTTGCTGCCTGTGGGTTTCGACCCTACTTTGGTCGTCCAGCGCGAACCCCGCGCAAAAGGCTGCGCAGTCGGGCCCCGCCCCACCTTCGCAAGCGGGCCAGGCATCGGCTCCTGATTTCTCTCGCGTGCGCAAGTTGATGCAGCAAGGAAAGCTCGACGATGCCATCGCCGAACTGCAGGCACTTGAAGCCAGCGATCCCAACACGAAAGGTCTCGACCTCGAACTCGGCACCGCCTACTACAAGAAGAGCGATTACGTAAAAGCGATTGGATTCCTAAAGAAAGCCACGGCCTCAGATCCCGCCAACGGCGAGGCGGCGCAGTTGCTCGGCCTCTCTTACTACCTCAATGGATATCCGTCGCAGGCGATTCCTCTGCTCGAAAAAGTACAAGGCTGGTACCCGCGCGCCAACGTGGACGCTTCTTACATCCTCGGCATCTGTTACATCCAGACGAAAGATTATCCGGGCGCGCGTAAGGCATTCGCTAAAATGTTCGACGTCCCGCCGGACTCGGCCGCCAGTTATCTATTTACGGCCCGCATGTTGCTGCGCCAGGAATTCGATCCCGTCGCCGAGGAATACGCGCAGAAGGCTGCAGCCCTCGACCCCAAGCTTCCGCTGGCTCATTTCTTGCTCGGCGAGTTGTATCTCTACAAATCGCGCGTGCCGGAAGCGATCGAAGAATTTCAGAAGGAACTCGCTATCAATCCGGGACACGCCGCTGCCTATTACAAGCTGGCCGACGCCTACTCGCGCATTCAGAAATTCGAAGATGCCGAGCGCCTGCTGCAGCGCTCGATCTGGCTCGACGCCACCTCTACCGGCCCTTACATTCTTATGGGAAAGGTGCTGGAGAAAAAGGGCGAGTTCGAACTTGCAGTGCGCGCGTTGCAGAGAGCTGCAACCATGGATCCGAACAATCCGACAACGCACCACTTGCTCGGTCAAGCGTACCGGGATATGGGCAAGAAAGAAGAAGCAGAGACCGAGTTAAAGTTAGCCGAGCAACTGCAAACGACGCAGGATTCGCATCCGTAGATTGATTCACGAAATCAGCGGAGCTCTGCAAGCAGAGAGCAGATTCCTCGTCGCTTTGCTTCTCGGAATGACAGGGAGATTTTGAATTGCCGAGTACGCGACACACCGTCGTCGGTCTGGGCGAATTGCTTTGGGATCTCCTGCCCACGGGGAAACAGCTCGGCGGAGCACCCGCCAACTTCGCCTATATCACCTCCCTGTTGGGCGACGACGGAATACCCGCCAGCCGTCTCGGCGAGGACAACCTTGGCGAGGAAGCAATCCGCCGCCTGAGCCAACTAGGACTACCCACCGACTTCATTCAACGGGATACCCACCACCGGACCGGAATGGTAAAAGTCGAAGTGGATCATGCCGGTCAACCGTGCTTTGAAATCTGCGAATCCGTAGCCTGGGACTTTCTCGAGTGGACCTCGCAATGGCAAAAGCTGGCCAGCCAAGCCGACGCTGTCTGCTTCGGATCGCTCGCGCAAAGGTCTGCACCAAGC